>Ga0123356_10001462_pt1 | contig 26034 bp, 18 predicted proteins | sample TergutEmb28metaG_2_FD_92546 | JGI IMG/M metagenome (GOLD analysis project Ga0123356, IMG submission 92546) | Embiratermes neotenicus P3 segment gut microbial communities from Petit-Saut dam, French Guiana - Emb289 P3 | ecosystem: Host-associated > Arthropoda: Insects > Digestive system > Gut ...
AAATCCTTCTTCTTTTGCTTCTGCTGCCATGCGTTTGTACATTTCTGTCCACTCGCCGTTTTCACCAGCGGCAGCGGCTTTTAGGTTTTCTATCGTAGAAGGAACTTCTCCGCCGCATAAAAACTTAAACCATATTTTTGCATGTTCTTTTTCGTTGCCTGCAGTTTCTTCAAAAATAGCCGCAATTTGTTCGTAACCTTCTTTTTTTGCTTTGGAAGCAAAGTAAGTGTACTTGTTACGCGCCTGGCTTTCACCGGCGAATGCTTCCATTAAGTTTTTTTCTGTTTTTGTGCCTTTTAAATTTGCCATAATTCACTCTCCTTTAAAGATGTATTAGTATAGTAATATTTTAATCTCATTTATATGATTTTGCAATCAAATATTTCCTAATATATGCATTGATTATTAGGCCAATAAGTCCAATAGAACATATCGATTCAAATATTGAAATTTCGTGAACACCGCATTCAGGAAGTAAAGTATTATTAATAATACTTAAATCAAACCAGGATGCCGGTAAAACAAAGTCAATAATAAGACCGAATATTAGTGCATTTATAATAATGTTTAAAATATAAATAAGTAACGATTTTTTACCCAATGCTTTTCCAACTACTGTCATGGTTGCAATACTTGTTGCAGGTCCTGCCATTAATAACACAAAAGCAGCTCCGGGAGATAATCCTTTCATCATTAAAGCCGCGGCTACCGGAATTACACCTAATGCGCAATTATAGGTAGGTAATGCAATTGCCAAAACAATCAGCATATTTAACAAGGGATTATTTAAATAAACCGAGAATAAATCTTCCGGCAGGAAAAGAAAAAGTAATCCTGCAATTACAATACCAATAACCAGCCATTTGCCAATATCCTGAAACATTTCTACAAAACTGTAATGCAGTGCATGTAATAGTTTTATCTTTTTATTTTTATTACCTTCACATTCGCTGCAGCAATCAGGTTTACTTGATGTTTCTCCTTTATAGGAAGACTTATCCAGTTTATTTCCGATTATTCCGCCTGTTAATCCGGAAATTATTGCAACTATTGGATTGATTATTGCAAACGGCAGCCCTAAAAGCGAATATGTTACCATAATACTTTGTACATTTTCCTGCGGCGTAGCAGTTAAAAAAGAAATAGTTGCGCCTTTACTTGCGCCTTCTTTATGCAGGGATATTCCTGTGGGAATTACTCCGCATGAACATAAAGGCAATGGGATTCCTGCAAATGTAGCAAACAGAATCGAACGTAAATTAGGTTTTGCTATAAAACCTATATATTTTTCGTTAGGCACATATGCTTTTAGAATCCCGGCAAACAAAAATCCTAAAAGTAAATAGGGAGACATACTATTAAGCAATAAAAACACCGGCATTATATATTCAAGCATATGTTATCCTTTTAAAAAAATTCTTAACTTCTCTATCACCTTGTCAATATCCAGCGGTTTTCCAAGATGATCGTCCATACCTGCTGCAAGACAATCCTCTATATCGCTTTTAAAAACATTCGCGGTTAAAGCTATTATTGGCAGTCTGCCGCGCTGTCTTTCAGGCAAAGCTCTTATACGCCGGGTGGCTTCATACCCGTTCATTACAGGCATTTGTACATCCATAAACACAATGTCGTATTTATCCGGAAATGCCTCCAGTAATCTTAATGCTTCTTCGCCGTTTTCAACACATTCGATTGAAATCCCTGTATCTTCCAGTAATGCGATAATAATTTCACGGTTTATTTCAATATCTTCTGCAAGCAATAGATACTTGCCGGTAAATTCACCGCTATTAAAATTTTGATTAACAATATCGTCATTATGAAAACCCAAACTCTCATTTTTGCAACGAATCACTTTTACGGTAAAAATAAATTTTGCCCCTTTGCCCAGTTCTGATTCAACCCAAATATTTCCATCCATAAACTCAACGATATGTTTTGATATGGCAAGCCCCAGTCCTGATCCGCCGTACTGCCGGCTTGTTCCGCTTTCGGCTTGTTCAAACGCAGAGAATAGCTTATCGTGCTTTTCAGGCGAAATACCAATTCCATTGTCTTTTATTTCGATGCGCAATTCACAATTGTCGTCAGTTTCATTAACCAAAAATGCGTCAAGACAAATTTCACCCCCTTCAGGAGTAAATTTAACTGCATTTGACAAAAGATTTGTAATAACCTGTGCCAGCCGCTGATCATCTCCTATCAATAAGCGCGGGATATTATTGTCAATATTTAAAATTAATTTTTGTTGCTTTTCATCTACTCTGAAATTAATTACTGCCAGCACCTTTTGCAATACTCTTTCAAAATTAAATTCAACAGATGCCAATTCCAGCTTATTTGCTTCGATTCTGGCCATATCAAGGACATCGTTAATCACAGCAAGCAAATGAGAAGATGCATCTTCAATCTTGTCTAATGCATGGTTTTTTTGTTCAATTGTGTTTGTTTTTTTTCCAATTGTAGTCATGCCGATTATGGCATTTAACGGAGTCCTCATTTCGTGACTCATGTTGGAGAGGAAGTTACTTTTTGACTTGCTGGCAACTTCGGCATCTTTCCGCTGCTTTTCCGCTTCGTTTATAAGATTCCTGGTTTCAGTCATGTCAAACGCCGCATTCACAAAACGAACAGGGTTACCATCTTTATTCCTGATAGCTTTGCCGACTGTACGGAACCAGGCATATTCCCCATTTTTCTTTTTTAACCGTTGCTCTATATCAAAGGGAGAGTTACCGGTCTTATCGAACAAATGATTAGAAAAAACCTTGAACGAACTTTCTAAATCATCAGGATGCACAAGACCAATTCTGCTATCGCCGAGGTTTTCGGGAGATTTTTCGTCATCGGTATAACCAAGCAATTTTTTGTATCCAGGAGAATATTCAGTACGACTATTGGGGCTAAGGGGATTGTCTGGATCCAGTTCCATATCTACCGTACCAATATTGGCAGCTTCTATTATCAGATTTAATTTAGCAAGCTGGAGTTCGTTTGTTTTATGCGCAGCTTCTATTGCCATATTCTTTACTTTATTGTTCCGTGATACCAATAGAAAAACAATAACCATCAGTAATATAAGAAAAATGGCAGATACAGTTACGATTAAAGCGCGCTGATTCGCATGTATCGATTGTTCTTCGGCAAGTAATCTTGAATAGTCAAAAGAACGGCTTGTCCATTCATTGGAAATTTTATCGATATTTATATAAGATATAGTTTTATCAATAATTGAGCATAAAATATTCTCATTTTTATTAAGGCCGAAAAATGTATCATTAAAAACCGGGAAAGAGAAATTAGCTTTAAAGCCGGGTTTTTCGCGGTAGTTTTGCTGATAATAAAGGATATAACCAAGATTAAAAAACAAGTCTATTTCATTTTGTTCAAGCGCATCCAAAGCATCATCCTGAGAATCATAGAGTATTACATTTTTATTATCAGGAAACCATTTTTCATATATTTGACGAGTTGCACACCAACCTACAACGCCAACGGTCACATGCCCAATCTGGTATAATTCAAGGTTACGTTGTTCTGTTTTAGAAAAGAATGCATAAGGTGTAGAGAAAAACGGCGTTTGCGGCCATATAAAATATTGTTTACGTTCTTCGGTAATTATTAAATCGGAAATCAGCGCTGCTTCGCCTGTTCTTAGCATTTCGAGTATATCTCCCCATGTTGCATCTTTATCGTTGACAGGCTCAAATTTAATTCCGGTCATTCTGGTTATTTCTGCTAGAACATCTATCGAAATACCTTGATATTTACCTTCATTTATGTTGTAAAAACTTACAGGGTAAGTATCATTTCCCAAAACTACAGGAACACTGGCGGAAAGGTTGTCTATATACTCTCTTTCTTCAAGGGAAAATGAGTTATACAGAATATTTCTAATATAGTTGTCGTTTCCTTCCCGATACAATTCATAAAGTTTGTAAATCCCGCCCGAAGCGATATATTTATTGATTACAGAAATAAAAGGTTCAAGATCATTATTAACGGTTGTCAGCGCAACAGGGATGTACGCCAGCGGCAGTAATCCGTGAATGAGCGTAAAGTCTTTGTTATCATCGTAATTATAAGCCATACCGGCAGATATACCAATAATAACGTCAATCAAACCGTTTCTTAACATTTCGGCTTCAACAACCGCGTTTGGAATCGGAATAATCTCAAACGATAATTCAGGATAAGCGCGAGTAATTGTTTCTGCTACGGCACTTCCTTCAAGAAAGATACCTACCCTTAATCCGTTAAGATCATACGGCGAAGCAACTATACGATTGCTGTTTGTTAAAATACTGAGCGAGCGATGCGCTATGTGGTCGGACATAATATATTTATTTCTTCGTTCGGAAGTTATTCCATATTCGCTTGTGAAGTCGATTGTTCCATTGTCAATTCCGTTTAAAAGCGAGTTCCAGTCATGAAATTCAAATTTAAATGGAATCCCGAATAAGTCTGTCAGCAGTGTGCACAACATTGGCGAAAAACCAGCAAATGTACCGTCCGGCAGTATAAACCCTTCTGCAGAGGGTATTTTTCCATATGAAAAACTCTGCCGTGAACCCTTTAGCGCTTCAATCCCGGCTATTTCTGCTTCGGTAATACCCGGTATATCGAGATATGACTGGATAATAATTGCATCGAATACCTGATTATCCGGTTTATTGGTACAACCAACAAAACCAATAATAACGGCGCAAAGAAATGACGAAAAAACGAACCATTTGGCATTTTTTTGAAGATTTTTTAATAAAATTCTGATTAAATTTGGTGTTTTCATTATATTTTTAAGTTAACAAATTTTTTGCAATCTTTCAACCTAAATATAAACATGATTTATCAAAATTTTGCCTTTAAAAGGCGGTTTCTGCTGCATTAATTCATCCGCACGCTATGCGCGTGCTTTATTGGCCGCCGGGCGCGCTGCTCACGCTGAAGCGTTCGCGCATTTTCCATCTCATGGACTGTAAACGAGCGCCACGGCGTGCTGCTTAATTCATCCGCACGCTATGCGTGCTTTATTGGCCGCCCATTATGCTGTCGTCGTATGTGCGTAAAATGGGATACCCTCTGCTTTCAACAGTGGAAAAGTTCCATGCGGGATATATACCGGGAGTAAGCCCGTAAAATGGGTGATTCACAGATGTTATATTTTCTATTGTAATCTCTGAACTGAAACCTACACCGTTAGGCGCTGGGCTTGTCCAAAATGCACGAGAACGGAATGTACCCAGGTGAGTGTCTGCTCCGTCTTTGTTATCGTTACGAGCATTTCCAATTTGCACAACCGGGATAGTATTTGTTGTACGATCTGTTACATTTAATTTATGGCGTAGTGTCATATCGATATAAGCGTAGGTATTAGTGAGCCTATACCAATTGGTAGTAGAACGACCTAAAATTCGGCAGAATCTTCTTTCTGCAGTATTACCGGGAAGCGGAAGCCCCATGACGGTAATACTTCTTGTCAGGGAAACACTATTTTCTATTCTATTGCTTTGGGCCGCCCCTACAAGCCCTCCGACAAACATGTTTCCATTAATATTTGCATTGCGTTGTACAATAACATCACCCCTTGCAAAACAGCGATCAATGATATCACCTGACATATAATTCCCAACAAGACTTCCAACGTATATGTTGTCGTCTGTTAGAACCTGTCGAGAAGAGTCAACGAATACATCTCCAAGAGCATAGCAGTCAGATAAAACACTGGCAGTTCCGGCGAACCCTCCTGCATAAATAAAGCGTTGGTAATTTCTACCTTGAAAAATGACACTTACATTTCCGGCAGCATAACAGAACGAAGCTGAAGAATTGGATATAATTATGCCGGCAAACCCACCGACATTAATAGATTCAAACCCCAAAACACTAATATTCCCTTTTGCATAACAGTATAAAATTTTGTTATTCGCTCCTGGCCCGCCGATTCTTCCGGCAAATCCCCCGACACTTATAGAGTCATCTCCGGAGGTATTAATTATGATGGGGATTTCGCTGAAGCAGTTGCGTATTATTCCGCCTGGATTTATTACATAATCTTCCCAAGAGCGCTCTGAACTTATTTCTCCTAGAAAACCCCCTGCAAAAAAACTGCCTGAATCGCTTTTATCCATGTAAAAACTTCCTGCTGCAGCAGAACAGTTTGTAACATCAGCTCTATAGTTTGTTCCTAACGCTCCGCCTAAATAAGCATCGCCTCTTTCAATCCATACACTTATTACTCCTAACCGGTAGTCCGCATCTTTTAAGATGGCATGATTGTTAGTCTGACCGTTAATAATACCGGCAAGTCCGCCTACAAAAAGACCAACAAAATCATGATTATAAGTTCGAGGATCATTATCATTTGAATTCCGTCTGTAGGAATTAATTCTTTCACCGGCTGTTCCTACGTTTATATTTCCTACAGCTCTTGCTTTTTCCACTGTGGCGGCTGTTCCTTCCTTACCTGTTCCCCAGCCAATAGTTCCGCTTATGCCGCCAACATAAATGGAATTACCCGGGTTTAAGTTTATTACACTAAGATTAATACCGCTAAAGGCATTGTATATTGTTGTTCTTGTTGTATAACTTGTAGTTATTTCTTTGTTTGTTAACTGTCCGGCAATGCCGCCGACAAAGTTTTTATTGTTCCCGGTAAAATCAACCGCACCTGTTACAAGTACATTTTCAAAGCGGGCACCGCCGTCTGCTGTTCCGCTTAAACCGCCAAATCGCGCTTCACCTGTAGTTTCTACGGGAACAGCATTGTAGTGTACTGTTAAATCCCTGATAGTGCCGCCGTCAACTACGCCGAACAAGCCTATGTTGGTCGCTGCGACAGGCTCAGCGAACGACATAATCGTAATCGTGTGCCCATTGCCGTAGAAGTTGCCTGAAAAATTTGCGATGGGAGTATGGCTGTCAATCGTTATGTTGCTTGTAAGTGCAAATTGCCCTGAAGCTCCATGCGGAATCGTAAGCCCGGTTGCCTGATTAAGTTCTATTAACGGTTCAGTTTCGCTTACATACATACCGGGAATGTTCCAAATTTTTATTGTTTTTATAATGTCTCCTATATATACAAAGATCGTATAACTGTTAATGCCGGTAACTGAACGACCTTCCGTAACACCGTTATGATCGGGAGGGGAGATGCCTGTAATGTTATAACTTTTATCGCAGTCTCGGTTAACCGGCAGAGTTATTATACTGCCGTTGTTAATCCTGTAGCTTAACCTGGGGGTTCTTGTTTCTCTTGGCGGTAAAATCCATTTTACTTCGATTTGTTTATCACCAGCATTGTAAGAAGCTTGCAATCCGCTGATACTATCTTCCAACGAATTAGTATACCATGAAAATGTTTCAGGTTCATTCATGCCCTTTCTATCGCCTACGCTTTCTATTTCAGTTCCAAGTTTTACTTTGATGTTAATATCGGCAGGAATACTACCCTTGCTTTGAATAGTCATGGTTAAAGTTTCATCGTCATAACTCGGAGGAGAAATAAAATATTTTTCTGTTATATCTTTCCATTCTGCATCTTCTTCGTCGCTTGTAATTTCGATATAACCAGTTTCGAATTTAAGAGTTTCCTGGACAACCGAAGCTGCGAAAGTTACGGTAATGTCCCTGTTTGCATTACGTTGAAAGTCGGCTTCGTAAGTCGCCGTAACTGGCGGACTGCTATGGACGATACGCGGCTGCATATATGACCAGGGTATTATCGTTATATCATCGGGAATGTTAATTGTTACTGCGCTATTACTTCCAATCGGTGTAGAAAAAATAACTTCTTCGCTTAAGGGTTTTCGTAAAAGTTCATCTTCGGAATTAAGTTCTCCCAGTATATATCTTATATTTGCAGTAGTTATAAACCAGTTTGATACAAGCGGAGGAAGGTCTGCTGTCCTGTACGCTCTCCATTGTGCGTCTCCGAAAGCTGCAGCTGGATCAAACTGCACAGTAAAGGGATAGCCCATCCTGGGGTTTTCTTTTGTTCGCACATCATCAAAAAACCTGTCTGGCCCTGAGCCCCACTCCTGCGGGTAGACCATTGTAACATTTAATTTTGCCGCATTAGCCCACGCAATTTCTGCGTCGATTTTTGCAAGCATATCCGTGTCGGTGGGATTAAAAAGATCGCACCCTGTTACAGCAAGGGTAAAAAACACGCCGCCAGTAATAGCGATAAAGGCGATAAACACCCAAAAAAATCTTTTGCTGTTCAAAAAAGACCTCCTTTTTTTAAAACACCAATAATGAAATTTTCCCTGTTTTTATTAATTTTGATATTAGAAGAACTTCGAATTCGTGCAAAAAATCGATCTTTTCTTATAATTTTATTTGTGTTATTGTAAAAACAATGAAGGCTGAACGAACTTGGGCTCTGATTGCCGCATTTATATTGTTTTCTATATATACACTCACCCAGCATGCTTATATGACGAGTTTGCCGGATAATATAGTAAAATTGCGGCATGTTTATACAATTGGAATAATTGGCTGCTTTTTGGGCGCTCTGTTACTACCCTTCCTGCTGCCGCTAAATGACTTTCTAAAAGACCGCTGCACGCAAAAATATAAATTAAGGCTTGTTTTAACAGCGCTCTTTTTTCTGCCCAATATAATAATCCGTCTTTTGGGAGAGGAAGCTTACCTGTCAAATCCTGTCAATTCAGGAATAATGGCGCTGGGAAATGGCGTGATAATTACTTTGATGCACGGGTTTATTTTTTCCATGAAAGGAAAATACCGCCTTCTTTGGATTACAATTGCTTTTAGCGCGGCTAACCTTATATTTAGTTTAAACACAGGTCAGGGACGGGAGCTGTTTAAGCCGTTTCTATTTTTAGGATCAGGGCTGCTCTTAACTATTGCAGGTGTTCTATTATTTGTTTATTTATTATCTGATAAAAAATTGCCGGAGCCTGATAATATCCAAGTTGATGCTTCCATACCTAAACGTATACCTTATTTTATTTTTCCAATAATTGCAGCTTTAATAATTTTTACAACTAATAGTTTTACAAATCAATTATTTTTCATGGTGCTTAATTCGCCTCTTCCTCCGGGTTTTAATTTTTCCAACATTGCTCTAATATTGATGCTTCCCCTATTTGGCTATCTTGCAGCATTGTCATGGCGGCGTTTTTTGATGATTTTTATACCTGTTTGTTCTATCATACTTTTGCTTGCCCCCTCCCTCTTATTGTTTGCGCGGGAAACTTCGTTGCAAAATGCGCATTCACAGCCTCTTTTTTTGATACTTTACACTCTAAATACAATAACAGTACGAATGATAACTGCTGTCTTTCCTTTTATAATAGTGGATATGTTCTGGCAGTTTACAAACATAAGAAAAACAAACAACCCTGTCTTATTAATTGTTGTTGGCTGTCTTGGCTGGCTTTTGCCTGTATCAATTAATATGATAAGCATGTCTGCTTCCATTCCCAAAAATCTTTTTAATTTATTTTTACATGATAAACCTTCTGCAGTAACTCTTCTTACAATTGCAGCAATTGTTTTTTATATACTTATGTGGCTGGTAAACAAAAACCTGATGTTTAACGGCAAGAGTACAGAAAAACTTGCTAACTCTGCAAATAACCTTAAAGAGTTTTTTAAAGAATTTAAACTTACAGAAAGAGAAATAGAAGTTGCCTGTCTGCTTTTGGAAGAAGGTATGACCAGTGAAAAAATTGCAGGCCGCATTTTCCGTTCTACTGCGACTGTATCAAGCCATCTTACAAATATTTTTAGAAAACTAAATGTTCAAAGCCGTACAGAGTTTATGGCGAAAGTTATAAAAATAAAAAATAATTAACGATTAAGTATAAAAAATCACTTTTAATTTAACTGCTATTTCTCCGTCTCCCAGTGTTCTGGAAATAGTATTTATTCTTTTCTTTGTTTTTATGATCATATTATCCCCTTTTAAGATAAAAGGCGAAGAAATCGAATACGACTGCTCCATGTTGTTTGTGCGCAGTTTTGCGTTGCCTGCAGTCATGTTCACAAGTTCGCATAAGTTGTCTTCTATATCATCTTTGGTAATTTCTTCCCTGGGGATACCTGTCATATACGAACAAATAAAGCGCATGGCATTCTCATTGGCAGATATAAAAAGCATTCCGTGATTCTTGCCGTTAAGGCTCATTACTGCGGTTATTTCATCAAATGTATTGTTTTCTTCGGATGATATTATTCCAAACGAAAATCCAGCCATTTTTGAAATAACTTCTGATAATGCATCTGTAAAAATATAACTTAACTTTTCTATTGTAAAAACGCTCATATTATTCTCCTTCTTTTCCCAAACATTCAAGAATTTTTTCCCCTAGCTCATCTCCGGTAAACGGCTTTGTTAGATAATTTGAGGCTCCTGCACGTACAGCGGCGACAATGTTATCTTTCTGCCCTTCTGTCGTAACCATCATTACAGGTATTCTTTTATATTTTGTATTATTTTTTATTTCTACAAGCACTTCATATCCGCTTTTTTCGGGCATATTCCAGTCTAAAAGAACAAGGTCTATTTCCTTATGAATTTTTGATAATTTTTCAAGAGCTTCTATTCCGTCCTGCGCTTCGATAATTTCCATTTGAAGCACATCGGCAGTAGCTTTGATAATCTTTCTTATTACTGACGAATCGTCAACTACAAGTAATTTCATCTTTCACCTCTTCTTCTTAGTATAATAGGTCAAATTTCCGTAATAACCAGTATCAAAATTATTTTCAAACAGATCGTATAATGCATAATTCCCTGTAAATAACACTCCATTATCCAGCAGTGAATCATGCATTTTAATTACTGTCTCGCTTTTTAAGGATTCAGAAAAATAAATTAAAACATATCTGCAAAATATAATATCGAACAATCCAAATGCCTGGTAGTTGTTTCTAAGATTAAAAAGCGTAAAATTAACCGCTTCTTGTATATTTGGGTTAATTGTCCATACCGAATCATTTCTGTTAAAATATTTTTCTTTGTATTCTTCGTTTAACCCTCGCGACATATTTATCCTGTCATATCTTCCTTTTTTGGCTATATCCAGAACATTGCTGGAAATATCCGTTGCTAAAAATTCAAAATTATTCAAGCTTACGCCTTTTACATTATTTTTACTTAAATAATTATCTATACACATTACAGTCGAGTAGATTTCCTGCCCGGTAGAAGCTGCTGCGCTCCAAATCCTAATCCGCGTTTTCTTACCTGATTTAACTTCATCAACCAGCCTGGGAAGAAGCGTTTCTTCCAACACCTTCCACGGCGCTTCGTCGCGGAACCATTTTGTTTCGTTTGTAGTAATGGAATTAATAATTTTTTGATTAAATAAAGGATCGTTCTTTTTTATAATGTATTTATACAAATCTTCAAAAGTGTTTACTCCTGCATCAACCAGAAATTTTGAAAGTCTTGTTTCAAAAATATATGCTTTTTCCGGCGGAATAACAATCCCGCTTTTTTTTATAAAAAATTCGCAGAAAAGCGAAAATTCTTTTTCGTTAATGGAAACCAGGGATAATCTGGTATTTGAATGATTTAAGTTTGTATGTAACATAAGCTCTCTAATTCGCAGTAAATTTTATCCAGATCCAGTATCTTGTCGGCAAGCCCGCTTTCCACAGCACACCTGGGCATACCGTATACAACGCATGTATCTTCACTTTGTGTTATGCAATAGCAGTCACGTTTGGCTTTTAGGCTTACAAGTCCCCTTTTACCGTCACTTCCCATTCCTGTTAAAATAACAACCAAAACCCTTGTGCCGGAAAATGATTTTGCAACAGATTCAAAAAGAATATCTGCGGCAGGACGAAGTCCTCCAATGGGCGGAGAATCATCCAGTCTTATATTATTTTTTGAATTAAGTTTCATGTGCAGTCCGCCCGGCGCCAAATAAACTGTTCCCGCTTTAATAGTTTCCCTGTCTTGTGCAATTTTAACATTTAATTTGGACTTTTTATCCAAATGCTGCGCCAATGTTTCTGTAAAGTATGAAGGTATATGCTGAACAATAAGAATAGGCACAGGAAAATCTTTTTGCAGATTCGGCAGTATATTATTTAAAGCCAAAGGGCCGCCTGTTGATGCGGCGATAAGAACAATTTCCGGATTAAATGTATTTACATTCGGCGTTTTCATTGTACTTACCGGTACGGCGTCAGGAGAAGCCACATTCTCCTCGCGGATTTTCCGCATTGTTTTTTTAATCAGATAATTCATTTTCCGCTTAACAGCGTCAAAGTTTTCAGCGTAGCTGTCATTAATGGGTTTTGTCATACATTCAGTGGCGCCCTTGGACAAAGCATCCATAAACAGATCCTTGTTGGCTGCTGAAGGTCTTGCTATCACCAATACATAAACAAGCGGGTTTTTCATCAGAATAATATTAACAAGCTCAATTAAACCGGGTTTAGAAATTTCTGCATCTATAACGATGATATCATAACTTTTACTGTTTATAAGACCCAGAACTTCGTCGCCGTCTGTAACACAGGAAACAGATATTTTATTATCTGTCTCCGTTACAGCACGGGTAAACATTTTTGTGTATACCGATGATTTATCGGCGATTAAAACCCTAATTTTGTCCATAATCAATTAATTTTAAAATTCTTTACAGAGTTTTCCATCTCGCCTGCAATTTTAAGAATAGTTTCGCTGGCTTCTTTTGTAGAGCTTGCGCTATGGTTTACCTCGCCTGCTTCTCCGTTTAAAAGCTGCAGATTCCTGGAAATATCAACAAGTCCCAGCGCCATTTCCCTTGCTGCGCGGTTTATTTCGCTTATATTATTGGATGCGCGTTCAGAATTCATCGCTATTTCCTGCGTTCCAACGACAAGCTCGGCTGTAGATTTTGCAATTTCGTTAACGCCTTTTGTAGATTCTACAACTGTTTTGGTTACCGATTGCGCATTTTCAGAAATACTGATTATTTCAGAATTAATTTCGCTCATTCTCTGAGCAGCAGTAGCGGATTCTGAAGCAATCTGATCGCTTCGTTCCCTGGACTGGGTTGTCTCTTTTGCAAATGAATTAACATATTCTGTCATATCGCTGATTATCGAAGTAATTTCCGATACTGCGCCGACAGCTTCCGGCATATTCTTTTGCATATTCTCAATATGTTCGGCAATTTCTTCGGTGGCATCCGCTGTCTGCTTTGCAAGTTCTTTAACTTCATTTGCAACTATCATGAAGCTCTTGCCAGCTTCTCCTGCGCCTGCAGCTTCTATCGCGGCATTTAATGCAAGCATGTTTGTTTGATCTGCTATATCGCTTATAACATTAACAATTTTTCCAATTTGCTTGCTGGCTGCTTCCAGCCGCCGGATAATATCATTGGTATTTTTGGCTTTTTCGTCCGCATCCAGCATTTTATTTTTGGCATTAACGCTGTTTACGCTTATCATAATAATGGATTTGTTAATTTCTTCTACGCTCTTTGCCACATTGTTAAAAACGCTGGAAACAAGTTTTACAGAACCAGATGCATTTACTATGCTTTTTTGAATATTGTCTACAAGAGCGCTTGACTGGTCTACTCTCATACTTGTCTCTTCTGCCGCTGCCGCTACATTACTAATGGTAGAATTAATTTCTTCTATAGATGTTGCCATAGCGCTTATATGAGTGCTGGCTGTTGAAAGAGAGTTTGTTGATTGAGTCATACCTGCAGAAAATTCTTCTGTTACTGTACTTACAGCCTCTGTTTTTTCGCTTAGCTCTTTGCTGTTTGTTTCCATTTGCGATGACACAGTCAATAGACTCATTGCAGATTCACGCATTTGCTGCGCATTTTCCCTGATGCCATTAATCGTCATGCGGTTAAATTCCATAAGGCTGTTACATGCATTGTAAAATTCCCCGAACTCATCGTAGTATTCATCCGGGAACTTAACTGTAAAATCTCCTCCTGCAACAATCTTAACCAAATCTGTGCCAAGCATTATAGGTTTACTTGCGGATACAGAAAAATATATTCCAAAAAATACGATTATAGTAAGCGCAATTAATGATATGATCATAAGCCGGATAACGCCAAATTCGGATTTATGTTTATTTCTTAATGCAATATCCTTACCAAGCCCTATCCTTAAAATGCTTAATTCGGTTAATATATCCAAACATCTGTCGGAAATCGGTGACAACACTTCCAGAATAAATTCTCCCGGGTTTTCTCCGATATTTAGTTTATCCTGATAATTATGCATGTGATATTCCCAGGAATCCAACAATCCTTCAAATTCATTATAAAGCACACGCGCCTGGTGAAGTTCAATGGTATCAGAGAAAACTTGCATGTCATCTTTAATATTGCCTATATCAACAAAAAAACCATCGATAATTGTATTACGCCTTTGGGCATTCCTGTCATAAACGATATCGCGCCCTTTAAGTTTAATATTTCCCATTGACACTCTTGCCTGTAATACACGTTCAAGAGGATCCAATACCTTATAAACATTTTCTTCGCTTATAGATACCGTTGAATTCATATCAATTATAGATATCAGCGAAGTACAAAGCATAATTACTGCTACAAATAAAAACGCAAATAAAAGCTTTGACCTGATTTTTAATCCTTTTATTTTATTCAACATTTTCAATCCCTCCGTTCAAAATTGTTTCGGCGGTTTTATCGCCCTTAATTTTATACTTATTAATTATAGAATCAATATCTATGATTCTGTAAAGCTTATTATCCTGTTCGGCAATACCGGAAATGCAAAAGCTATCTTCCGCTCCTGTCGGCAAAGAAGGCAAACGGATAGAATTATCATCTAAATCTATTAAATTACCAGGTTTATCAATAAATAATCCTAATTGATCTTCGCTGCCTATAATTGTTTTAAAAACAACCGCTTTTACAACGCGGGAACCGTATTCATTGTTCCTTTTTTCCTTGTGTCCCAAAAGCCGGTAAAGACTTAATATTGTAATTACCCTGCCTTTTAAATTGGCAATACCGATTACCTCATCAGGCGCAGTAATAACCGGCGTAACAATCATTTTTCGCGTAACTTTCTGTACAAGATCCACATCCACAGCAAAATATTCATTGTTAACCAAAAAACTAAAACCTCTCATATATTCCTCTCTTTCACAGTATTTTTTTTATTAATTTTTTCACTTTCCACATGCCCGGCTATTTTACCAGGATTAAGGAAAATAAGTACTTTTTCATCATATACTCCGGTACCATATATAAAATCGCTGTATATTTGCTTATCGTCAAGGGTAAATGCTTCCTCGGCTTTGTCTATCACATTCCTTACAAGAAGCCCAATGGGAGAAGCGCCGTTTTTTATTGTAAGCACATGAAGTTTTTCTGCAGTGTAATCCTGCTTTGAAACCGGCGCAAAATCTTCGGGTCTTAAAAGGCGCCAGGTGCTTCCTGTTATATTTACATAGAGTCCTTTGTTAATTTCCTGAATGTCCCTGTTTTTAATGCTTTCTATCCGCAGAATGTCTGCTGTTTCAACAGCAAAATATTCTGCACCTGAACATTTAAATATTATTACCTGCTTTTCATTTTCTTTATTTTTAATGTTTTCTATTTTTTCGTCTGCCGCAGTAATTTGCAGATTTGTTTCGTTTTCTTTGTCTTCTATTCCCATAAACCGCATTATTCCAGCGGCATCCAGGATAGTTATTGCCTTTCCATTTCCCAAAACTGTTACGCATAAATAACAGGGATAGTTTTGTAAATAAATTGGAAGAGGTTTAACAAGGATTTGCTCTGTTTCCAGCGCATCATCTATTAAAAGCGCAAAGTTTTTTCCGTCTGCACGAAGTATAAGGAATTTTGTAACACTTGAGGCTTTGCAGTGTTCCAGCACAGTATCGGCAGAGACAGGTTCTGTACCCTTGGCTTTGGCTTCTATCTCGTTCATTGTTACAACAGGAATTATTTTTCCGTTAAAACTTAGAACAAGAGACTTGTTTATCTTTTCTATTCTTTGACTAGAATCTGTATTATTAATCCGTACAATATGTTCTACATTTAATTCCGGTACTGCATAGGAAATAGAGTCAATATTAATTATAAGAGTATCTATAACAGAGAGGGCAAGCGGCATTTTTAACCTTACAGTTGTTCCAAATCCCAGCTCGGATTCTATCTCGATGGAGCCGCCTGATTTTTCTATATTCGTTTTAACAATATCCATTCCAACGCCGCGCCCGGAAAGGTTAGTTACTTGTTTGGCTGTAGAAATACCTGGTCTAAATATTAAATTATATATTTCGTTCTTTGACATTAAAGCAAGTGTTTCTTCTGTTTCTATTCCGCGTTCAATGGCTTTTTTCTTTAATGTCTCAATATTAATGCCGCCGCCATCGTCAGTTACTTCAATAATTGCCGAACCGTCGCGCATATATGCATTAAGAACAATAGATCCTCTTTGCACTTTGCCTGATGCTGTACGCTGTTCTGCGGATTCCATACCATGGTCAGCAGAATTTTTTACAAGCTGAGTAATTGGGTCTACAAGCGCTTCCAGCAGATATTTATCCAGGGTTACATCGTCTCTTAATATTTTTACTGCGATATCTTTATTTAAAGCTTTTGCCGTATCTCGTATCATTCGCGGAAACTTGTTAAATATAACGCTTATTGGCTGCATTCTTGTGTACATTATTCTTTCGTGAATTTCGCTTGTAAGATAATTAATATCATGTAATAACGGAGCAAGACCAAGAATAGTTTTTTTATGCTCTGCCATAACAGAGAAAAGCTGATTCCGCGTCAATACCATTTCGTTGGCTAAATCCATCAGCTTGTTGATATCTGTTATATCAAGACGGATTGACATGTTGTTTCCCTGTAAAGAAGTTGATTTGCTGTTTTTTCCGTTTTCTGTCCATGTTTTTAGTAATGCATTTTTATTTGAGACTTCATCACTGTCCTCGCCAAAAATCATTTTCTTTGACAAAAGACGAATATTCTTTTTATCTGCCTCGATTGCAATGGAAAAAAGATCTATGTCTAAAACGCTTGTAACAAGTATCTCCAGCGCAGAAGTATCATTTTCCTTAAGCGCTTTTATTACCTTACCGGTAAAATTTACTGTATCTGAATTAATTATTAATTTACTGCCGCTGCCTGCAGCGCCGCTATTTAAAACAAATGCCTGTACAATAAAACCTACAGAAAAAATATTATCTATCATACCCTGGGGGTTTTTGTAATATTTGCCAAGGCTTCTGTTAAAACCAATATTTACATAGTATATTTTGTGACCGTGTCTTAACATGTTTTTTAGGTTTTTTTCTGTTTCACTGTCACTAAAGTTAAAAGGTATATTTACTTCTTCTGCGCTTTCATTATTATTATAACTTATTGATGAATTAGTATATTTTTTTAAAGAATCTATAACGCTGTTTACGGAAATGCCTTCATCATTTTGCAGGTTTTCAACCAAATCTTTAAGGCAATCAACACACTGCAGTACGGTATCAGCAATATCATCATTTATAACCAAGGATCCTTCCATAAGCTGCGATAACACGCCTTCAAGCTCATGTGTAACCGCAACAATTTTATCAAGCGATAAAAATCCTGCTGTCCCCTTAAGACTATGCGCGGCGCGGAAAACAGAATTCATCAGTTTGGGATCGCTGGTCTTTCCACCTGCAAACACAGAAATATCCAAAAAAGCGGTTTCTATCATTTCTATGTGTATTCTGGCTTCTGCCTCAAAATCACCAAGGAACAGATTTGCGTCAATTTTCATAAGGGACTTCCTGTTCTGTTAAATTGACAATGTTCAATGGCAGCGGCGATAATTTTTTCGTAAGAAATTGGTTTTTCTATATAATCATTCATTCCGGCTTCCAGGCACAATTTAATTTCTTTTTCTCCAACATCTGCTGTAGCGGCAATGATTGGTATTTCGCGCGCGTTCTCGCACTTAAGGCGCCTTATCGCTTTTGTTGCCTCTAACCCGTCCATAACAGGCATATGGACATCCATTAAAATAAGGGTATAAAGATTTGGAGATTTTTCAAACTTTTCAACAGCTTCTCTGCCGTTAACTGCAAAGTCTACAGTTAAACCGTTTACTTCATCTAGCATTGCGGCAACAATATCCCTGTTTAATTCGACATCCTCGGCAACAAGAATTGTTTTATTGTTCAGGAAAGTACTTTCTATATTTCCGTCGGAATGCATATTTTTTTTATTTAATTGTTTTTTTCCACGCTCACTTGCATTAATACGAAGCCTGATACGTTCAACCAATGCTTTGGTAGTTGCACGCCTTCTTACAGAATAATCAACAGCGCCTACTTCGAATGCGGCAGTTTCATCTTCATCATTGCCTTTTTCTGTTAAAAATTTTATTGGAATGTTCCTGCTGCTGGCTGAATCAAAAATATCGGTAAACACAGAAAATGCTGTTTCGCGTTTATCATAAATATAAATTATAATTGCTGATACATCATACATTTCCATGGCGGTAAGAGCCGCGGCGCTTGTTCCGGCAATGCTTATTTCAAAATGATCCATGAGTTCTGATTTTATCTCGGCTAATACACGGGGCTCTGCGCTGATGATAAGTATATGTTTATTTTCTTTACCGCCGGTCAAAACCAATTACCTCAATAATTAAAAAGCAAAATCATAAAGACGCTGTAACATTGTGTTAATTTTTACAGCATACTGCCTGTCAGCTGCCCAGGTTCCGGCAAGTCCTTCGATTGTAGGGCTGGAACCTCTGCGTACAAATCTAAAACGCGGATTAACCAATTCACCGTTAAGAGGCGCCTCGCTTCCATATGCTTTTAAGTGCTGCACCTGCGCACGTACACCTGTCCGCGGATCAGGAAAAGAAAGACCCGGCTCCCCGCCTCCTATCGCGCCAAGACCTGCAAAATTAAACTGCTCAGGTTTAACATCTCCGCCAAAACGCAGAAAACCTGTTTCCAGGCACATTTGCGTAAAAGCGATATCGTGATTAACTCCCTCAAAAGCGGCTTCTTCGATATAGATTTCTGCAAGTCTGTGCACATAATCTTCGTTTATCTGCAGATTATAAAGTAATAGAAAATTAGCCATTTTTTCGGCGCTGATCTTCCCTATACTCATAATATAAACAGGAAGCTCCGGCTTTTCAACAACAATCTTCGCAGGTATTTCTGGTATTGTATCCGTGGTTACATCCTGTCTGAGTCCGACACAGGAAATAGTAAAAGAAAGAACAAAAAATAACGTTATTATAGAAAAGAAATGCATTTTCATATCTATATTTTCGGCAAAATGCGAATTTACATCAACTTTTTAAAAAAAATTGGTTTCTCAGTCAAGCAAAACGGCACTCTCGCACCCATATATATGTATGAAAAACAACTATGAAACAAGCACATTTTTAAATGTGCCGCCGGAACAACGGCCCCGGGAAAAACTGCTTAATGCAGGTCCTGCCTCCCTGTCTGACAGGGAGCTGCTGGCTATTCTATTGAATACCGGCATAAGGGGAAAGGATGTAAATACGCTTGCAGGCGATTTACTCGGTCTTTTGGACAGGAATAAGGATATTCCGTCTGTAAAGGAAATAATGCATTTATCCGGCATTGGGGAGTCAAAAGCCTGTGCTGTTGCCGCAATGCTGGAATTCGGAAGGAGGCGATATGGTTCATTTTCGGCGCGGATAAAACAGCCCGTCGACATTTTTACCCTAGTCCGCCATTATGCCGACCGCAAGCAGGAGAGGTTCATCAGTCTTTCGCTGAATGGCGCTCACGAGGTACTCGCCGTAAGGGTTGTAACAATCGGCCTTGTTAACAAGACAATTGTTCATCCCCGCGAAGTATTCGCAGACATTATCCAGGACAGAGCAGCCGCTTTTTGTGTTGCGCATAATCATCCGTCCGGGCAGATTCAAAATTCTCCCGAAGACGATGAAATCACAGAACGCCTGCAAAGCTCAGCGTTTATTCTGGGACTCCATTTTGTGGATCATATTATTTTCTCGGAAAACGCATGGTGGAGTTACAGGGAAAACGGAAAGTTAAAAGATGTCAAATAAAAAACCTCATTGCCATCTACCACTTTTTAAGCGCCTGCGTTAAAATATACCCATGATCAAGCTGCGGTTGATTATGCTTATATTAATATTCCTCTGCCTTTTTCCGGCGTATCTTTCGGCGCGGAATGTTAACGATATTGCAGGCGATACGTTTGAAGAAGTATCCGGCAAGGGGCTGGAAATACATACAAATCCTGCAGGAGTGCATGTTTTAATAAACGGCGTCGACGAGGGATACACGCCTGTTGACCTGGAAGACATTGTCCCCGGAGTGCATTATATCAAACTAAGCCTGCAAGGGTACAAAGACCGCGAATTTATGGTGACAGTGTTCAATACAAGCCGTCTTATTATTTCGATAGAAATGGAAGAACTGCGCGGACTTGCGCAGGTTGTAATTCAAAAAGCGCCAGGGAGCCCTGAAGCGCTTCCGCTGGAGCCGCAAATATTTTCCAGCATAATACAGGGTATTCAGGATCCTGTTACGCACAATCACGACAGCACAACTTTGTTAAGCCTGCCTGTTGGTTACAATACAATAAGAGTGCGCGCTTTTGGCTGGGATGATGCGTCGGTAACAGTGCTTGTTAATCAGCATACAACGGTTACAGCGAATATTGTAATGAGACCTGCAAAACTTAAACTGGATAATGCATCCCAGAGCCGGAGAAAATTAAATCCGCTAAATCCGGGAAACCTTGGCAGAACAGATTTCCGTTTTGAAGTTTCTGCTCCGGGAACGGGAACCATTGTAATACTGGATCAGGATAGAACTGCTGTCTTTTCCAGAAAGCTGGATCAGTTTAATACATGGGTTCAGCAGATAACATGGAACGGCAGGGACTTTGACGGCAATCTGGTTCCGCAGGGAATTTATACAGTAATCATTGAAGCAATGAATCCCGAAGAAACTGTTTCTCTGGAGCTGGAAACAGAAATTGATTATTCAATCAGGATATTTCCGCTGTCAATAGAAAGCGGAATTGCGGGCATGTTACTGGCGCCAATGCCGCATGTGCTTCCTGCAGGAAGTTATCAGATAAATGCAAACCTTCTCTTTGGAAATTTCAGATCATCGCAGCACTCGCGGGAAGAAGTATTCGCGTTTGGGTTTCCGTTTAAATTAAACATGAGGATATCTCCCCTTGATCAATTTGAATTAACAACAACATTTAATATAAATCCATATATAGAAAACAGAACAGGCTGGGGTGTATCAGGCTCTGCAAAGTATAATATTCTTAACGGCACAGGTTCTGTTCCGCTTGCTCTATCAGCAGGTGCGTCATATTCCTGGGCAAGCAAAACAGGCGATTATCCATTAAGCCCCGGAAAGGGAACAGGACTCTACACTCCGCTTTCGCTTGAACTTTCAAACTTTTCCATTGTGTTTTGCCCTGCGGCATTCTGGTACGGATTCAGCGGATTTGTCCCCAAGCTGCTGCTTTCTGGCGGCGTTCTTTACCGCGGAAGCTGGCTGACAGGCGGTATTTCCGCGCGCAGCGAACTTGGTTTTTCACACGGCAGCACAAGATTCCTGGCAGGCGCAGAAGCGCAGTTCTTCCCGCCGCCTTCGAACCTGGTGTATTCAATATTTTCCGGCATTTGGACACAAGATGACAAAATAGGCGCCTACGGCGGAATCGGGTTTGGGGTAATATACTAATTTAAGTTAGTCTAGTTCATTACTTCTTCGCGATCAGCCAGCGTTATCTGCAATGTGCTTGTCTGTCCGCCGCGGATAATTTCTACTGTAACAACATCTCCCGGCTTGCATGCTTCCAGCGAAGCGTAAAGATCTGCCAGTGTATTTGTCTTTAAACCATTTACAGAAGTGATAATGTCTCCGCCCAGGTAAATTACGCTTCGCCCGTATTGCACAGGTTCCGACCCTTGCCGCAAGCCGGCTCTTTCTGCAAGGCCGTTTCTGCGCGTACGCGAAACCAGCAGCCCCGAACTTACAGGCAATCTTGCATAACGGACAAGGCTTGGAAATATCTGAACAACAGTCGCATCAATCCAGCCGCGCCTTACTTTGCCAAACTGCATTATTTCGTTTACAACACGTCTTGCAGTATTAACAGGAACTGCAAAACCAATGCCTACAGAACCGCCGGACGGCGAATAAATCATTGTATTAATTCCAATCATTCTTCCCTGGGTATCCAGAAGCGGACCGCCTGAATTACCGGGATTAATCGAGGCATCAGTTTGAATCATGTCGCGGATAATGCGGTTTCTGGATGTCTGGATCGGACGGCCCAAACCGGAAACAATTCCCACCGTTAATGTCCGTTCAAGCGCAAACGGGTTTCCAATCGCCAGGACTTTTTGCCCAACTCTAAGACTGTCTGAATCTCCATAGTTGATTGTCTGCAGTACCATCCCGGCGGGAGGATCGAATTTAAGTACGGCAAGATCGTTCTCCGGATCTACGCCTACTATCGTACCTTCAAACTGGGAGCCGTCGGCTAAATTAATAAATACCCTGTGGGCATTCTGAATTACATGATGATTTGTAATGACATAACCGCGCCTGTCAATTATCGAACCTGATCCGGAGCTTCCTTCCTGCGGAACGGGTTCTAAAAACCAGTTAATTGCCATAGTTTCTGTAGTTATATTTACAACAGCAGAATTAAGCCTTTCGTAAATCGATATATTTTCGCGTTCGCTCTCTGAAAACTGAGCAAGATCGTCGGATGTATTAAGTATTCTGTAATCGGACTGTAAAAGTTTAAACTCTTCCGCACCTGCGGCATCTTCTTCCTGTACAAGCAAAGCTGCAGGTTCAGAATTCGACCCTGGCAGCATGGGTTTAATAATGCCAAAACCTACGGCAAGAAGTAAAACCACAAATGCGCTTAAAATCGAGAAAAACAAGACCTGACCACGGCTATATAGTTTCATTCGATCCTCCAGAATAGTTATTTTCAGTATAAAGGAAATTTGCCGATAATAGAAGGGATATGCCTAAATTTTTTGTTATTTTATTCATTTTCTTTATAGTTGGCCCGGTTTTTAGCTTTGATCTGCCTGTATCGCGTATATCCGATGACTCGCTTTTAAGGCTCAGATTAAAAGAAACCTGGATTACAGAAACATCTGGAAGAACGCTTTCGCAGCCTTCAAGAACAGAAGTCATGGAAAGCGGAGAAAGAGTACATGTCAGTACGATAGAAGGCCGTGATGAATTCATAGTCCTTTTTTCCAGAGAACTGACACGCGGCGCCAGCATTTCTGAGCGCAGGGGCACAGGTCAGTTCCCGGGATGGGCTCAAGGGTCGTGGATGATTACCCGGCGCAAAGATACGGGAGCCGGTACTCTTGTAAGAATATTCCTGCGAAGCGACCAGAATACGCACATTCAGTTCCGCCATTTTGATGATGAAAAATGCCTTATGGATGCAGTTATTTACGGCGCTTTTCTGGTACGTTCTGTACCGGTAGCAGTGCCTTTGGACCGGATATATACAATGCAGTTAAACGATATTCTGCGCCTTGTTGAGAACAAACTGCCATTACGCTACTTTGAAGCTGATCCGGCAAATTATAGGGATACACGCCGGTTTGTCGAACAGGTCAGAACACACACTAACAGCTTACGATTTGCAGACGACGGAGCGATCGATGAAAACGGAAAATATGTTTTTATAGCGACAAATAATGAGCAAAATCCTGCAACTGCCGGTCTTAATTGCTCCGGATTTGTAAAATGGCTGATAGACGGTATTTTACGCCCTGTTTCCGGCAAAAGAATGCCAATTGCTCCGTTAAAAGCGCCGTTTGGTGAACGCGGTTCGTCATTTACAGTTAATTGGGAAGAAAGACGCGATGTGTTTTTCGGACTTGACTGGATCAGGAACCTTGCATCAGAAGCAAACGGAACACTAAGGTCGCCTTCGTACAGCTCTCTTGAAGAGTTTGAAGTACGCAGTGAAAATTTTTCAGGCATTCTGGTTAATGAAAACAGAACTTTTGTAACTCACAATTACCCCGGGTTTTTAGCAGAAGCCGGATATGGCATAGAAGGACTGCGGCCCCTACTCTATACTCTTGCCATTGATGAACCGTACAGTTTTTATCTTGCAGCCGTAAGCACAGAAATAAGCACTCCTACATCGATAAGGGGAACTCCCCGGCTTAGGCAATATTACCATGTTGCGGCGCTTGTGCCATATTTTGATGAACAGGGAAACTTTAGGATTACTGTATTCGAAAGCGCGACTGAAACCTCGTTTAATTCATTTCGTAACCGTTATCCCGGTCATCATGTTAATTTGGTAAAAATTCCTGTTTCGCCTACTTTCGATCCATGACAAATATCGCTATACTACTCAAATGCGAGATGGCATTGAGGGAATAGCTTTTGATCTGGATGGGACACTCTATCCAAATTACCGCCTTAATATCAGGCTTATCCCGTTTGTATTTAAAGAATTTCGATTGTTAAGCGCCTTTGGCAAAGCAAGGAATATAATACGAAAAGAACAGGAAAATGGTCAGATTCCGCAAGAGGACTTTTACAGGTACCAGGCAGAAGTAACCGCAAAAAAACTTAAGGTTCCATCTGATTCGCTTAAAGAGAAAATTGACCTTTTAATTTACAGGGGCTGGGAACCTTTATTTAAAAACATAAAAATCTTTAAAAATGTTAATGAAACTCTTGCTGGTTTTAGTAAAGCAGGCTATAAACTGGGGGTATTATCAGATTTTCCGCCTGATATAAAGCTGGGATATCTTGGGCTTGCAGGAGGAGAAAGCAGCGGCTACCGCTGGGATGTTATTCATTGTTCCGAGCATTGCGGCGCGTTAAAACCCCATCCCCTGCCCTTTAAGAAATTAGCCGAGGCCATGGCTCTTCCGCCGGAAAAGATCCTTTATGTAGGAAACAGCTATTCCTACGATGTAACAGGCGCAGCCGGAGCAGGCATGAAAACAGCCTGGATAAGGAGAAAATTTTACATAAAATGCAGGAAAAAAGAGCCAAAACCTGATTTTTCTTTCAGTAACTATCGCCAATTGTATAATTTTATGATACAGTAAATATATTGGGTATTATTCGGGAGGGATATAATACTGATGATATTTACAATCGGAAATATAATAACACTAGGGATAGTTGCGTGCTGCCTTATTCTTTACAGGCTGGCAGATAAGAACAACCGTTCGCTGGAAAAGGTAAAAAAATACACAGAAAAGTGTAAAGAAGATATTGCCGTTTATGCAGAAGAAAAAGGCATGGCGGTAAAGAATTTTGGCATTGACCTGGACGTAGAAAAAAAAGCTGCCGCCCAGTTAATGAAGAACATTCAAAAATATACCGACGAAGAGCTTGCCAAAAAATCTGAATCCATTGCAAAAATAGAAGAGCATATCCGCGCTTTTGAAACCTTGCTGGAAGAACTCTTTGGAATGACCGACAGGGTTCAGGAAAATTTAAACCGCATTAAAGATGAATCTGCCTTTGTCGAAAGCACAGGCAGAAAGATAAACGAAGCCAGGGAAAAATTTGAACAGGTAGAAAGAGCGCTTGAAGCTGCCGAAAGAAACCTTGAACAAACCGAAGTACGCCTGGAGAAAAAAAATTACGAATCGATGGAACAGGCTTCACAGGATGTTTTGGCAGCGGTTAAATCGACAGTTTCAGATTTTGAGGCAACAGCGCATGTAATAGAGCGGAAAATAGAAGAACACCGGGAAGCGGTTGTAAAAGTAGAACGTGAACGCGAAGCAAATCTGAATCACGATGTTGAACAGGTAAAGAAACTTCTTAGGGATGTTCTGGAAAATGCGGGAAAACGCGCCGACAAAATGGAAGAAGCCGCTCTTGTTAAACTGCGCGAACAGGCTCAGGAAAGAGTTAATCAGATAAAATCATTCTTTGAAGAAAAAATAAAAACCGCGCAGGATACATTAAAAAATGAACATGGTTCTATTAACGATAAATTAAAAGCAATTCACGATAAATGGAATGCGGAAATACACGAT
>Ga0123356_10001463_pt1 | contig 26026 bp, 23 predicted proteins | sample TergutEmb28metaG_2_FD_92546 | JGI IMG/M metagenome (GOLD analysis project Ga0123356, IMG submission 92546) | Embiratermes neotenicus P3 segment gut microbial communities from Petit-Saut dam, French Guiana - Emb289 P3 | ecosystem: Host-associated > Arthropoda: Insects > Digestive system > Gut ...
GCACAGACCGTTGTATTTCCCCTGCGTGAGCGAGGCGGAGGGCGGCGAAGCCGGTGCGAGCCGCAGGCGAGCACGGGAGCGAAGCGTACCCCGTAGCCACCGCGACCCGAGCGTGGGTAGGATAAGTGGGCGGATAGCGAGGGGCACGCCCAAAAAATAAAAAAAATAATAATTTTGCCCTGTGACAATTTGGCAGCAAGAACTGTTTGGCATTCTATTTGCAAAAAAGAAATCATCATTTAAATCTTTAAATTTTTAAATCTTTAAATCAAAAAAAACATGAATCTAAATAACTTAACCCTCAAATCTCAAGAAACCATCACCCAGGCGCAATTGATTGCCCGCAGCCATAATCAAGCGCGGTTAGAGCCGCTTCATATTTTAAAAGCGTTGATTGAAGTGGATCCGAATGTGATTCCGTTTCTGCTTAAAAAGTTGGATGTCAATCCGAAAATGATGCTGCAAGTGGTTGAAAAACAGATTCAATCGTTGGCGAAAGGTAACGGGGGCGATATTTATATGGCGCCGGCAGTGCAAACTGCCATACAAAAAGCCATCTTGTTCAGTAATGAGCTGGGCGATGATTTTGTTTCGCTAGAACACTTGTTTTATGGCATTTTTATGACAGATGATGCCGCTTCTAAAATCTTGAAAGATGCCGGCATCAGCGAAAAAGGTATCAAAACTGCGATCGAAGACTTGCGCAAAGGGAGCAAAGCTACCGGCGAAAGCAGCGAAGAGTCTTATAACTCATTGAATAAATATGCCGTAAATTTGAATGACGCCGCACGTAAAGGCAAACTCGACCCCGTAATTGGGCGTGATGAGGAGATTCGGCGCGTGTTGCAAATTTTGTCACGAAGAACTAAAAACAACCCGATTCTTATTGGAGAAGCCGGTGTGGGTAAAACCGCTATCGCCGAAGGCTTGGCGCATCGCTTAGTGAGCGGCGATATTCCCGAAAACCTGAAAACAAAGAAACTCTACTCGTTAGATATGGGCGCCCTTATTGCCGGCGCCAAATACAAAGGCGAATTTGAGGAGCGTTTGAAAAATGTGATCAAAGAGGTTGTTGAATCAAACGGAGAAATTATTCTCTTTATCGATGAAATTCACACGTTGGTGGGTGCGGGCGGCTCAGGAGAGGGCGCTATGGATGCGGCAAATATCCTGAAACCTGCCCTCGCACGCGGCGAGCTTCGCTCCATAGGCGCCACTACGTTGAATGAGTATCAGAAATATTTTGAAAAAGACAAGGCATTGGAGCGCCGCTTTCAACCCGTAAAGATTGAGGAGCCGGATAAATACTCCACGATCTCTATTCTTCGTGGGTTGAAAGAGCGCTATGAAACGCATCATCAAGTGCGTATTTTAGACGAAGCAATTATTGCTGCCGTAGAATTATCTTCCAGATATATTACAGACCGGCAGCTTCCCGATAAAGCGATTGATTTGATTGATGAAGCGGCATCGAAGTTAAAGTTGGAAATCAACTCCATGCCGGAAGAATTAGACGAGTTAGACCGCAAAATCCGCCAGTTAGAGATTGAACGTGAGGCTATTAAAAGTGAAAATGCTCCGGAAAAGATGGAGCAGTTAGGCAAAACGATTTCCGATTTGCAAGAGGAGCGCAATACGTTGTATGCCAAATGGCACGCGGAAAAAGAAGTGGCAGAAAGAATCCAAAAGATTAAAGCCGATATTGAGCATTTTAAGTTGGAAGCTGCCGAACAGGAGCGTCAAGGCAACTACGGGCGCGTAGCGGAATTGCGCTACGGTGCCATTAAAGAAGCGGAAGAGCAAATTGAAAAGTTTCAACAAGAGCTTAATAATTTGCAAGCCGACGGCGCCATGATTGACGAAGAAGTGGGCAGCGACGATATTGCCGAAGTGGTGGCGCGCTGGACGGGCATCCCCGTAACCAAAATGATGCAAAGCGAAAAGATGAAGTTGTTGCACTTAGAGGAAGAACTGCACAAGCGCGTGGTGGGTCAAGATGAAGCGATTACCGCCATTGCCGATGCCATTCGCAGAAGCCGCGCCGGTTTGCAAGATAGCAAACGCCCCATCGGCTCGTTCATCTTTTTGGGAACGACCGGCGTAGGTAAAACCGAATTAGCCAAAACCTTAGCCGAATATTTATTCAATACCGAAGATACCATGATTCGCTTCGATATGAGTGAGTTTCAGGAAGCACATTCTGTATCAAGGCTCATCGGCTCGCCTCCGGGTTACGTGGGCTACGACGAAGGCGGCCAGCTGACCGAGAAAGTGCGCCGCAAACAATACTCGGTGGTTTTATTCGACGAGATTGAAAAAGCGCACCCCGATATTTTGAACATTCTGTTGCAAGTATTGGACGATGGCAGACTGACCGATAACAAAGGGCGTGTTGCCGATTTTAAGAACACGATTATTATCATGACCTCCAACATCGGCTCGCACATTATTCAAGATAATTATGCCGAAAAAGGCAAATTTACTGATGAAGAAGTGTTTGAGCGTACCAAAACTGAAGTTACCGATTTGTTGAAAAAAGCATTGCGCCCGGAGTTTCTTAATAGAATTGATGAGATTGTGATGTTTCAGCCGCTTTCCAAGCGCGAAATTAAAGATATTATTAAACTACAAATTAACGATTTGAATCGCATGTTGGGCGAGCAAGGGGTGCAGGTAGAGTTTACGAAATATGCGTTGGATTTATTGGCTGAAATGGGCTACGATCCGGTGTATGGTGCGCGGCCGTTGAAGCGGGTAATTCAGAAGAAGATTCTTAATGAGTTGTCTAAGATACTGTTATCGGGGTCTTTGAGTAAGGATTTGCCGATAAAAATAGATTCGTTTGAGGAAGGTAAATTTGCGTTTTTTAATTAATCTCGCAAAGGCGCAAAGGCGCAAAGTTTTTTTTTCTCTTTGCGTCTCTGCGCCTTTGCGTGAAAATATATTTTTGCCGCTCAAAAAATAGATAAAATTTTACAAAATGGAAAATCACAAAAAAGGAAACGTAGTACTATTAGCCGGCATTCTTTTCAACCTATCAATCGGCGTTCTTTACGCATGGAGCGTTCTTAAAACAAAATTAACAGCATCTGTCGGCGCCGGAGGATGGGGTTGGTCGAGCACAGAAGCAGGGCTTCCATATACCATTGCCATTGTCTTTTTTGCGATAGGGCTGCTTGTTGGCGGCAGAATTCAAGACAAAATCGGGCCAAGATGGGTGGTAACCACAGGCGGCGCCTTAGTAGCCTTGGGAATGATCCTTTCCGGATATGTCGGCAACAGCGTAATGGGCATTACAATATGCTTCGGCTTTATCACCGGAACCGGCATAGGCTTAGGCTACGGCTGTGTTAGTCCGCCGGCGCTCAAATGGTTTCACCCGAGCAAAAAAGGTTTGGTAACCGGGCTGATTGTTGGAGGTTTTGGAATTGCGCCCGTCTATTTTGCGCCCATTATGAACACCTTATTAAGTAATTTCGGGATCCAAAAATCGTTGATATTCATGGGGATAGTAGTAGCCGCAATTAGCATACCTATTGCCCAGCTTATAAAAAATCCACCGGCAGGATATACTCCGTCAATACCCGAAGGCTTAAAGCAGGCCGCCACCGCCAAGCCCTCTGTTGATGTTACATGGAGAGAAATGATTAAAACAAAGCAGTTTTACCTTTTGTTTATCATGTTCCTCTTGTCGGCATCTGTGGGGCTTATGATTATCGGAAATATGTCGAAAATCGCTAATACTCAAATCGGTATCACAGACACCGCATTATTAGCCATACTCGTATCTTTTTTAGCCATCACAAACACAGCGGGCAGAGTGCTCGGCGGCTTAATGTCTGATAAAATCGGATGCGTAAATGCTTTATTTGTTGTATTTGCGTTGCAGGCGCTAAACATGGTAGGTTTTGTGTTTTATCAAAGCCTGCCCGCATTAATCATTGGTATAATTTTAGTTGGCTTCAGCTATGGCACGTTGCTAAGCGTATTTCCTTCTATAGCAGCCGGCTTGTACGGGCTTAAAAACTATGGCACAAACTACGGTGTGTTATATTTGGCTTGGGGACTTGCAGGTGTGGTAGCGCCTATGGCAGCAGACATCATTTTCGACATTAACGGCAATTTCCATGCAGCTTACCTACTTGCTGCGATTATGTTAGCGCTTATTATCTGCGTAAATTTCCTGTTTCGTAAAACCAGCAAAACCGCTATAGCTTGATAAACAAAATGGACACCCGCCTCCAATCCTTTCAAAAACTCTTGGACATTATGGACGAACTCCGTGCCAAATGTCCTTGGGATAGCAAACAAACTTTCGATACGCTTCGATATTTAACCATTGAAGAAACTTACGAATTATCGGATGCAATTATTGATAAAAAATACGCAGATATTGGTAAAGAGTTGGGAGATTTGTTGTTGCACATCGTTTTTTACGCCAAAATCGGAGAAGAGCAAAACCTTTTCAATATAGAAACCGTAATTGATGGTATTTGCGAAAAACTGATTCGCCGCCACCCGCATATTTTTGGAAAAGTGCACGTAAATTCGGTAGATGAAGTGAAAGAGAATTGGGAAAAAATAAAACTGAAAGAAGGCAGCAAATCGGTATTGAGTGGCGTGCCCAACTCATTGCCCGCCATGGTAAAAGCCTACCGTATTCAGGAAAAAGCGCGCGGCGTAGGTTTCGATTGGGAAAATACGGAACAGGTGTGGGATAAAGTGCAAGAAGAACTAACAGAATTTAACAAAGAAAAAGATGAAAACTCCGAAAAAATGGAAGATGAGTTTGGGGATATTTTATTTGCGTTAATAAATTACGCTCGTTTTGTTAATATAAATCCCGAAGATGCGCTGGAAAAGACTAATCGGAAGTTTATAAAACGCTTTAATTATATAGAACAAAAAGCGAAAGAATTAGACAAACCTTTGTCGGAGATGACTTTAGATGAGATGGAAGATTTGTGGCAACAAGCCAAATAAAAAATCTCGCAAAGGCGCAAAGGCGCAAAGAGAAATAAGACTTTGCGCCTTCGCGTCTTTGCGAGAAAAACTACATCTCAATCTTCCCCCACAACATCTGCTTCAACACCGTAGGCGAAATATTCCGATGCAGCTGCCCTTGCACAGAAACAGAAATCTGCCCCGTTTGTTCCGAAACAATTACTGCAATAGCATCGCTCTCTGCCGTAATTCCCACCGCCGAACGATGCCGCAATCCGATATCGGAAGGTAAAGCTATAGATTTAGAAACCGGCAAAATGCAGCGTGCCGCCACAATACGGTGTTTCTTTACGATTACTGCTCCATCATGCAAAGGACTGTTTTTAAAAAAGATATTCTCCAAAAGCTCTCGCGATACAAGCGCATCAATCTGCTCGCCGGTAGCAATAATTTCATTCAAGGGGTTTATTTTCGCGATAATGATTAATGCGCCGGTTTGGGAAGCGGACATCCGTTTACAGGCACGCACTATCGCATCAATATCATCTTCTATATCCACCTCTTTATGAGCTTTGGCAAACCATTTAAAGAATTTCCTGTTTCCCAGCATGTACAAAAATTTTCGTATTTCCGGTTGAAAAATAACCACCAATAAGATTACGCTCACCTGAGCAATTTGTCCTAAAATATCGGAAAGTACCGTAAGATGAAAAAGATAGGCTAACTTCCCTATTATGTACACCAAAATCAATCCAATAATAATTGGGGTGGCCGAAGTGCCTCGCAGCCAACGAAACACCAGCACAATAATGGTTATTACTAACAGAATATCAATGATATTTATGAGGTTTTGGTAAAGGTAATGTAAAAGTGGCATAATTCCTAATTCTTAATTTCTAATTCCTAATTAATTGAAAACAGCTTCTACACAATGGCTTATACGCCTCTTTTTCTCCTAACAGCACTTGTTTATCGCCGGCAACAATTCGATGCGAGTGGTGCGCTAAATCGCCGCAATGCACACATATTGCATGCACTTTTGAAACGTATTCTGCGATTGCCATCAGTTTGGGCATCGGCCCGAAAGGATTTCCCAGATAGTCCATATCCAAGCCGGCGACAATGACTCTGATTCCTGCGTTTGCCAATTGGTTACACACCTCAACGATACCATCGTCGAAAAATTGTATTTCGTCAATGCCAACCACTTCTACGGCATCCAGGGAGACATATAGCAAAATTTCGGCGGCATTGTGCACCGGCGTGGAAGGCATGGCGGAGGCATCGTGCGATACCATTTCCGTTTCGGCATAGCGCGTATCTATCGCCGGTTTGAAAAGCTCAATTTTCTGCTTGGCGAATTGGGCGCGTTTGATACGGCGCAACAACTCTTCCGTTTTTCCGGAAAACATAGAGCCGCAGATGACTTCTATCCATCCTTTTTTATTTGAGCGGTTGGCTTTGGTTTCTAAGAACATGATAATTAGTGATTAGTGGTTAATATTGCCGTCGGTTTTAACCGACGGATTTAAAAATTTAAAAATTTAAAAATTTAAAGATTTAAAAATTTTAAAGATTAATAATTTGGTTCATATTTTCAATTGTTGACAATCTATGCGTAATCACAATCACTGTTCTCCCATCCATCAACTCCTCAATCGCTTCATGCACCTTTTTCCCCGCTTCCATATCCAACGCGCTGGTCGCTTCATCCAAAATAAGAATGGGCGCGTTTCGCAAAATGGCGCGTGCAATGCTCAATCGCTGGCGTTGCCCGCCGGAAAGTGATAAACCTCTGTCGCTTAAAACGGTATTAAACTGATGGGGAAGCGCCTCAATAAATTCTAAGGCATACGCGGCTTCGGCGGCAGCTCTCACTTTTTCAAAAGGCACGTTTTGCATACCGTACGTGATGTTATTATATATGGTATCGTTGAACAAAACCACATCTTGTGTAACTAAGGCGAACAAGCCCCGCAAATCGTCAATCACATAGTTTTTGATATTGATGCCATCAATGAGTATTTCGCCGGAGGTAACGTCGTAAAATCTAGGCAGCAAATCAATCAGTGTGCTTTTTCCTGATCCGGAGGCGCCTACAATGGCGCACGTTTCTCCTTTTTTAATGGTAAAGGAGATGTTGTCAATTACTTTCACCCCGTCATTATAGCAAAAGGAAACGTTCTTATATTCGATTTGTCGATTTAAATCGAATATAGAAACGGCACTGGGCATTTGCACAATTTTCTCATCCGCGTGCAAGATCTCCCCTACCCTTTCCAGTACGGCAACGCCCCTTCGGTAGTTGGCAAAGGCAGTAGCTAAGTTTTTTGCAGGGTTAATGATTTGGGTAATCAGTGCGATATATACGATAAAGAGGGACGCCGACAAAGCGCCTGTGCCGCTCAACACCTGCCAGCCGCCGAAAACTAAGATAATCATAACCACAGTAACGCCCAGCACTTCGCTCAACGGAGAAGCCAAATCAATATTCCACAAAATCTGTTTGTATAATTTGGTGTATTTTTTATTCTCTTTATCAAAAACACTCGCGGCATGTTGCTGTGCATTAAAACCTTTAATAATTCTCAACCCCGATAAAGATTCTTCAAGATGTGAAAATAAACTGCCTAACTTTTGTTTAGAAACCACCGATTTTTTCTTTAGTTTTCTTGATGCCAACGAAATGAAAAATCCTGCAAAAGGAAGCAGCAATAGTGTAAAAATCGTTAAGCGATAGTCAATAATAAAAAGCGCTACTAAGTAAATTATAACCGTAATAGGATCATTCAAAAATTGCTGCAAAGCCCTTAGTAGCGTATTTTCCAATTCCTGCACATCGTTTACGGCGCGTGAAACTACATCGCCACGTTTCCTCTGCGAAAAATAGGAAAGCGGTAGAATAGTGATCCTTTCATAAAGCTCATTTCTAAGTGTTTGAATAAATCTGCTTTTGATGGTCGCCATTAACCAGGCGGAAAGAACAACGAACAGATTTTTCGAAATAAATAAAAGAATCACCACTACTACTATTACCAACATGGAGGTCATTAACGATTGAATATCAATTGTTTTTGATAAGATAGAAATAAAAATTGTACTGATAGAACTTAAATTGTCAAAATTTCCAACAAAAATTAATTGCAGGAACGGTTCTAATAAAAATAGCGACAATATGGAAAAAAACACCGCAAATAAATTGCACAAAATAATAGTGCAAAGTCTTAGTTTATAGTTTTTTATTCTTGAAAACAAAGAATTTTTAACGTGCATTGAGTTTTTTTGCAAATATCATATATTTTCGCACATCAAAAAATAATCATTATGAAGAACGTTTTAGTTATTGGCGCGAGCGGGCAAATTGGCTCAGAATTAGTACTTGCGCTGCGCAATAAATTAGGTAGTAACCATGTAGTGGCGGCAGATATTCGCTTTCCATTAGACAAAGAACTTGCCGAAGGTGGGCCCTCTTGTAAAATAGATGCCACCCAAGCGCAAGAGATTGCGGATGCTGTAAAAAAATACCACATTGACACGATTTACAATCTGGTGGCAATTTTGTCGGCAACCGCAGAAGCAAACCCCATGCTGGGATGGAATATCGGCATGGGAAGCGTGCTCAACTGTTTGGAAGTTGCCCGCGAGTTTAAAACCGCGCTCTCTACGCCGAGCTCCATCGGCGCATTTGGGCCCGATACGCCACCGGACAACACGCCGCAAGATACTATTCAACGCCCGAAAACAATTTACGGCGTGAGCAAAGTTGCCGGAGAACTACTCTCTGATTACTATTTTAAACGCTTTGGCGTGGACACACGCTCGGTGCGCTACCCCGGATTAATTTCCAACAAAACCTTGCCGGGTGGCGGCACCACCGATTACGCCGTAGAAATCTATTACGCCGCAGTGAAAGGCGAAAAATTCATCTGCCCTTTGCAAAAAGGCACTTTTATGGACATGATGTACATGCCCGATGCCATTGACGCAGCCATTGATTTAATGGAAGTAGATCCTGCTCGCTTAATCCATCGCAACTCATTCAATGTTACAGCAATGAGTTTCGACCCAGAGATCATTTACAACGAAATAAAAAAACATTACCCCAATTTTGTGATGGAGTACGACATTAATCCGCTAAAACAAAGTATTGCAAATACATGGCCCAACAGCATGGACGATACTTGTGCCCGCCAAGAATGGGGCTGGAATCCGAAATACAATTTAACCTCCATGACCGAAGATATGATCAAAGAGCTGAAAAAGAAATTATAGCAAATAAAACCATGTACCGTTCCTGTTTCACATTACTCTGCATTTTTCTGTTCTCTCACTTTACAACAAATGCGCAACTCACGCAACGTATTGTGTTAAAAGAAGTTTCGGTAGATACAGTTTTTCCACAACAGATCAAACTTACATGGGAATATTTAGGTATTGATACGATTATTACGATTTATAGATGTAAAAGTAATTGTAACGAAGATGGAGCCCCATGGCCCACAACCGATACGGCTATGGTTAGAATGGATCAAAATAATTTAATCTGGCACGATACTTTAGCCAATATAAATGATAACAATTATTATGCTGTTGGCTGGGGACAAAGTAGCAGATCTGCCCCACAAAACAATATGGTTTTGAAAGCGAAATATAGCGACGATTGCGAGAACGCAGTTTCGCTTTCATGGACTGCATGGGTTAAATATGTAAATAATGACACTGACTTTAATTGGGCGTACCCACACGATAATGAAAGAGATACAATAGATTACTATATATTCTACCGAGAAAAAGGCGACGGCGATTTTATTCTTATAGATTCTATAAAAGAAGTATATACTACAATTATTTATCCTCCTGATATAATACCACGCGAAATTAAGTTTGCGGATGATAAACTTTATGAATTTGTAATACAAGCTATTAGTAGAAGTGATGGGAATAGTGTTTTTTCAAATATTGATTCATCTAGTATAAAAAATGAATATATTCCTGTTCAAACCAGCATCTCTTGTGTAAATGTAGTTGATGATCAATACTTAGATCAATACTTAGAAATTAAAGTAGAAATAGATAACTTTCCAAATCCTTTTGATAAATTATATTTATTCAGATCTTTTGATATTCAACCTTTCACCCTTATTGATTCCATAGACTATGATGCAACAACAAACTTATATTATTTTAAAGATGAAGATGCAAACCCGAAATCAAGGTTATATCACTATGGGGTCTTACCATACACCGAGTGCTACTCTAATGATACTTCAAATTTTGTAACTAACATTTGGTTGTGGGGAGATCGTGTTGCCGGAGAAAAATATAGAGACTACATCGCTTTTTATCGTAAAGGCATCTATAATGAAGTATATAAATTAGTTTCTTTAGTGTATGGTAATGAAAGGGTAATTATAGATACTGTGTTCACAGATACCTATTATTATATTGATGTTTTGGGTTTTGCAGAAGGTAGTACAATGGTCTACCGAATAATATCCGAAACGGGTTGTGTTTCAAATACTATAACAATACATCACGAGCCGATTCTTCGTTTTCCTACTGCTTTTAATCCTGGGGATTTGAGTTTTGAAAACACTACTTTTCATCCGTTATTTCAATTTCTACCGGACGAAAATAACTACTTGTTTGTTATTTATAACCGATGGGGGCAAGAGCTTTTTCGCACAGACCAACTTCCTAATTGTGACAATTATAAGGAATGCCGTTGGGATGGCACTTTTCAAGGGAAAGAGTGTCCGCAGGGAATTTATGCGTTTCAACTCTCATACACTTTCAACGATGGCGCTGGAAGATATTCAAAGTCCGGATCGTTTATGTTGGTGCGGTAATTTCGCTACTAAGTGGGCTTTGAAGTATAAGTTTTTATTCACAAATTAATTTGTTTAAAAAGAAAACATAACGTTTCCCTTTTCCGCGTTGTGTATTTTTAATGTATTGATAACCTGACAGCAAAAAGTTATTGCCATACCAATGTTGCATGGCAGTATGAGAACTGTATTCCAATAAATCCGTTTTATAGGATAATTCCACCGGAGTTGCCGTTTGCGCTCCAAGCACATACTGCCCATTCATTAACTGCGATATAATCTCATCCTTATGCACATAATAAAACAATGTGTTTCTCTCTTTATCCTGGTGCACATTTACCAAATTACGCAACGATTGCGTCAACACATTTTGAACAGGAAAAAACCACTCATTCAATAACAATCCCTGGGAATCAAATTCTAAAATATAAGCATTTAAAAATTTGAATCCTGCAAATACTTGAGTAGGAGAATCATATCCGTAAAACCCAAAACCTCTGTAAGAAGAAGAACCGGTTGTATATTGATATTCAGGATAAAAAAGCTCGGCAATGACAAAAATATGCCCGTTGCTTTGTGTAACATGCCCATTCATAGCTAAATTAGATTCACTCAAATGCTTCATGTCTATTCCGGATTCTTTTGCCAATAGTGCTCCAAATGGATTTATATTGATCTCAGAGAATCTATTATTGACAAACTGCATGGTATATATTCCTGAATAGCAACCTTTTTGTTTTTTATCTTTTGCATAAGAATAACCTCCGGTGATCAACAACGTATCTTTACCGGTAAGCGTAATTCGGGCTGAATTATAGATCACATCTTCATAATATGGAAAAACCACCCGATTTTTTATGGTTCCCGAATAATCGGTAGCAATAAGCTCTGCGCGAGAGGCTTTCCTATTACTTAAAAACAGACAAGTGTACGTTTTTTTAGCCGCCGTGTCTATATAAAACGATTCGATAGTTGTTATTTCATCTTCGGTGTGCAATACTTGTTTGTGGTGTGTTTTATAATTGTAATAAATGATGGATTTTGTTTTTTGTTCATTTACAATCATAAATAAATGATCATCAGCCACTTTTACAGAAGACAGATATGGAGATGTATAATTTTGCAACTCAAAAAGTTGAAAATCGTGTGTGAGCGCATTCCATTCCAACAGGTAATTTCTTAGTGTATCTTTTTTATAGGCAGGTTTTTGTAAAAACAGGTAGAGTTTATCATTTGAGAAATCGGCAGCCAGATATTGACACAGATTGGGAAGTTTTATTTTATAAAGATGTGTTCTTACAAGATTTGTATCATAATGAATAAAAACCCATTGCGCGGTATCTACGCTCAAGATGGCGCTTTGGTAGAATACGGCAACGCCATGTTTGGCAAGAGGAGCGAACTTATAATCTTGCTGGTCTTTGGCGCTTTCGAGTTCGAGGCGGAGAGGGGGATCAACTTGGGCGAGCAAAGGATGAAGGGAGAAGGGAGAAAGGAGAAGGGAGAAAAGGAAAAGAGGGATGAGGTATGAGGTTTGAGGTTTGAGGTACAAGGTTATTTTGGTTGCTTGCTTCATAACTTTTAATTCTTAATTCCTAATTCGTAATTCGTAATTAACTACTTAAGTCATTAATTACTTCGGCGGCCATGAAGCATCCGAAAAGGGCGGGCATGTAAGAGATCGTTCCAACTACCGATAGTTTGTTAATATCGGGGTTGGGGTCGAGTTCTACAGCGCTTTCGGGCACAATTTCGGGTGAGAAAACTGCTTTGAAGCCGCTTTTAATACCTAAACGATGTAAACGTTTGCGTAGTGCGTGCGCCAAGCGACATTGGTACGTTTTTTTAATATCCGCCACTTTTACGAGAGAAGGATCTTTTTTTCCACCGGCGCCCATTGCAGAAATCACGCGGAAATTATTCTGTAAGGCGAAGTAAATCAAATACACTTTGGGGGATAACGAATCTATAGCATCTATCACATAATCGTAATTTGCGCGAGCCAGCAATATTTGGGTGCCTTCATCGCGCACAAATTCTTGAATTACATGTAATATAATAACAGGATTGATTTGACGCAACCGCTCTGCCATGACTTCTGTTTTGGGACGTTTTACCGTGTTTTCCAATGCCAAAAGTTGCCGGTTAAAGTTGGTGTATTCTACTACATCAGCATCCACAATAGTCATCTCTCCGATGCCGGCGCGACAAAGTTGTTCCGCACAATAGGCTCCTACCCCACCCAACCCCACGATTAATACATGAGACTGTTGAAGTTTTTCCAATGCTTCTTTGCCAAGGAGTAGTTCGGAACGGAGGAATTTTTCGTTATTCATATTTCTAAAAATCAATATAATATTGTAGCTTTTCTATTAATTCTTGATATGCATGGGTTACTTTCTGCACTTCTTCCATAGAGGTAAACTTCCCTTTTTTATCTCTATGGTTGATAATCACTTTAGCTAAATAAGCATCAATATAAGGATGCGCAACTAACTCTTTGTATGTAGCAGTGTTAATGTTTATTTTGCGAACTAACGAGAGGTCTAACGTAAAATATTTGTTCAAAAATTCTATATCAATATTTTGAAGAATATAAACCTCTTTTATTTGTTCAAAAGCATAAAAGCCGCCTAGATTTTCGCGGTACTCCACTAACTTTTGGGCGCGTTTGCTACCAAATTGCGGCACTACTACAATATCGGAAGTGTCGCACGCATTTAATTCCAATTTCACAATAGCGTATTGCGGCTTTTTCTCTTGCTTTTCGAAAGGAGTATTATTTCTATTGCGCGACGAATCATTCGGCGCATATTCTTTTCTATTTTGTTGATACTTATTGGTGTAATTTTCTTTTCGCGCATTTTCAATAGAATCTTCCAAAAATTGCTGTCGCGCTTCAAATTGAATGAGCAATTCTTTAAATTCAGTAAAATCAGCCGGTTTTGAAGAACGGGCTTCATAAAAAACAGAAAACAATAGCTGTAGGATAATAAAAAGAAGTAAAATAGTTGCGGCAATCCATTCTCCGCGTGTAAATTTGAGCATAGTAGATGGTTTAGAATTGAGCGCGAAATTAGAAAAAATAGATTCGATATTTCCTAATTCAGGGCAAGAGCATTATTTTTTTTTATTCATTTGGTTAAAGTTACTTCATTATCAGCATCCTTTCAAACTTTAAATTCTCCAAAAACAAACTCCAAAATTTCCCCTGCCACTTCGATTTTTGGTTTACATTCCCCTTCAAAAACCGCCCCATTTTTTGCAAAAATCGTTACCTGGTTCGTCGCACATTTAAACCCCGCCCCACTATTCCTCAAAGAGTTTAACACCATAAAATCTGTATTTTTTTCTTGCATTTTTTTTCTTGCATTTTCTGCCTCATTTTCGGTTTCTAATGCAAAACCCACCAAGCATTGATTTTTTTGTTTCCTTTTTCCTAATTCGAGTAAAATATCAGTTGTTTTTTCTAAAGAAAGTTCCCAGTTGTCATTTTTCTTCTTAATTTTTTCAGATGCTATCGTTTTGGGGGTATAATCGGCAACGGCTGCTGCCATAATGATGAGGTTTGCATTTTTTGCATAATGTAATGTTTTGTCTAACATCTCCTTAGCAGTAACCACATCAATGCGTTGAATGGCATTATTTGCAGTATGTAAAGCAGTGGGACCTGTAATGAGTGTAACCTCCGCGCCTTGTTTCGCTAATTTTTCAGCAAGCGCAAAACCCATTTGCCCTGAAGAATGATTGCCTATAAAGCGAACAGGATCAATCGGTTCATAAGTGGGACCCGCGGTTACCACCGCTTTTTTTCCTATCCATTTTTTTTTTTGAGAAAAAAATTGGGTAATAATTTCAAATATTCTTTCCGGCTCTTCCATTCTGCCTTTTGCGCAAATGCCGCATGCCAAATCACCTTCGGTCGGTTCAATAATATGACAGCCTTGGTTTTTCAATTGCGTTATATTACGCTGCACCGCCTCGTTTTCATACATATTGACGTTCATGGCAGGCGCTAAAAAAACGGGCTTTTTCACAGCTAAAAGTAGCGTAGAAAGCGCATCATCGGCAATGCCGTTCGCAAATTTACCGATGATATTGGCTGTGGCGGGCGCTATTACCACCACATCTGCCCAATCGGCATAAGAAATATGAGCTACGGAATAGGGCTCATTCCGGGTAAAAGAGTCGGAATATAGCGCATTTTGCGATAAAGCTTCTAAGGTTAAAGGCGTAACAAACTGCAAGGCATTTTGGGTTACGACCACCCGAACTTCGTGTCCTTCTTTTTTAAACAACCGAATCAGCGACAGCGACTTATATGCCGCTATGCCGCCTGTTATTCCGAGTACGATTTTTTTTGGAGCCGGTTCCGGCATCTTGATTATTTTTCTGGTAATTTATAATGAATTTCGCTATGCTCAAATTCGTTAATTGCTAAAATCGTGGGCTTCGGAAGTTGCTCATAAAAACGGGCTAATTCTACTTGTTCCCGATTTTCCAGGTTCTCCTCAAAAGTATCGCTCGTGTGATGTGAAGCAAAATCTTTGGCACGATCCTGAAAATCTTCTTTAAACTCCGAAGCAATCTGATTTGCTCTTTTCGATAAAATGGCTACAGTTTCGTAAATGTTGCCGGTTTCTTTGTCAAACTCACGCAAATCGCGCGTGATGGCAAAAGGATTCATTTTTGTTTTGGTGTATTCGTTGGCTTTCATCCTAAAAAAATTATATTTTTCGTTCTTCTAATCTTCTGATTTGATTGGCAGCTTCATCAACAATTCTTCTTGCATCTGCTACAAAGTTACTTTCTGGGTACCGAGTTTGCAGCATTTCAAAAGCCTCAAGGCAATCTTTAAATCGGTGATATTTTTTATGTTCCACACTTCTTCGTGCAAAATCAAAATTATTTCTAACCAAAATAAAGAGTACTTCCGGCGCATATCTTGAAGAAGAATAAGTTTTTAAGAAATTTCTCGCTGTAATTTGTGCCGCTTCAAAATTGCTTGTTTGGTAATACATTCTTACCATTTCCATCTCTTTTCTGGCTAATTTCTCGCGCAAGGCGTCTAAAATTTCGTTACAATCTTTAATATGCTTGCTATTAGGGTATTGCTGAATAAACAGATTTGCCTCATCAATAGCCATGAGCGTGATAAATTGATCCAAATAATATTCCGGAGAAAGATAATACATGGCTTTAACGGCGTTTAAAGCGGCTTGTTCCGTTCGTTCGGTTCCCGGATATCTTCGCGCATAATCTTTAAAATGAAATGCAGCCATTTGAAAATCACGGTTTTGAAAATAAGAATCGGCAAAAAGAAACAAAATCGTGTCGCCCAACGGCGTACCGATTGACAACGGATACAGTTGTTCAAAAATACGCGCCGCCGACAAGAATGCTTTCTTGTTGTAGTAATTCATCGCCTTTTCGTAATGGTCTTGAAAAGTTTCAAAATTTACTTTCCCTGAGCCTCTGGGTGTTCTTGTCTTCTTGTCTTTGTTCTTGTTTCTTATATCAATGGAAGATTGCGCTACCTCATTCACCTCATCTATTTCAAACAAACACATTTCATTACTTTTTGGAACAAATTCAGCCTCAGCAGCAGCGGTGGCTTCTCCAAAATACAAACATAAAGCTAAGAAAATCAATAGATTAAAATCTATTTTAAAGATTTTTTTCATGGTGCGAATATACATTATTATTCGATTTTAGATAACGGGAAAATGGGGAAAATAGTACAAGCAAAACGAATTTTCCTATTTCAACAAACAACACTCTAAAAAATATATTTTCGCGCCTCGTTTTATGAAAAAGATTATCCCCCCTGTTGATACAAGCCTTTTGGAAAAGGAACTTACCGAAGATAAATTTCTGCGAGTTACTACCGCATGTAATAACTCTATTTACATTATTACGGCGCACGATTCTCCAAATGTAATGCGGGAAATAGGACGCCTGCGGGAACTCACCTTTAGGGAAGCCGGCGGCGGCACAGGAAAAGAGATAGATATTGACGAGTACGACACGGCTAAAGTTCCTTTCAAACAATTGATAGTCTGGAGCAACGAAAACAAAGAGATTGTGAGTTCCTACCGTTTCATTGCCGGCAAGGATGTTCCATTAGATCAACAAGGGTATCCGCATACGCCCACCTCAAAATTGTTTCACTTTTCTCAAAAATTTATTGAAGGTAAATGGTTAAAAACAATAGAATTAGGTCGTAGTTTTGTTCAGCCTAAATATCAAGGCACAACCAACCCTAGGCTCGGGCTTTTTTCGTTAGATAATCTTTGGGACGGATTAGGCACCTTGGCAGTAGATTACCCCGATGTTCAATTTTTCTTGGGAAAAATGACCATGTACAACAGTTACAACCGTTTAGCAAGAAATTTAATCCTCTTTTTTTTGAGAAAGTATTTCAAAGGAAAAAAAGAATTAATGACACCTGTTGATCCGGTAATCATTGATAAAAGAAAAAATATATTTCGTTCTATTTTTAGAAACAATTCTTATAAAGAAGACTTTAAAGTGCTTAACGACAATATCCGTGATTTAAAAACCTCCATTCCGCCGCTCATTAAAAGCTATATGTCGCTCTCTTCTACTATGAAATGTTTCGGCGCTACAGCAAATCCTGAATTTGGCCCGGTTGAAGAGATCGCTATTATGATTAAAATTGCTGATATTAATGAAGATAAGAAGAAGCGGTATATTTATTCTTATACAAAAAAGGAGAAAAAGAGAGAAAGGAGAAGGGAGAAAAGGAGAAAGGAAGAAAAATCCCCTTCAAAATTTGAAGGGGTACCCGAAGGGCGGGGTAGTTTACATAACAAATAACTCATGATCAAAACCATTACCTTCTTACAAAGCGAAGTAGATTGGCGCAAAGCCCCTCCACCCTCTTTGCCCGAATACGCATTCATTGGACGTTCTAATGTAGGCAAATCCTCGTTAATCAATATGTTAGCGAATAATAAGGGAATTGCAAAAATTTCTTCTAAGCCCGGAAAGACGCAAACCATCAACCATTTTTTAGTAAATAATGCTTGGTATTTAGTAGATTTGCCCGGCTACGGCTATGCAAAAATATCGAAAACCATGCGCGAAAAATGGGCAAAAATGATTCGCGATTATTTGGTTTTGCGCGAAAATTTACAGGTAGTTTTTGTTTTAATTGACGCCCGTTTAGAGCCTCAAAAAATAGATTTGGAATTTATTAATTCCTTGGGCGAAAGTCAAATACCTTTCGTTTTAATTTTTACAAAATCAGATAAACTTTCTGCTTTGCGCGTGTCGCAAAATGTTGAAGCTTTCAAAAAAGCCTTGTTGGAAACGTGGGAAGAGTTGCCGCCCATCTTTATTTCCTCTGCCATTACCGGAAAAGGGCGGTCGGAAATTCTTGATTTTATTGCGGTTACAAACTCCGAATGCCGATAATTTCTCTTGCTACTAAGGGAATCTATAAACTCCGAATGCCGATAATTTCGCGAACTTCTTTCACTGTTTTGGCGGCGCTTTCACGAGCCTTATCTGCACCTTGTTTCGCAACTTTTCTCAAATAATCATCGTTATTACGCAATTCCAAAATCTTTTCATAAATCGGAGCGGTAAAGAGGATCATATCTTCTGCTAATTGCTTTTTCATGTCGCCGTAACGAACTTGGCAATTATCGTATTGACCTTCAAAAAATTGTAATGTTTCCGGCGTTGAAACCGCTTTCATTAATTGAAACAGATTTTCAATAGCTTGCGGTTTTTCCTGATGCGATTCTATAGGGCCTGAATCCGTTACTGCTTTCATTACTTTCTTGCGAATAATTTCCGGAGAATCAGAAAGATACACACACGAGGCTTCATTATCGGATTTCGACATTTTGGTAGATCCGTCCAAACCGGGGATTTTTACCAATTCATTACCAAAATTATAAGCCACCGGCAATTTAAAATAATCAACCTCATATCTGTAATTAAAACGCTGTGCAAAATCACGAGTCATTTCCAAATGTTGCTCCTGATCTTTTCCTACCGGCACTTTATCGGCATTATGAATAAGAATATCAGCGGCTTGCAATACAGGATACGTAAGCAATCCGGCATTGACATTATCTTCATTATTGATTTTATCATTCTTGATTTTTTCTTTAAGAGAAGTGGTTCGTCTCAGTTCTCCTGTATAGGCTAACATGTTGAGTAACAAATACAATTCTGCCGTTTCAGGAAGGTCGCTTTGCATGTATAATGTTGATTTTTCGGGATCAAGTCCTGCCGCCAAATAATCCACCAGCACATTTTTGACATGTTCATTAAGCGCCGATGCTTTAGGGTGTGTTGTAAGTGAATGATAATCTGCAACAAAGAAGAAGCAATTAGCTTCATCCTGCATTTTAATAAAATTGCGAAGTGCGCCAAAATAATTGCCTAAGTGCAAAAAACCGGTAGGTCTAATCCCACTAACTACAGTTTCCATGTCTATAAATTTAAGATTTAAAGATTTAAAATTTAAGGTTTAACGAGGTTAAGAATATCCCTTTCAAATTTTGAAGGGGTGCCCGCAGGGCGGGGTAGTTTATATATACTTCTTCAATTCTCCAAAAGATTCCGCAATCATATCCACCGCATACCTCAAATCCTCATCCGTATGACGATAACACACATAGCCATGATGATACGGTTGCAAGAACACTTTACGGCGAATTAATTCAGTATAAAACGCCGGACGCAATTTCTTATAAAGCCCATCTTTATCTTTATTAAATGTGATAAACGGCATCCAAGGTGCACCGGTAAACTCTACATCGTAGCCCGATTTTTTCACCACCTCTTCTATCAGTTTTCCAAACATATTCCCTTTTTCGGCAACTACGTCCAAAATATGATCTCTCTCAAGCATTTCAATAGTTTTTAAACAGGCTACCTGTTCCATGCTGTTGGGGAAGAAAGTAGAAGACAAGAAAACTTTGTCTGCCAACACTTTCATAAACTCTCTTTTACCTACCACAGCGCCAATGGGATAGCCATTACCCATAGCTTTTCCAAAAACGGAAATATCGGGGGTGACGCCAAATAATTTTTGTGCACCACCAATACTTACGCGGAAGCCACTTCTAATTTCGTCGAAAATCAGTACGGTGCCATATTTGTCGGCTAAGGCTCTTACGCCTTCCAAAAATCCGGGTTTCGGCATTTGCACGGTATCGGCAAGGGGGTGTCCCACTGGTGTTATCATAATGGCTGCCATATCGTTGCCGTGCTCTTTCATGATATCTTCAAGGCCATCGAGGTCATTATAATGGAACTCATAAACATCTTCAAAAAACTTTTGCGGGATACCGCCTTTCACTTCCACGCACCAATCGTGCCAGCCGTGATAGCCACAGCGAGCCACTTTTACTTTATCGGTGGCGGCGCGGGCAACCCTGATAGCCGCAGTGGTAGCATCGGATCCGGTTTTTACAAAAACCGCCATCTCAGCTGAAGGAATTAGTTCTATCAATTTTTTAGCCAATTTATTTTGAGTAGGCTGGGTTAAAGAGAAGCAAAAGCCTTTATTTCTCATTTGTTCAATTGCCGCATTATCAATCTCTTCTTCACGGTGTCCGATGATGATGGGCCCATAAGCGCATAAAAAGTCTAAATATTCGTTACCGTCCACATCTGTAACTTTCCCGCCTTTAGCGCTTTCAAAGTAAATCGGATATTCTCCCGGAACGAAATTATAAGGTCTTCTGATTCCGGCAACCGCGCCCGGGATAATGTTTAGGGCGCTTTCGTACATTTTGTTCGATAGGTCTAATTTTAATTTTTGTGACATAATACTGATATTTAAAGGTTATTATATTTTTCTTATACGGGGCAAAGATAGGATTATTTTTAACATGCTTCAAACTCCAAATTTTGCTTCTACTGTATTTAAAAATCCACATGTAATAAATGCACAAATTAGCAAAGTCATTATAATTTCAATAAATAATACGCTGTGGTAATATAAAAATCTTGCAAAAATGGGATTTGAAATATCTTAGGCAGCTTTCGAGGCTTAAGTCCAAATTTTACCTTATAATTTGGGTTTATAAACCAATATGTTTTTTTGATTACTTCGTAATTTTCTTTGTGTATAATTTTCTCAAAACGATTTAAACTAATGCCCGTTTCTTTAATTTCAAGCAGCCCATTTGGGTTTTCGCCACCAATTTTCAGAATTTTCTCATAGATAATTTTTGGCAAAATATGAAAATAAGGCAACTTGCTCAAAAATTTATTTCGACAAATTTGCTGGTGCCCACCAAAAGGCATACGCCATGGAGGAAAAGCAAAAAACACAACTCCATCTGGAGAAAGAAACTGCTTCAAATGTTGCATAAACTGCTCTTGTTTAGGAATATGTTCCAATACATCACGCAGAAAAATCACATCAAATGTTCCTTTTAACTCTTGAGGTGTTACCTTATAAATATCATTATTGAAGAGGTGTAAACGGCTTTTGAAAGCGCAATTTTCGTAAAACTTCAGGGCATTTTGATAGTTACCCTCGCTTAATTCAACACCATAGCATTCGCATCCTAACTCCAAGAATGGGACAAGATTTCCACCTTCGCCACAGCCAATTTCTAATACTCTGCTGCTTGTTTTTAATGATGGGATTTCATTTTTTATGTAAGGTAAAACAAAATCTCTTGTGCTTTCAACTTGTTCATTAAAGTACTGTTGCCTGTCTAAATGTCTATGTTGCATGTAAAAATTAGATTTTCAATTCTCTACCTCACCATAAAATCTACCACCACTCCTTGCGTATGTACATTCTCCATCCGAATATCACCGGCGGGCACTAGCTCCTCTACTTCCGCAATTACCACATCGCAAGCCATTGCCATTAGGGGGTTGAAGTTTTGTGTGGTGCCTTTGTAATAAAGATTTCCAACGGTATCGCCAATACTTGCGCCGATTAACGCAATATCTCCGCGTAATGCTTTTTCTAAGAGGTACTCTTTGCCATCGAGGGTGATGATTTGCTTTCCATTAGCAACTACCGTGCCTAAACCGGTGGGGGTGAGCACGCCGCCCAAGCCTGATCCGCCGCAACGAACTTGCTCTGCCAAAGTGCCTTGAGGCGTAAAAATCACTTCGGTTTCTTTGTTGTTAAATTGTTCTACGGTAAGCGGATTCGTGCCGATATGAGAAGTGATTACCTTTTTCACTTTTTTACCGGCAATCAACAACCCGATGCCTTTATCGGGAAAAGCCGTGTCGTTGCAAATGATAGTCAAATCGTGGATATCACTCTCTGCTAATGCTTTTAAGATTTTATTCGGAGACCCTGCGGATAGGAAACCGCCTATCATTAAAGTCATTCCGGTTTTAATTTTTGCTACTGCTTGTTCGGGGGTAATGATCGGTTTTTGCATATTTTTTTTTACTTTAAAAAACGTAGGCAAAAATAAGATTTTTTGCTATTATTGCACTCCTTATTTTATGGTCATGAAAAAAATCTTAAAAATCTTTTTATTTCTCATTTTTGGAATTATTTTAATCGGCACATTTGTGTTTTTATGGAATAAATCGCGCGTAAAAGAGGTAAAATATGAAACGGTAACGCCTGAAATAAAAACCATTGAGAAGAAAACAATCATTACGGGAACTGTAGAGCCGAGAAATGAAGTAGCCATCAAGCCTCAAATTTCGGGCATTATTGTAGAGCTGTATAAAGAAGCCGGACAGTTGGTAAAAGCCGGCGATGTGATTGCCAAAGTGAAAGTAATTCCGGATATTGCGCAATTGAACAGCGCAGAATCGCGGTTAAATACCACACGAATTAATTTAGAGCAGGCGCAAAATAATTTCGATAGAGTGGAAAAACTTTACAAATCGGGCGTGGCTTCCAAAGAAACATTTGAACAGGTAGAAACCGCGTTACGTACTGCTAAAGAAGATTTTAACAATGCCGAAGAATATTTGCAAATTATCAAAGAAGGCATTTCAAAAAGTACGGAGCAATATAGCAATACTTTAGTAAAATCCACCATTTCGGGCATGATTTTGGATGTGCCTGTGAAAGTGGGGAACTCTGTCATTCAAGCCAATACATTTAACGACGGCACAACGATTGCCACCATTGCCAACATGAATGACCTGATTTTTGTAGGCAAAGTAGATGAAACGGAAGTGGGCAGAATATATGTAGGAAATCATGTAAACCTAATCATCGGCGCGATACAGGACAAGAATTTTGACGCCCGTTTGGAATACATTGCACCCAAAGGAACTTTAGAAAACGGCGCTACCTTGTTTCAAGTAAAGGCAGCCGTGCTTAAAACCAATAACGATGCTTTTATCCGTTCAGGATATAGCGCTAACGGAGAGATTGTTACCGAAAAAGCAGAAGACGTATTAGCCGTTCCTGAGTTTACTTTAGAATTTGTAGCAGACTCGGCTTTCGTTTATGTTGAAAATCAAAAAGAGAATGTGGAGAAATATACTAAAACCCCTGTAACGATTGGGCTTTCTGATGGGTTTTATGTGGAGATAAAAGAAGGGATTACCAACGAAACGCCTTTGCGGGGGAAAGTTGTGGATGAGAAGGCAAAAAATAGCAAATAAGGCACTACAATTGCATGGTTGGCTCAACACGTTGAAAATAAGGAAAATGTCACTGTAATAACATTTTAAAATATCAAGTTATAGGTATTTTTTTTGCGTATATTTATATGTTAGCAGACAATGGCGGTAAGTGACTGAGTGAAAGACAGAAAAAGGAATTTTGAAATTATAGTTCATAACAAAAATAGACCAATTATGAAAAAAGTAGTACAAATTTTTATTTTGTTGATTGAAAAGGACAAAAATGGATCATTTCAGAAGAAATTAGAATCTTTTTACTCAAAAATGCCAGAACAGAAATATGATTTTGATGATGTTTTTAATGACCTTTACCCGGAATTGCGGTAGCGGTTTAGGTATGGTGTAGGGTAGTGTGCCAAAAATGTACCGTTTGTTTTGAAAAAATGTACGTTTTGTTTTGTAGATTATAAAATGTAATGCATGTTTTCATATTAATAAAATTAAATATAATCTGTGATTATCTGTTTAATCTGTGTCATCTGTGTGCTTTCTATCCATCATCCATTTAATATACAACAACGCCCCCACACTCCAAGCCTGCGAAATACACCCATTTGGATGATGCGGCGGGTCTCCGTCGGCAATCTCTTCAATAGTAGAAATACCATATTCTTTCATGCAAAATTCAAAATGGTAAAACATATCTTCCAGCATAGGAATTGCCGCTTGTTTGTAAACGGCGACCAATCCTTCGGCAAAAGGCTCTAAAAGCCAGGGCCAAACCGTGCCTTGATGATAGGCAGCATCTCTTTTTTCCTGATTGCCGGAATATTTTCCCTTATAATCCGGATCGTTGGGCGAAAGCGTGCGCAAGCCTTTGGGAGTTAACAATTCTTCTTGCGTTTTTTTCAATATTAACTGACAGATCTTTTCGCTTATTGGACAATAGGGTAGCGAGGTTACAATTACCATATTAGGACGCACCTGAAAGTTTTTATAATCGCCGTTGACATAATCTGCCAAATATCCTTTTTCTTTATCCCAAAAAGTATTTTTAAAAACAGTGGGGAAATTTGCAGCGAGCTTTTCCCAATCTTTAACAAATGCTTTATCTTTAGCGTAAGTGGCTACTTCCAAAGCAAATTTTATAGCATTGTACCACAATCCGTTAATCTCCACTTGGCAACCGGTGCGCGGCGTAACAGGTTTTCCGTTTACCACCGCATCCATCCAGGTGAGCGCATGCTTGTCATCTCCGGCATAGATCAAACCATTATCTAACATTTTAATATTGAACAACGAGCCGTTTCTGTAAGCATACAATATTTTTTTTACGGCATCTCCATACGCTGCCCAAATTTTCTTTTGAGATTTTGTGAAAATGGTGTATCTCTGCAAAGTACGGATAAACCAAAGAGGCGCATCTACGGAATTGTAGGCGGCGCCTTCTCCTTCGCCGATGTTGGGGAAAAGCCCGTCTTGCATCTCCGCGAGCATGTCATCCATCACTTGTTTGCAAAGTTTGGGTTTGCCCAATGCCAACGTTAAGCCCGGCAATGCGATGAAAGTATCGCGCCCCCAGCGACCAAACCAGGGGTAACCGGCAATGACTTGCATTTTTCCATTCCGTTTCACAATAAACTGTTCCGCAGCATTTTGTAAACAATTGATGAATGAATTGCGCATGGTGCGTTTGGTCAATTCTTCCTCAAATAGCACTTGAATCTTGTTGGGCGCTATCGGCTTAGTACCAATAGACAAATATATTTCATTATGTGCTATTTTTACGCTGATTTTACCTAAATTAATCAAATCCTCGTGCCCGTCGTAGCCGCGTTTCAACTCTTCTTCATACTCAAAATTATTGAACCAAACGGGCGCATGCAAGTAAGCAATATGTTCGTTAGATTGAATTGCAACCGGCGTGTAATTCTCATATAAACAATATTCTACGCCGTTTTTTATAGATTTATAATCCGTATTAACGTGCGGATTTTGGTGCGTTAACTGATGCGCATTCCTAAACGCCAATAACGGTTCAAATAAAATTTGCGCTGACTCATAGTCGTCTAATATCGTGTATTTTAATATCACTCTGTCTTCATTATTACACATCAAAAACTCTTTCGTAAAATTAAACTTTCCTACTCTAAAATGATAAGTAGGAATTAAGTCAGTTTCAAATTTTTGAAGATATTTGTTCCCTTTAGGCGCAATAACGCCGCCTTGATACTGGTGCACGCCCAAATGAAACTCCATGCCATCAATAATAATGGTTTCGTTCAGGTAGGCAACCAACACGTGGCGTTCTCCGTCAATTCGGTCTTGCGGCGCCACAAAAAGCCCGTGGTATTTGCGCGTGTTTAAGCCTAATAATGTGGTAGATGCGTAAGCGCCTGTTCTGCTGCAACGCAAAATTTCTCTGCCTTTTGAAAAATTAATGTTTACTAATCTTTCTTTGTCGAATTCGATATAGCTCATGGTATAAAGGGGATTAGAATTGAGAAGCGAAAATACAATTTTTTAGTCATAATTAATCAAACCGGTTATGTTAGCTCATCTTTCCTTCGCGCAAATCCACGCGAAGGATAATGTTCTGCATACCAACATAACTTCGCCTCTACAAGACTGTCATCCTTAATAGATTGATAGTAAAACATGGAACGATCTAACTGCAAAATTCTGCATGCCCTGAC
>Ga0123356_10001464_pt1 | contig 26020 bp, 28 predicted proteins | sample TergutEmb28metaG_2_FD_92546 | JGI IMG/M metagenome (GOLD analysis project Ga0123356, IMG submission 92546) | Embiratermes neotenicus P3 segment gut microbial communities from Petit-Saut dam, French Guiana - Emb289 P3 | ecosystem: Host-associated > Arthropoda: Insects > Digestive system > Gut ...
CCGTCATTTTCAACCATACCGGTTCTAATTTCTGGCCCCTTCGTATCCAGCAAAATAGCGACAGGTTTGCCCAATTCCTGCGAAATACGCTTAACACGCTCAATTGACGCCTGGTGTGATTCATGCGTTCCATGAGAAAAATTAACACGGGCAACATTCATACCCGCAAGAATAAGGTCGCGCACAACCGCATCATTGCTTGACGCAGGCCCCAGCGAACACACAATTTTTGTCTTTCTCTTTTGCATACTTGGATTATAGAGTATTTACCGGATTTTATTAAGGTGGTTGGAAGGGGGGTAAAAAGTTAAAGGTTTCTCAGCCTCCTATTGACATTTATTAAAAAGCCACTAAACTATTAGTAGATTGTTTTTTTAATTATACAGTTAGTGTTAAGGCTTTTACGCTAACCTTTTGTGTCTTTAGACACAAAACAAGCCATTAGGTTGTCTTTTGGAGAAAACCGTGGAACAAGCAGAAAATAACTTGCAAATTGAGGCGCTTCGTCTTAATAGGTATTGTTATCTAAATATTGAGAAAATAATACAAATATTTTACTATTTACAAAAATATTCAAAAACTAATTCCAAGCTTGAAATAATTAAACTTTTATTTTTTGCAGACAGGATAAATATAAGAGAATATTATTCACTTATTTCTCTTGATACGTACGTTGCATTAGCACACGGTCCGGTAGCTTCAATTGCATTAAATATTATTAATAAAACTACAGAATACCTTAATAATTATGAAAAAAATGAGCTAAAATATTTAAATAATATTAAAATTATTAATAATTCAAACAGAAAAATAAATCAGGTTGGAACCGATCTTTTAAGTAAAAATGAAATGAAATCATTAGACAAATCGATAGAATTATTTTCTGGTAAAAAACTAGTTGATATTTCTCATGATTATCCAGAATGGAAGCGTTTTAAATTGCTTTTTGATAAAAGATACATATCGTCGCAGCCTATCCACATGGAAGATTTTTTTAAGAACCCAAATATAGACGATTCTCCTGCTCTAAAAATTTATTTTAATAACGTGGATCCATTATATAAAGATGATAATATTTTAAAAGAAGCAAAGCAGTTTTATTTGGAAAGTTTAGGACAATATGAAGTATGAAGTTACATGCGGCTTTACTTTTTTGGGGTTTATACCAGACGGATCAAATGAGCAGCATTTAGGAATTGTTTTAGGAGTTAATGACCCGATTCTTAAGTATTGCTACTGTACATCTAAAAATAAATACAAGTATTTGAAATTTAACGAAATTGATTTTGTAAAAGTACCAGCATCGCAAATGGGGAGGTATTTTAATAATCCACAGGATACTTATATTTTTTTATCTCAGAGACATATAATTGATATGTTTTTATTAACATTTTATAGCCGCATTTCCAATTCGGAATATGATATAAAAGAACAAATAGATAGCGATATAATTATTGCGATTTTTAACAAAATTCGAAATTCTGACAACTTATCAGAACGATTCAAAAACGATTTCTTTGCATTTATTGAATAGATAGCTCAATACTGGCATTAAAGCTCATTGCTGTTTCAATTTTCTTGGCAATTATCCCGGCTGCTTTTTTTGTTTCATTCTGCGGAATATTGTCCTGCTTAATCAGCAAATCTTCAAAGTATTTTTTTATGGTTTTATATACGTCAGGCAATTGATAAAAAAATGTTGAGGTAATATTATCATTTTGATAATAAATAAGAAAAGAGCAGTCTATTTTATCAGAAAATTTAGGAACGATTATATTTCTTTGATTTGAAGTAGAAATAACTTTTGGTATATTCCAGTATTTTTTTGGAATATATTCATCATAGTGACTTTTATAGTAATTTATTTCTAATTCTGTACTTGCATTACTAACAACAGATATAAGAAGCCTTTCTCCATTTGAATAAAATTGTAAGCCATCTTTCCTGTAAAGAATTGTTTTTGCATCGTTATAAAAAATAACCTCATAACGAGTATCAGGGTGATCTTTGTTATAGACTGATGTGATAATATATCCGCCAGATCGCGGAAGCTTATTATTCACATAAGCATCAATTAAATTGATGGATTTTTTATCTGGATGGATATTCTCATGTATTTCTTTAAAACTAAAGTTTTGTAATTTTTCCAGCACGTCTGCATTATCCGGATAAATACTAAGAATCTTATTAAAATCTTTGATTGACTCCTTATACTGGTTATTCCAATAATATACAGTTCCCCGGCGTTCATAGTTGTCTATATTATATGGATCTAATTTGATAGCATTGGAGTAGTCTTTTATTGCATTATCAAATTTTCCTTCACGACAGTAAACATCTCCACGGCTTAAATAAGCGTGTGTATAATGAGGGTCGCATTCAATAGCCATGGTAAAACTCTTTATTGCCAGAGCATTATTATTTTCATTCTGATAAATTACACCCTGGTTGTAATAATTTTTGGCGTTTTGCTTTTTACTCATGTGATGGTTCCCTCCTTTATTTATTATACAGTAATTAATATCTAGTAGTATATAGTATACCGATTAATTTTAATTTATGTAGATTTGAGATTGAATATTTTATTAATTTATGATATAATACATGAAATCTTGGGGAGGGTTGTTTTGCTTCATGACATTTTAGACAAATTTGTTTTCTCCTGGGTAGAAAGCAGCAAAATAAAACATATATTTTCTGAAAAAAATAAACCTGATGTAATCCTAACAGATAAAAATGATATTGCTGTAGCACTAAAGTATGATTTTGATTTAATGGATGCTCCGATAGTACTGGAAAAAGGCAGAAACACATATGCTCATAAATTAATAGATACTGGAAATAAATATAAAATTCCAATTGTTGAAGATAAAGAACTAGTTAACGAATTATTTTCTTCGCTAGGAACTGGTCAGACTGTTTTGTATAATAATTACAATAAAATTGCAAAAATATATGCCAAATACACAAAAATAAATATTGCTAAAGAAAAAAATAATAAATACTTTGATGAAATATTTGAAACTCAAAGACTACAGGAACAGGAAATATTATCCATTCATATTCCAGAAAAAATTTGTATAGAAATAAGCAGCAATATATACAGTATTTTAATGAATAAATATTTTAATATTGATATTTACGGCTTTAAATTAAGTAACATTAAAACAAATGAAAATAAATTACTAAACAGTGATGAATATAATATTAAAATTAATGGCTTATTGATAAAAAGCGGAAAAATAAAATATACATTTATTGAGCCATTTGAGCAATTAAATATTTATCTTACAGAATGTTTAAAACGACATTATAAACAATTAATTGGTCGTGATGAAATTGTTTATTTTTTAAGTCAGATTAAAGAAAAGTATCCAATTTTAATTAATGAAATACTCAAGTATTATACAGTTGGTGAAATTAAAAAGGTGATACATGATTTACTTGACGAAAGTGTTCCTATAAATAATATTATTACTATTCTGGAGACAATGACAGATTTTGGAAGCGGTAAACATAATTTTGATATTATCCTGGAGAATATAAGAAAAGTAATAGGCAGAGATATTTGCTTTCCGTATTTGAATGATAACGTTCTTAAAGTAATTACTTTTGAACCTAATTTTGAAAAAACGATAAATGAAAATGTTGTAAACACAGAAAACGGTAAAATGTTTAATGATGAATATTCAAAAATAGTGCAGAGTAGTATTTTAAATACAATCGAAAAACTTGATAAAAATAAAAAACCAATTTTATTATATGAGCAAACAAACAGAAAATTAATAAAAAAGATTGCCGAAAATATTAATAACGAAATCGTAGTAATTTCTGCATCGGAAATACCTAAAGAAATACAAGTTGAATTAGTGTTAGAGATAAAAGAAAAAAAGTATAATAAATAAGAGAGAAGCTATACAACAGACTAAGTTTTATTGAATTTAGATGAATTAATAGCTTGCTGTTTATGTTCTTGTACTGCTATACTGTAATAAGAGGAGTAATATATGCCGCAAACCATGACTTTAGACGAAAAACTTGCAATTTCAATGAAAGCTTGTGCTTTATATAAAGCTGGCGATGAAGAAGGAGCTGGTCGTGTTATTAGGACTGCTCCAATGCCACCATATTTGGCAAAGGTAGCCAAGAAAACAATGGGAGCAGACTTTTTAATTAATGGCGGTTTTAACTTATCGGAAGCAGAGGCAGAATTTGGACATAACTGGCTTAATAAATAAAGTATTTTCCGCAGCATTTGCCATAGATTTTGGAAGAAAGGGATTTGCTACCAGAGGGAAAGCAGAAGAAGGGCGTATTTCCTATGAAACAGGTATAGAGTGGGCCTTATCCGTTTTTAAAGATGTTCAGTCTACCATTGACCCAAAGGCAATAATCCTCATTGAATATACCTTTTTAACTCAGGAGTTGCAATTCTGTGAAGAAACTGATAAAGATAGTTTAAGCAGTCTTAAAAAAGCAATTCAAAGTTTTGATGACGCTTTTCTTGCACTAGAAGCCGTCGAAGATCTCAATTATAAAATCGCTGATCAAACCCATCCCCACGATAAAAAATATCGAGTTGGTAATTTTCCCAAAGATTCATTTCATATTGCTTGCGGAGGTCATAGAACAAGGATACAGAACATACTTCGTTCTCCTGGGATAGACCCTATAGAAAAAACCTTACTCAAACAAAGATTTGCAAATATGTCTATAGCTCAAAAAGGGTATATTGAGAAGCAGAGAAAAGTCTTGAGTGGGTGAAAGTGTTCTATCCCTGGCAAAGATCTGGAATATTGACCGATATCCAATCAACAACTTCTTGACTGCCTTTTTTAACAGCGATGTCATATGCTGTTTTGCCATTATTATCTTTGAGGTAAGCTAATTCCGGTAAATAAGTAAAAAGCCATTTTATAACATCGGGGGTTTGAAGCAAAGCAGCATAGTGAAAAAATGATTTGCCTTTTTCGTCTATACCTTTGAAAAGATCTGGTATATCTGAATATAACCAATCCAATAAATTATAACTTATACCATCATGGCTGAAGATGTCAATAAATAATTTCATTCTTATAATTATGCTATTTTTAAATAAATCTACAATATCGATATTATTGTGAAGCCAATATAATAATGGATAATTGATATTTTTATCCCTTATTATGTGTCCACCGTTTGATGGTCCTGTTATTGCTCTGCGAAATATTATTTTGCCTAATTTTCTTTTCGTTGTTTTTAATTCTGTACTATGTTCAAAAATCCATTTTATCATTTCAAGTTCACCAACATCAATTGCAAAACGGATAAATTGATTCCTTATTAAACCTTTGCAATTGAGTAAATCTGACGGTCTGTCATAAAACCAGTTAATTTCTTCTGTACTTATTAACATGAATGTTATATTATTATACCAAGACGATTAAGTCAAGGAGAGGCTATTTTGAGCATAAACCATTTTACCGCTACAGGAATAGTCTTTAATTCCGCAAAACAGGTACTTATGATTTTTCACAACAAATTACAGGTTTGGCTGCCTCCCGGCGGACATATCGAAGATAACGAATTGCCCGATGATGCAGTGCTTCGGGAGATTTATGAGGAAACAGGCGTTAAAGCGGAAATACTTTCTAATAGGCAAGAGTTGGTTTTATCAGATAATGATTGCAGGGGATTAAAACGTCCTTTTACTGTGCTTCTTGAAAATATCGAGGGTGATTGGTCACACAATCATATTGATATGGTCTATATTTGCACAGCAACAAGTGAAGAACTGACTATGCAAAAATCTGAGGCGAGTGATATAGGTTGGTTTTCTATTTCGCAGATTAGAGAACTAAAAACTTATGAAAATGTCAGACAGACAATCATGAAAGCAACAAATTATTTATTTACATATGAGAACAATTTTAAAAGGCAAACAAAAATTTCCCCCAGAAAACTTAGCGGCTATCTAAGCCAAACATTACGGCATCATCCTGAGTTTATCCAATTGAATATGGACGAAAATGGCTGGGTAAATATTGATGAACTGATTGCTAAAACAACAAAATATCGTCTAACTATCGAAGTTATAAAAGATATAGTTAAGAACAATGACAAACAGCGTTTTAAAATATCAGATGACGGGAAAATGATTCGTGCTAGTCAAGGGCATAGTATAGAAATTGATCTTGGGCTCGAAAGTAAAACCCCGCCTGCGATTTTATATCATGGAACCGTAAAGCGTTTTCTTTCCTCGATAATGAATGAAGGTTTATCACCAAGAGGAAGGAATCATGTTCATTTATCACAAAATAAAGGAACCGCAATTGATGTTGGAAAGAGGCGTGGAAAGCCGATAATTCTTAAAATTAATTCCGGTAAAATGCATGAAGATGGGATTAAATTTTATCTGTCTGATAATAATGTTTGGCTGGTTGACAGTGTGCCTGTGGAATATATTAGCACTGATCTGTAGTTGTAGAACTTTACGGCTATAAACGTCAAATTCTACAACAATAACAGAACTTTTGTGAATTATATCAATCTAACGGTTAGGGTCGCATGGATTATGTATGGGTTTGCATGGGTCTGGATTACATCCTCCGCTTTGGGGGTTACAAGGACCGCAGGGACCGCAAGATGTATTGTGAGATTCTGCTGTTGCTGGGGTCACACATTCTAAAGTTGGGTATTCATTCATAATATTCTCCTTATTTTCCCATTCTAACATAATTTTTTATAAAGCACAATATTACTGATGACAAAAAGCCATAATTTATTCAGAATTTTTCCATTCTCCGGTATGCGGATTATAAGTGCATCTTGGATTTTTATCAAATATATCTCCGCAAATACCGATTCCCAGGGGACGGCAGTCTCTGCAAGAATATTTAAATTCGCAATCTTTGCAAATATTTACCTGATTCAAAGTAAGAAACCAATGTTTTTTTAATGTTTCGGATCCCAGAATTTCTTGAACAGACTGCTTTTTTAAGTCTCCCATAACAATGTTTCTTTCAAAAACGCAGGGAATTACAGCGCCTGTTTCGGTTATTGCAAATTTTCCGTACCAGCAGGTATTTGTAAAACAGGCTTTTTTTAACATCTCCTCGTTAATAAAGAATTCGGGCTTACTGAACTTTGAGTTGTTAATAACATCTTTATTTGTGGGAGCATGATTGGTTTGTGTGCCACCAAAAACATTTCTTATAACATCATATCCGGTATATTTTAACCCAAGCGATTCAATAAATGCTTCTATTTCTTTGGTACAATGCTGATTTTCACGCATGGCTATAACAGCAGGACTTACTTTAATATTCAGTTCCATTAAACGCTTTACATTCGCAACGGTTTTTTCAAAACTTCCATTTACCTGTGTAATTGCATCATGTATTTGTGCTGTATGCCCGTATAATGAAAACCTGATGTTTACATTGTTTTTTACTAAACAATCAATGAATTCATCAGTTATTATAACAGCGTTAGTAAACACAGTAATTGATTCAAAGCCTTTAGCCCCTGCATAATCTATAAGCGGGATTAATTTGGGATAAATGCAAGGTTCCCCACCAATGAATTGAATGCGCTTGCAGCCCGCATCATATATCTGGTTAATAATATTAATCCAATCATCAAACGACAAAACATTGCTTGATTGTTTGTGTATTTCTCCCGCATAACAGTGCAAACATTTTAAATTGCACGCCTGAGTGATTTCCAGCCAAACAAAATTCAAATTGGCAACAGGCTGGGGATCTCTCTTGTATTCTTTAACCTTAAACTCATTGTCATATAAAGCGTTTTTTATAAGAGACTTTATATAGTCGGTTTCTATTTTAGTTTTCGGATTATCGCCATGTACAATTATACGATTTATAATATCTCTGGCAGTATGGTTAATCGAGTAAACTTTGTTATTCTTTAGGTCGTAAATAGCCGCATTTTTATAACCTTCTGTGAATATTACTTTTTCTGCAATTATATAATCCATGATTAAAAGTTGTTCTTTATGGCAGCTCTTTTAATGCGTCAAATACAAGCCCTAATGTTTCCTGGTTAACATGGCGGTAGGAAAATGAATAAAATAATTCTTTTCGTATATGTTCTGGCACATAATGACATTGTATTCCCATATAATCACACGCACATCTCAGGGCAAATAATTGATTTAATTTTTTTGCGGTACATAATTCAGAACAAAAAGCGCATCCTTCTTGCAAGTGTATTATTTGACTTTTTGCCAACCTGTAAGCTATAACGCCGGCTATTTTTCCTAAGCTTGGTTTTAATGAATCAATTAAATTTCCCCGTCTTTTGATTAGAAATATAATATCATTTTTTATCTCAATAAAGGCATCTGATAAAGCTCCGTAATCGGCATGGCAAACCTTTTTATTGATTGAGTATATTGTTCTGTTTTGAACCTTGCAGACAATATTTTTTACATTTCCAAGATATTCATGATATTTTGAAGTTATACCGTTTTCCAATTTATCGAAAAATGCTGAGGTTATTTCTTCGGCTTCTTTTGGTGTCATACAGAGAGGGCATCCTCATAAAGGGCTTGTTCACTTTCAACACTTTGAGAGAAATTAGCAAATCTTTCAACCTGCTCATCTATACGAAGTGCAGCGGTATTAATTGCTTGTTTGTCCTTCTTTGCAGATTTTGCTTTTTCATAAGCTGCAAAGAACGCCTCTTTTGTTTCTATATTGGCTGCATCTAAATTTGTCATTTTTTAGGATCCTCCACACCATTATATATCAAATATAGGTGATTATTGTCGATTTTACAAGCAAATTGACATCGTGTAAAGCATAAAAACTGGCAAACAAGTACATACTTAGGAGGCGGCTAATTCTTTGTAGGATAAGGAATTACGGTAATAAATCTGGCTAAAAACAGATAATTTGCCTCAGTATTTTTCGGTTTCCAGGCATATTTCCATGGTAAATTGTATAAATATAATATATTCTATTAATAAGCATATACAATATTTATTTAGGAGGAAAATATTATGTCTGACTCTGGAAAAAAATTACCAACAGAAAGCGAGCTAAGGGAAAAATATGAAAATGGCTTAAAATCCGGGAATATACATTATGATGAAACAAAAGGACGGAATGAAAACTATGAGGAATGGAAATATAACGCAATGAGAAAAAGCGCCAGCGATTATGACTATCATTAAGGGGTGATAGCTTGAACGCTTTTTCTCATTATTTTTGCATTTCTTAGAAAATACATTATTTAATTATCATATAGGTGTACACTTCTGGCTGTGTAAAATATCCCATTATTTCAAAATAACCAACATTTAATGATTGTTTTCTCGCATTATATTCACAACAATATAATAATATTTAATGTTCTATAAGAATTACTTGTATTCTAAAGGCGAAGGTATTATTATGTACGAGTAAAGAATATTCTCTATAAATAAAAATAAAAAAGACTGAAAACAGAAGGGATAAAGAGGAATGAAAATCATAGGTTTTGATTTTGGGACAACCAATAGTACGATTAGTCACTATATCGCAGAAGATAATTTAGAAACAGTTAGACCTTTCGGTGCAGGAAGTGACTATTATCCTACTGTAGTATCTTATGAAAAAGATAGTCAAGGTAAAATTATTGATTCATCCTCAATAATTGGTCCTCCTGCAAAAGAGAACCTGTGTTCTAAAGATCATGAAGTTTATGAGAATTTTAAATTACACTTAGGTAAGAATTTTAATGAAATAATGAAGGGTAGAAGCAAAACTTCAGGGGAGGTAGCAGCAGATTTTATAAAGAAATCACTGATAAAATATATTGAAAAACAACCTGTTGATATTGAGTCGATTATTATTACCATGACTTTGCCTGATGCATGGTATAAAGAAGAAGAATATAAAACAGCAAGAGGAAAAATAAAAGGGTTATATAAAAATTTATTAATCAATAAAAAACAGTCAAAAGATGATAAATCAGAATATATCAATATTAAAATAATATTAGCAAGTGAATCAGATGCTGCAACAGCTTATTTTTGTAAATGTTATAAACAGAGTGAAAAAAAAGAATTTGATGGTCATGTTGTAGTTGTGGATTTCGGAGGCGGAACACTTGATGTTAATTTGTGTAAAGTGAGTAATGGCGAAATTGATGTTAAAAAACGCGATGGATACGGTAAATTTGGAATAAAAAATGGTTGTGCTGGCGTTGCATTCGATGTAGCAGTTGTAAAACAACTTTTAAAAAATAAGAAACTTACCATTGAAGAAGGCAATGATGAATTCATTGATTTATGTCATTTATTTGAAAAATGGAAGATAAATTCTTTTGATGAATACAAAGACCCTATGATTAACTATTGCATAATGGGCTTACCGCGTTTTAATAAGAATAAACTTGGAACCGTGAGAGGTAGAAATGTAGATCTAGAAATTTATTGTGAGGATTTAAAAAAAGGCTTTGAGGAAGCAAATATAAATGAACTTCAACAGTCATTAAACACGATTAAAAAATATCTGGAAGAAAATAAAATAAACTATAAAGATCAAGATAAATTCAGAGTTTTACTTGTAGGTGGTTTTAGTAATTTTATATTAGTAGATCATGAAGTCAGAAAAGCATTTGAATCGAGTATAGAAAAACTCAATGATAGAGTGTTTTTGGAGCCTTTTGGTTATGATAGATATTTAGCAATTGCTAAAGGTGCTGCCATACTTGGAAATAAGAATAATGCTGATGGTATTCATGTAATAAAAAGAGCAAGATTTAGTTATGGTTTTAGAAAACACTACATAAAAGGAAAAAATGAAAATGAAATATTACAATCAGCAGATGGTGAGGATATTAAAGTTTTGAGGGAAGGTACTATTTTAAATGAAATTGGCAATGGTCCTATTGAATGGGAAAAATTAAAAATTAATAAATTCGTTAATCTTTCTAAAGCTATATTTTGTTTAATTAGGCATGACAGTGAATCTGATAAAACAGTAGTTACAAAACTACCTTACACATTAGATAGGTTATTCCCAGACATTGCGCATGAAAAAGAATATGATATTGGATTTTCAATTGATGAAGATGATGAAATTCCAATATTGCATATTAGAGATAGTAAGGATATAACAAAAAAAAGCGAGACGCCACTCTTTGAACTAGAAGAAGTATACGGAATGTAATATAAATATTTTGGAGGTTTTTATGGATAAAACATGTAATTTCAACTATGGCTACTATGCTTATGTCATTGATAATTCATCGCAAGTAAAATCGATACCAATTACTGTTATTAAAAAAGGAACAAATTTAAATGTTTTGAAAACACCTGTTTGGAGTGTGCGACCAATTAATGTCTTTCAACAAAATAAATCTGGAACTATTTCTGTATTTATGAACGATGGTGAATCTGATACTTTGACTATACTACTTACCAATCATTCGATTGAAAGATTATTTCCAAATGTAGAAGATTATAAAAACTATTTTGTTGGTTTTTCTTTGGATGAAAATCAAGTGCCAACAATATGTGTTAAAAGTGAAAATGATGAAGAAGCGGTTTCTACCTCACTTTTAGAGTATTTTAATAAAATATAGCAACAACGTTTTTAAGGAGCTGTAAATGAATAGGGATTACAAAGCCTACCTGAATACTATCGCAAATGATATTGAGAGTTCTAATAATATAAATGATAAAATATTCCATATTTGCAATGCTATAAATACGCTATTTGAAGATTTTAATTTTACAGATGAGTTATTAAATTCTTTTTCTGAAAACAAAGATAAAGATAGGTTGTTTGCTTTTTGTTGCCGATTTGCTTTATCGCTTCAAATATCCTTTGAACTGCTAAATAAAAAATGGGATTTAAAGATGGAGGAAGATGAAACAGAAAGAGCATTGCTTTATACAATTAAGAATATCGCAGATAAAAAGCTCACATTAGAGAAAAGAAAAGATAATAGTATTGAGCTTAAAAAAAAGACTGACGATTTACAAAATAGTAATCAAGAACTATTAAAAGAGGAAGATAAATTTCTAAAATTAGATAGTGAACATAAACAACTACAAGAAAAAATTAACCGCCTCCAAGAAATTAAAGACAATGAATTAGAACCAAAAATCATTCAGTTGAAACAAGAAGAAAAAAGACTAATAATGGATACTAAAGAAGCAGAAGGAACTATTAAAGAATTGGGAAATCAAAATGCAAAGTATTCCAAAACTTTGCAATCTCTTGAAAATACTATTAAGAGCAGGAAAGCTGGTCTAGAAAAAATAGTAGAAGATATCACTACAGTAATTAATGAGAGATATGAAGACATAAAAGAGATTTATGATAACTCTACTAGATCAATTGATGATATGAAAAGAGAAATTGAAGATATAAGAGAAAAGTATAAGCGGCTGGACGATCAACAGAAAGAAACTTTAGATATACTCAATAATAACAAAGCACATTTTGATGAGAATAGTGAAATTGTTAAGAATATGGAAAAATATTATGGTATTAAAGATGGTTTTGATGGTATTTCAAAAAGAATTAATGAAACTAAAATGTCTATTGAAGATGGACTTAAAATATTTGATGAAGAATTGAAGAAAGTTATTGAAGAATCAATAAAATCAAGAGACGAAATCCTAGAAAAAATTAAAAATATTTAGTAAAGAATATTGTGAGATATAAACATTATTTGTGAAATGCAGTGAAGGAGGAATGATATTAAGCTAAGGTTATATATGACAACTAAAAGTACAAAAGCATTAGGTCCTTACAACAGATATGTTATTTGGGTACAAGGTTGCCAAAAAAGGTGTCATGGATGTATTTCTCCTGATTCTCAACCTATTGATGGCGGTTATGAAGAAGATGTCGATGTAATTGTCGCTGATGTAATCAAAACCCCTGACATAGAAGGAATAACAATTAGTGGAGGTGAACCTTTCTTGCAAGTTGAGCCACTTGTATACTTAATAAAAAAAATAAAGTTGACAAAGGATATAGGTGTTATCGTATATACAGGAATGCTTTTTCAAGAAATTGAAGAAAGTGAATTAAAAAAAGTTAGTGACATAATAATTGATGGTGAATATCAAGATGAATTAAACGATGATTTAAGTTTGCGTGGTTCATCTAATCAAAATATATACTTAATAACAAAAAAGTATGAAAATGAAGCAAACATATATGGTGTCCAAGGTAGAAAAATAGAATTATATGTAAGAGATGGCTATGCAACAATGATAGGTATACCAGATAAAAAAACATGCAAATATTTGAAGAAAAAACAATAGATTATTATAGGAGAAAAAAAATGAGTGGAATTAAAGAAACATATGTACAGTTAACAACTACACAAAGAGATACAATGCTTCGGCAATGTAGAGAAGCTCAAGATGAAGCGGCCAGACTGCGAGAACGTGCACTCCAATTAGAAAGTGCAAACCGTGAAGCTCAATCTAAAATAACTACACTTGATAATAAAATCAATACTCAAATAAGGGGTTTAACAAATGAAATACGAGAAATTGAACGAGAACAAAACGCTTCATTTAGAAATGCTCTTGAAAAACAAGGTGCAGATATTAGACGAGAAATGCAAGAACAAAAACAAGAACTAACTAGAATAATAAATAACATAGTTAAACAAATTAACGAAAGAGAACACGGAAAACAACAACGAGCAGTACTTTGGGCAAGCCAAGCCGAAGCATTTATTAATGAAATTGATAAATATAGACACGAGCTATTCACTCCTAATCGGTTACAAATGTTACGAACAAGACTACAACAAGCGCAAAATAGTATAACTGCTGGTGATTTTGAAGCTGCTATTTCTTCTGCGCAAGAATGTTTTAACGGAGCTGTCATATTACGTTCGGATGTTATTGAGGCAGAATTCGATTGGATAAGGTGTTATGATGAATTATCACAAAGATATGATAATTTAAGTCGGGCTATTAATGATGCGAAGTTGCTAAGACATCAAATTGGTGAAAAACAGGTTGATGCGAAAATAGATTATTGGACTAATGGAGCGCTACGCGAAATGGAAACTCATTTTTTATCTATAAAAGAAAATCTAAAAAATCCAAACAATATTTCTAGAGATGAATTAGTTAGCATGAGTTCCCAAATAGATAATATGATTGATCACTTAAATAATCCACAAACAGGAATCATTATTTCCTCTTATGAAGCTTTAATGCTATCAGTATATAGATCGAATATGGTTGAAGATATTGCCAATATTTTATCTGAAAGAGGATGGAATCTTGATGATTATACTTATAGAGGCAGTGAACAGAAAAACGATTTGTATGCAAAAATTACAGATGGCACCGGTAACGAATTGGTTGTTATTATAGAACCACAAACCAATCAAGGCAAGCTAGAAAACAAACTCACACTTAACTTTTTTAATGATAAAGAATTTGATGAAAGTAGCATGAATAGAAGAATCTCAAACATGCGAAACGATTTGAGCGAACATGGGATAAAACTTGATTTAAGATGTGTCGAAGGTTATGAACGAAAACCATCTGATAGAAAAGAAATCAGAAACCTTGACCAGATACGAGTAGCAAAGAATGAGAACTAGCACATATTTTAATAGTGATAATATTGATCAAATGCATTTTATCGTCTTAGGTAAAACAGATGATATTTTTTGCAATGAAGCTTTACAAATCCAACATTTAGAAGAAGTATTACATTCACATCTGATAAAACAAGGCTACAAACGTATTGTTTTTTATTCTCCAAAAAAAAAGATATATTTTTATGATCCAGATTCTAAGGTTTTAACATTAAATGACGAGCTTCCTCAAAAAAAAATAAAGAGAACATATAAACTTGATGATGTAAACCCTATTGGCTGTAGAGTACAAGAAACAAGCGAAAGCGATGCATTGAAATCATCCGATGAATCGCTTAGTATAGGAAAACGAATGTCTGGACAAGATGTTATTGATAAATTGAATCATTGCATGCAAAATAAAAAAATAAAAACAGCATTAATAATAACCGATACTGATGAGTTTATAACAACGTTTAGAGAACAAAGGTCGGAAAGAGGGGTGGACGATATTACTTCCGAGCTTGCAAATTCTATAAGCGAATGGGAAAATTATAGAACAGACAGTGACAATAATGTTATTGTTTGGATATTCAGAATGGGAAATTTTACAGAACTTCCAGATAATTATAAAGAAAATGGTGTTTTTAGAAGATTTTTTAAACGAATGTTTGAAGTAGAAGCACATAAACGTCAAGGAACTATAATTGAGATATTAACTCCAAGTTCAGGGGAAATTAAAAATCTAATTAATTATCACAGATTAGTAGAGGGCTTGCCTGTAAAAATGTTATATTTAGAGGAAGCAGTTTTAGAACTTGAGAAAAAAGCAAAAGGTCACAGATTATCAAAAGAAGATATAAGCAAAAGCCTGAATTTACGCCAAATAAGTAGAAGGATTAAACAAATCAGTAAAAACGGTATATGTATAGAAAACATAGAAGAGATGTGTGGTAAAAAAGATCGTATATCAGTATTTGTCAAGATAAAACAAGAGCTGGAAGGCATGAAAAATTTTATTGAATACATAGAAAGATTAAAAGTCAAAGCAAATAATGATAAATTACAGAAAACAACAAGATCAGAATTTTGCGAGCGAATTGTTCGGAAACATATTGAAGTAAAACCTCAATGGAAAAACCTACACCTTGCTCTTGTAGGTAATCCAGGTACAGGTAAAACGACAGTAGCAAGACGTATGGGAGAAGTGTATCATGAATTGGGTCTGCTAAGTACTGGACATGTTATAAAAGTTACTAAGGATGATTTGTGTGCGGGATTTGTTGGGCAGACGGCAATAAAAACTAAAGAACGTATTAATGAGGCTATGGGTGGAGTTCTATTTATTGATGAAGCATATACTCTCGCAAGAGGGGGTGAAAAAGACTATGGGCAAGAGGCAATAGATACTATAGTTGAAGCTATGACTGATAGAATGGGACAGTTTGCTGTAATCATTGCAGGTTACCCAGATGATATTGACATATTACTATCCAAAAACGAAGGCTTAAGTTCAAGATTTGATGAAATAATCAAATTAGAAGATTTTACTGCAAATGAGATGTCAAGTATTCTTACAAAACATCTTACAAAATATGAATTAACCTTAAGCTCTGAATTACAAGAAAAATTAGAACTATTTTTACAGAATTATTACGATGATACTCCAAAAGGCAAAGGCGGTAAGTGGGCAAACGCTAGAACCGTATTAGCACTTGCAGAAAAAATGAAAGATGCATGCATACTTAACAATGAAAATATTGCAGATATTAAACATGTACCACAAGATTTACAACGGTATATTAATGAGACTAAACCAAAAACTAATTTACCAGAAAAAATTAAAATGGATGAATTAGATTTACCAGAAGTTAATTACTTAAAAACAAATGGGGGGCTTAATATAAAGAAAATAGAGCAAGCAGTACCATTTATAATAACTGAAAAAAATGAAGGCAGCGGTTTCATTATTTCCCCTAATGGTTATATTATTACATGTGAACATGTTATAGAAAATGCAAAAGAGATCTACGCTATAATTAAATATATTATTAAAGGAAGTAACATTGAAAAAATGCTACCAGAAAAAAAATTAAAATGTTTATTATTAAAAAAGCATAAAGAATTAGATATAGCTCTATTGAAGATAGAAGATGATGAATTAAAAAAAGAAGAAATTAAATTTCCTTTTTTAAAGCTAGACAAAGATTTTGGATACAAGTACGAAAAAGGTGGAAAAATCGGCTTATTCGGATTTCCTTTTGGGAGTAAAACAGCAGAAGATTGTTCATATAGAGAAGGTCACAATTCATCAAAAAGAACTGATGAGAATAATTTTGATTGTATTAACATAGGAATATTAGCTGAAAGTGGTTTCTCAGGTGGAGCAATTATTGATACGCAAACAGGTTTGGTTATAGGCGTTTTTCCAGGCAGTATAACCAATCGTAATGAGCAGTTGGGGGTTGAACAAATCAATTGGTTCCGTCCAATAAGATATTTTTTAAGCCCAGAATTTGTGATATGACTTTACGAAGCAAACAAATGTATTGCAAAAAATATACTATGATTGTAATTTATCAAACAGGAATAAATTATGAATAAATTAAAAGATGAAATTTTAACAAGTTTGGAAAAAGAAATAATTCATGATTTGATAAACAATTTCAAGAAAAAAGTTAAAAAGAAATTCTTAAAAACGAAGCTTCTGAAGAAAACAGAAAATGATAAAGCATTGATATCAGAACTTGAAAAAAATCTAAAAAAAATGCTTTTCCAAGAACTAGATGTAAATATCAATTCAGAAAATAAAAAGTCTATTAGAGATTTCTTGTATATTGATATTCCATCCTTCGAATCACTTGTAGCGCAAATAAATGACGGTCATATTGTAACACAGATTGTAGATGAATCAAAAACTCATACAGAAGATTATATAGGAAAAATTATTAAGCTGATGTTAGATGGCAGATTTGGATTACCTGAAATAGGAGGAGAAATAACATTACCTTCCTATAATAAAAGTGATGTAGAATTCGAAAGAAAATTAATTGTGTTAAGACAAGCAGATAATATTTTTAACATTCTGCGTAATTATTTATCAAATAATAATATGTTAAATAAAGAAGCTGTTCATAATAAAGTAGGTTCTTATGTGGAAATTAACAATGTATTCAATTATGTAGATTTAAATAGATACGAAATGTTAACAAATGATGACCTTATAGAAAAATACAATGAATCTGATGGTATTTCAAAAGAAATTATAAATGAACTTAAAAAAATTAAATCTGAAATACCATCACTCAAAAAATTAATACCATACAATACATTTCTATATACTGATGATATTATAATATTGATTAACGAAAATTGTCTAAGAGATAATAAAGAAAGAATAGGTTTTAAATTTAACAATAAGGTTACTGTTTTTGGGAAAATAAGTAAATCGGTAAAATTATCTTCTGCAAATAACACAAATGCGACAGATTATTTGAATGTTATTCAGCGTCAAACATTATTGACATTAAAAAGGCTTGGATTTATTAAAAAAGAAGAGGTATGTTTTATAACACCTATGGCGATTTATTATGAAATGGATACTCATATAAACAAGGAGATGGTTAACGAATGAGTGAAATATGTGCAGTATGCGAAAAAGGCAAATGTCCAACGATATGTGAAATATGCGGTTTTTCTGATAATGGTGTTATTAATAGGGATTTCTTCATTCTTAAAGATGCAAAATACTGGCTTGAAACAGTAGTAAAACCATATCGTATGCAATGGGAAGTAAAAGATGATAGGGTGTTTTATATAAATAAAAGCGACAATTATAAACTATACAGGATATGTGTAAATGGAACTAGTAAACAGAAGCTATCAGATGATGATATTAGTAATTATGAAATTATAAATGATAGGTTATACTATATAAATAAAAGCGACAATTATAAACTATACAGGATATGTTTAAATAAAACTGATAGACAGAAGATCTCAGATGATATTATTGATAGTTTTGAAATCGTAAAAGATTTAGTATATTATATAAATAAAGGCGATGGTTATAAACTATACAGGATATGTATAAATGGAACTAATAGACAGAAGATCTCAGATGATAATATTAGTAGTTTTAAAATTGTAAATGATAGGGCATACTATATAAATAAAAGCGACGGTTATAAACTATACGGGATATGTGTAGATGGAACTGATAGACGCCAACTTAATGATGATTGGAGCGTTTCTTTCTATGTTGTAGGAAATTGGATATTCTATAATAATACAAACGATGAAATAAAAATTTACAAGATACGGAAAGATGGAATTGATAGACAGAAACTCATGGATGATATACCCCATAGATTTAAAGTAATAGATAATTGGGTATTCTACATAAATAAAAGCGATGAAAATAAACTTTATAGGGTATGTGTAGATGGAACTAATAGACAGAAGCTATCAGATGATGATATTAGTAATTTTAAAATTGCAAACAATTTGGTATTTTTTATAAATAAAAGCGATGACTATAAACTTTATAGGATATGTGTAAATGGAACTAATAGACAGAAGCTATCTGATGATGATATTAGTAATTTTGAAATTGCAAATGATTGGGTATACTATTCAGATGAAAGAAAACTTTATAGAATACTTGTGGATGGAACTGCAAAACAAAAAATAAATGACGACAAATCAAGTGATTTTATTATAATAACTAGCGACTTAGAGGAAAATAGTAATTATTATAATAATAAGGAAGGTATTAAGATAAATGGAAAACTTCTATCACCGGAGGAAACAAAGTCAAATATTGTCGAAATGCAATCACGGCAATCCATAATTGATCTGTTGTTAGAAGGTGTTTTTATGTTTTTAGAAGATGGTGAATGGAGTCAGGCTGTTGAAGGTTGCGAGCGTATTCATGATACCGATCCAGAAAATCCCATGGCTTATGTTGGGAAGTTGTGCGCCGAATTGAAAGTAAGATATGAAGCGGATTTAACGAATTGTAAACATCCTATAGATAATTTGGTAAATTTTAAAAAAGCATTACATTTTTCCAATACTAGTTTTAAAGCTAAATTAATCGGATACAATGAAGCTATTAATGAACGTATTGTAAAAGAAAAGCGAAAGGCACAAGAATGTTTTGCAGAACAAGTACGACAAAAACAACTTGAAAGACAAGAATGGGAACGTTTATTACCAGCATTGAAAATCGGCAGTATAATACCATTTGGCAAATACAAATGGCGAGTGCTTGATCTACAGAGCGGTAAAGCATTGATAATTACAGAAGATATAATTGAGGCTCGCCCATATAATACGTATGACAATATTGTAACGTGGGAAACATGCACCTTGCGTAAATACCTTAACAATGATTTTCTTCAAATATTTTCGATAAAAGAACAGGAAAAAATTATTGAAACAAAAATCCGCAATTCACATAATATGTGGTATGTAGCAGGGAATGGTTGTAATGATACTTCTGATAAAATATTCTTATTAAGTCTTGATGAAGTTGACATCTATTTTGGTAACAGCGGAGATTATCAAAATAAAAGACGAAAAGGTTTTAATGGTGAATATCAAGACAATGGTTATCTTTTTTCAAATATTTACAATAATAACAGAGTTGCTATGAATAATAATCGTAACTGGTGGTTGCGTTCATCTGGTACGACTAATTTAAGTGCCGCAACTGTTTACAATGATGGTGTTGTTAACGTTAGTGGCAGTGAAGTAAACTGGTCTAGTGGTGGTGTTCGCCCTGCCTTATGGCTTAAATTATAATTTTATGGAGATACATCAAAAATGATTCAAATGACATGTGCAGTATGTAAAATAGGCAAAAATTCTACAGTATGTGAGATATGTGGATTTTCCGATAATGGTGTTACTAATAGAAAATTCCCAATTACTGAAGATGCTAACTATTGGCTAGAAACGATAGTAAAACCATATCGTCAGCAAATAAATTTAGATATTAATGATGAAATTGAAGATAAAGAAACATTGTTTGTTTTAGAAAAAATGCGTTCTATTTTATCTCGCGCAGATTTTATTAGTACAATTGGTTACGATGGATCTATTGCAATTATTGATGGTAGCGCTAAGCGACTTTATGGTTCCTTATCTACCCAAGAGCTTCTTAAAAAAGGATTGTATAAACAAGCTTATGCGTCTGCTGTTTATTCAGGGAAAATAAACGAAAAACGTTTAATCGCTGAAGCTTATAGCAAAATAAGTGGTAATAAAATAGAAGTCTCTGCACTTAAAAAACTTTTTGGTATTTTCCCTGTTATAATTAAACGTTCTAAGGTATTATGACTAATATATGTTGTTGTTATAAGTGAAGAAAAGGAGTATAGCGAATGGAAATTATATGTGCAGTATGCAAAAAGGGAAAAGGACCATTAAAATGTGAAATATGTGGATTCGCCGACAGTGGTGTTATTGTTAAAGAGTTTATTAGTATTGAAGATACTAGCTTTTGGCTTGAAAATGTGGTAAAACCATATCGCTCGCAGTGGGAGTTAAAGAAGTTGCAAAGAAAAAGAATAAAGATTAGAAGACAATATACCAATAAAAAAAACAAGGCAAGAAGACGATCTGCAAAAAAGTTTGGTGCAAAAAAATAAATATTAATGATATGATGAGAATTATGGAGATGTTTGAATTATGAGTGAAGCGTGTGCGGTATGTAAAATTGGTAAAAATCCAACATTATGTGAGATATGTGGATTTTCCGATAATGGTGTTACTAATAGAGAATTCCCAATTATTGAAGATGCTAACTATTGGCTAGAAACGCTAGTTATGCTTTATCGTACTAAGTGGGAAGCAAAGAAAAGAGAAGTTGAATTGCTAGGACAAATAGAAGAATTTCGTAAGAAAGAAGAAGAGGCTAATAAACGAGAAGCTAAGTTATCAGCACGAATTGAAGAATTACAAGAAAACAATAACAAAGTTCAGCGTTGGGAAGAACAGGGTTTATGTTGTTCTTGCGGCGGTAAAAAAAACATTTTACAAGATAGCAGTAGTAGGTGCAAATCATGTGGAACATTATATAAGAAATCTACAAATGGAGCATTTAAATCTGTAGAAGGAGATCGCGTTACTCAAGACATGGGAATCTCTGAAGGTAGCGCTCTTTGTCCAACTGGTCAAAGAAGACCACTAATAGTCTTCGGGCCATTAGCAAATATAGTTAAAGAAAATAACGTTAAATTCCGCAATTTATTTGAAGCTTATGCCCAGGGTAAACTTCCCTTCGCTCACGGATATATCGTATCTTCATTCTTTAGCTCTACTTCTAATTATTCAATCTACGAAATAGTATCCTATTCCGGCGTAAAAGAAATCTTTATGACAGAAACTGGTCTGCAATTTGTTACCGGCGGCAAGAAGCTTTATATTCTTGTTGAACCTGATACCTATCAGATTAAGTTCCAGGAACCGGTTTCCAGAGCAGAAGGCGAAAAAATTCCAAAGCGCTTTAACGAACTTGAAATTATCACAGCAAGAAATCAGTCAAAAATCATGGTAGCAAAAGAACCCAATGAAACATACGGTTCTTTCACCATTCTTAAACCTTCTGGCATCAATTTCTCGGTTGTATTCTATCAGCTGCCTGATGTTTATGAAACACTTTCAGCATTCTTTACTGATTCACTCAACAGATTCAGAAAAGTACCGGAATCCGACGCAAAAGCAGCAGCAAAATTAATTACAACAACTGTAAAAAAGAAAATGAGTTTTGTTGATAGCGATATATTGAACAGTATTGAGTAAAATGGATATCCGATTTTGGAATTTAAAGAACATCCTACAACGATCCGTACTCAACCTATGGTGAAGGGAAATGATCCTTATCCGTGTGGGAGTTGAAAAAGGTACAAAATGTGCTACGGTCGTTAATTAATAGTTAGGTGAAATAATTTCATAAAACAAAAAGAGGTAATGAATGGATGCAATATGTGCAGTATGTAAACAGTGTAAAGGATCAATTAAATGTGAAATATGCGGATTCTCCGATAATGGTGTAATAAATAGGGAATTTCCAATTGTAGAAGATGCGAACCACTGACTTGAAACTATTGTAAAATCTTATCGTAACCAATGGTTATCCGGTTTACTTTCACATGCAGCTTCATTATATAAAAAAGAACAATATAATGAATTTATTAATTATATCACAGAAATTATTAAAATTACTCCAAAAGTTTTTTGTTCTTTTTTATTACGTGCCTCAGCTTACAAAAAAATTAAAAAGTATAATGATGCAATCAAGGACTTTAACGAGTCATTTAATTATACTTTAAAAGATCAAAAATTGCCAACCAATGAAGAAAGTGAAATCATGGGATTATATTTTTCTGCATTCTGCCTTAAATTACATCATCAAATAGAATTTATGTCAATTAATCGCGCTTTCACTTATATGGAAATTGGTCAATATGAAAAAGCGATTACTGATTTTTCAGAAGTAATAAAACATAAACCTAAAAAATCAATTTTCATTTCATTTAGAGGGATTGCCTATTTTAATAATGGTCAATTTAATGAAGCCCTCAAGGATTATTCCGAAGCTATCGAGCTTGATTCATTTGATCTTGAAGATATTGGCTATAATCCTGAAATGTACTGTGATAGAAGAATTACATATATCCATCGAGGAATACTCTATATAAAAACAGATCAATATGAAAAGGCAATTGACGATTTCACTATTGCTATTAAACTTAAAGAAAATGATCCTGTTGCATATTACGAACGTGGTTGTACATACTTGCACGGCATAGAAAATGTCGATCAAGCAATAGTAGATTTTAATAAAGTGATTCAATTGGATGCTGATAATGTTTATGCATATTTAAAACGAGGTATTACATATTTTAGAAAAAAAGAGTATGATCGAGCATTATTAGATTTTAATAAAGGAATTCAATTGGATCCTAACAATGTGGAACTATATCTTACTCGTGGTATGATGTACCAAGATATTGAAAATTTGGATAAAGCAATAGCAGATTTTTCTGCGGCCATACACCTTGCTCCTAATGATGAAGTTCTGTATGCACTCCGCAGCAATACATATCGTCAAAATGGTGATTTTAATAAGGCAATCTCTGATTATAATAAATTAATTCAATTAAATCCTAATTATGGAGATGTTTAAATTATGAGTGATGCGTGTGCAGTATGTAAAAAAGGCAAAAACCCCACATTATGTGAGATATGCGGATTTACTGACAATGATGTTATTACAAGAGAATTTATTAGCGTTGAAGATGCTAATTACTGGCTTGAATCAGTGGTGAAACTGTATAGTTTTAAATGGGAAGAATGTTTAAAAGAATCTAAACAATTTAAAAGTATCCCGTGTGATGATGAAATAAATGTGTTTTATAGTAATCGTATTAACAATATTAAAAATTGTATATATGCAGGCGATGATATAACTATTGGTTTAAGAAAAGATGGTACAATTATTACTGTTGGTAATAATGAAGATAGTCATTATGGAACAAGTAAATGGCGAAACATAATTGCAGTCGCTACCAGTTACAATCATATTTTTGGCTTGAGAGCAGATGGCTCAGTGGTTAGTGCAGAAAAACAATCTTACGATAAACGTGAGAAAATATGTAAAGAATCTTGGAAAAAAAGAAGACAGCAATATTTAGATGAAATTCACACCTTAAAAAGAACTAGACCTACTTCTGCGTTTGAAAGTAGGCAGATAGAAGAGAGATTAGAACATTTAAAATTTAGAATAGGTACAAAAGATTCATCCCCAATGGGTGCGCATAAACCTTATCCAATACGTTTACGTCTAACAGAAGACTTCCATAGTTTGAGTGCAATAACTGTTGGTGGATATGGTGTTAGTGATAATTTTATTGTTGGAATTAAAGCAGATCGAACTGTTATTATTTTTAATAGCAATATTTTTGATAGATACGATACTGTTAACTGGTATGATATTGTTGAAATTGCTGCTGGGTATAATCATATCATCGGTTTAAAAACTGATGGTACAGTTATTACTGTTAAGAAAAAAAATATAACAGATAATATGTCAAATAATACATTTTCTGGATCATTGAAGGGAAATATGTTGAATGCCTTAAAAGATACTCCTGTTTTATATAAAACTCTTGAATCAAAATGGGAAAAATCACTAATGGAAGAAAAAGAAAAAAGGGTTAGAAATCTTCCTGAAAATAAGAAGTATTTATCAATTGAATTTGATACCAGTAGTTGGAGTGATATTGTTGAAATTGCTGCTGGTGGAGATTTTTCAATAGGTTTAAAAAAAGACGGCTTGGTTGTTGCTGTTGGTAAAAATGATGATGGGCAATGTAATGTATATAACTGGCAAAATATTATTTCGATCTCTGCAGGTAGCAGCCATACTGTAGGTTTAAAAAAAGATGGTTCAGTAGTTGCCGTTGGAAAAAATGATGATGGACAATGCAATGTAAGCAACTGGCAGAACATTATTGCAATATCTGCTAAAAGTAATAATACCGTTGGTTTAATGCAAGATGGTAAGGTTATTGTTGTTGGTAACAACGAAAACGGTCAATGCAAAACAGAAGGGTGGAGAAATATTGGTCCGATTAATAAAGAACAACTAAAAATAAGTGAGCATGAAGATGAAAAACAACGACAATTATCAGAACGGTGGGAAGAGAAGGGTCTATGTAATTATTGCGGAGGAACATTTAGTTTATTTAAGAAAAAATGTAAGTCTTGTGGTAAAAAAAAGGATGTAATAAAAAACATAGGAAGAAAAAATAAAAAAACTTTTGCGAAAAATCATTCATACAACATATATAATGGTCCTGAAGTTGAATTTGACTAAGGAAAAAAGCGTTTAGGTCTATTTTTTATAAATTCTTTAAATGGATTTATAATTTAATCTTTTATATTTCTAGGAGTACTGCAACTAGTATGAGTACAAATATAAAGCAAATTCCAAAAAAAATAAGAATTGATGACAAGTGGTACGATGTCAGCGAAGGATGGGCTGGAACTCTCAACTTGAATCAATGGATGAATCCAGTAAAATACACTGCCAGAGAACCTTATATACATATTAATAACTTTTATTTTGTCTATGATACTAACGGCGTTAAAATCGGTGAACTTGATATAGCCAATAGATCGTATACTGGTTCAGTTCGTGATTTTGAGATGTGAATAAAAATTGTGTTATTTAATATTTATCCTGTAAATGATTCCCCGGAAACAACCACAATTACTAATTTTTAGCCGCTTTCCCAGTAGTGCCTAATGAAAAAATGTAACCATAAGGGTAACCGTCAAATAAACCGCTTCTAACGCAGCTAATCAAAACAAAATAAACTTCCAGAAAATACAATTTTTTTGGAGGAAAGTATGATTTACAGTAAGGAAGAAAGAAGCAGGTGGTTAGAAG
>Ga0123356_10001465_pt1 | contig 26010 bp, 26 predicted proteins | sample TergutEmb28metaG_2_FD_92546 | JGI IMG/M metagenome (GOLD analysis project Ga0123356, IMG submission 92546) | Embiratermes neotenicus P3 segment gut microbial communities from Petit-Saut dam, French Guiana - Emb289 P3 | ecosystem: Host-associated > Arthropoda: Insects > Digestive system > Gut ...
AACGGACAAAAATTATAAAGGCAGGAGAAAAAAGATGGACGAGAAAAAAGAATTAGAAGCATTTATGGAAAAAGCGTTAGAAAAAATTAACAAATTGTCAGACAGGTACAAGGATAACGAGAAATCAATGACCTTCCTGGAAAAGATGACAATCTATGTAAAGGAGAAAGCGGAAGACGATGCTTTAAATTACAAAGAAAAAAATTTGTCACTTAATGCAAAGTATTTTTTATGTCTTGAGAAAGCGGCAGATAATTTTGAAACAAATGAGGAATCTGCCTGGGAAGATTTTCGCTGTTGGTTAGAGGATGATTTCAGAGAGAGAGAAGAAGACGATTAGTACTTGGAATAATGAAACAGGTCGAATCAACTCAGCAGAATCCTCTTCCTGTACGCAGCCCCAATCCGCTTCAGCGTTTTAGAGACGGTTTCCCCGGGCAAAGCCTGCTGTTTTAAATCTATGGTAAACTGGTTCATGGAAAAATGACGGTAAATAAAAAGCCTGCTGTCTGCAAACTTTTTCAGGCTGTCTGTGTAGACCTCGAAAATTCCGCCCTTGCGCATTTCTGAATAGCCGGTTATCCATATGGGGCAGTCCAGCGCTTCGTGAAATTTTAAAAGAAGAGCAGCCATCGCTCTTTGGGATTCTTCCAGTACAGGAATGATGCTTTCTTCCATTCGGCAAAGCTGGCGAAGTTCAATCGTGCGCGGAGAGTGAATGGGAGTTTTATTCAGGATGATAACGTGTTTTAAAAAATCAATGCCCAGTGCGGGATTATCGCGGAAAAACTTTTGCGCTATTTTGCCGGATGGTCCAACCAGATAGCGGCTGGAAGCCTGTTCGCGCCGTCCGGGATTATCTGCAACTAAAATTAATTTAATATCGTCTTTGATTGTAATATCATCAAGAGTGCTGTTGTAAACCACAGGCGTTTCTACCGTGTAGATGCCGGTACGGCTGTTTACAAATTGCTGCAGGATGTTTTGCAGTTTTGGAAGCGATAGCGATATTTCTTCTGTTAATTCGCGGAATTGATCTCTTGCTTTGGCAAAATTTTTCCATGCAGCGTGATTCAAATTGTTATCCCCTGGAGATAATTTCCAGTGTTAACTCAATCTCGCCTACTGCCCGTCCCATGGTTCTTGCGATTTCTTCTACCTTGTAGCCGCGTTCCCACAGTCTTTTGATATTGTCGCGAACCTGCGGCGGCGGCGCGCCTTCATCTGCTTTCTTTTTACCGCTTTCGCGATCAATAAGATCTTTGCTTATTTTAAGGAATTCTTTCGCGTCCTTATATACCTCTGTCATTCTGGTTTCTGTTTTGGCAAGCCAGTCACGGGCAACATTCATGTCGGTTATGCGCTTTTCTATCTGCGCAAGAGAATCTTCCAGAACGGTAATTTTATCAATTGCGCCTGTTGCTTTATCACTTTGCGCGGCAAGATCTTCTATTGATGTATGCAGCCTGTCAAATTGATCGTAAATCGATGTAATTGTGTTTTCTGCAGTTTTTATAGAGTTTTCTGTTTTCTGCAATATTTTAAAGTTGCGGTCGATACCTTCTGTTGTTTCTTCAAGAACAATGTTCTTTTTCTCCATGCGGATGTATTTTTCTTCGGCTTCCTTGATGGCATCTTCCAGCTTTCGTATTTTTACCTGTTCCGCCTGAAGAATATCGTTGGAAGAGGAAATTGATTTTAGTTTTTCTTCTACTTCCGCAGATGTTTTTACAATACGGTTGAAATCTTCTTCCATCAATTCTATGCGGCGGCTCTCCGAAAGAAACCTTGTCATTTTGTTGTTTATCTCATCTTCAATGCGCCTTACATGATTCAATTGGCTTTCAAGCTGCACTATTTCGTTCTTCCGCTGCTCCAGGCGGTTAAGATTAACATTTGTTTCTTCTATGCGCCTGTCAAGTTCCTGTTTGAGTTCTTCTGTCTTATCATAAATCTTTTTCTGTTCGCCGAGTTCCTTGCGTATGTCTCCCAAACTTGCGCGGAATTGAGACATTCGTTCGTCGTTTTCGGCGGCGGTTTCCCTGTTGTGCCGTCCGATTTTTTCCAGGGTATCGTCCATTTCGCGCATTCTGGACATATACTGATTCTGCCAGTCATCCAGAGATTGACGTGTGCCGCGCGCAGTTTCTTCCAGAGAGAAATATTCGTCGCTGCAATGCTGTGATATATTTTCCAGTTCTTTTTCCAGCTCTCTTTGTTTCTGACGAAGAGTTTCCTGCATTGTTATTTGATGTTTGCCAATCTGCGAGTTAACTTCGTTTTCTGCAAGCGTGCGCATTTCGGACAAGTCCTGCTTGAGCTGCGCGGCAAATGATGTGCGCGCTTCATCTACACTGCGCATTTCTTCCCGAATGCCCATCTCAAAAGCGGACGCTTCCTGTTTTAGCCTTTCCAGATCGGATGTTAACCTGACACCCATGATAGAAATTGTTTCTCTCTGGCTGGAAGCGATGCGGTCTTCGGCAGTTTTCCAGTCCTGCATGATTTTTTCTTCGCTGTTGTTAAAACGTTCCTGAATACCGGATTGCCAGTCTGCGATCTGCCTTCCCATATCAGAAGCGCGTTTTCCAAGCTCTGCGGTAAATTCGCTTTCAAAGGAGACAAGTTTTTCTGAAACATTGTCGTAAGCCTGCTGCCTGATGCCGTCAAGCTCCTTGTTCATTTCGCTCAATTCTTTGCGCAGTATTTGCGCCTGAGAATCAAATGCAGCGGCGGCATTTCCCATGCTTGCGCCGGACTCTTTTTCGAATATCGAAAAATCTTTTTTTACTCTTGTAATTACCTGCTCCATGGATGCGCGCAGTTCATTGTCCAGTTTGGCTGCATCATCTGCAAGATTGTTGAGCTGTTTTACCGCTTCTGCATGGGTTTTGCTGTATTCATCCAGCCGTTTTTCGTTGGCTGCAATGATATTTTGTTCGGTATTTCTGCAAAGGGTCTTCCATTCATTCATTTGACTATCCAATGCAGTTTTTAGATCATCATGCTGGTTTGTAACAGCTGCGCTTGACATGGCTTTAAATTCTTTTAATGCAGTATCAATTTCATTCTGTTGTTTTCTTAACGCTGCGCCTGTATTTTCTTTCATGCTGCCGAGTGCTGCTGAAAGTTCATCGTGCTGCAGTTTAACGGCAGCGCCGGATTTATCTTTAATTTCTTTAAGGGTTGATGAAAGTTCATTGTGCTGCATTCTGATATCAGTATCTGCTTTTTCCTTTATTTCTTTAATAGCAGATGAAAGTTCGTTATGCTGCAGTCTTACAGCAGTATCGGATTTTTCTTTTATTTCTTTTAGAGCGAAAGAAAGATCATTCTGCTGTACTTTGATATCAGTATCTGTTTTTTCTTTAATCTCTTTAAGGGCAGAGGATACTTCATTTTGCTGCAATCTAACGGCAGTATCCGCTTTTTCTTTTGTTTCTTTAAGAATAAAGGAAAGTTGATTTTGATGCTGAGTAACAACAGAATTTGTTTTTTCTTTAACGTTTATCAGAGTGGAAGACAGTTCTTCCTGGTGCAGCCTTACGGCAGTATCCGAATTTTCTTTCATGGCGATTAACGCAGCGTTGATTTCATCCTGCTGATGTTTAAGCGTTGCATTTAATTCATCCTGATGCTGTTTTTGCATTTTCTTTGACTGCATCTGAAGTTCAGAAAGCGAAGTATTAAGCCTGGAAAGAACTTCGTTTGTTTCCTGCTGTTGGTTTTTAACAGCGGCGCCGGATTTTTCCTTAAGATCCGAAATCGCTGTAACAATTTCTTTTTGATGAAGTTTTATTGACGTATCCAGTTCGTCGTGCTGTTGTTTTAAAGCCGTTTGTGATTTTGTACGCAGTTCAATAATCGACTGGTTTAGTTCAGATTTGGAAGAGATAATACTCATGTCCAGCTCTTTGCGCTGTTTTTCCGCAGATTTTTTTAACTCCAGAAAATTCTGTCTCCAGTCGTTCTGCTGCTGAAGCAGCGAAGAATTAATCGATTCTTTTTCTTTTGTAAGAGCGTTTGTTATTTCTTCCTGCTGGCGCGCAAGAGAAGAAATTATATCTTCTCTTTGTTTTTTTGCCATGTTTTCCAGTTCGGAAGATCCCTTTGTCCATTCCTGCTGGTAATTTTTATGTTTTACGCTGATTTCATGAATATCAGAATTGCATTTGTCATGTATGTTTTTTAATTTATCATTGATTGTAACATGCTCACCTTTTAGCGCATCCTGCACGGTTTTAATTTTTTCTTCAAAGAATGTTTTTATCTTGTTTACGCGATCCTGGGCTTGTTCTTTTAAATTGACAAGCGCCGCTTCCTCCATTTTGTCTGCGCGTTTTGCCGCATTCTCATGTACGTCTTTTATTATCTTTTTTACCTGTTCTATATCATGATTCAGAACGGCTTCCCGTTCACGTTCCACTTTATTTACAGCTTCCCGGTGTTCTTCGATTTTACGCTCAATGACATGCGCGGTAGCTTCAAAATCAGAAACAAATGACTTTGCCGACGATATTACTTCGTTTGCCGCCTGTTCCAGATGTTCGGTATTCTTTTTCTCCAGACGCGCTTCAGTATCCAGAAGATCTTTCTTTGCCGCTTCCAGCGCTTTTTCAACCTGTTCGAATTTTTCTCTGGCTTCGTTTACCCGTCTGCCTGTGTTTTCTACAAAAACAGATTCGTCTCTGATACGGCTTAGGTTTTCCTGCACTCTGTTTGTCATTCCGGAAAGTTCTTCCAGAGAGGACTTGAAAGCGCTGATATCCCCTTCTATCTGTTCTATAGCCTCGGTTTTTTTAGCCAGCTCTTCATTGGTAAGTTCCTGAATTTTTTTCATTAACTGGGCTGCCGCTTTTTTTTCAACATCCAGAACAATGCCGAAATTCTTTACAGACATTCCTTTTTCTTCGACAAACGCTTCAAGTTCACTTTTGCATTTTTCCGCAAATTTTCTGATTTTGTCCATAGAACGGTTGTTCTTATCCATCCACCGGAAAAGGATAAGGCAACACGCAACAATAGCAAGTGTAATTAAATTTCCAACTGTAAAAATCATCAGTATTATGCTCCCCTCTGAATAATACCTGTACACGTTGTTACAAGGCTGTTTTCTGCCAAGGCTGAAGACAGCCAAGGCTGCAGGCAGCCACAACGCTTTATTTATAATAACATAAAATTGTTAAATTGGCGATAGTTGCTGAAAATAAAATCCGGTTTTGGGTTTTTATTGCCTTTGGGCATCAAAGCAGGTTTTATCCAGGCTGTCTTCATCCCCGCCCCGGCTGCCCCTGCTACATCATATCGATGGCTGTTTCCTACATAGAGGATCTTCTCCGCGGGCAGAGACATGGCTTCGGCAAGTTTTATAAATGATAAAGGATTCGGTTTTAAAGCGCCAAAATGCTCGGAACAGAGGACAACATCCCAATAGCCGGAAACGCCCAAATTGATGAGTTTTGCCTCCGGCGGAAAGTCCGACAAAAGCCCCATTTTACAGCCCGTTTTCTTCAGCGCGCCAAGCGTTTCATGCACCCCGCTAAAAAGTTTAACAGACTTAAAAAGCGGCTCCCAACCCCGATAAATCAACCTTGTGATTTTTTCCTGCAATTCTTCGGGCTCTACAGAAAGTATTTTAGCGGTTATTTCCGCCTGATACCTGTAAAAATCGCCCGGTAAAGGGTTATTCTCCTGATTTTTACGGATTATCTCCCTGGTCTTGCCAAAGGCAGAAAGCAGATGCCATTCTTTTAAGATAAAGGGTACCAGCCTGATATTCAGCCGGTAGTTAGGATACAACGTCCCATCCAGGTCAAACGCTACGCCTTCAATGTCCTTTCGCATGGGAATAGTATATAGGGATTGATAGGCAGCAGCAACCCAGCCAGGCAGCGGCAGCCTTTTTGACTTTACATTTCGCGGTACTTTGACTTAACATTTCGCGGGACTTTGGCTTTACATTTCGCGGGGAACGTGTTAATATAAGGCTTATGGCAGAATATTCCCGTTGGCGGGCTGAAAATGTAAAAGAAGCGCTAAAAACACGGCGTGTGGTAGTAATATCAGGGGCAAGGCAGACTGGTAAAACTACCCTTGCAAAGCAAATAACAGATAAAAATTGTATTTTTCGCCCATTGGATGTTGATGCTATTTATAAATCTGCTGTTGATGATCCAACCGGATTTGTAAAAAATGATTCCGGAACAATGGTTATCGATGAAGTACAGAAAGTAAAAAAACTAATCACAGAAATAAAATATGCCGTGGATAATGATAATCGCCCCGGACAATATTTGCTGACAGGTTCTGCAAATTTGAACTCATTACCGGAAATAACCGAAAGTATGGCAGGAAGAATTAAAAATATCCGTTTACGGCCATTAACTCAAGGTGAGATACTCCGAACCCCTCCGGCTTTTCTGGAAAAAGCTTTTACGATGAATTTTCCAAAACAGATAACAGGGTATGATAAAAAGATGATTTTTGATTTAGCGTTTCGCGGCGGCTTTCCGGAGGCAGTAAGGCTTAATACGCAAAAAGATCGTAAAGAATGGCATAAAGATTATATTTCTGCCTTGTTAAAAAATGATTTAAAAGATGTAGCAAATATAAACCGTCAAAATACATTGATAGACCTTATAAGTATATTAGCCGCATGGTCCGGTAAATTTATGGATATATCACCTATTTGCAGTTCTCTTGGATTATCACGTCAAACTATCACATCTTATATGAACGCACTTGAAGCATTGTTTTTATTTGACAGAGTTGCTCCCTGGATAAAAACTGATTACGATCGGGTTGGGCGCAGCCATAAGCATTATGTAAGCGATACAGGATTTATGACGGCTATGCTTGGCTGGAAACAGGAAGAAATATTACTTGATGTAGATCGCTGCGGAAAACTAATGGAGACTTTCGTATTCCAGGAATTAGCTGCGCAAACCGATTTAGATAGTTCATATTCACTTTACCAATACCGAGACAGGGAAAAACGGGAAATTGATTTTCTGGTGGAGCGGGATGATGGCAGTTTGTTGGGTATAGAGGTCAAAGCCAGTCATAGTGTATCTTCACAGGATTTTGCGCATCAAAAGTGGTTTAGGGAGAATGTACTCAAAGGTAAAAAAAAGTTTACCGGATTAGTTTTATATTCAGGAGATCAGGTACTTTCTTTTGGCGAAAACATGCTTGCTGTTCCCATAGCTGCATTATGGCTGGATTAATTAGTGACTGTCTACGGGGCGACCTTTTTCTGGTAGCTGCTACCGATTCTGAAAAGCGGAGGATAGAAAATAATAATACCTAAAACTTGTTGACAAAACCCGGCGAAATCCTTATACTATACATATGTTTACATTAACGGAGGACATCTATGGAAAAATCTTTAAGTAAGATAAAGCTTTTTGAGGAACAGCAAATTCGCTATGTTTGGGACGAAGAAGCCGAAAAGTGGTGGTGGTCGATTATTGATGTGGTTGGGATTTTAACGGAACAACAAGACGATATGACCGCACGAAAATATTGGAATAAGCTAAAACAACGCTTGAAAGAGGAAGGAAATGAAACGGTGACAAATTGTCACCAGTTGAAATTAGTCGCCCTTGACGGCAAAATGCGTCTTACCGACGTTGCCGATACAGAGCAAATCTTGCGTCTTATTCAGTCTGTTCCCAGTAAAAAGGCTGAGCCTTTTAAGATGTGGCTTGCTAAAGTGGGAAGTGAACGAATTGATGAAACTGTAGACCCCGAACTATCAATTGAACGTGCTATTCAAAACTACCGCAAATTAGGCTACAGCGAAAACTGGATAAATCAGCGCATTAAGGCAATCGAAGTCCGTAAGGCTTTGACAGATGAATGGGATAAAAGCGGCGTTAACAGAAACAATGAATACGCGGCTCTTACAGATTTAATGAGCAAAACATGGAGCGGAATGACTACCCGCGAGTATAAAAAACACAAGGGTTTAAAAAAAGAAAACCTGCGCGATAATATGACCAACACCGAATTGGTATTAAATATGCTTGCAGAAGTTGCTGCTACGGATATTTCGATTGCTCGCCAGCCCAATGGTTTTAACGAAAGTGCTGAAGTTGCCAAAGAAGGCGCAAAAGCGGCAAAAGTCGCGCGTCAGCAAATAGAAAAAAGTACTGGAAAATCGGCGGTCAGTAAATTAAATGCAAAAAATACAGGACAGCGGCGTTTAAAATAACGACTGCAATACAGGCATACATTTCTGAAGCGCTAAGGCTCGAATCGCGCAGAAACCGGAATCTTTACCAGGTTAACAAAATGTCCCGGATACCGGTTTCTGAAAGCGATAAATGATGATGTTTCTGTTGCGCTTTCAAAGACGGCAATTCTGAAGACGCCGAGTTCGTCAAAGTAGGGAATAAGAGCGGCTATGTGGAAATATTGGCGAAGACGGGGAGTGCCTCGTATGGAAGTTGGAGTGGAAATTTCGGTGTTTATTGCCGCAAGATAGAAACTGTAAGGTTCGTCTATGGCGAGAGTGTAGAGCAGAGGGCGCAGACCTTCCATAGTGTATCCTGCTTCGTGCATAAAGCCGGGGTAGGAGTTAACTACGATATTTCTGTTTTCGTTTATCATAATAGAAGAAAAAGTGTTGCGGCGGATTTCAAATTCTTCAAGGGCGCGGTAAGGGGCTGAACGTAAAGTGCCGTTTGCTTCTGCGGCGAGGTTTCTGATCCAGTCAAGGCCGAAGAAAACATCGCGTCTTTCTTCCCAGTTAACGGTGAAAGAGGAGCCGCGTTCGCCGAATGGTTCTTTTAGGGGCGGGATTGGGAGCCTTTTTCCTGTTACAGGGCGGAGAATGCCGTCTATCAGCCATTTGGCAAAACCGGAACAGTTAAGGCCGGCAGCTGCCGGTCGCTGTGGTTCAAGGGTGTTGATAAAGACATAGTTTCCGTTTTCATCAATCGCGCCGTCGTCTGCAAAACGTAAAGCGCCAATTTGGCTTCGTATCTGCGTGACCAAAGTTCGGCTGTCCCTGTATAACGAAGGATCGGGTTCAAAATATTTTAAAGGGAACTTTCCTTCAACCAGCTTTAAAATGTCGTTTAACGGCATGGTATAGAGACGTTCAAAAGCGTTGTTTATGGAAGGGGTTGTTCCGGGAAGCGGCGGCGGGACCGGAATAGGCACAGAACTTACGATATAGCCGCCGTAAAGGACAGCGTCCATCATGCATTTTTCGGTATCAAAAGGACGGAATTGGATATAGGTAAATTGATCGCTGCGAAGGAAAATCCTGATAAGGGTACCGGCGCCGGTTTCCTTGTTTCTGGTCAGCATCCATGAACCTTGCGCCCAGCCCGGAAACTGCCCTGTTGGTCTCCGTTCTGCTGCGGACATTCGTTCACGGGAAAGAACTACGATAAACTCGTCCCTGCCCTCAGTTGCGCTGACCTGCACCCTTTCGCCGGTTTCCAGGTGTTCGATCCTGGTATGCTGGGATAACACCATTCGCGGGGTGTCCAAAAACCATGCCTGCCTGAGATTGTTTCGCAGGATAGAATCATCGGATATCCGGGCAGCAGGCAAATCAAGGCTGCTAATGGGCGAAATATTTAACAAAACGAGCAAAATAAATGTAATAAAAGACATATCCTCTTCTATTATCGGCATTTTTTCATTATACTCAAAGTATCTGTGCGGGGCAGATGCCGCAGTCAAGGAGTATTAAATGAAATTGTATAGCCGTGGTCAGGTTTTATTTTTCTCGTTATTGAGCGCCGCTATCGTACTGCTTTTTGCCGTTGGGCTTGGTTTTTTAAAGCCTAAAGCAGGCGGTAAAACTGAAGAAGTTAAAGCGCAGGAGGAGCAGGTAAACGAGTATAATTTACTGCAGTCCGATTATATAGCGCTAAATACAGCGGATTTGGTTCAATTCTCCGAAGGCGAGCGTGAAAATATCTCTATTTATGAAAGGTTGAATTCGGCTGTTGTAAACATTACTACAGAAACCATGGCGATTAACTGGTTCCTGGAACCTGTTCCGCAGGAAGGCAGTTCCGGTTCGGGGTCAATTATTGATACACGGGGATTTGTTCTTACCAACAATCATGTTATCCAGAATGCCCACAGGGTCTTCATCAACCTTGCCGATGGCAGTCAGTTTGAAGGTACGGTTGTCGGCGTAGACCCGGAAAACGATCTTGCAGTTTTAAAATTTGATCCCCCGCGGGGAATGGAGTTAAGGACGATACCTTACGGCGATTCTTCGAATCTTCTGGTTGGACAGAAGGTTTTGGCTATCGGAAACCCCTTCGCTCTGGAGCGCACATTAACGGTGGGGATTGTGTCAGGGTTAGGGCGGCCAATTCAAACATCCAGAAACCGGATAATCCGGGATATGATACAGACTGATGCATCGATTAATCCGGGTAATTCAGGCGGTCCGCTTTTGGATACTCAGGGCAGGATGATAGGTATCAATACGATGATTTATTCGCCGTCCGGAGGATCTGTGGGTATCGGTTTTGCCGTTCCCGTGAATACCGCAAAACGTGTTGTTACGGAAATTATGCAGCACGGAAGAGTGCGCCGCGGCTGGATTGATGCGACTGTCGTGCAAATTTTTCCAAGCCTTGTGCGTTATGCAAGACTGCCTGTTAATTCCGGTTTGCTTGTTTCCCGTACACGAAGAGCGGGGCTTGCGGAAAGAGCCGGTTTGCGGCAGGGCAGCGAACCTGTTCAATACGGACGCAGCGTAATTTATCTGGGCGGCGATATTATAACTTCTGTTAACGGCTTAAAAACAAATACTCTGGCAGACCTTTACTCTTCGCTGGAAGCTTCAAGACCGGGAGATGTGGTAAAAGTAGAAATTATAAGAGGCGGTCAGACTACTACTCTGGATATTACATTGGCTGATCGTGAAGAAGTGATGAATTAAAAGATGGCTGCGCGTTTATCGCTAAAGCGCAAGCCTTTTTTAAAATGGGCTGGAGGAAAAAACCAACTTCTGGAGCAATTTGAGCAATACTTTCCCGGCGAGTTAAAAAATGGAAAAATTGATCGATATGCCGAACCTTTTTTGGGAGGAGGCGCGGTTTATTTTTCCATAATAAAAAAGTATAAAATAAAAAGCGCTTATTTGTCAGATATAAATAAAGATTTAATTTTAACTTATTCAGTGGTTCAGCAAAAATCGGAATATTTACTGGATTTATTGGAACAATTTCAGCAGCAATACGACGCGGCAAAACAGGAAAAACGCAAAGCGCTTTTCCTTTCTGTACGGGAACAATTCAATAAACAGGTTTATGAAATTGATTACGGCAGAATTTCAGAAAACTGGATATCCAGAGCCGCTCAATTTATTTTTCTTAACAAAACATGTTTTAACGGGCTTTACCGGCTGAATTCAAAAGAAGAATTCAATGTCCCCTGCGGAAGATATAAAACAGCGGCTATTTTTGATGCAGATAATATAACATCTGTTTCTGATGCTCTGCAAAATGCAGAAATTAGCCTGTCAGAATACAGGGATTGTTATGATTATGTAAATAATAATACTTTGGTATATTTTGATCCGCCGTATCGTCCAATCAGCCGGACATCTAAATTTACATCCTATACCGGAGATGTTTTTTCTGATGCCCGGCAAATTGAACTGGCAGAATTTTACCAAAAACTTGATCGTGAAAAAGGAGCAAAACTAATGTTATCAAATTCCGATCCTGCAAACATCGATCCAAACGATGATTTTTTTGCCAAAATATACAAAGGATATAATATTAACAAAGTGTACGCCTCCAGAGCCATTAATTGCCAAGCCGGCAAACGCGGAAAAATAAGCGAAATTCTGGTAACAAATTATTAGGTTGGCTGAGTATTGCCCTCTGGTGATGCAGGTTTCATTTTGCTTTCAATTGCATTTAATATCAAACCGGATATATTATTTGCAACTCGCTTGGATATTATGCCGGAGATAATCCAGATTAATAACACAAGAATAACCAAAACAATTATTGGAATTATATATTTGCCGCCGGCAATTAGCGTAATTATTATTGCAATCGCGGAAATAATACCAGTTACTATGGTTAGTATTAAAGCAATTTTATTTTTGATTCCATTTGCTGCTTTTTGAGTAGCTATTATAATCAATTCTTTAAAGGCATTGCTTGCAATTTCTGTATTCGAAGCATCTTCGATAGAACTGCTTTTTAAAACTTTCCTGGCAACTATTTTGGAAATCCCTGTTAAAGTTCCGATAGCCTTGACTAATTCTTTTTCATTCATATTCATTATTATTGCAAAGAAATATAAAAAAAACAACTGCAAATATCCTTAACAAATGTCAAGTGGTATTCCTCAAAAAAAATTAAAAATATTTTCACTTTTTACTTGACATATTGTACTAGTACATTTATGATTGTACTAGATGAATAGTACAATTGCGAGAGGGGCGTTGCCCCAGGAGGTTATTAATTTTTCGCTCGACCAGGTGAATGGGACGCCTATTTATAGGCAGATTATTCAGCAGATTGAGTATGCCATCCTGTCCGGCAGGATAAAAAGCGGCGATAAGCTGCCCACTATCCGCTCCCTTGCGGTTGATTTAAAAACCAACCCCAACACAATCGCAAGGGCTTATGATGAGCTGGTTATCCGGGGAATACTGGAAACACAGGTTGGCAGCGGTACCTACATCTCCGATAAAAAACCGGTAATGGAGGACGATAGCCTGAACCGGAAAATCAAAGAAGTGTTGGGGAGGTTTGTGCAGGATATGCGGGATTTGGGGGTCGAAAATCGCGAACTTATCAAATTGATAGAGTTATTTTTCAGGGAAAATCAGGAGGTTAAAAAGTGAATTTATTTAACTCAGGTGTGAAAAAAAAGGCAGATCATACGCTTGCCTTAATCAGGTTTATTGTGCTTGTTATTACTGCGGCAGTAATTTTAATCGTTTATCATGTGCCGGGAAAATCAGTTTTGCATCTTGAAGATTTGCAGGGAATGTGGGCGGGTTTTGCAGTTTTTCTTGTTGTGCTGCTTTTGGTTTTTTCTATCCGCAAGGCAGATGAATGGGAACGCGCAATTGTTCTGCGTTTTGGAAAATTCCGCAAGGTAAGAGGTCCCGGACTTTTCTTTCTTGTTCCGCTGGCAGACAGGATTGCGCAAATCGTAGATATCCGCATCAGGGTTTCTGATTTTTCCACGCAGAGAACTTTAACAAGCGATTCTGTTACGGTAAATGTTGATGCGATCTGTTTTTGGCTTGTTTGGGATCCGCAAAAAGCTGTTTTGGAAGTAGAAAATTATATTGATGCGGTTGTGCTTTCTTCAAAGACCGCTCTTCGTACTTCTATCTCCAGCCACGATCTTTCAACATTTCTTGAACGAAGCGATATTATCGAAAAACAAATTCAGGAGGAAGTTGATAAAAAAACAACCGAGTGGGGGATTACGGTTTTGCATATCGAGATTGTAGATATTCAGATACCGGAAGCTCTGCAGGATTCTCTTTCGCGGATTGCCCAGGCGGAACGTGAAAAGAAAGGACGTATCCTGCTTGCAGAAGCGGAAATTGAAATTGCAAAAAAACTGGAAGAAGCGATTTTAATTTACGCAAAGAACGAAGGTACTATGAAGCTAAAGATACTTTCGATATTGAATGAAGGATTAAAAGCAGGTAATTCAATGATGCTTGTTCCAAATTCCATTTCGGAAGAACTTGAGACAAAAGATATATTCGGACTTAAAGCCTTAAATGAAATTAAAAGAATAAAGAAGGAGTAAAACAATGTCAGTTGTAAAAGCGGAAAATGTAGTAAAAGACTACGGTTTAAACGAACAAACGGTACACGCATTACGCGGAGTAAATCTGGAATTCCAGGGCGGGGAATTTGCCGCCATTGCAGGTCCTTCGGGAAGCGGGAAATCAACTTTCCTTCATCTTGTTGGCTGTATTGATACGCTAACTGCTGGAAATATTATTATTGACGGCACAAGTACGGCTAATATGACCCGTAATCAACTGGCGCTTCTGCGGCGGCAGAGTATAGGTTTTATTTTCCAGGCGTATAATCTGATTCCTGTGTTGTCGGTGGAAGAAAATGTTTCCTTCCCTCTTACATTGATGGGTGTTGATAAAAAGGAAATTAAAGAACGTACAATGCAGGTGTTAAATGAAGTAGGTCTTGACGGAATGGCAAAACGCCGCCCCAAGGAAATGTCAGGCGGTCAGCAGCAGCGTGTCGCGATTGCGCGCGCTCTTGTTAAAAAACCCGCTCTGATACTGGCTGATGAGCCGACAGCGAATCTCGATTCCAAAATCGGACGTGAAATCCTGGAACTTATGCTTAAATTGAACAAGTCAGAAAAAACAACTTTCATTTTTTCTACTCATGATCAGATGGTAATGGATTATGCACGCCGGCTTATACGCATCCGCGACGGACAGATCGAAAGCGACGAAGTGAAGGGAGGTTGAAATGAACCTTAAGGGAATTTGGCAATTAAAGAAAATAGCCATGCGTAACCTTGCGCGTCACAAAGTAAAGACATTTCTTACTTCTGCGGCGATCATGGTCAGCGTAGCGGTGTACATCTTCCTTAATAGCTGGCTTGGCGGAATGGCAATTGAATCACGCAGAAATATTGTAAACTTTGAAATTGGAGCTGCAAAACTGCAAACTAAAATCTACTTTGAGAAAAAAGACGAGATGCCCAGCTACGAAAACTTTAAAGGATGGGAAATTTATCAGGCTGCGCTTGATGGCGAAGGATACAACAGCGCTCCCCGTTATATTTTTTCCGGTACAATGTTTTCTTCTTCAGGTTCTGCGCCCATTTTAATTCATGCTGTTGATCCGGCTTCAGAATTAAATACTTTGCGTTATGCTTATGATAAAACAAGAGATGTATCTTATGTTGACTTTGGACGTTACATAGAAAACGGTAATTTTGAAATTGTTCTTGGAGCAGTTGCCGCTGAAAAGTTAAAGGTAGGAATCCCCACACGTCCTTTCAGAAATGAACTTGAAAGCTTAATCGCTTCTTTAACGAACAATACATCAGATGCTGATTTTATACGTTCACTGTACGATATAGCGCCGCCTCCGCTTGATCCTTTTTCTCCGCCGGAAAAAGTAACGGAGGGCAATGAAAGAATGATCCTGAAACGAAATGTTTCCAGACAGGATTTGGACAGGTACTGGGATATGATTGCAGCGACAAGCCGCAATGATGTGAGGATTAACGCAGTTATCGACATTAAAGCCGTACCGGAATATATTCGCGGCGATAAATGGGACGGAGAACTATGGCCTGCTCTGCGAACAGAAGATCAGCAGCTTGTGCGGAATGCTTACGAATACGAAGATTTCTTCGGCGCATATTTGCTTGCTGAAACAGACGAGTATCAGCTCAATCTGGTTCTTGACGCGATGATCCGCGCAGGTTATCAGGGGGCGGTACGTCATGTGAATCAATTGCTTACAGTCACGGTTGTGGGAATTATTAATTGCCCTGCGCCTCTTCCAAACGGCAACACCGCTTACATTCCGCTGGATGTGCTGCAGGATGAAGCCGGCATGATGCTTGAAGGAGCTGTAACAGAACTTGTTATAAGAGACAGAAATATTCCCGACACTGTTCTTCCGGGGCAAAGTGAAAGTTCTGCAGCGATTAGCGCAGCTCTAAAGCGCGGACTTGCAGCTCAAGGGCTTGCGTTTCCTGAGGAACTTGCTGTATACACATGGCAGGACATAATGGATGATTATCTTGGTTACGAAGCGCTTCAAACAGGCGCTCCGCAGGTTCTTGCCTTCCTGTTGTTTATACTTTCGTTTTTAGGAATCTCCAACACTATCCTTCTTGCAATTTTGGAAAGAACAAAAGAAACAGGAATGATGCGCGCAATGGGAATGACCAACGGACAAATGATAATAACCTATATGCTGGAAGCGGGGTTTTTAGGATTTATAGGATCGGTATTGGGAATCATTCTTGGATGTCTGATAAATTATCCGGTTGTAAAATACGGTATTGATTTCAGCGCAATGGCAGATACATTATCAGGAGGCATAGGGTTTAGGACAACCGGTATCTTCCGCAGTGTGTGGAATATTCCGCTGATCATCCAAACAGGAATCGTTGCAACATTGATCTCATCGTTTATGGCATTTTTCCCGACCCGCAAAGCGGTTAAGATGGCAATCACTGAAAGCCTGCGGTTTGAGTAAGAGGAGGAAGTATGACTAATAAAAATAAAAAAGGCGGCACCGGAATGTTGGTTACGATCGCCTACAGAAATATTTGGCGTAACAAAAGACGCACATTGTTTTGTTTTTGCGCGGTTGGAATCGCTGTGTTTTTTATAGTGATCTATTCTGGCATGATTGACGGAATGACACAGAGCATGAATGAGCTGGTGCAGGTTTTTGAACTTGGACATATCAGGGTTGTGTCATCAGATTATGAAGCAAACAGCGAGTATATGCCCGTTCAATACCCTGTAGGGATTTCCAATGAATACCCCGACGGAAGAAGCTGGAAAGATCTTGCAGCCGAAATCAGACAAATTCCAGGAGTGCGCGATGTTTTCCCGAGGATTGCTTCTTTTGCGACATTGCAGGAAAGCACGATAAAACACGCGATACTTTGGGGCCTGGATATTGAGAATGAAATGAAAGCGAATAATTTTAATCTTACAACCAGGACTGATGGTCTGCAGGAAGGCAGTTGGCCAAGACCCGGCTCTAACGAATGTGCTGTAGGCAGTGTCTTTGCCGAAAAAGCAGGATTAAAAATCGGAGATCGAATTCCGCTTAAAACAATTTCTGCCCAGTTTTCCGATAAAATATGGAGCCCGGTAATTTCCGCAATCTATTATTTTGATTATATCAAATATGACGAACAGGTAATTATCGTTGATATTGAGCGTTTGCAGCGGCTTCTTGTTCTGGAAGAAGGAACTCAATCCCTGGCAATCTTTTGCGATAATGAAAAGCAAAGCCCGTCCATCGCAGCATCTGTGCAAAATATGCTGGGAGAAGACAGTATTGTTACTGACTGGAACGACACCTATTGGGTCGCGGTTATGAAAATGGCAACACCCGCATACAACATTGTATTTTTCATTTTTTTGATAGTTGCAAGTTTCCTTATCATCAATACAGTTGTTATGATTATACATGAAAGGATAAAAGAAATCGGCATGATGGGCTGTCTTGGAATGACCCGCGGAGAAATTGTAAAGGTTTTCTTCTTTGAATCCCTTTTTATGGCGGCATTCGGCGCTCTTGCCGGTGTAATTGTCGGAGGGATAATTACCGGCATTGGCTCATATTTCCCGATACGTATGGGAGATTTGTACGGCAACACATTCAGCGATATGCCGTTGAGCAATTCGATCTTTTTCGACTTTAGCTTCGGCGCTCTGCTGAAAGCATGGCTGATGGGAGTTGTAGTAGCATCGCTCTTTACGCTGATTCCATCGCTTAAAAGCGCATTCGTGGAGCCGGTGGAAGCTTTAAGAAGATAAAAAAATACTGGAGGTTTTATTATGAAGAAAATGTTTTTTGCAGTGTTGATTGCGGCGATTGCCATTCCCGCTTTTTCTCAGACCGCTGCGGAATTGTTAAAACGGATCGATGATAACGAAATTTATTCTACTATTCAGTACGAAGGGGAGATGATCATCGAAAACGGCGGAAGGCGTTTTGTAAAAACAATGAAAGCATGGGCTCGCGGAAATACGCATAGTTTTATCGAATTTGTTAATCCGGAAGACAGGGGAACCAAGTATCTGCGCAGAGACGGCAGGTTATGGGTTTATTCTCCTGACAATGAAGGCGTCATGCTGATCTCCGGTCATATGCTGCGCGAGTCCATGATGGGTTCCGATATGTCCTATGAAGACACAATGGAAAATGATACATTGGCAAGCCGCTATGACGCTGTTATTTCCGGATCGGAAATTATTAAGGGACGTGATTGCTGGGTGCTGGAACTGACTGCAAAGCGCAGAACAGAAAGTTATCCAAAACGCAAATTATGGATAGACAAAGCAACATTTGATCTTATCCGTTATGAGCTATTCGCTCTTTCCGGCGCAAAGCTTAAAGAATACAATATGCTCAGGGTGGAAGTTATCGCAGGACGGCGTTTCCCGGTAGAAATTGAAGTGCGTGATCTTTTGCGCAGGGACTCAAAGACAACTTTTACAATGCGCAATATAGTGCTGGACAGACCAATACCTGATTCGGTATTTAGCCAGAGAAATTTAGAGCGCTAGAAAATTTTCACACGGAGGCACGAAGAACACAAAGGCACGGAGCAGTTATTTGAAATCTTCTCTTTGAGCCTCCGTGTCTTTGTGCCTTTGTGTGATGAATTTGGGAGAATTTTTATGAGGAAATATTTAATTGTATTTATATTCTTTACTGTATGCAGTTTTGTGTCGGCGCAGATGACTGTTTCTGGGATTCTTGATACTTCTGTTGCTGTGCAGGCGGGTGCCGGTGATTCTCCTGCGTTTTCAAGCGGGTTTGAAGAATACGCTAATCTTCGTTTTCAGGCAAGACTGCGGGAAAGAGGTATAATTTACGGAGCGATTAATTTTATTGCCGCTTCTGGCAGTTATGCGGCAGCGATACAGCCGATGGCTTTTTTGGGAGAGAACTTTATCGCTGCTATTGAACTTGAACGTCTTTATTTCCGGCTTAACGGAGAGCACACAGATTTTGACGCGGGACTTTTCCGCCTGCCCTTCGGCTACGGTCAGGTGTGGGGTTCATCAGATTTTTTAAATCCTAAAAATCCCCTGAAGCCTGATGCCCGTCCCCGCGCTGTGCTGGGCGCCGCTTTTTCCTGGTACCCAATTGATGATTTAAAAATACTTGGTTTTTATGCCGCCCCGCGCGATCCGTTTTCGCATGAGGGTTCTCTCTTTGGCATTTCGCTGGATCGCCACTGGGAGAAAGTCAGTATTCAAACACTTTATTCCTACGAGCTGCCAAAAACAGGTTCTGCTTACGGCATTCACCGCGCAGGTTTATCTGTAAAAGCAGATTTGATTGCAGGTTTTGTGATGGATACGCTTTACACCTATAATCACGCTGCAGGAACAAAGCTGGACGGGTTATCTTTTAGCTTTGGCGCAGATTATTCTTTCTTTGACGGTAATTTAATCGTGCTTGTTGAATATTTATACAACGGAAAATCTTCATCAACTGCACTTGGATACGGCGGCAGTTTTTTCAACAATCACTATCTATACACAGGTTTTACCTGGCGTATCAATGATTTTGCAAACATTAACATTGGGCTCATCTGTGGTTTTAACGACGTATCCTTCACGCCGGTTATCAGTTTTAATAACGACCTGTTTCAGGGAGCAACTTTAACAATTACCGCGCAAGTGCCGCTGGATCGTGATTTATTTCATGGTGACGGCAGACGCGGCGAATTGGGACCGCTGCGCCCGGATACTCTTCAGCCGCACTCACCGGAAACAGGTGTTTTGATAGGACGCTTTGGCAGTTACTTCAGCAGCACTGTGAAGATTAGGCTGCGGTTTTAGGGGATGGGGGAATTTATAATTGTTGACAAGAAGTTAATAGCGGGGATATTATACACTTATGAATAAATTAAAAGCGCAGATAACAGAAGGCGTAGTATCAGTTGTAGTTAATGCAATTCTATTTGGCGTGAAATTCTGGGCAGGAATGATAACCGGCTCAATTGCGTTGATAGCCGATGCATGGCATACGCTTTCTGATTCTTTAACATCGATATTGGTTATTTTTTCGGCAAAACTTTCATCAAGAAAACCGGACAAACAGCATCCTTTTGGCCATGGACGCTGGGAACAAATATCCTCCATTTTTATTGCTTTTATTTTGGGAATAATCGGTTATGATTTTTTAATTAATTCAATAGATAGATTAAAAAACAAGGAAACTGTTGTTTTTGGAACGCTTGCTATTGTAGTAACAGCTGTTTCCATAGTTGTTAAAGAATTGATGGCTCAATATGCATTTTACATTGGGCGGAAAACAGATAATGTGATTGTAAAAGCAGACGGCTGGCATCATCGCTCAGATGCATTTTCGTCAATTGTTGTTTTGATAGGTATTATTGTTTCTAAATTTGCCACACAGTTATGGTGGATGGACAGCGCTTTGGGAATATTCTGCGCACTGGCGATATTCTATGCAGCCTTTGAAATTTTAAAAGAATCCACCAGCAAATTGCTGGGAGAAGAACCCGAACAGGGATTGACAGATAAAATCAACGCCGAGATTAAAAATATTTACGGTGATGATCTGCAGACACATCATTTTCATTTGCACAATTATGTTTCTCAGAAAGAAATAACTTTACATATCAGGCTGGAAAAAACAATGACCATCGAAAACGGACATAAAATAGCCACTGTAATAGAAAAAATGATAGAAGAGAAATTCAACATGGCGGCAACAATCCATATTGAGCCGCTGGAATACAGGGAAGAGAAACTTTAATGGTTACCGGGTTTTAGCGCACTCGTAAACCCGGCAAGACCAACAATATCTCCAAAGTTATAATCATTAATTGCCAATTTAATACTATCAATAAAATCTTTAAATGGTTTTTCAGGAATATGGGTTTGATCAAATATCCCATGATGTTTTACGATTTTTCCGTCTTCGTATTCGGCTTCTAGTTTGTATAAATATTTTGTAAAAGCCGGTTCATTAAAATCTTGTTTGTCGTTCCAGCCGTCTGCTTCAAGGCAATCTTTCATTTTATTCAAAAAAAGACAGCCAAGTTCCGATTTTTCTGCGAATTCATAATGATGCACCGCGTTTCCGCCATCCGGCATACTGTGCCTGATTATCATTTGTTCTTTATTAATAATCAATTCGTTTTTATTATCACTTCCGAATAAATGAAGATATATTCTTGCATATTTAAGCACAGTTTACTCCTTTTTAATTTCATCTTCAGGTTCAAAATCGTCTTTATTCAGAACAACCGGAACCGCTAACGATCCGTCAGAACGATATGCATAAGTTCCGGGAAGAACAATCATTTCGTTTTCATTTCTGATACATTCTTTTATTTCCAAACCGCATTTTTTTGCAAGATTATCAATACCATTGGTAATTTCTTGCGGATTGAATCGCAGCGCTGCTTTTTTTACCGGAAAATGCAAACCGCCCGGAGATGTAACAATTAAAAAGTTTTTCCTGCCGATTTTTTCTGTCAAAAATATTCTTGATTTTTCCGTAAATGAAAAATACTCATCTTTGGCAAACTCATCTTTTTCTATATCAATTTCAAAATCCGTCCACATTTTTTCTGAAGATGCCCTTGCATACAATGACAACGTAGCGTCAAAGATACGCCTCATTTTATGAAAAGCGGACTCTATTGCCGCATCGCTTTTTTTTAAGGCTGCCGCGATCATTTCTTCGTTATATTCGTTTATGAGCCTTTGCTGCTCAAAGATTACTTTTCTGACAGAAGTAGCGTTAAGGTTCCAATAAAGCCTTAAGCATTTCTGCGGATACGGCACCCTTGCCTTTGTTAACATTCCATGTTTATGGCATTCTGCAGTTCGTAAACTTTCCATAAAAAACGATAATCCGTTTTTCCGTATAACCGTTTTTTTAAACATCTCGGAACGTCCAAGCATAAATGTTTCTCTTTCTTTTTCGTCCAGCAGCTTGTTTCTCGCGCTCAGGCTCCAAAAAAGAACTCTGTCTTCTTCCACGCGGGGCACCGCGTATTTGTAGAACCAGGTAATTTCTTCGATGTCATGGAGAAATTGGTAGTGTGAGGATTCGGTTGGGAAATGCATTATATATTTTCCTATCTATTGCTGATTTTGTCAACTTGATATTGTCTGTTTTTCAGTAATATTTCTATATCATCTTGATCAAATACAGGATAATCATCAATATCAGGATCTTCATCGTCGTATGGATTGTCTTCATCAGCTAATCCAATAATTTCTTTTGTTTTTTCCAGAGGGAACGGAGTATTATCCTTGCGGCAAATTTCTATTGTTTCTACAGTAGCTTCCTTTTCATAGTTGTTTCTGCCTACAGGTACAATTACTATATCGCCTTCCTTAATATTTGTATCGTTAGTACGGTAATGATAAATTCTGCCGTAATCAGAAAAAACAACGCCGCAGTATATAATTTCGCCGGGCTTAAGTGTTTTTAAAGTACCAGAGTCATTGTTTTTTTTATAAAATGCGTTTTTAATATTATCAAATATTTCTATTAATTTTGTTAAAATTAAATTCTTTCTTTTAGACTGCTTCAAACTAATATCTTTAATCCATCTTTTATATATAGAACGTAATTCTGAATTAAGAAATATTTGCGCTTTTGATTTAATATCAACAGGAATCCCATAAAATGCTTCCGCAATGCCTCCTGTAATACAGGCAATTGTATCACTATCGCCACCGATACTTATTGCATTACGGATTGCATCTTCGAATGCATCAGACTCCAGGAATGCCTGAATTGCCTGCGGCACAGTATTCTGACAAGTTTCATCAAATTTATAATTCTTACGAATACTATCAAGAGGGGAACCTTCGCCGCAAAGCGGTTCGGTTGAGGTTCCAAGAGTAAAATCGAGTTTATAATAATCATTTTCTATACGTTCTTTAATTTCGTTTTTTGAAGCGCCATTACGAGCCATAAATACAGCGATAACAACCGCCTCTGCGCCTTTAATTCCTTCTGGATGATTATGTGTTACTTCAGTAACTTTCTGCGAAAGCATTTTAGCTTCTTTTTCTGTTTGAGCAATAAATCCGCATGGAGAAACCCGCATAGCCGCCCCATTACCAAAACTATTATATGGTTTGGGGTCATTGCTGAATATCCATTTTCCAAACATACTGCCATAACCGCAGCCAGGATATTTTTTCCCTATAGAACGCATATATTTTACGGCATTTTTATCAAGCTTTTTCCAGTCCCCTTCGCATGCTAAAATTGCCTCTGCAACAGCAAGAGTCATTATGCTGTCATCTGTAACAAAGCAATCATTATCAAAAAGTTCAAAATCTTTACTACGATGATTGTTAAACTCAAATCTTGAGCCTATTATATCACCTATGATCGAGCCTAGCATAACGCGCCTCCTTTGGAGTTAATGTTTAGTATAGTGTAATTTATCATATATGACAAATAATGTCATGGCAAGGAAATTATTTGAGACGATATGTTTGAAGAGATTCTCGCAGACCGTAAACCGAAGGTTTGAAGGAGACACAGAGGACGCTGAGGAAGAGGGAAGAGAGCCTTTGGAAAGTGGATGATTCAGGCAGACCGGAGATTCCGCTACACCCCAATTGTATGTGCGAATGGAGACCGCGGCTCAAGACAGATGAGGAGATAATCGCAGCGTTCAAGGAGGAAATGGCTGAGGAGCTTGGGATTATTGAAGGGACAGAAGAGCAGCAGGAAATGTTAGATGCGATTGACAGGGGGCTGTGTCCTGTTTGTGGGAAGGCTTTTAATTCTGCAAATAAAAACAAGTATTATAATATCATTGATGTTGGAACCTGCCCTGTTTGTGGACAACCGAATTGGGATGACCAGCATGATATGACTAAAGATACATCGGAGTATATTAAAACAATCGAAAGGAAAAAGAGGATCGATAATAATATCGACCTTTTGTTAAAAGATTCAATCTATATTGAAGGTGATCCTTATAGTGATATGGAAAGAGTTGGTAGGATGAAAAATCTGATTGCTTTAGTTCCCGATGATGAAATGGAAGAAGTGATCAAAGGTTTAATCCAAAGCAAAGAAATCAACACTTTAGAAAATACTTATAAAGGGACAGGGAACATACGGCTTATAACTAATATTTTGCAAGAAGCCGATCACAGGAAAGTTGAGATAGATTATATAGACATTTTGCGTCAACCTTGGACACCAGCACATGAAATGATTTACGAAAAAGCTATACCGTACTTTCAGGGGAAATCTGATGAATGGTGGGACAAGTTATCGCCAGAAGATAAGCATTGGCATAAGTTTTATACCTATGGCGGCGATGGTTATATAAATAACATAAAAAGAGGAATATACGAATACAATGGCGTCCCTTATACTCAAAGTGAAATTGATAACGCCAATGCGGCTATAAACTCTTTGGATAAATGGTTGACAGAGTATAAGCTTGAAAGCCCGATGACATTCCAAAGAATTGATGACTGGGGAAGATATAAACACATGGCAGTTGGAGAAATAATACCCGTAAAAAATTACTGGAGTACATCACTCGGAGCCCTTCAAAGATTCATTGGGATGAATACAAGAGAAGGGAAGGAGTCTGTACAATTCGAAATAAGAGTTCCGGCAGGTAATCACGGAGCCTATATTGGTAATCACTCCGATACTTCTGCAGAAATGGAATACCTTATTAAGTCAGGTCAAAACTTTAAAATATTAGAAATAATAGAAAATGGCGGAAGAAATGGCGTCCCAAGAATGGTTGTAGAGCTTATGTCATAATGTTGTGGTATAATAATTAGAGGAGTTATTAATGAATAAGTTAACCGAAGAATATTTCAGTCTTATGGGTAAATTAATAGACGATACAGAATGGCTCGTAATTCATAAAAACAAGAATTTTACAAGTAAAATATATGATGAAAGTAGTGTTAGATATATTGATGAAAAACTAGGTTCTGCAATTATTCCTTATGTAAAATGGTGGGGTTCGATGATGATGAAAGCTGTTGGAAAAGCACAGGTTAAAATTGCTAAAAAATACGGATTTAACTTTAAGAAAACCCATTACGATAAGATGATTTTAATAGGAGAGATAGTGTCGTTTACTGATGATCTTAATTTCAAAGAATATAAAGAGATACTAGATAACCTTGATTTAGAGATTAAGATTGCTATGCAGTATGAAATAGAGTATACAGGGTATCCAGAAAAAGCACCGAGGCTTGAAATATGAGCCACCTTGCAAGACATGGAAAGAAAGAATGCGAAAATCTAACGGGTATGTATAACACCCATAACCCCAAGGAGGAATAAATGAATGAAGAGAAAAAAGAGCCAACTGAATTAAGGTTTAGGATAGGTATTGTTGCTAAAGTAAAGCTGTTTTTTTATGTTTTAACTCACCCGTGGGATGCTACAAATATGCTATATGAATTTGCAGCGGAAGCCGCAAGGCAGGATGCAAAGGTAAAAACCGAGGATATCCAATGAGCCGCCGTAAAGACAATAACGTACAATCTTTCCAGATAGACCATGAAAGACTGCTGCCAGGAATTTATATCTCCCAAAAACAAATTACAGGACAGGATATAGCAACAGTAGACATAAGGATGAAGCACCCAAACAAAGGAGGCTACCTTTCAACTGCATCTTCTCATACCCTTGAGCATTTAGGAGCCACGTATCTTCGAACAATAGCTCACAAGGATTGGCAAGAAAGAATAATTTATTTTGGTCCAATGGGCTGCAGGACAGGCTTTTATTTAGTTCTTCTTGGTTGGTTTAAGCACAACCATATTTATGAATTACTTGAAGATATGTTCAGTTGGATTATTAAAGCTGACAAAATCTCAGGGCAATCGTCAATAGAGTGTGGTAATTACCTTGATAACGATCTTGTCTCTGCTAAAAAGGAAGCTGCTTTGTTTTTGAGCAGAATAGAATCATGTGATTTCGGGAAGGAGTATCCTTATGTCGAGACGTAAAGACAAACAGCTCCGCAAGAGCGTAAGACGTGAAGTAGGCGACAACAGCCGCCGCTTCTTAATAGCCATCCTTGGCGAAAAGTTCACAGAGCGCCTGAAATGGGCAGTCGTGATACTGTTTCGCTTAGGATACAAGGATTTAGTATTGGGATAGTAAGATGGTGTTGTGCCCACGCTGAACTTGCCGAATTAGACCAAAGCTTATAAGGTGGTATTACCAATGCTCAGGAGGGAAAGATGGGCAAAAGAAAAAGGTATACTGCCGAAGAGAAAATAAAGATTCT
>Ga0123356_10001466_pt1 | contig 25999 bp, 27 predicted proteins | sample TergutEmb28metaG_2_FD_92546 | JGI IMG/M metagenome (GOLD analysis project Ga0123356, IMG submission 92546) | Embiratermes neotenicus P3 segment gut microbial communities from Petit-Saut dam, French Guiana - Emb289 P3 | ecosystem: Host-associated > Arthropoda: Insects > Digestive system > Gut ...
TCATACGGCTGTTTGCGGAAATAACGAACCTCTCACCCGTCAGTTGAATGTCCACGCCCCCTGCATTGTCACGAAGTGAGTTTATCACAGACTCCGCCAGCTCACGGAGGTCAAAAACTGCGACCTCCTTATTTACCCCGCCCTCATCAAACTCGGAAAGCCGGATAATATCGTCTATAAGCACGAGAAGCCGTCCGGACTGCTCGGTTATCCTGTCGGCAAACCCTATAATATCTTCTTCCTTTGCCATGCCCTTGGCAATCATTTCCGAAAGCGCAGAGATTGTTGTCAGAGGCGTCTTCAGCTCATGCGAAACGTTTGCAGAAAACTCGCGGCGTTGCTTTTCCGCTCTGTGCCGTTCTGTTGCGTCATAAAGTAATATAACCGCACCTCCGGCATTTGCATTTGAGACTACCGGGCTGAAAAGGACAGTATATATCCTTCCGTCGCGCTGTATTTGCATTTCTGCATTTTCACCGGAAAGGCACTTTTCTACCGCATCCTGAAAGGTCTCGTCACGGTAAATATGCTTTATGCTCTTGCGCTCTATGCTCTCTCCGAATACGCGAAGCGCGCTGTTGTTTGCAGAAAGAATACTGCCGTCGCTGTCGATGAGTATTAGACCCTCCTGCATATTACCTGTTATTATCTCAATCGTATTGGTACGGTGTGACAGGTCTTCAATTCTCGACCTGAGGTCCTGCTTCTGCCGCTCAATTTTCCAGGCAAACGGCATAAGCTCATCGTACATGGAAGTGTTGACGATATTTACATCATTGTTTTCAAGCGATGCCGTGATTTTATCAGTCATTTTACGCGCCGCGATATTTGCGGCAATCAGAGCGACAACAGTAACAATAATAAATGCGGTAATCGAAACCGCCAGATAATTGACAAGCCCGTCGCTCCCGGCATCATCATAAAAAAGAATAATCAATGCAGCGGTCAGTATAATAATACAAGGTAAAGCAACCAGCAATATAATTGAATTAATACTTTTCTTCACAGAATCAATCACCCAGCTTGTAGCCTATATTTCGTACAGTCTTTATCAGCTTGCCAAATTCACCCAGTTTCTGCCGCAGCGTCTTAATATGCATGTCAACAGTCCTGCTTTCTCCTTCAAAATCATATCCCCATACGGATTCCAGTATTCTGTCGCGGCTCAGCGCGAGTCCTGAATTAAGCATTAAAAAGTACAGAAGCTCAAACTCTTTATATGTAAGATTGACCGGATCTCCGCCGACGCAAATCTCACGCCGCTCATAATCAAGAGAAAGTCCCGATATCTCCTGCTTTTTGCTTTCTTTAGCTCCGCCTCTCCGCAAAACTGCATTGACACGGGCTATCAGCTCCATAACACCAAACGGCTTGGATATATAATCGTCGGCGCCCATGTCGAGACCTCTGACTTTATCATACTCACTGTTTTTTGCCGTGAGCATAATAACAGGCAACTCTTTTGCCTTTGGCATATCGCGCAGACACTTTAAAATGGTCAGTCCGTCGACCTCAGGCAGCATAATATCCAAAAGAATAAGCGAGGGCATTCCCGCATCCAGTGCTGTCAGGAGTTCCTCGCCTGTTTCAAATCCAAATGCTTCAAATCCGGCGGATTGAAGAGCATAAATCACGATTTCCCTTATATTCTCATCGTCTTCAACGACAAAAATTTTGTTATAACAAGAACTCATTTAGACCGGCTTCTCCTTGGCTCCCGCTCCAACGTGCTTGCCTGTGATAGAGAACACAACCCATTCCGCAATATTTGTGGCATGGTCACCTATGCGCTCAAAGTACTTGGCTATCATAATGAAGTCAATCGCCTGCTCGCCGTTTGTCTTGTCCTTTTGAATAAGCTCGATAACATCGTCTTTAACCTTATCGAACAAGTCGTCAACCACGTCATCATAGTCAATTACCTTCTGTGCCAGATCGAGGTCCCTCTTTACAAAAGCGTCAATGCTTTCAGTGACCATTTTTGCAGTTGCTTCCGCCATTTGCGGAATATGTTCTATATTTATAATGTACTGCTTACCTATGAGAAACTTCGCTATTTCCGATATGTCCGCCGCCTGATCGCCGATGCGCTCCATATCTGTAATCATTTTCAATGCTGCTGAAATAAGTCTTAAATCCTTGGCAACGGGCTGTTGCCTCAGCAGTAACCGCAGGCAAAGGGTCTCGATTTCCTTTTCCATGTTATCGATATCCCGGTCTGCGGCAATTGCTTTTTTTGCCATTTTCTTGTCATGGTTGATAATTGCCTGGGTGGTTTTAGTGATAGCCTTTTCAATCATCGCACCCATATCAACCAACATGTCATTTAGCAAAGATAACTGCTCATCGAACTTACTTCTCATAACTAGCCGAACCTCCCTGTGATATAGTCTTCGCAGCGCTTGTCCTTTGGCATTGAAAAGATTTGCTCCGTATCACCGAACTCGATTATCTCGCCTAACAGGAAAAACGCGGTTTTGTCAGAGATACGTGTTGCTTGCTGCATATTATGCGTCACAATGACAACTGTATAATCTTTTTTTAACTCCAAAACCAGATCTTCAATTTTAGCTGTGGATATCGGATCCAGCGCGCTTGTAGGCTCATCCATGAGCAAAACCTCGGGTTCAACCGACAACGCCCTTGCGATACATAACCGCTGCTGCTGACCGCCTGACAGCCCTAATGCACTCTTTTTCAGCCTGTCCTTTACCTCATCCCATATAGCGGCATTTCTCAGTGACTTTTCAACGATTTCATCCAACCGGCGCTTCGATTTGATTCCATGGGTCCTCGGACCAAATGCAATATTGTCATAAATGCTCATAGGAAATGGGTTTGGCTTTTGAAACACCATGCCGACGCGTTTCCTGAGTTTATTCACATCCATATTGCCGTAAATATCTTCGTTGTCCAGCAGCATCCGGCCTGTAATCCTGCAGCCCTCAATCAAATCATTCATACGGTTGAGGCTTTTAATCAATGTTGATTTGCCGCAGCCGGACGGTCCGATAAACGCAGTTATCTCACGCTCCAAAATAACCAGAGATACATCAGTCAGAGCCTGAAAGTCATTATACCACAAGTTAACATCAGATAATATAAATTTCACGATTTTCCCTCTTTTTTGTTGTTTTTGTCGCGTTCACGACAGATATTTTCACCTTCGCATGGTGAAAGGGTTTGCACACCTACCCCAGATTCTGCTTAAACCGCCGCTCCACTGTTGACGACAACCCGTTAATACTGAGAACGACAACAAGGAGAACAACCGCAGTTGCATATGCTTCATTGCGGTAATGCCCCTCTCCCGCCAGTTGCAGCACGTGCAATGCAAGTGTCCTGCCCTGCGAAAACAAATTGTCCGGAATCTTTATAACGCTGCCAATGGTAAATATTAATGCGGCTGTTTCTCCGACGATTCTGCCTACCCCCAGAATTACCCCGGCAAATATACCCGGCATAGCAGACGGCAGGGTGACGCGCCAAACGGTTCTCAGCCTGCCCGCGCCTAAGCTGAACGAGCCCTCGCGATAGCTGTCGGGGATTGACTTCAAACTTTCTTCTGTCGTTCGTATTATTATCGGAAGTATCATGATAGCTAATGTAAAACAACCTGCGAGAATGGATTTACCCCATCCGAGCCACGCAGCAAAAAATAAATATCCGAAAAGACCGAAAACAATGGAGGGTATGCCTGCCAGCGTTTCCGTAGTCATGCGTATAACTCGTACAATCCTGTTCCCGCGTGATGCGTACTCAACAAGATATATGGCTGTGGATACTCCAAACGGCACGGCTATAAGCAATGTTACCCCCACCATAAGAATAGTTGTAACCAACGCAGGAAAGAGCGATTGATTTTCAGTGGTATACGTCAAAGAGAACAGTGAAGGCTTCAGGTGCGGAATACCCCTTACCAGAATAAAACCAATTATATACAACAGGATGGCGACTGTTATAAGAGCCGAAGTCCATAACAAAACAAAGCGCACCCAGTCGGAAGGCTTCTTTCTACGGCAAAGAGCCGACACAAACCTTGCTAAAATACCCATGCCCCGTTTGATATACTTCCCGCAGTCCTCGTAACCCTCTTCCGCAGACAACGGATACACCGTTTGCCTATAATGTAAATCCTTTTTCTTTTTTTTCAATTTCCAAAACCTCGTCCCAACATGCGATTGGCGCTTTCTCCCGAAGCGCTTCTATTTGTTTTTCTTCTCCCTGTTCAAAATTGAAAAGAGCGTGTTAATTATAAGGATAAAAACAAACAGGACAACACCTGTTGCAATCAAAGCCCCGTTATGCAAACTGCCGGCTTCCACATATCCCATTTCAATTACAATATTTGTAGTCATGGTGCGAATTCCCTTTAGAAACTCCCATGGCAAACGCAGCGCAGGCTGATTGCCCGCCACCATATTCACTGCCATTGTCTCGCCTATTGCACGCCCGACACCAAGAACGACCGCTGCCATAACACCCGAACGCGCAGCCGGCAGAACAACCTTAAAAACAGCGCGTTCGTGGCTTGCACCCAAAGCGACAGCGCCCTCATAAAGCTCCTGAGGAACTGCACGCAGATTAGTTTCGGCTATTGTTATTATCGTGGGCAAAATCATTATGCCCAAAATGATACATGCAGCCAGCATCGTATTTCCGCTCATCATATCAAAGTTTTTGCCAAACGCTTCAAAAATCGCCGGAACAATGACCACCATTCCAAAGAACCCGTATATTACCGATGGAACACCCGCCATCAAATTCAAAGCAGGCTTTAAGTAACGGTAAACACCCGCCGGACACATACGTGCCATAAAAATTGCGGTGAGAACACCTACAGGTACACCCAGAACAATCGCTCCTGCGGTAACATACACACTGCCGAGGATGAACGGCAGTATTCCAAATGCGGGGTCTGTGCTATGGAGCGGTGCCCATCTTGTACCCATCAAAAAATCCATCACGCCGATTCTCGTCATTGCCGGCAATCCCTGCGCGAACAGAAAAACGCATATCAGTCCCACGGCAAATATAGATGCCAGAGCCGCAGTAAAAAAGACTATGCGCATTGTTTTCTCTCTTGCTTTTAACATAAGCCTCCATTAGGTATGCCGAGGGCGGTGAAACCTGTCGGTTTTGCCCTCGACTCCCATTTATAAATTGTTACTTGTCAACCTACTTGATTCCATCTTGTTTTCTCGCCGGTAAAGATTTCCCTGACCTGCTCAAGTGATAATCCGTTAAGCGGGTTTACGGCATTAACTATCACGGCAACACCGTCGAGCGCGATCGGTATATCTGTGAGCGCTTCTTTTTCATTGTCTCTCAGCTCACGGCTTGACATACCGATATCGAGTATGCCCCCGGTCGCTTCGCTGATTCCCGTTCCTGAACCGCCTCCGGAGATTTCTATCTCAACACCGGGGTTGAGCGCAATATACGCCTCCCTCAAAGGCTGCATCAACGGTTCTACCGAGGTGGAGCCGCCGACCTTAATCACGCCGCTTAAACCGGCGGGTGAATATGCAGCGGGATTACTCATCGCCTGGGTCCATCGGGTCGCAGACAAAGCCTGCCCCTCGTCAGAGAGCATGAAATCAATAAAATCCTGAACAAGAGGGTCATTTTTCTTTTCGTCGTTTACAACAACCAGAAACGGACGCTGAAGCGAATATGTGCCATTCATAATCGTCTCATTTGAGGGCAGAACACCATCTATCGCCAATGCTTTGACATCAGCGCTGAGAGAGCCGACAGATACGTATCCGATACCTGTCTCGTTTGTTTCCACACTCGTCAGGATTTGAGCCGTTTCGTTTTGCACGACCGCTTCAATATACATATCATCACCTACACCGGTGATTTCTATGAAAGCGCTGCGTGTTCCGCTTCCGTCCTCACGGGTGAAGACGGCGATTACCCGGTCGTTGTCGAATTCGCTTCCGGATGAAGGGTTGTTCGCGGGAGGGTTGACCGGTTGTTCGGGGTTGATCGGTTGCCCGGGATTGCCTGCGTCGGATTCAGAAGGCTGCCGGCTACTATCGTCAGAGGTGCCGCTGCCTCCGCATGCTGCCAGAACAGGCATAAGCAATAAACATGCAAGTGCGATAAAAATTACCTTTTTCATAAATATACTCCTTCAAATTTGTATGATTCACTCTTTTGATTCAATCGGGCTTCCCGGCTGCTCGCGGGCTTCCCGGCTGCTCGCGGGCTTCCCGGCTGCTCGCGGGCTTCCCGGCTGCTCGAGGACTTCCCGGTCGCTTGCGAACCTCCCGGCCGCTTGCGTCATCCCGGCTGCTTACGGACCTCCCGGTCGCTTGCTGCCGTAGAATAATCCGCCGCATTGGATATGAGAATAATTGACGAATGTAAAAAGCAAATACATGCACAAGTAAAATTTGTGTAAAATATCCTTATTTTGGGGTATATTCACAAACAATACTATATATTGTGCTTTACTTTACGTTCTTCTTGACATTATCCTGTTTTCTTAATAGAATCTTAAGTAATTCACACGATGTTCTTTAAGAAGTTTGCCCTAAGCTATCAAGATAATTTATATATATGGAACATTATGCCCTCCATATCCGTCATACGATAAATGTGCATAAAACTACTTTTATCATTAAGGAGAATAAGATTTTGAAAAAGACAGCTTTACGTTTAATTGCCGCCTCCATGGTCATGATTTTGCTAATACCCGTATTGGCGGGTTGCAGAGGCGATACTAACACCTTCTACGAGCAGCCGGAATATGTGTACATACCGGATTTTATTGATTTCCCGGATAATTTTGTTGATGTCAGGAATCTGGTCTTTGTAGATGATGTGTTTTATTTTTCAGCTTATGTCATACGGGACAGGGAAACGTGGGATGCAGAAACAAAGATTTTCTCCATGAATGCGGACGGCACGAATATAGCGGAGCTTGTCAACTACGACACGAGCGGCATTCAAACTGAGTTTGAGGATGCTGAGGGCAATATACATATAATGTCGTTGAATGTAGACAACGAAGGCAACCTTTGGATAGCCGAATCTGGATACTTCTACCGCTTAAACGTACCGGAAGATTTTGACGGTGATGAGTGGGATATGTGGAACTATTGGGAAGATTTGGGCAATATAATGGTGGTCCGCAAGCTGGACAGAACCGGAGCGGAGATATCATCAATCAACATCAGCAATCTGTCTAATGAAGAATACTTCTACGTCAACGCATTTAATGTTGATGGCGCAGGAAACCTGTACGTTGGTACGGATCGGGAGATATATGTCTTTAATAACGAAGGCAATATGCAGTTCAAGATTGATGTTAACGATTGGGTTGACCAGCTTATACGCATGCCTGACGGCTCGGTGGCATTTTTCGGGTGGATTGAAGGAAACCGCGCACTGCGAAGTATCGACTACGCAAGCAACGGATGGGGAGAGCTTATAGACCTTCCGTATAATGCATATCAGATATATCCCGGAGGAGGGGATTACCTGGTTGTATTCAGCGACGGTATTAATCTGAACGGCGTTGATGTAGAAACGGGAGAGAGCGTCAGGGTTTTAAACTGGATTGAAAGCAATGTGCTGGTTAACGGATTAGGAAACGTGTCAATACTGCCCGACGGACGTGTGGTTTGCACGAATGAGCAGTGGGACAGGTCTACAGGCGATCAGAGCTATGAGATGATAATTCTCAGAAAAGTTCCCTTCAAGGAGCTGCCTCAAAGAACGGTTCTTACACTTGCGACAGTGTGGCTGGATTGGGAGTTGCGTAACCACATAGTGTACTATAACAGAGCAAACCAGAACTACCGCATTCACGTAATCGACTATGCGGAATACGCCACAGAGGATGACTGGAGAGCGGGTATAACAAAGCTTTCCGCCGAGATAATCTCCGGCAATGTACCGGACATGCTTGATGTATCGAACCTGCCGTTTAAGCAATATGTTGCAAGAGGTCTTCTTGAGGATTTATATCCCCTTATCGATTCCGATCCGGAACTCAGCCGCAGCTCTTTCATGGAGAGCGTATTCCGGGCTGCCGAAATGGATGGAGGGCTCTACCGTATATTCCCGTCATTTGGTATTAATACGCTTATAGGGCATCCGTCTGTTGTAGGACCGGGAATGGGCTGGAATATGGAAGAGTTTAAAGCCGTACTGGATGCCAACCCGCAAGCCGACATGCCTATGGGCAGATGGCTGACAAAAGAGTCCTTCCTGCAGACGGCAATCTGGTTAAATATAGATGATTATGTTGACTGGGCAACGGGGGAAGTCCGGTTTGACAGCAGGGATTTCGTACAGCTTCTGGAGTTTGCAAACACATTTCCTGCAGAGTTTGATTATAGTGATGATATGGGCTTTATAGACGAGAATGAACTGATTGCTACGGGACGCCAGATAATGTCTCAAATGTGGCTCAGCGATTTCAACAACCTGCAGTGGCAGCGGTTGGCATATGGCGGCGATATCGTATTCAAAGGCTTCCCGAACGAAAGCAGAAACGGCAATACCCTTGATGTAGGTGCCGGCCTTGCCATAACGACCAGAAGCTCCGATAAGGATGGCTCCTGGCAGTTCCTCCGTTCGATATTGACAGAGGACTGGCAGAAGAGCAATGTCCAATGGAGATTCCCGACAAACAGAGCGGCGTTTGACATGAGAGTTGAGGAAGCCATGGCTGAGACTGAAGGTCACTACATAAGCTGGGGCTGGGGGGATGCAGTAGAGTTGAAACCGTTGTCACAGGAAGATCTCGACCAGATAATGCTATTAATCGACACCGTCGCAGGTATAGCCAGTTATGATGAAGCGCTGATGAATATAATCATGGAAAGTACCAGCGACTTCTTTAACGGCAGGAGAGACGCGCCGGGTACCGCCAGAGTCATTCAGGACCGCGTATCAACATACGTTTCCGAGCAGAGCTAGCGGGTTGCTTTCGCAAGCTTCAAATGAAGGTATAGCATAAAACGCACGAAGGGGAACAGCCGGAGTGAAGGTAAGGGTAAAAGAATACATGGAAGGGCTGAACAAGCGCTCCCGTGACATGATAAACAGCTCCCTTTGGCTTGCTCCGAGCCTCCTCGGCGTTGCAACATTCTATATAGTCCCGTTTTTTGTAATAATTTATTATTCCGTAATCGACAACCCCATACGCCACAACTTTGTTTTCCTTGATAATTTCATCGCGCTTCTCCAAAACCGGGCATTCATGAACGCTGCCTCCAATACACTGAGGTTTTCTGTTGTAGCCGTGCCTCTTGCATTGATCCTCTCTCTTTTAATTGCTTTGATGCTTGAAGCCCGCATTCCGCTTAAAAGCTATTTTCGCACATTCTTTTTAAGTCCGCTGATGGTTCCCGTTGCGTCTGTTGTATTGATCTGGCAGGTTCTGTTTCACCCCAACGGCGCCGTTAATGAGCTGATTATGCTTTTTGGCGCCGAAAGCATAGACTGGATGCTGTCCGAGTACAGTCAGGTTGTTGTTGTGGTTTTGTTCCTGTGGAAAAATCTGGGATTCAACATGATTTTATTTATGGCAGCCTTGAGTAATATCCCCCGTGAGCTGTTGGAAACGGCGGATGTTGAAGGAGCCGGACCGATTCGCAAGCTATTATATATAAAGCTGAGATACCTTTCGCCGACGCTGCTGTTTGTTACGATTCTTTCGCTTATTAACTCGTTTAAAATTTTCAGGGAGGTCTATCTGCTCACCGGCGATTACCCCTACGGCGACCTGTACATGATTCAGCATTTTATGAACAACATTTTCAGATCGCTTGATTATCAAAGGCTGGCGGCTGCCGCAGTCATGATGACAATCGCAATGGTGATAATAATTCTGGTTCTCTTCCTCGCAGAAAGTCGCTTTGGAAGGGATGTGGAAGAATGATTAGAAAACGGTATATAGGCCGCACCGGGCTTTTTATCCTGTCGGCATTTTTTGCGGTTTTCTTCCTTATGCCGACAGTGCTGACTATTTCAAATTCCTTTATGACGCAAAGTGAAATAGATGCCAACTACGGCATGATTTTTGAGAGTACAAGACCGGGCGTCGGCAGCTATGTTTCAGACAGTGTTAATTTGAAATTCATTCCGGATAAAGTGAGCGTCGACCAATATGTCACGGTTCTTTTCAGAAGCCCGCAATATATTCTGAAGTTTTGGAATTCCGTAATCCTTGTTGTTCCGATTGTTTTTTTGCAGGTAGGCATTGCTTCCTTTGCCGCTTACAGCTTTACGCGGTATCAGGGGCGTTTCAAAAACGCGTTGTTCTTTTTCTACATTGTTCTCATGCTGATGCCGTATCAGGTGACAATTGTGCCAAACTACCTTGTTGCAGACTGGCTCGGTATTTTAGGTTCAAGGTGGGCGGTAATCTTCCCGGGTGCTTTCGCGCCGTTCTCCGTGTTCCTGCTTACAAAATTTATGCGCCGCATTCCGTCTGTTTTAATTGAAGCTGCCAAACTGGACGGCGCGAACGAATGGCAGATATTTACCAGAGTATGCATACCCCAGTGCAGAAGCGCGCTTTATTCCATTGCAATACTGGTGTTCATCGACTACTGGAATATGGTCGAACTGCCTATGATACTGATTTCGGATCCTGAAGCTCTGCCGCTGTCTGTTTATTTATCAACAATAAACGCGGAGGAGGCGGGTATTGCCTTTGCCATCGCAGTTGTTTATATGATTCCGCCGTTGCTGTTGTTCCTGCACGGCGAAGAAGCCCTGGTCGAGGGCATCACACATTCCGGATCTGTGAAAGGATAAGAGAAGATGAAAGATATGGAAGTAAAAAAGAGAGGCTGGGTTAAAAACGCTGCTATCGTTTTTCTCGCAACGATGCTTGTTCTTACATTTTTCTCGAACTCAATAATGAACCGCTCATTGCCTGAGGTCGCTGCACAGTATACTACATCCGGAACTATTACAGCCAGAATTCGCGGCACCGGAACAGTGACCGCCAACGAGACCTTTGAGGTCATCTCCAATCAAACGCGTACCGTCAACGAGGTGCGGGTAAAGCTTGGCGATGAGGTCTCGGTTGGGGATGTGCTTATAATGCTGTCAGGAGCAGAGAGTGACGAACTGGCGGCTGCGCAGGATGCTCTGCGGGCTCTTGAGCTTGAATTGGAACGAAAAATAATAAACACCAGTCTGGACGGGGATTATACAAGAGACAACCGCAATATTCAATTAGCACGAAACAAGCTTGCCGATGCGACCAGGGCACTGGCACAAATTAATTACAGTGATGCGGCGCTGGCTCAGGCGCAAGCCGCGCTTACCCAGGCGCAGTCTACATTAAATACCGCTACAACTACATGGGAAACGCGCTTGGCGGAGTTTAATGCAGCAGAAAGCGAACTCGAAGCGCTTAAGCCGCCGGTCGGCTCGGGCGATCCCGCTGAAATCGAAGAGGCTGAAAGGAAGCTGGCAAATGCAGAAGCGGCATTAAATGCCGCGGCGGATGCCGTCGGAGCAGCGCAAACGGCCTATAATGCAAGGCAGACGGAGGTAACGATACTTCTTGATAACAGGGATAGATGGACAATGGCCAATGAGCTTGTTAAGCAACTGCAGTTGGAAGTTGATAATTTGGTTTTTGAACTGTCTGAGACGCAAAAAACCGATTCTGTGCAAGCAACGCTCACGGCAATTGAACTCAGAGAGCTGCGAAGTCAAATAAGTGAAAAGCAGGAAGAAATTGAAAAGCTGCAGGGCGAGGGCAGAAACTCTGAAATTACATCGCGTGTTAGCGGCGTGGTTAAGGCTGTAAATGTTACAGCCGGGCATCAGACAGAAATCGGTATACCTCTTATGGTCATTGAAGTCGTCGACAGAGGATATTCCCTTAGTATCACAGTCTCCGCAGAACAGGCAAGCAAGGTCAGTGTCGGTGAATCGGCGGAGGTGGACAGAGGCTATTGGAGTCGGTACGATGATCTGAACGCCACACTGATAGGCATAAGAAACGACCCGCAGAGCCCTGCTACAAACAGGATACTCCATTTTAATGTTACCGGAAATGTTGAAAGCGGTTCCCAGTTAAACATAACCATTGCCCAAAGAAGTGAAAACTACAGCATCGTTGTACCCAAGAGCGCGGTAAGGACAGATACGAACGGTGATTTCGTGCTGATTGTTGAATCCAGACAAAGCCCTCTGGGTAATAGGTATATTGCATCAAGAGCAGATGTAACTGTTTTAGCGTCTGATGATTTTAACGCGGCTGTCACGGGCGGCTTGACAGGCTGGGATTTTGTAATACTGACGGCAAGCGCGCCAATAGAGCCCGGCATGCAGGTAAGGCTCGCCGACAATTAGCCCCTGACCGGAGCCCTGCTGCGCGCCAAATTAAACTAAGGAAGGTGTTTACATGGCAAAAAAAATAGTCCTCATAGCCGTAAATGCCTTGTGTCTGATAGCGTTTATAATATGCCTGTCTACGTCAGCATCAATCATAAATCCTCTGCGCAGCCAGCAAGCTGCAAGGGCATGGGGAGGCCAAAGCGGTGAACGCTTTGCGCAGGTCTCTGTTTTTTTTCCGGAAACGTATATGTTTAGCGAGGACAGCTTACACAGCATACATGCCTCAATTGATAAATCGTTGCTTGCAATCTCGCTTGAAGAAACTCCGGGGAGAAATCTCTATACAGATGCCTGGTCAGCCTTTGGCGAGGTCAGTATAGCAGATTCGCGCGGACCCGTATCTGCCAGCGTCGTTGGAGTCGGCGGAGATTTTTTCCTTTTCCACCCGCTGTATCTCAGAAGCGGGAGTTATCTTTCGCCAAATGATATCATGAAGGACCGTGTCTTAATTGACGAGGAGCTTGCCTGGCGGTTGTTCGGCTCTTCACAGCTCGCAGGGTTTGAAATCACAATCAACGACCGGCCCTTTACAATAGCGGGTGTGATATCCCGGGAAAGCGATTTTGCAAGCTCGATGGCTTATACCGGCGGTCTGGGTTTATTTATGTCCTATGAAGCGTTATATGAACTGACATATGGTGATGCCCGAATAAGCAACTACGAAATAGTTATGCCCGACCCTATTACCGGCTTTGCATTAAATGCTGTAAATGAGGCTTTCCCCGATCCGGTTGTTCATGTAGTTGAGAATTCTACACGGTTTTCACTGGGAAACTCGTTTGCTGCAATCGGTGCATTTGGAGAGCGGAGCATGCGTACGGAAGCTATTGAGTATCCTTACTGGGAAAATGCCGCGCGTCTTGTTGAGGATTGGCTCGCGCTGCTCTTGATATTTACGTTGCTTTTTGTCGCATTCCCGGTTGTTTGCGGAGTAGTATACAGCGTAAAACTTATCCGCCTGCTGTTAAGACAGGGCAAAAAAGCCGTCAAAAAGGCTGTTAAGAATTATGACGACCGGAAATACGAGAAATACCTGCTGGAAAACTATGAGGATTCCGGCAATTACGATGTTGACGATATAATACGCGAGGTAAAGGAAGGCTAGCGTTTATACATAGAGCACTAAATCATTTTATGCTGCTCTTAAGGACATTCCGTATGATTTCCTCAAGTGTCAAATCGTTTACGTCCAAATTACGCATGGCTGCCGAGATTTCTCCCTGGCTGTACCCAAGCACGGCCAGTGCGGCTGCTGCGTCCTGTTGCTTTGCTCCCGCCCGGTCTGCAGTGCCGCTTTGAGGTACATACCCTGAAGCTTTGAGTGCGGGAATTTCCTTGCTTACTTTATCTTTCAGCTCTAAAATGATCCGCTGAGCCAGCTTCTTCCCGATACCGGGAGCAATGGTGAGAGCGGATTCGTCATTGTTTACAATCGCCAGAGCCAGCGATTCCGGTGAGGCTGATGAGAGAATCGAAAGAGCCGCCTTCGGTCCGACCCCGGATACGCCGAGAAGCTGCTCAAAAGCCCGTTTTTCACTGGTGTCATAAAATCCATATATATCGAAGGCATCCTCTTTTACGTTGCAATAGGTGTATAGTCTTGCTTTTTTCCCCGTTTCGAGATGTGAGAGCGTATTAATTGTTGTCATGCAGGCGTAACCCGCGCCTCCTATATCAATAACGGCAAGATTTGCGGCAATGACTGTAACATTACCTTCTAAATAGTAGAACATACGTTTCTCCCTTCGAGATTTAATAGTGAGTTTGCGAAACGCGCATGGCATATCGCGATTGCAAGCGCATCGGCAGCGTCATCCGGCTTTGGGATATGCTCCATACCGAGCAGACGCTTCACCATTTCCATGACTTGCTTTTTTGTAGCGCGCCCGTACCCGGAAACAGCTTTTTTCACCTGCAGAGGGGTGTATTCAAACATAGGGATTCCGTGTTCCTCACCTGCAAGAATAATTGCTGCCCTGCCGTGTGCGACTGATACGGCGGTTTTTTGATTAGTGTTAAAAAACAACTCTTCAATTGCTATAGCGTCCGGTTTGAAGACTTTAATCAGCTCGGAAACATCGTTATTTATTTGCTTTAATCTGAGCGCAAGCCTCATTCCGGCAGGCGTTGATATAACACCGTACCTTTTCGGCTTGGGCACACCGCCTTTTTCGCTTATAATCCCGAATCCTACGGTCGCCACACCCGGGTCGATACCAAGCACTATCAAAGCACCAAACTCCTTGACAATAATGTTTGAATTGGCATATAATCAATCGACTTAAGTATAACAAAAGTTTTGCGAAAATGTAATCATATTTATGTTATTCCGGCTTGATAAAAGCGTTTCGGCACGAAGAGTCTATCGAAAGGAATGGAAATCAGGGATGCTTGAGTTAAAAAATATCTTTGTTTCAGCTAAAGAGAAGCACTTTGAAATCATTAATAACGTTAACCTCAAGCTTGAGGAGAAGAAAATATACGTGGTGACCGGACCCAATGGCGGTGGCAAGACATCACTGGCAAAGGCGATAATCGGCATATATCCGGTGTCAAGCGGCACTATAATTCTTGACGGTGAGGATATCACAAGCAGCACCGTCACCATGCGTGCCAAAAAGGGTATAGGTTATGCCTTTCAAGCACCGCCGCGCTTTAAGGGGTTGCGGGTGCGGGATATATTATCAATCGCTGCCGGTGACAATGATGAAAAAAAGCTCTTTTCCCTTCTTGCGGATGTCGGCTTATGCGCTCAGGACTATATAGACAGGGAACTCAACTCAAGCTTCTCCGGCGGCGAGCTTAAGCGCGTTGAAATCGCAAGCATTCTTGCTCGCGAGCTGCGGGTTGCATTGTTTGACGAACCTGAAGCAGGCATTGATTTGTGGAGCTTTCAGAAATTGACCGAAACCTTCAAAAAATTAAATGAGGTCAGCAATACAACCATAGTCATCATTTCGCATCAGGAACGTATTCTCCGTCTTGCAGATGAGGTCATACTTATATGCGGCGGCAAAATAACCGACGTCACAAGCCCGGACAAGTTTTTGGGTGATATAGATTATTTTACCGAGCCGGGCTGCTTCTGTCCGCATTGCTACGCACGAAAGTAAATTAGCAAGACGGTTACATACCGCAGAAAGGATAAGCATTTATGCTCGATTCAATAGATAAGAGATTATTAAAGGAAGTGGCGGATCTGCATGAGATACCGCAGGGAGCATATAATATTCGCAAAAACGGAGAAAAGCTCTCAAGGAACACGACGGAAAATATAGATATCATCTCGAAAGAAGATAAACCCGGCATAGATATAATTATAAAGCCCGGCACAAAAAATGAGAGTGTGCATATTCCGGTTATTCTCTCTGAAAGCATGGAAGACCTTGTATATAACTCCTTTGAGGTTGGTGCGGATTCCGATGTCATTATCGTCGCAGGCTGCGGCATCCACAACTCAACCGCCAGAGACTCCGGGCATGACGGAATTCATGAGTTTTTTATCAGGCGCGGAGCCAGAGTAAAATATATTGAAAAGCACTTCGGAGAAGGCGACGGAACAGGAAAGCGTTTACTTAATCCAACGACAATAATCGAGGTCGAAGAAGACGGCACAGCCGAGCTTGAGCTGGTGCAAATCAAAGGTGTCGATTCGACAAAGCGTGATACGCTCGTCAAGCTTCACAAAAATGCACGCCTGATAGTTTCCGAACGATTGCTTACCTACCTTGCGCAGTTCGCCGAATCGACAGTCACTGTTGAACTGCTTGGTGACGGTTCGACAGCGCAGGTCATTTCACGTTCGGTTGCACAAAATGATTCAAAGCAGGTGTTCCATTTAAATATGCGCGGTCATTGCGAATGCCGCGGTCATATTCAGTGTGATTCAATCATTATGCATAATGCTCAGGTATCGGCCGTCCCGGAGATTTCCGCGCTTGATGAAGGAGCGCAACTAATACATGAGGCTGCCATAGGCAGGATTGCATCAGAGCAACTAACCAAGCTTATGTGTCTCGGTCTGACTGAGCAGGAAGCGGAAGAAACTATATTGCAGGGGTTCTTGGCGTGAGTATTAATTTCAGCGATGATATATTTCCCGAGGAAGAATCAGAAGCCGTATTGCTTTCGGCAAATTACTCCGGCGAAGATGCCGGAGAGGTTCGGCTGCGTCCGCAGACGCTCGATGAGTATGTCGGGCAGGAAAAGGCCAAGGGAAATCTGTCTATTTTCCTGGAAGGTGCGAGAAGACGCAACGAACCGCTTGACCATGTGCTGCTGCACGGACCTCCGGGGCTCGGCAAAACAACACTTGCCGCCATTATAGCCAATGAAATGGGAACTGCTCTGCGCAAGACATCAGGACCGGCAATAGAAAAGCCCAAAGATCTTGCGGCACTGCTGACGAATCTGCAGGAAAATGACGTATTATTCATAGATGAGATTCACAGAATAAACCGGGCTGTTGAAGAAATACTCTACCCTGCGATGGAGGACAGGCAGATTGACATTATCATTGGTCAGGGTCCTGCGGCGACTTCCATTTGCCTTGAGCTGAAGAATTTTACACTGGTAGGAGCAACAACGCGTTCGGGGCAGCTCTCATCTCCCCTGCGTGACAGGTTTGGGATAGATTTAAAGCTGGAAATGTACACAACTGATGAGCTTCATATTATTGTGGAGCGTTCCGCAAATATACTCTCTATACCGGTAGAACCCGATGGTGCGCGGGAAATAGCTCTGCGCAGCCGCGGCACTCCGCGTATAGCCAATCGCCTGCTGCGCCGGGTGCGCGATTTTGCCGAGGTTACCGCCGACGGTACAATCACACTTGCCGTTGCCGACGATGCATTAAACCGCCTTGAGATTGACGATATCGGCCTTGATGCAGCAGACAGGCGCCTGCTTGGAAGTATAATTGAAAATTACGGCGGCGGACCTGTCGGCCTTGAAACTATAGCTGCGACAATAAACGAGGAAGCAATAACCATCGAAGATGTTTACGAACCGTTTTTGATGCAGCAGGGATTTCTGGCAAGGACCTCACGCGGTCGTTGCGTTACGCGCCGTGCGTACGAACACCTGGGATTAAAACACCCCGGACACGAGCAGATGACATTCTAGTACAACATGAGGGGCGATGAGGACGAATGGGAAAGTATTTCGGAACAGACGGCATAAGAGGTGTAGCCGGCGACAGCCTTGATGCCGAGTTGGCATTTAAAATAGGAAGAGCGGCGGCAACCGTACTCGCGCAGGCGGGTAAACAGTATAAACCGCCGTCAATGTACGACAAGCCGCGTGTCATAATAGGGAGCGATACCCGCATATCATGTGACATGCTTGAGTCCGCTCTGGCTGCGGGGTTGTGCTCGGCAGGAACGGATGTAACGCTTATGGGAGTTCTTCCCACTCCGGCCGTTGCATATCTGGCGGTAAAGACAGAAGCGGATATGGGCATAGTCATATCCGCATCACATAATACGTATGAAAACAACGGAATAAAAATTTTTGGCGGTGATGGCTTTAAACTGAGCGATGCGCTCGAGGAGTACATCGAGCAATTGATCGATGACGATAAAAGCGTATATAGGATGACCGGCGGAGATTTAGGAAGAATAACCGTAGATCACTTCGAGCTGGTAAATGAATATGTAAAATTCCTCGCATCCGCATCCACTGCCGGCCGATACAACGGCAGGATTGCCATTGACTGCGCAAACGGGGCAGCATCGGAAACCGCCAGGCTGCTGTTTCGCCAACTGCATGCAGAATTCGAGATATTTGCCGATGAACCCGACGGGGTTAATATCAATGTGCAATGCGGCTCCACCCACTTAAACTATCTCAAAGATATGATGAAGACAGGCAGGTTCAGTATCGGTATCGCTTTTGACGGAGATGCGGACAGATGCCTGATTATTGATGAAAAAGGCAATACCATTGACGGGGATATGATTCTTGCCGTTATGGCTCGTGACATGAGAGAATCAGAAACCTTAAAAGGAAATGCATTCGTTGGCACTATTGTATCAAATGCGGGAATGGATATATTCGCACGGGAGAATGATTTCGATTTCCATCGTGCAGATGTTGGAGACAGAAATGTTCTTAACATGATGCATAAGCTGGACTGCAACCTCGGCGGTGAATCATCGGGACATATTATTTTTGCAGACTATATGACATGCGGCGACGGTCAGCTTACGGCAATAATGTTTCTTAATGTTCTCACCGCCTCCGGCAAAACTGCTTCTGAACTGGTGCAGGACATTCCGCGTTTGCCGCAGGTTATGCCAAGCTTTAAGTTGACGGGGGGGTCGCAGCAGCGGGATTTGATTATGTCGCATCCGCGTCTTGATGATGAAATAAAAAGACATGAGCAGAAGCTTGCGGGAGCCGGACGTATCAATGTCCGCCCTTCAGGTACAGAACCGATAATCCGTGTGCTTGTGGAAGCGGAAACTGAGGAACTTTCATCAGAAATAGCCGATAAAATAATAGATTTAATGGGCACTCTTTAACTTCAAAAAACCAAATAATGACATTATTGTATAGTATATAGTGTGTTTTTCATCATATTTTCAGCGTTTTCTACATTATTTGATGAAAAAAGCTTGACTTTGCAACTTGTAGAAAATATACTGTCACGTGCAATGGACGATGTTTGTGATTACAAGGGCCGTGAGGTGGCTCAAAAAGCAACCGGCAAAGATGCCGTTGCAGAAGAGGCTCTTGTATCCGAGTATGCGCGGTTGGTCAGAGCATGTGCCCGCCCGTATTTTCTTGCAGGAGGCGACGGCGAGGACCTGATTCAGGAAGGGATGCTCGGTCTGTTATCCGCAATTAGAACCTATGACCCGGAAAAAGGTGCGAAATTCTCGACGTACGCGGAGTTTTGTGTACGCAGGCGAATATACAGCGCAATTAAATCAGCATCCGGCAATAAACATACCCCTCTCAACAGCTATATATCATTGGAATCTTCGCAACTTGACGAGAACTGTACCCAAAGTGCATATTTTCTGCGTGTTCCTGAGGACTTTGTAATAGCACGAGAGCAGGCCGGTGAGGTCGAGAGGCTTCTATACGGCGCATTATCCCGATTTGAATCCGGTGTTCTGGAGTTATATTTAGAAGGCATGTCATATAAGGAAATGGCAATCCGGTTGGAGAAATCGGACAAATCGGTGGACAATGCTGTGCAACGAATCAGGAAAAAGCTGTCACAGATTCTGACACATAATAACAACTAAATGGCGATAATCAGTGGAAGCTGAACGCAAAATACAGACCCTAAAGGGTACGAATTGTCAAAAGAGAGGTTAAAAAATGTACGAAGACAAAACATTAGCATGCAAAGAATGTGGCGAGGACTTTGTGTTCACTTCAGGTGAGCAGGAGTTTTATGCCGAGCGCGGATTCCAAAATGAACCGCAGCGTTGCAAGACCTGCCGCGACAACAGAAAAGCAGCCGCTCGCGGGCCGAGGGAGTATTTCACTGCTGTTTGCGCAGACTGCGGCAATGAAGCAAAAATCCCGTTCGAGCCTAAGACCGACAGACCTGTTTACTGCAGTGACTGCTTCGCAAAAACCAGGGAAGAGTAGAGTAGGTGTAAACATAATGTCGCAAATAACCAAGGACACGATTATTGCTGACATCCTGAAAATAGCGCCCGATTCTGTGCCGCTGTTCAGGTCTATAGGAATGAACTGTCTCGGTTGCGCAATGGCAAGCGGAGAAACGCTTGGTCAGGCTTGCGCGGCACATGGTGTTGACGTGGACGATTTACTGTCAAAACTGACTGAATTTGTCGAACAATAGTTAAGAGGTGACTCTGACTAAAACAGGGCCTTTCCGTGTGCAGGGTGCGTATAACGCCTTGCACATTGGTCTGCCCTGTTTTTGTTGATTGTGATGGAACAGGTAAAACTATCTGACAGGTTAAAAGCTATTGCCGGATTGATTAGTGCCGGCTCGTCCGTGGCGGATATAGGAACAGACCACGGCATACTGCCGGTTTATCTTGCGCAGACCGGACTGGCAAGCTGCATATACGCTTCGGATATCAGCGCGTCTTCAATAAAAGCTGCATATCGCACCGCATCGAAAGCCAATGTGACGGATGCAATAACGTTTCATGTCGCTCCCGGGCTTGATCATATCACACCGTCAGATGTTGATACTGTTGTAATCGCCGGTATGGGTGGAGAGACTATTATCGGCATCCTAAAAGATGCGCCGTGGCTGAAAAACAGAGGAGTGAGCCTCATATTGCAACCGCAATCAAAAGTTGATTTGCTGGCAAGATTTCTGTATAATACCGGATATGCTATTAAAAAGACAAAGTCCGTCTCAGACAGAGGAAGGCAGTATACAATAATAAAAGCAACCGGTTAAAATCTTCACTATCGGGGGTCAATGTATATAAATGAATAAATATAAAACATTCGACATCAGAAACATGGTACTGCTTGCATTTCTTACCGCTATTGTTATTGCAACTCAGTATCTGGCAATTCTGACAAGACCCTTGTTCCCGATGTTTTCCATATCGCTGGTTTTGATGCCGATTGTGATAGGAGCGGCATTGATCGGTGTTTATGCGGGTGCATGGCTTGGTCTGGTGTTTGGCTTCACTGTGCTTATAAGCGGTGACGCTGCTCTGTTTATGTACTGGAGTCCGCTTTACACCGTTATTATTGTTCTCCTGAAAGGCGTGCTCGCCGGTGCTGCGGCGGGATATGTATATAAGCTTATAGTAAAGGCAGGTAAAATTAAGGCGGCAATAACTGCGGCAATAGTCTGCCCGGTTGTAAATACCGGTATATTTATAATAGGAGCTTATGCGTTCTTTCTTCCCGAAATAACAGCAATGGGGATGGAAGATGGTTTTACAAGCGCCACAGCCTACATCTTTCTTGTGTTTGTCGGTCTAAACTTCCTTGTAGAGCTTGGGATAAACCTGTTTCTATGCTCACCCATAGTCAGTCTTATACATTACGGGAAAAAACAGCAACCCGATGAAAACCCGAACTTATAGCATATATAATTTCTGTTTACATCAAACATACAGCGCACACAATATATGTGAAAAGCAATCATTTATAAACACCAATTCCCGGCTTATAAAATATTCATCTGCGGATGAATATTTTTAGTTTACAATAAAAAGTGAACGTTAAAGCATCTTCCCCATTTTCAAGGGTTTTGCACATTGTCCACAGGTTTATCCACATTAGTTATGTCAACATATTCGGAAATGATTATTCAGTAAAGTTTAAATTAGTAGAAAAAGCAATAAGATTTCACATTATGCATTCCTATAGCTTCGCACCTTACATTCTCAAGTTGTAGTTGCTTTTTACGCTGTATCAGTGTAGAATGACGCACGAAAAGCCCACCCCTTTGCTAAGGCGCGCGGGCTATGTACAGTCGGAGTATTATTAAGGAATGGGCTATCATATGCGTGAACAGAACGAACCGAATTATCTCAAGGGTGCGGCTATCCTGGCAGCCACCGGGATTTTCGTTAAAATAGTCGGGGCGATATATAAGATTCCGCTGTTCAACGTTCTTGACGATGAGGGTGTCGGATATTTCCAGGTAACATACAATGTTTACGCAGTCGTGCTTGCAATATCGACAGCGGGCGTTCCGGTAGCGCTGTCCAGACTGGTATCATCAGCGGCGACCGGCGGAAACATACCTCTTGTTAAACGTTATTTTTCCGTTGCACTGCCTACCTTTGCTGCGATAGGCATTGTTGTTATGTCTGTTATGTACTTTTTCGCAAACGGGATTGCTTCAGAGATGGGCAGCTCGCTTGCCGCAACCGGTATACAGGTGCTGGCTCCCGCAGTATTTTTTGTTTGCATTATATCTGTATACAGAGGATATGCGCAGGGATTTCAAAATATGGTGCCTACGGCCGCCTCGCAAGTTGTTGAGGTTGTCAGCAAGGCCGTATTCGGCATAGTTGTTGCTTTTCTGCTTGTCCGTTTAGGTTATGAATCGCAATATGTATCAGCAGGAGCTATAACAGGCGTAACAATCGGACTGGGGCTGTGCATCCCGCTCATGATGTGGTACAAAAGAAAAATAGACCGGCAAAAGCTGCATGGAAAGCAAGAGGGTGACTCTCAATCCTTGACAAAAACTGAAGAATTGTCCGCCGGCTCAACTGATGAAGAAGGTGCGCATGAGCTTTTAAGCCGGAGGCGTACCTTTTTGCGTATAATGAAGGTGAGCATACCGATAACGCTTGGAGCCTCGTTAATGTCCATAATGGTGCTGATAGATACGAGGGTCGTTTTAGGAAGGCTGCAATCAGCCCTTCTTCTGACAGAATCTGAAGCAATAGAGCAATTTGGTATATTTACAAAGGGATTAACGATATACAACCTCCCGCCGGCGTTGATTGTTCCTGTCGCAATAAGTATAATCCCTGCAATAGCAGCAGCGCTTACGCGTAAAAATAAAGATGAAGCAAGCCGTATAGTGCAGTCCTCCGTAAAGCTCACAAACCTGATATCAATGCCTGCGTGTGCCGGAATAATGGTGCTTGCAGGACCGATTCTGACAGCCCTGTATTACGACCCCCGCCAATCTCCGGAAACAGTGGCGACAATGACGACCATACTGGTTATACTGGGTGCAGCCTCGTACTTTGTGTGCTTCCAGCATCTGACAATTGCAGTGCTGCAAGCCAACGGACACGAGCGCGTAGCTCTGATGACATTCCCCATAGGAGCAATAGTGAAAATAACGTTAAGCTATATACTCGTCGCAAATCCCGACATAGGCGTCATCGGCTCCCCCATAGGCACACTGGCCTGCTTTGCCGTTATAACTGTTCTGAACATCCTCTTCATTACATTAAAGGTGAAAGAGCGGATGAAGGTAATAAGCGGCGTATTAAAACCTCTGATATGCGCGTTAATTATGGCTGCTGTTGCGTATTTTGCATATGAAGGAATCCAATGGCTCGGCTCCGGTATCCTCGGAACGCGGCGATTAGCCGTCGTCATTTATCTTGCCTTTGCTATTTTAGCCGGAATCTGTGTATACATTGCTTTAATTGTTGTTACCCGAACCATATCAAAAGAGGATTTATCACATGTTCCGAAAGGCGGGAAACTGGCTAAAATACTGAGGGTCAGGTGAGCCTTGCATGTAGGCAGCATGTTTAATTGCTGTGCATATGCTGTAAATTAACTCTTTTTTTAAGAAAATATTGATTTTATGTGTATTTTAGGTAAAAAAATTGAAAAATCTTCTTGCGGAAAGAGAAAAAGTATGGTAGATTTTGTAAGCAAACTCAGATATGACGTTAATGACCTTAAAAAACTCATAAGCTTATTATGCGGACCGGAGGGGTGTCCATGGGATCGTGAGCAGACGCATGAGAGCATCCGCCGCAATCTGCTTGAGGAAGCTTATGAAACAGCCGAGGCGATAGACGACGGCAATACAGAGCATTTAATCGAAGAACTCGGAGATGTTTTGATGCAGGTCATATTCCACGCAGATATCGCGGAGCGCGCAGGTACATTTTCTCTCGATGACATTGCAGACGAAACATGCAAAAAGCTTATACGCCGCCATCCGCATGTTTTTGGTGAAAACAAAGCAAAAAACGGAGACGAATCGCTCATATTCTGGGAAGACATAAAGTTTGAAGAGAAGCATCATGAATCCGCGTCTGATGCCATGCGCTCGGTAGCAAAAAGCCTTCCGGCTCTCTGGCGGGCGGAGAAAATACAAAGAAAAGCCGCAAAAGCCGGATTCGACTGGCCGGATTATAAAGGCGCATTAAGCGCTCTGAACGCAGAACTGAAAGAACTGGAGCAATCGATAGACAGCAGCGGAGACATAGAGGGAGAATTAGGGGATACAATCTTTTCGGCAGTGAATGTCGCCAGATTCTTCAATATTGACCCCGAATCCGCACTTGGAGTTGCAAGTGAAAAGTTTATATCACGGTTTTCATGTGTAGAGAGCATGGCAAACCGGCAGGGCAGGCAACTAAAGGATATGTCGCTCGACGAAATGGAAGAACTCTATCAACTGGCGAAATTAGAGAAGTAATACCACTTCTTTAATATAATTAAATTTACTTAATATATGGAGGAAGAACACTAATGAACAAAACAGAACTAATCAATGCCATCGCAGCAAAATCCGGACTGTCAAAGAAAGACAGCGAGAAAGCACTCGCAGCAACAGTCGATGCTATATCCGGTGCTCTTAAGGGTGGAGAAAAAGTTCAACTCGTAGGCTTTGGTATTTTTGATGTCAAGAATCGTGCAGCCCGTATAGGCCGCAACCCCAAAACAAAAGAACCCATCAATATCCCTGCGACAAGAACCCCGGTATTCAAAGCCGGTAAAGCTCTTAAGGATGCTGTAGCGAAATAATTCGCTTTATTGAAACATATGTTTCAATGCGATTTTAACGCATTAAGCAATAAGCGGCGCGGGAATTCCCGCGCCGTTGTTGTATTAAGGAGGAACGCCTTTGCGTATTGATAAGTATCTTAAGGTTTCAAGGCTCTTAAAGCGCCGCACAGTGGCAAATGAAGCTTGCGACAGCCAGCGCATCAGCGTCAACGGCCGCACTGTAAAAGCGTCATATAACGTCAAACCGGGTGATGTGATTGAGATTCACTTTGGTCAAAGAACATTGAAGGTTGAGGTTATAACAGTATCGGAACATGCGACAAAAGCAGATGCTCCGGCAATGTACCGCGAGATTGAGACATAAAAAACGCCGCAATAAGGCAAGCTGCCATTTGCGGCGTTTATGCTGTTAACGGGGTTTTTATACGGATACGTCTACGTTTTGTCCAAGACCTGTGGCTGCTGCCATCGTGCTGATAAGCTGATTGGCCGCATCCTCAAACTGGCTTTGCGCAATATCCATGACCTGTGTCTGAACTTGTGCGCTGAAATTGACGGCATCCGCTCCCATAAGGGATTGAGTTTGATCCAACGACTGTACCTGCGGTTCTGCTGCCGGAGCTTGTGAACCGGGCAGGACTTGAGCAGTCTGTGTTACACCTGAAATATTCATAGTACCCTCCATCCTTTCCAACGGGTTACGTGGAAAATCCTTCCTCCAACTATTGTACCCAGCATTTTACCACATAATTTCAGGAAATGCAAGGAATTGTGTGAATTTTTTGTTAAATAATAACAGTTATAAGCTACAAATCAGATTTCAGTCACAGTTGGCAGAATCATCGGCTTGCGTTTGGTTTTTTTATAAAGATACTCCGAAAGCTCAGACCTGATAGATCTCTTTAACGATGACCAGTCTTTCACCTTCTCGCTTGCATAATTCTCAAGGGTGTCCATAACAACATTTTTGAGTTCCTGAATCAGCTCCTCGGACTCCTTGACATAAATAAACCCGCGAGTAATTATATCCGGTTCGGATATAAGGCTGCCATCCTCGCTTGAAAGATTAACAATAACAACAAGCATCCCGTCTTGCGCCAGATGCTTCCTGTCGCGCAAAACTATTGAAGCAACGTCACCGACACCCGTGCCGTCAACAAGCACCTTGCCGGAAGGCACTGTTCCTTTTTTTGCTATACTTTTACCCGAA
>Ga0123356_10001467_pt1 | contig 25992 bp, 16 predicted proteins | sample TergutEmb28metaG_2_FD_92546 | JGI IMG/M metagenome (GOLD analysis project Ga0123356, IMG submission 92546) | Embiratermes neotenicus P3 segment gut microbial communities from Petit-Saut dam, French Guiana - Emb289 P3 | ecosystem: Host-associated > Arthropoda: Insects > Digestive system > Gut ...
TCAAGCGAATCGACCGCAGCCTGGAGATGGGTGAGTACACGGTTTCCTTCGAGCTGGTGGCCAAAGCCCAGCGAGAGTTTGCCGGCGATGCGGAGCTGGCGGAGCTTGAAAAGCTGATTTCTGTCAAAAGGGACCGCGCCGAGGAGGTAGCGCGGCTGGTCGCCGGGGGGCGGGACCTGTGCGCGCAGGACAGCTTCGACGAAGGTCTGACGAGCCTGCGCCGGGCCCTCGAGCTGGATGAGCGCAACACGGCGGCGCGGAACGCTCTGGTCGACGCTCTGGCAGAAGCCGCGCAGAGGGCGATTGCCGAGGACTGGCGCCGGGCGGAGAGTGTGCTCCAGGAAGCGCTCGAACTGGACCCGCTGCATACGCTGGCCAAGCACCTGCGGTTGCGGATTTCCGATCGCAGGATGGAGGAGGAGGTCGGGCAGCTGGTCTCCCAGGCGCGAAAGCTGCAGGGCGAGGGCGATCTGGACGGGGCGATGGCCGAGGTCAGGAAAGGCCTGGCCCGGTATCCGGCAGAGACGCGCATCGAAGCCCTGAAGGAAACGCTCGAGCGGGAAATCGCCCTGAGCGGGCGAAGACGGGCGCGCCTGAGCGACCTCGAAGAAGTCAAGAGCCTTTCCCTGCGCGCCCCCGCGGCTTCGACCGCCGAACTCGACTCGATCCAGGAACGCACGCACACCGTAGCCGCAAGCTATCCCGGCGAAACCGAATTTCTATCGCTCGCCCAGGAAATTGACAGGATCGCAAGGGAACGCGCGCCGGTGAAACCGGAAGAGCCGGAGCGCCCGCGATTCCGAAGACCATCAATTCCCGCGCGCCTTCCGAGACCCGTTCTGTGGGGCACAGCAGCCGTGGTGGCCGTGATCCTGCTGGTGGTGATTCTGGTTTTCGCGATCCGGGTCTTCCGGACCGCGCACGCTCGGCGGCCGAAATCGCAGCCGCCTCCGGCCATCGCGCTTGTGCCCGTCCACGTCCAGGTTTCCCCTCCCGGAGCCTCCGTCCGCATCGACGGCAAAATCCGTGACCTCTCACAGCCGGTCTCGCTCCCCGCAGGCCGCTATCAAGTCGAAGCCTCGCTCGACGGCTACGAATCTGCGGGCGCGACGCTCGGGGTAACTCCGGGATCCCTCCCGGCAGTGGATTTGACGCTGCGGCCGGTCGCCCAGAGCTTTCGCATCACCACCCCTGACCTCGAAGATGCCTTGGTCTACATCGATCACCAGTTGCTCGGCAAGCTCGCGGGCGGCACGCTCCGCAACCCGTCGCTCGCCGTGGGCCGGCACAACGTCGTGATCCGGGTTCCCAAAGCGCTGGGGGAGCGAGCCGGCTTTGCCTTCGAGTCGAGCCCCGGTCAGCCTCCCAGGGTCGAATTGCCCCTTGCGGCAAAGGGCGCCGAGCTCGTGGTGATCACGAGCCAAGGCAGTCTGGGTTCGATCGCCGGGACCGTGCCATCGCGTTCGGTCAAGTTGGACGGCGGTCGGGTGGGCGCGCTGACTGCGGGCGGTCTCGCATTGACGAACCTCCAACCCGGAATCCACACCCTGGCCCTTGGCGAGGGCAACCAGGCACGGACCATGTCGTTTGAGAGCGGCCCGAACCCGCAGCTCAATGCGGTCATCTATTCCGACCGGAACGTTGGCAGCGTGCTGGTCCTGGCCGGCGAAGACGATGCCGACGTCTATGTCGATGGCCGCAAGTACCGGTACACGACCAAAGGCGGCGAGCTTCGGATTCCGAATCTCGCGGTGCGAAAACATACCATCCGGGTTTCCAAGGAAGGCTTCAGCAGCGTCGACGAGCATCCGGTCACGGTCGTCAAAGGGCAGGAAGCCAGCGTGAAATTCAGCTTGCAGGCGCTGCCCAAGCCGGCAACGCTCGAGATCAGCCACTTGCCCAACGGCGCTCGTATCGAGATCGATCAGCAATTTCCGGCTGCGGCGGTCGTCGACGGAGAATTTTCCCGCTCCGGCCTTACGCCGGGCCAACACACCATCGATGTCTTCGCGCCTGGTTTCTCACCCCAGCACGTGACGAAGACATTCGCAGCCGGGGATGAATTACGTCTGACCGGACACGACTTCGCCTTGGAGCGGCCTATGTCGACTCTGGAGATCGCAGCCGCCGCGGACACAGGCCTCACGATCCAGCGCGGCGGCCAGACAGTCAGCCAGTTCAAGGGACCGACCCGGCTCTCGCTCGCCGAAGGCGAATATCAAATCACCGCCCACGGCCCGGGCCGAGTCGACACCTTTACGACCGTGACATTGGGCGCCGGCGAGACCAGGAAGCTGGATCTGTCGTCTCGAAAGAACGGCATGGAACTCTGGCCCGAAGGCTGGACCACCCAGAACAGCGGCTGGTTCGGGCACCGCGGCGGCGGCTTCGTGCTGTATGACCGGCCTCGGCTCGCCGGGACGGTTGAATTCACGGCCAGACTGCCGGCGAAGCGTAATCCGCTTGGCCCCAGTCCCCGCCTGAAATGGGTCGTGAACTTTCTGGACGACCAAAACTACCTGCTGTTCCAGATGGATAGCAAATATTTCTACCGCATCGAGGTGATCGACGGAGACAGCGTTGTGCTGCCGAAAATCGCACACCATATTCCCGAGCACAGTGCGAGCGTGAATTTGCAGATCCGGGTGCACGCGGGCCACGTCGAGCATCGCTGGAACCTGAATGGCGAGGACTGGAACCTTCTCGATGACCTCGCCAGGCGGCCTTCGCTCACGGGGAGCGCTCAGGGCTTCAATGACGGCCGGTTCGGCTTTTTCCTGCCGGGAAACGAAGAGGTGGAGGTGTCGAATTTCTCCTTTTATCCGGGGGGAGGGTAGCGGCAGCGGTGCCTGTTTCAATGAGCTGGTGCAATGGCAGGGCCCGGTCCCGGCTAGGCCTGGTGAATCCCGCGCCGGTTTGCGTCGCAGACTGGGGAGAACCCAGTTGGGCCCGTGCTCGATGGGTCCCGAAGAGTAGAACCTCGTCACAGGTCGAAGCGTGCCACGGGAAAATCGGGACACTGCCGGTATGGACCGGCTGTTCCCGACGACAGCCGGCCCATTCTCTATCACCTCGCTTAAACTCAAATGCATCCGGGGCGCAATCCTTCTTTCGAAGACCTGATGCGACGCAGGTCTGACGCGAGAACGACCACCGGCTGGATTTGAGATATCGTCAGCGTGGCTCTCTGCAAAAGCCTCAGTCTTGGGCGGTAACAGTACGCCGGACGATGCTATCGATGGAAGCTTCTCATCTTAATATTGTGTGCGATGGTTGCGGCCCGTTCTCAGCAAACGCACGCGCGAGTGGAAGTCCGAGCGGCGGCAATGGATCACCGCGGAAGCGTCTGGCGAGTAGGTTCTTGAAAACCTCGCAGCTCGCCGGGCTGACTGTCCAACGATCCAGCCGAAGGCTTTGCGGGGATCCGAGTCGGTGGTTGCCTGTTCACTTTCGGACATCAAAGGCCGCCGCCGGACACCTTTAGAAATACCGGCCCGATCGCTCTATTCCGTACTCTTTTGCCATCAACTGCTTACACGTTGGAACGATTGGTACGAGTCGTGCTGTGCCAAGTAGCAGGCGGCCAGCAGGAGAGCAAACTGGGATGAGCGGAGTGGCACAAGACCTTCGTTATGCGCTGCGGCAGTTGCGCAAGAGTCCGGGATTCACCGCCGTTGCCGTGCTCACGTTTGCGCTGGGTATCGGCGCGAACACGGCGATCTTCTCGGTCGTAAACGGGAGTGTTGCTGAATCCGCTCCCCTTCCCGAACCTCAGTCGCTTCGTCTCGATGTTTCAGAACGGCTCTGGGGAGGGCGCTAACACGGCAGGCGAAGGGAGAGCCGTTTCCGTTTCACCGAGCCCTACTTGCCGGTTCCGCAGGGAATGAACGAGCCAAAGTCCCAGTCGGTTACGATCCCCGCGGCAAGTCATCGGCGCGAGACAGGCAGTCGCAGTCTCAACAACGCTGCTCGCGCCAGTCTCCAGATCTCTGCTTTTTCGACAACAGCCGCCCTTCGTGCTAACGTCAGGTATTGTCGGCCAGTCGAAAGCGACACATGAGAACTATTCCCTGCCGACCTCTGCGGACTCTGCTCTTGCTTGCGCTTTATGCGGTCGCAGCTTCCGGCCAGAGTCCTGCTCCGACCCGGTCTCCCAAACGGGCAACCAGCACTCCCTACACCGGGGACCTATCCATATTCGAGTCTCCCGGTCGAGATAAGAGACTCCACATCGATCGCGTGATGGACATTCTGGGAATGGCTCCGGGCAAGGGCGTTGCCGATATTGGAGCAGGATCCGGATGGTTTTCAGTACGTGCAGCGCGACGCGTCGGTCGCACGGGAACCGTGTACGCGGTGGACATCAATCCCGAAGCCGTCCGCCACATCGATCGCCGGGTGCGCAGCGAGTCGCTGGCCAACGTTAGAACGATTTTGAGCACGCCAGATGATCCGATGCTGCCGAAAGAGGCAGTGGATGCCGTGCTGCTGTTGAAGACCTACCACGAGGTCTCCGACCCCGTCGCGTTGCTCGGGCATCTGCGCCCGGCGCTCCGGCCGGGTGCACGGTTGGGAATCATTGACCGCAATGGAAGCGGCACCGATCACGGAGTGGCCCGGAAGATTGTCATCGAAGAAGCCGCGCGAGCCGGGTACCGCCTGGTTCAGACTTACGAGTTCGTTAAAGACGACGGCATGGACTACTTTCTGGTGTTTACCGTTGCCTGAACGGTACTGGCTCCGCCAGCGCCCGTGTGGGAATCTACGGCGTCGAAGTGGCTGCTGGTTCGAGCGGTCCGACGATCGTAAGGCTCAGGTCGGGAATGATGAGCCGCAGGGTGGGACTGCGATTGGGAACGGGCTTCAGGTTCTCGTACACTTCCAACCGCCTGCCCGGATCCTCTGCATTCCCCCCGTTTGTGGTGACAGCCAGGTCCGCTACTTTCTTGAACTGCGGTGTCTGCGTGATCGCATGGAGCCGTTGCATGTTGGGTCGGTCATTCCAGTAGTCCGGCCGGCTGACAATATAAGACACGCCATAAGAATCCAACATATCTGCGATTTGTCGTTGCGTGACGTCGACTTCATCTGACTTGCGGCCGCGGATCCACGTGTAATGATAGAGCACTCGATCGGATCGCAACACGACCAGATTCTTGCTTTCATACCGGGCGCGCAGGTTAAAAATGAATGCCCCGCCTCCCCACCCCGACCCGGAAAACAGAATCACGCTTCCCTTGCGGGCATGCGAGCCGACATAGTCTGCGGCTTCTCGATATCCTTCGATGCGCGGAACCGGATCGGACAGCAATGTGTGTCCAAACAGTGCAATCGCCCCGGCCAGGACCGCATATCGGGAGGCGCGAAACGGCAGCAGCCGGAAAACAGTCGAGCCGGCGAACGCCACCAGCGGAAAAAGAATGAGGGAGAGGTGTCGTGGATCGTGAACCGATAGCGCGGAAAAGAACAAGTACCCGACGATGAACCAGCTGGACAACAACCCTGCCATATACTTCGGCATCCCCCAATTGTGAGAGGCCAGGCTTAAGATCGGATAGATGCAAGCCAGCGCCACAATGGGCCAACCAACTTGACGAGGCAGCGCGCGAGCGTAGAACAGCCAGCTCGCCAGGTGGAGGCGGATATTCGCATAGTTCGCGGCTGACCCGCCGGTGACCTCAACAAAATGGCGTGTCCCAAACCGAAGGGTGAGCAGCACCAGCGGTAGGGTGAGGAGCAGGACAAGAAGGGCGGCGAAGCGGAGATGCGAATCGCGGAAGATGCCGTCTCTTTTGACTGCGTACACGGCGATCAGGAATGCAACCGGCATGAACACTGCGGTCTGTTTGGTGTAAAGGGCGGCTGTCAGGAGGATGGCCGCAACCGACAGGTAGCGTGCCCCCGTGGTCTTAAGGTAAAGCAGCAGGAAGTAACTGCTCCACAGAACGAACGCGGCGGTGGGGATTTCAAGCATGACCTGGCGGCCCCATAGCGCGATTCCGTGCGCACCCACGAACAACAAGCAGACGACAAACGCTTGCATGCGGTCCGCCCAGAGTCGCGCTATGGCATACGCACCCGCTCCCGCAATCATGTAAAACACTGCCACCGTCAGTTGCGCCGAGAACTGGGAAACTCCAAAAACGAGGAAAAATATGCCTTCGACCAGGGCAAACAGAGGGGGGTAATACAGAATGCCGGAAGCAGGATAGTGCAGATAGTAGTTCATGGCCCATTGCTGGAAATGGGTGATCGGAAAACTGACGATCAGATCGCGGATGAACGCCCCGTCCATGGCGTGCCGCGGAGCGTCGGGAAACCAGAAATTACCCGATCGCGGCGCCGTGAGAAATAGCAGGCTGACGGCAAACAGCAAAAGCAACAACGACTGGACATCTCGGCTCCTCACACACTCGCGGAGCCAGGTTGTCGTCCTGCCTGCGGCCATATCCTGCGGCAGCGCCTGGATTGTGCGGCTCTGAGTCGTGTACATGCGAGGCCTCCCGCTTGCTCTCCTAAGCTGGCTGTGCCGGCCGGTTATTGTGGGCAAAGCATGGCGATCATGGTGTCTGGAACCGCACCGCGGATCCGTTCGCAGACGAAACGATGAACACGGGCCTGCACCTGTGCGTTGACTCCACGAACCTGCTCACGCCAAACTTCGATAACGAACCTGCACGGCGGAGAACTCAAGAAACCTGCTTGCGATCGCAACGCCCGCCGCCGCATCGACAATCCTCCTAATTCAGGGCGGCGAACTGCGGGTAAGGCTGAGATCTTCGCCGCACGATCAGGATGAGGAAGAAGCCACCGCCACGAGGGCCCGCAAAGCGGCCGACGCGGCCCTGCACGTCAGGGTGTGAAGGCAGTCGCTTCCCGCGCCGAGAACCCGGCGCTTATAAGGTGGCCCGGCGATCGTGCGTACTCCAGGCTGCTGCAATGGCTGGGATGCGAATACTGGCAAGACAACGGTCGCAATACAAGTAGCTTGCTTAGGGTCACTCGCTCATTGAAGGCCATGATGCCAACTGAAGACGGGACAGACGGCATTGGTGCGGACTCCTGGACTAAAAAATGGGCAAAAGGCGCGCTTATGTATCGTTACCGCTGTTAAAGACAGTGTGAGTGGAAGTAATCCGCGTGTCGACTGTTAACAATGACAGAATAGAGACAGACTGACTCAAGACTCACACAGTCAAGGTTGACAGGAGGTGCGGGATCAACGAACTTCGGCCGCGTCGGTCGAACGCGCCCAAGGATCTTCTCGTCATGAGTGAAAATCCTGACCCGCGCAGCCGCTCGAACCCAATGTCCGTCGCCGCGAGTCGCAGAGCCTTACTCCTTGGGCTTCAGGGTATTGTGCGTCCTTTGCCGGAATTACGCTGTTAACTTTATCAGTAGACTACCGGCGGGTTCGTGCTCAGACTGAAAGTGCGCTGTCCAAGACCTGCAACGTTCTCTTTTTGATCACAACCGATGCCTGTGTGCGACTCTGCCTGGCCGTGCAGACTCTCAGAGACCAACCGTGTGACTAAGGACCGCCTATGAACAGGTTGAGTGCGATTGCCCTGGCGCTCGGACTTGCGCTGACGGGATGCGGCGGCAGAGGTACTGCGTCGAAAAACACAATGCCTCAGGACCCGTCGGCCGATATTACGGTTGTGCAGCATATAGTTTTCATGCTGCAGGAGAACGAGAGCTTCGATCGTTACTTCGGGCAACTCAACGTCTACCGCCAATCGCAAGGTCTGGGCGCGGACGTCGACGGGACCCCGGCTAACGCCTCGAATCTGAGTTACGACGGCTCGACGACGATCACCCCCTTCCATATGATTTCGATGTGCACGGAGTCGCTGAGTCCATTCTGGAGTCAGAGTCACTTCGACTGGAACCGCCAGGCGCCTACGTCGGGTACGCCGCTGATGGATGGCTTTGCCTTCGAGGCCGGACTTTCCGACGTGAGCAGCGGTGCCGATCGCGACTCGAGCGGCATGCGTGCAATGAGCTATTACGATCAAGAGGATCTACCGTACTATTACTTCATGGCGAGCCAGTTTGCCATATCAGACAGATGGTTTTCTCCCGTAATGACCAATACGCCAGCCAACCGCATGTATGCCATGGCGGCGACCTCGCACGGCGTGATTAATTTTCCGCAGGCGCTGACCGACGTCCCTACAATTGTCGACGAGCTGCAGAAGGCAGGCGTGACCTGGAGGAATTACGTTCCTAATTATCCCCAGGGCAGTTCTTTAAATTCGTTTCCTGCCTACTCGCAGTATTTGGGGACAAACATTGTTCCGATGTCGCAATATTTTACGGACGCAGCCAATGGAACGCTGCCACAAGTCGCCTTCATCGATGACGACGCGAAAGGGCAGTTAGACGAACATCCCGGATCCGGCGTGAGCGTGCAAAAGGGAGCTGCCTATGTCGCCAGTATCATCAATGCATTGATGACGAGCAGTGCATGGAAGGATTCGGTGTTCTTTTTAGCATACGACGAGGCCGGCGGCTTTTACGACCACGTTCCCCCGGTTTCCACCGTGTCGCCGGACGGAATACCTCCGGTTCTTGAGCCGTACAACGTGTGCGCGACCACGACCGGGCCGACGTGCGATTTTGTCTATACGGGATTTCGAGTCCCGAATTTGGTCGTGTCGCCCTTTGCGAAGCCTCACTACGTCGATCATACCCCGATCGATACAACCGCGGTCCTTGCCTTTATAGAAAAGCGCTTCGGGTTGAGTCCACTCACCAAACGCGACGCTGCGCAGCCCGACCTCAGTTTCTTCTTCGACTATGGCGGCGCGCCGAACATGACTCCGCCTGCGCCTCCGGCGCAACCTACGAGCGGGCCCTGTTACACCAATGCCCTGCCTTAACCGTGTCCGGCGCCTCGTCCTCCAGGATCAGACCGGAGGAGGGCGAAGATTGGCGACTGCCGGCCCTAGGGGAGCGCCGGGCAGTGAGACCGCGGTGCTTCGCTCTACAGGCCCGAGATCTGCGGAAGGCTCGTGGCAGTCTTCCTGGAGGTATTCATCGTGGGGCTCTCCGGGAAATCGAGTTGAGGTTGGTTCGACAGACGGGATGATTCGGCCCCTGGTGAGTTCCAGCAAAGCGGCGCGCGGCGTTATAGACACGATCTTCCAACTGCACGGCTTAATCGAGCGCAGCTCCATGTGGTCGTCGGTTCGAGCTGCGCGGGGCTCGATGGCGCGGCGGATGCTTGGCGCCTATGAGGGCGAAGCGGGGTGTGTGTCAGCTGACAAACGACACACGCCAATGGTTGGCTCTGGTTGCAGACCGGCTCGAGAAATCGGCTCCGCGTGTCGATCCGCGAGTTCTGGGAGAAAGAACGATAAGGCCATCGCACAGGTCTGCCTCTCTCGGAAGCCACGCGTGCAAGATCGAGTTAAAAGGGTTGTGTGGTGATTCGCGGCAGTGGCGGGAATGCGCGGGGATATCGAAGACTGCCATCGAGCGCACCGCAAACGTGGCCCCGGCGAAGACATCGACGATCGATTAGCAGTTTGCGTTTTTCGTATTTGTCAGGCAACGTCGAGCAACATTCGAAACATCGGACTGGTGAAGAATTTGAGAGAGTGGAGCTTACCAGCAAGGGCAGGGGACTCCTCCTGGGCGCAATCGCAAGTGGCGAAGGCCGGGGAATTTCAGGAGGAGGCAGACGAACCGCGCGGGGTTGTTTACCTTGAGAGAACTGAGACAACGGGTGGGCTGATGGATGGAGAGCTTGCAATCTGCGCGCATTCCCGGTTAAGCACCTGGAGGGGGCTGGGTGGGAGTCGATTTGAGCTTTGCTCGCTGAACACGGTAGATTCTTAGCAGGAGACAGCAAGGATGGGAGTGCCGGCCAGCATCCGCGGTGACAAGTGTGATAACGCCATAGAAGTCGTTGTACAGACGTGCCACCTGTTGCATATCTGCAAGGAACGGATCATGCTAAGAAGACGCCAACGGGTTGATTGTCAAAGAAGTGGAAGACGTTCGTTTGGTAAGCCGTATGCGGGAACAGGAATATTCACTGCATAGATAGATAGTACGCGGGGGGGGGACGTTCTGCATCGGGAAGTCGCCACATTTGTGCCTTTGCCCAGGCTTCGCCATTTCATTGTTCGCCAACAGCGCCGCATAGCCGATTTAGGACCGCCAAGAGGGAAGGACCAGCTGAGGCTCCGAGGGAGTTCTTGGAGTTTGGGGAACTTGTCCCGCTGAGAATGTTAAGAGGCAGAAAGCGAGTTGTATGAAGCGAACGCTTCAGTGTGCTCTCTTGGCCTTGGCATTGCCTACGGTCGCACTTGCAACCACGGTTTCGAGCAGAGGGGATATTGTTCGCGGTAGTTCACCAGTCGCCGTTGCCGCGGATGCTGATTTCGCTCTTACCGGCAGCTTCGCGACGATGGCCCTCGACACCGGGAGTCTCCATCTCACAGCGAGCGCAGAACCACAGCCGGATCCTGCCCTCCAAGCTCTGTTTCTGCTGATCCCTGCGCCCCCGCCTGATCCCGCCGCTGAAAATATGCCCCTCAGGATCGCAAAAGCCACTGTAGACATGCCCGAGCCGGGCTCGCTCGGACTGTTGGGTGTCGGGTTGATCGGGCTGGCGGGCATCGTTCGATGGAGACTGCGAGGCGTAAATCCTGGCGGTCCAAACGCGGCAAGAGCTCTGGGAGAGGAAGGCGGGGATACGACGCGCGCTTCGACCGGATGGGCAACCCCAGCTCCGGCCCCCTCGGAAGCCAGCGGTCGGGTAATGCCGCCCTCGACAGGGACCCACCCGGGGGAGGAGCTGACCTGCGCCCAGTAGGAATATCCCGTCTTCGGGCCGAACTCGACGCCTGAACCGCGGGGGCCTTGCTGCAACGGCTTAACATAACCCTGCCTCTGGGGCTCCAAAACCGAAGCTCGCCGGACACGGCGTTTCCGGTTGCCATCAACAAGCATCTCTATGGCGCCCGGCTGAGGGTTCCTGCCCTAGGACTAAGCCTCGGCTCGCTTAAAGCCGGCGTACGTCAAATAGGCGCCCAGAACCGCCATGACCACAGCGTATTGATAAAAGCGCTGTTCAAAATGAAAAGCGGCGAAATACCTGTCCGCTCCCTGGGGTGGCAGAAATAAGAGGATGATTCCCTTGATCAGCGCTGCCCACCCGAACAACGTGACCAAAAGGGCAGCGGCCCCGCCGAACCAGACATTGTGCCCCAGCACGATCGCCAGACCGACCATGAGGGCAATCAGGCCCCCCATCAGCATCGCCGCCGGGCTGTGAACGAGCAGGTTCGCAGCTGTAACGGTAGCTTCTTTATGCACGAGCATGGAGAGCGCGACCAGCAGGCAATACAGGCCGATCAGCTTGCTCAGAAACACTGTGCTTAGTGACATTGTGTCCTCCAACCATTGGGAATGCACAGGAAACCGCGGCGGTCTTGGTGATGACTCGGATCGTTCCGTGTGGTCAATTTTCGTCGTCCGGGCGAGTTCAATTCCGGGATCGGCCGGGAGGACCGTCGAACCGTGATTATGAGAATAGTTACTATGAGGATTGCTGAAAACAAAGACCGGAGACAACTGACAAGATTAACAGGACAGCTGCGGGGCGGGGCGGACCATCTTTGACTTGGACTTTGCTGTTTGCCGTTCGATTCCCGGCCGCTCAGAACTTGTACCAGTGAGGATGAGGACCAAGATGCAGGCGCATGGTAAGCGCAATAATGGCGGCCACAAACATGAAGGCGGCAGGGCCCAAACCTTTGATATCGCCCACTCTGAGATGTGAGACGATTGCGCCCATAAAGTAGAGAACCAGTCCCACGCCCGCGACCACACCCACCCAGGGCCAAACCATGCCAAGAACCAGGCCGAGCGCGCCGGCAAACTCGAGGGCCGCAAGGGCAGGGAAGTAACTCAGGGGGACGCCGACGATTTCATGGATGACCCGCACGACTTGGGGATCGCGGCGAATCTTCATGATGCCGGAGAATGCCACCATTGCGGCGACAATCAATGTAATGGCCGTATACAATCAGGACCTTGAGCTCGGGAAAAATCTGGTTGCCCGGCAAAGAGTCGAAAATCGACGAAAGAGTCGAAAATCGACGCGCCTGCAAGCTCTATCAGAACCGAACATCCGCTGCCTGTCTACCTGTCAAAACTCGCAGCGGATATCAAGATCTCAGGGTCGCCGGTATTTGGGATTGGCCGAAGGGCCATCGTTGAGCAGACTGCCTGACATAAACGATCGACTGCCTCCCAATCCGCGAGGCCCGGGCCGCCCACGATCTCGTCGGAGAGGACTCTGCCAATTGTTTTCATCGCGAGAAGGGTTGGCCATGCGATTCTCAGGCGCTCTCGTGATTTCGAGCCATGTGCGCACGTCTTCCAAACCGGCTTGGAGCTGTTCCGGGGGTTGTCGTGCACCCGACCGGCATCGCCACCCGGACCGTGCAGGAGATGGACCTTCAAGAAGCTGATCACAAATGGAGTCCGCAAGCTGAATGAGATCGGACCGTCCGGAATCCGTCCGCTCTTTATGTTATGCTTCCCCGAACCGGAATGGCGCATTTTGGCGCTTCCCTTTATTCCAAGCACATCTTACAATTGGGTCGCTTCGGAGCACCGCGGCAGAATGTGGGGCTTCCGGGGAACGGCTAATCTAACTTGCTTTTTCCCTTGTCGTTAGGTCATGGGCCGAGCCTACCGGGCGCTCTGTGCGCTGCTCTCTTCGATTGCCAACAATAACTCTTCCGCCAACGATCGTCGTATCGCAGGTTTCTTATGTTGTCTGGCAGGAAGGCGATGCAAGCCGAAAGCCTATCTCCTGAACGTTCTTCACTAGGACACACTCTGAGCGAAGTTTTGGCGGGATTATCCCGCTCCTCGAATCGGCAGCGGACCGGGGAGATCGTCAAGACCGCGCTCGAGAGGCTGGTGGCGGCGGGAAGCGCGGATTGTGCGCACTGGTTCACCATTCCCGAACTGTCCGCCGGGAACAAATACGCTGCCCGTTCGCGGGGTCTAAGCTCCATTCCCCCTTTCCCGGCATCATCGGAACTGCCATGGATCGTGGCCCAGCTCGAGCAACATCGAGTCGTCGTCGTCGGGCGGCTCAATGAGCTACCACGGGACGCTTCGCTCGACCAGGAGGTGCTTTCGGCCCGAGACGTGAAATCCTTGGTTTTCCTGCCCGCCGGTTACGGGCCCGAGAGAACCGGAGTTTTGGTTCTGGAGCAGTTCTTGCGGGAGCGTAAATACCCGGCGGAGTTCCTCAGCCAGCTTCAGATGTTAAGCGGTGTCATCAGTTTTGCTCATACTCACAGGCGGCTGCTGAACGTGAACCGGGCGCTCGAACAGCAGTTTCGCAACATCTTTGAGCAGCCTCTGATCGGAATGGCGTTCGAAGACATGGAGGGCCGGCTGCTGCAGGTCAATCCAGAGCTCTGCGTCATGCTGGGCTATAGCCCGGAAGAGTTGCTCACCATGCGCGGGGAGCAGCTGGCAGATCCGCAACATTCCGGCGACGATCTGGCGCTGTTTCAAGAGCTGCGCGAAGGCATGAGACCGAATTATCACATTGAGAAAGCCTATGTGCGCAAAGACGGCCGCAGGATATGGGGAAGACTGCATGTTTGCCGGCTGGCCTCTGCCGATGGGGAACCGGTTCGAGTCTTGGCCATGGTCGAAGACATCACCGAGCGGAAAATGGCCGAGGGCAGACTGCAAGAGGCCCAGGTGGCGCTGCATGAACTGACGGGCCGGCTGATTCAGGCCCAGGAGCAAGAACGCCAGCGTATCGCGCGGGAGCTGCATGACGATATCGGGCAGCGGCTCTCGCTGCTCATGTTCGAGATCGAGCGGATCAGCCGAGAAGCGCCGGTGAGCTCCGATCCGCAATTCGGAAGCCTGGGAACGGTGCTCGAACGGCTGGACGAACTGGCCAAGGATGTCCACCAGTTGTCGCATCAACTTCACTCCACGAAGTTGCAGCACATCGGACTGCGTTCGGCCCTCAGGGACCTGTGCCGGCAGGTGACCACTCCACACGGCACGATTGTGGTCCAGCAGCTGGAAGACGCGCCGGATCTGCCTTCCGACATTCAACTTTGCTTGTACCGGGTGGCACAGGAGGCGCTGAATAACATCGCCAAACACAGCCGAGCGACCCGGGCATTCGTGCGCTTTGCCAAGGTAGGCGGCATGGCGCGTTTGGAGGTTCGGGATACGGGTGTCGGTTTTAACGCTTCGAATGCAGGCGCGGGGCTGGGTCTGGCCAGCATGCGAGAACGCTTGCGGATTGTGGGCGGTAACCTGCTGGTGAGATCAAAGCCCGGTAAAGGCACCGCAGTGGTGGCAAGTATTCCGCTCGAAGAGATCGGTCTCAATCAAGTGGCGTGAGACGGGCGCTCTTCGTGCGCCTGGCTGCAATGTGCCAGGCTGCTCTCGCGGATGGCGTTCGAGCCGGCACGGCAGGCTCAGGCAAACGCCATATTTACGTTCTCAATGGCTTCATCGATCTCCGCCGTATTCTTGTACCCGACGGTTACACAATCAACTCCGGCGTTGGCGAAAGCGAACTTCATCGCCTTCTGCCGGTCCTCGCGGTTGAATGTGCCTTCGCCGATGAGCTTCATTGAGATCACGCCCATTCCTTCCTTGCGAACTTCTTTGACATGATTTACGACTTCGGAGACGTTCCCCAGTCCCTGCGTGGCATAATCCTCGGCGTCCATGTTCTTGCCCTTGTGATTCACGCGGATCATGGCAACGCCGAGCCAATTGTTTCCCGGAACCTGCCGGAGCGCGGGCAGGCCGTGGACTGAGGCGCCGTGGCTCACGATCACCTTCTTCGATTCTGCTTCGAGAATTGCGTCTTGCCACGGGCGCGTGTCGGCCGGCCAGGTCGCAGTGTGCTGCCAATGGAGCAGCATGATGTCGAAATACTCCGTATTTGCCAGCTTGCGCAGCGCATCGAACTTCTCCTGCGGGTTTACGCCGTTACGGGTAGTGACCTTCGACATCAGCTGATAGCTGTCCCGGGGAATGCCCTTCAAGGCGATCCCCAGCATCTTATGCATTTCTCCGTAAGATTCGGCAGTCTCGAAAAAGCGGATACCGTGGTCGTAGGCATAGCGCACCAGCCGCGTGAACCCGTCCTGTCCGAGAGTGCGTTGCACCTCACCGCTGAAACTCCCGGTACCGAAAGCGAGCCGCGTCACTTTCACGCCGGACCGTCCGAGGGTTACGAAATCCGTTGCCGTTCGGCGCGCGGCAAGCAGCGGAAGTTTTCCGGCGACGGTGAGCGCTCCCGCGGCAACTCCGGTTTTCAGGAATTCACGCCTGGTGAAAATCGACATAGGCTCCTCCATTAGATAAACGCCACTTCAAAATAAACGCCACCGCGCGGACGGCGAGGAGAACTCCGTGGACTAGCGGGTGTCCGCTGAATTCGGAGTTGCCCTCTCGACACATAATAGAACACAAGAGGCGGCCCCGGCGACCGGGAGGGCCATCCGTTACACGACCGTCACGCCGAAGAGGTCATCTGGGCGACCCAGGCCCGGCGCAATCCATCAACCTTGGGGAGAAATGTTCGTGTTCTGCTTTGTCGTAAGGTTTACCTGGCCCAAGCAGAGCGCCGGGAAGGGAAGTGAGGGATCCCGGGCCGGCCACACCGGACCCGGGTTGAACCGCTCAATGTCCCAGGTGCCATTGCGGATCGTTTTCCGCGGCGACGATTTCACCGTCGCGCACGTGGATAATGCGGTCCCCATACGCGGCGGCAGCCGGATTGTGCGTAATCATAAGCACGGTTTGTCCGAGTTCTTGATTGGACTGGCGGAGCATTTTGAGCACGATCTCTGAATTCTTGCTGTCCAGGTTCCCGGTGGGCTCGTCCGCCAGCACGATCGCCGGACGGTTGATCAGCGCCCGCGCCAGCGCAACCCGCTGCTGCTCTCCGCCGGAAAGCTCGGACGGGCGGTGCTCGAGCCGCTGGCGGATTCCGAGCAAGTCAACAATTCTGTCGAAGTAGGCGCGATCGCGTCCCCCGTTCTTGCCCGCAATGTCCACGGCCACGTCAATATTGGACCGGGCATCGAGCGTGGGCAGCAGGTTGAATTTCTGAAACACGAATCCGATCTTCGATTTGCGCATGCGCGTGCGCTCCGCATCGGAAAGCTGGGTGAAATCTGTGCCATCGATGATCACGCTGCCGGAGTCGGCCCGCGTGAGCCCGCCCAGAATGTAGAAGAGAGTGGATTTCCCGCTACCCGAAGGGCCGACGATGCTGACGAACTGGCCCCGTTCAACGGCAAAGGAAACGCCGCGCAGTGCCGGCACCTCGATCTTGCCTATGTAGTAGCTCTTTCGCAGGTTTACAGCTTCGATCATCGCGGACATTCAAAGCTTTGATCTTACAACAACGGTGGGTAGGACAGCTCCGAACCGGCCACACGGGATCCGCATGGATCTTGCGGGATCAAAGCCAGAGCCTTGCCTGCCGGGCGTGGATCAGGCAGAGATAACCTGGCGTGGGTGGGGCGCTTGGGGCTGCATACTGGGCGGTTGGGCTCGCGATTGGCCGCGTTTTGGCCCGCGTCTGCGGACAAGCAGCAGCCGGATGCGTTCCAGCAGATCTGCTGGCGCATACATTCCCTTGGCCAGGAACACGTCGGCGCAGTTGTCGCGCTCATAAATTTTTGCCTTTCCCGACAGGAGAATGGCCGGAGTCCCCGGTGAAATCGCTTTTACGCCGCCGATCAACTCGGAGCCGTCGATTCCCGGCATGATCAAGTCGGTAAGCACCAGGTCAACTCCGCCCTGCTCGAAGCGCTTGAGCGCCTGCCGCGCATCGGTGTAGGCCAGCACGCGGTAACCGCGGGTCTCGAGCATGACTTTTCGGATGGAGAGCGATTGCTCATTATCGTCTACGCAGAGGATCGTACGTTTCGGTTTCATGGGCCTTCCAGATAGGGCGCTGAAAACTTCTGCACTCGAGGGTTTTCAAAACTCGACGGGAGCGGAATGAATCCTATCGTTCGAGGCGGCGCGTGTAAAGTGACGCGGAAGCCAATGCGAGATTTCCAACTTGAAAGAACCGGCCGGGTGTGCCGTACCGCACCTTCAGCGGGGTTTTTCGGCTGTGCATTTAAAAGAAAAGTTCGCCCCGCAAAACTTCAACAACATTTCCACCGACGCGCACATTAACCACTCCGTCATCGCTGCGCGAAGCACGAACAAAAAGCCTGCTCGGGCGTTTCATTTCGACCCCCTGTTCGATCAAGACCTGCTCGTCCGGCGCTGCGACTCCGTGCTCGACCATCCAGGCCGCCGCGCATCCGGACGCGGACCCGGTCGCCGGGTCTTCGCCGTTGTAAAACAACATGCGGGCGTGCAGGCGAGCGGCAGGATCAACCGTTTCGCGGGTTACGCAGAAGAAGAACTTCGCGCCCGACGCGCTGAGATAGTCCCTGGCACGCGATGGATGGATGGCCAACCTGGCGATCTCCGGGAGGCCGCGCAGGGGCAGAATGGCAAAAGCCGCCCCGGTTGAGACGGTCTGGATCGGCAGCTGCGGGTCGAGGTCCGCAACAGGGATGCCCGTGGCTTCCGCCACGGCGCGAGGATTGTGAACTTCTCCGAACACCGGGTCGTTCTGCCGCATCTCGCCAAAAGACGTTCCATCCCGATCTGCGAAGTCGACCGGAATGGTCCCGGCATTCAGTTCCAGCCTGATCTGGTTGGCCTGGCTTGCGCCGCGCAGCGCGAAGGCGGTGCCGAGCGTGGGATGTCCCGCAAACGGCAACTCTTCCTGCACGGTGAAAACGCGCACGCGAATACCGCGTTCTTTTTCCGTGGCCGCGTCCCGCCTCAGAACGAACGTCGTCTCCGACAGATTCATCTCTCTCGCGATGGCTTGCATTTCGTCGTCGCTCAACCCGCGCCCGTCGGCAAACACGGCCAGGGGATTGCCTTCGAGCGGGCGGGAGGTGAAGACGTCGAGTTGGGTGAACGGGAGTCGTCGAAGATCGCGCATGAATATTGGACGGAGGAAGTGCATCCCAGGCTTCAAACCTTTGCCTGTCGTGCTCCGCCGGCCGCGCCAGACCTGGGATTTCCTCCGCTCTTCGCACCGGCGCCGTCGGCTGGGTCGTCCGGCTGACCGGCTCGTCCGGCTGGCCGGCTCGTCCGCCGGTCGGGGGCCGGGTTGTCGCGTTGTCAACGCAAAATAGAAAGTTCCGCTTCGCGTTGTCGCGTTTGACTGGCAAGTTTCGCCTGCGTATCCTATCTGCATGCGAATAGTCCGCATGCCGGTTTCGACCTGTTGTTGCATCCGTCGGCCGGCGTGTGGGTAAGCAGAAGATTTTTCTGAACCCACCCGTCGCAACCCGGGTGGGTTTTTGTTTTTGTTGTCCCAATTCGTCGGCTTAAGACTGCTAATCAGGAGGAAACATGAGCACTGCAACCTTCACTCCGGCGGAACCGGCCATCCCCCGCATCAATGACGTCGCGCCGGACTTCACCGCCGAAACCACGGAAGGTACCATCCGCTTCCACGAGTGGATCGGCAACGGTTGGGCGATTCTGTTCTCCCACCCGAAGGATTTCACCCCGGTGTGCACGACGGAGCTCGGTGCAATGGCCAAACTCGAACCCGAGTTTGCCAGGCGCAATACGAAAATCCTTGCCCTCAGCGTTGACCCGGTCGCCGACCATAAGAAATGGAAGGCCGACATTGAAGAAACCCAGGGAGCCAAGGTGGGTTACCCGATGATCGGCGATCCGCAGCTCAGAGTTGCAAAGCTATACGGAATGCTGCCGGCATCGGCGGGCGACACCTCGCAAGGACGGACTCCGAACGACAATGCCACCGTGCGCACGGTCTTTGTCATCGGTCCCGACAAGAAGATCAAAATGCAGCTCAGCTATCCGATGAGCACGGGACGCAACTTCGACGAGATCCTGCGGGTCATCGACTCGCTGCAGCTCACTGCCAGCCATCAGGTCTCGACCCCGGCAAATTGGAAGCCGGGCGATGACGTGATCATCAGTGGGTCGGTCACCAATGACCAGGCAAAAGAGAAGTACCCGGGCGGCTGGAAGGCCCCGAAGCCCTACATGCGCATCGTTCCACAACCGAAATAGTGGGAATCATCGGCGCTTAGAGGCAAATGGCCGGGGCCTGCTCCGGGTCTCGGCCGATCGTACGAGCTGCGAGCAGTCTTGTTTTTGAAAATGGAACAGGCCGTCGCTCGGCAGCCCTGATTACGCTTCTCCCCTCCATGACGGGCGCGCATTCGGCGTTCTTGTCGCAGGAAGGTACCGTTGTATTTCCCGAGCGGCGGGGCACGGTTGGACTTTCCCGCGCAGCGGCTTTTCGACGGCCCTTCAACCCATACCTGCTGCGCAAGGCCCGTTTGTCCCTCACGTTCTAGTCCGCGCCGGGAACTCATCTACCGTCGTGTTCTTCACCAGCGCCAGCGGCAGTGGGACTGTGCGAACGCGGCACCATCTCCGGTTCCCGTCTCCGTGTGAGCGTCTGTTGGTCGCGAGGCTTGAGCGGCCGACTGCTTTGTTGTGGAGGCTCGGGCGAGTGTAGACTCACTCCATAACCGCCTTGCGTCCTGCCGGTTGTATGAAACTCCGTCTTCGTGAACTGGTTCGAGGCTAGGCGATCATCTGGGAAGCGCAAGGGGTCCGGTGACTCTCGCGGTCTTCAAAACCGTAGATCGTTATCTTCGATGGCGATGGTGGGTTCGACTCCCACTCGCTTCCGCCATTTTGGCGACTTTAGGACCACGAAATCGCCGGGAGTTCAGCCCGCTTTGGCAAGCGCCGTCGGAGCCCAGTTCACGCCGCACGGGGACGTGAGCGCGATTCGGGGGCCCCCTGGTGCGGCGCTTCCGTCCGGCCTTTCCCGCCGCAGAACCCATCCACCTCCGGGTATAGAATGGTACGCTGGATTTGCCCACTTCGCGGAACTCACCACTCACTGGCCATTGGAGAGATAGCGTTTGATTCCTATCCTAGGGGTTGTCTTTTTGCTCTCCCGGTTTGCGGCTGGCCCAGCGAACTTTACGGTGCGTGCCACCGACCCAACGCCTCGACAAACCGCCAAGTCCGCGCCGTCGCCTGCCACTGCTGCCAAGCAAACCTGTGGCTACCCGGCGTATCACTGCGCCAGGGACGACTGGGCAACCGAGGTGGTTTCGTCGATGGGTACGGCGCCGCCCGATGCGGGACCGAATCATTGCACGGCAGGGGCGGCTGGCAACTTGCAGTCCTGCGGGAATGTCCTCGGCCTGAACAAGATGATGACGGAGCCGAATTACAAGAACGCGAAGATTCTCCGGGCCTCCGACTATGGGGACATCAAAGCCGGCTGTATCCCCCTGATCGGGCAGGGAGGCGCGGCGGATTACAACATCTTCGACTCGAGCAGCAATTACTTTCTGGTGAGCTGCACGGGCGGGAACACTCGTATCAAGTGGTTCAATCCCTCCACGATGCAGATCGTCACCACCGTCGATCCGCAAGGATATGTGCGTACCCGGGCGGGGGCCGTTTTCAACCTGGGCACCTCCCAGATCAAGGGGGCCTTCACTACGCCGGGGGCGTTTTTCGTGTGGAGCGGGACGCAGGTGAACCGTTACGTGATTGCATCGGGCATGGTGAATGCGTCCGCCACGACCGTCGCGGACTTCTCCTATGCGATACCGTGCTGGTCGGCGTCGAGTAGCACCTGCGGAGACTGGGTGCAGGGCACTTACAATCGCGGCGCGAACATCGTTCCCCTGCGCAACAACCCTGCTCCGCATCACGTGTTCCAGTTAATCAACACTTCCTCTTGCTCTACCGGAACTACTTATCCCGGATTCAAGGCAGCGTTCGCCCCGCAGTCGCAGGCCTACCAGCAGGTTGTCATTAAGGATGGGACCTGCCAGTGGGCGGACATGGGAGCGCCACCCTCGCTCGGCGGCCGGGTGGCGTGGGTCGCGGGCTCGGCAACTGACCACGCCGACAAAGTTTTTAACGCGGCATTATCGGACAACAAAGGTCAGGACTTGGCCGGGGCATGTTTCGGCGTGGATTATGACTCTGCGGAGAACAAGTACTACCACCTCAACACCTGCACCGGAAACGTGTACAACACCGCGTGCGCCGGCGGCAGGGGTTATGCCTGCAGCGGCGGGACCCTCAAGCAGACCTATATCGGGAACGTGTATTCGGACAACAAATTCGCAAGCGGCGCGCAGAATGCGATAGACATGCATAACTACTGGCTCAGCCAGAGCGGACAATGGGTCGATATCAGCTTCAACCATTGCGCATTAGTCGATACGTCCGGCAATAAAGTGCTGTGCCCTTACACGAAGCCCAACACGTATCTGTGGTTTATGGGCGGCACCAAAATGTACGACACCAAGTCATGGCTGGGAACCGGAACGACGGGCCATGACTTTCCCGGCTTCAATGTCTATACGTACAGGAACCAATCGATGTTCGAGCCCGCGAATTATCTGGGCAAGAACATCAGCTCGGGACAGATCGCCAACTATTGGGACATGTCGCGCGGCAGCTGCACCCCCAGCCCGTGCTGGGCGAAGCACAAGAGCGGCAAAATGGCCGCCACGTTCTCATGGGACCAGCACGGTTCCCAGGTCACCAACGCCGGCTCGGACGCCGTTCCCATCTGCATGGAGTCTTATGGCGTGTCCAGAGGCGCGAACGGCGAGTCGACTTGGCCGGCGCAATACCCCTGGCTGGGCGAGCTGGTCTGCTTTGCCACCGACGGCTCGAACAACGTGGCGCGGCAGGCGTATCTGTACAACACGCAGACCAGCACCTATTTCAACCTGAACTTCAACATCGGGTCCTATTCGTCCGACGGCGCGTGGTGGGCGTTTTCGAGCGACTGGTGGTGTACCCTGGGCAATATGACGGGCGAGAAAACTTCGGTATGCGGTCTACCCTATCAGGAAAACCACGCTTACTCGGCGGGTGAGTATCTCGGACCGGTCCAGATGTATGGCGGCGTTCCCGGGCGCATTTACCGGGTGACCACGGCCGGGACCTCGGGTGGCCCGGTCCCGCCCGCCAAGTGGTGCAAAGCCGCCGGCTGCACGGTGACGAGCGGGACGGCGGTGTTCACCTATGTCGGCCAGCAGAGCGCGCAGCCGGCGATTTTTATCGTCAAGCTGCAATAGGAAGCACTTATGCCGGACACACACAACACTGACCGGCTGCATGGAAGTCGCCGCCCACCTGGACGGTCCCGCCGGTCGTAGCTCGCCGATTGGAGTCATGGCGGAGCCGTGAAGTAGAAGTAGAACAAGAAGAAGTGGAAAAAGAAGTCGAAGAACAAGAGAAGAGAGAGCCGGCCGGCGGCGCAGCGGTCGAGGGCCGCGCGGCCGAGGGTGCGAATCCTCGTTTCTTTCCACGGCCGTGCCCGGCTCGATCGCGGCGCCGAGTCTCGGGTCGCCAAGCGGCGGGAAACGAACCTGCGTCTGGTAGTTTTGACAGTAGGCACCGGCTGGTCGAGTTACTCACAATCACAGGAACAAAAAGAGAAGTACCTTGAGGCATTTGCGGCCCTCGGCGCTTACCCCCCCTTCTCCCCGTGCCGGGGGCCTTGGCCTCAGTCCCGGAATGTTTGAGGTTCGGATTAGTTTGTGGATACTCCCCTGTTTGGCCGGCGGCGCTCTCTCGTGGCGCGAAGCCAGTGCGGCCTATCTATGCCTCGAGTAATAGGAAGGCCCCCGCTCTGAAGCTGGGGGACGCATGAGGCGCGATGTTCCGCCGGTCGAGGTCAATGGAAATCGTGCGAAGGAGTTTCAGCAGCCGTTGCGGCCAGCGGCGCAATGGTCCGGGCTTTGAGGTGAAGAATCTCGTCCTGGTTTTGGACGGTGCCGGAAACCAGCACAAAACGTTCGTGCAGGACTGTCATTCGGTTTCGATCATAAAAATCCGGCGTGATGATGACTCGTGCCGTCCCGGTCTCGTCTTCGAGCGTCATAAAGATCAAACCTTTGGCGGTTCCGGGCCGCTGTCTCGTGATTACGCATCCGGCAACTGCCGCTTCTTTGCCGTGGGGAAAATTCCTCAACTCGACTGCCGATTGAATGCCCCTGCCTCGCAGTTCCTGCCTGCGGTACGCCATGGGGTGGGGGCCGACGGTCAGCCCGGTGCCGTGATAGTCGGAGACCAGTCTTTCTTCCAGATCCATACGGGACAAGGGCGACGGCGCCTCGGCTTCGACTACTCCCTCAAGCAGAGGACCGGGTGTTCGCACCGCCCGTTCGACTTGCCATAGCGCGTCGCGCCGGTGAAGTTTGGCCCCGGCGCTGAGGTTATTCAGAGCGCCAATTCTTGCGAGCATCGCGAGATTCGCCCGGCTCAGTTCGGGCACCCGGCGGGCTAAATCTTCGACGGAGAGGAAAGGCGCAAGAGCGCGGGCCTCGGTCAGGGCCTCGGCCGAAGACTGCGGCAGCCCGCGAACATAGCGCAGTCCGATTCTCAGCGCGATCGCGTCCCCCTGATGCTCCAGGGAACAGTTCCAGTCGGAACAGGTTACATCGACAGGCCTTACTCCCAGGCCGTGCCGCTGCGCATCTTTCACGATGGTTGCGGGATGATAAAAACCCATGGGCCAGTTGTTCAGCAGCGCAGCCGTGAATGCCGCGAGATAGCGGACCTTCAGGAATGCGCTGGCATAGGCGATCAGGGCGAAACTCGCGGCGTGGGACTCCGGAAAACCGTACAGAGCAAACGAAGTGATGAACTTTACAATTTTGTTCTGCGCTTCGCCGGTGACTCCGTTTCCTTCCATGCCCCGGCGGAGTTTGGCTTCCACTTCTTTCATGCGCTGCTCGGAACGCTTGTGACCGAGCGCGCGGCGCAACTCTTCCGCCTCTCCCCCCGTGAAATTGGCGCAGATCATCGCCATCTTCAGCAGCTGTTCCTGAAACAGGGGCACACCCAGCGTGCGCTCCAAAACCGGCTTCAGCAGCGGATGCGGATACGCGACCGGCTGCTTTCCCTGCCGCCGCTTCAGGTAAGGATTTGTCATCTCCCCGGTAATCGGGCCGGGGCGGATGAGCGCCACCTGCGTCACGAGATCATAGAACCGCGCGGGCCGGTTGCGGGGCAGCGACGCCATCTGCGCGCAGCTTTCGATCTGGAACATGCCAATCGTGTCTGCCTTGCGGATGGTCGCATAGATATCGGGACAGTCCTGCGGAAGGTGGGCCAGGTCAATCTCCTGGCCATAGTGGTCGCCAATCAGGTTCACGCAGTCTTTGAGCACCGCCAACATGCCGAGGCCCAGCAAGTCCACTTTGATCAGCCCCAGATCCGCGCAGTCGTCTTTGTCCCATTGCACGACGACGCGTCCGGGCATGGTGGCCGGCTCGAGTGGAACGATTGAGTCGAGTTGTTCCTGGCAGATCACCATGCCGCCGGAGTGCTGGCTGAGGTGGCGCGGCAGGTCCTGCACCCTCTGGCAGAGGTCGACATAGACGGCGATTTTGGGATGCGAGAGGTCCAAACCGGCGCGGGTGAAGTGTCCGGCGGTCGTATCGCCCGGATCGCGCCATTCCCACCCCCCGACAATCGCAGACAGCCGGGACACGGTGTCTTCGTCGAAGCCCAGGACTTTTCCCATCTCGCGCGCGGCTGAGCGCCCGCGGTAGGTGCAGACATTCGCAGTCATGGCGGCGCCGCGCTTGCCGTATCGCTCATAAACGTACTGGATAACTTTTTCGCGTTCCTCTCCGCTCGGCAGGTCCAGATCAATGTCCGGCCACTCGCCCCGCTCTTCCGACAGGAAACGCTCGAACAGCAAGTCCATGCCGACGGGATCGATCGCGGTAATGCCCAGCGCATAGCAGACGGCGCTGTTGGCAGCAGAGCCCCGGCCTTGCACCAGGATTCCGCGCTCTCCGCAGTAGCGCACCAGGTCCCAGACGATCAGGAAATATCCGCACAGGCCGAGGCGTTCAATCAGGGCCAGCTCCCGTTCGAGCTGGCGCCTCACTCTCTCCGTGATGGGCCGATAGCGCGAGCGCGCGCCCGCCCAGACACGCTTGCCGAGAAACGAGTTGAGGGTGTCCCCTTCGGGGACGGGATAGCGCGGAAACTCATACCCCAGTTTTTCCAGGGAAAAATCCAAACGGGAGGACAGTTCCGCGGTGTTTGCCACCGCCTCGGGCAGATCGGCAAACAGATGCTCCATCTCTTCGGCGGTGCGGATGTAACGCGCGGAATTTGCAGACAGCAGGCGGCCTGCGGTGTCCAACCTGCATTGGTTCTTAAGGCAGGTGAACACGTCGGCAATCTGGCGCTCGGCCCGGGTTGCATAGCAGACGCCGTTGGTTGCCACCAGCGGCAGGTGTAGTTCTCGCGCCAGAGCGACCGCAGCCTGGTTGCGCGCCTCTTGAAAGCGGCTGCCATGGCGTTCGAGTTCGACATAGACGCCGTCCCGGCCGAAAATCCGAATCCATCGTTCCAGCAACTGCCGGCCGGCCGCCAGGCCGCCATTTTGGAGGGCGCAGGCCAGAGGGCCGCGCTCGTCTCCGGTAAGAGAGACCAGCCCTTCGGCGTGGTCCTCGAGTTCTTCCAGGGTCACGCGGAGAGCCGTCTTCTTGTTCGGAGTGCGTAATTTGGCGGTGCTGATTAACCGGCAGAGGTTTCGATAGCCAGCCCGCGATTCGACGAGCAGCGGGCAGTTGCCGCCCGCAGCCAGGCCGACCTCGGCTCCTACGTGGGCCCGGATCTTGTATTTTTTGGCCGCCAGGTAAAAGCGGGGAGCGCCGTACACGCCGTCGCGGTCCAGAAGCGCCATGGCCGGCAGCCGCCGCTCGGCCGCGGTCGACGCCAGGGATTCCGGCAAGGAGGCGCCCTCGAGAAAAGAGAAGGCAGAGCGGGCATGGAGTTCGACATATTGCACGGTGTCTAATCAAAAACGCCTTCCACAAA
>Ga0123356_10001468_pt1 | contig 25979 bp, 27 predicted proteins | sample TergutEmb28metaG_2_FD_92546 | JGI IMG/M metagenome (GOLD analysis project Ga0123356, IMG submission 92546) | Embiratermes neotenicus P3 segment gut microbial communities from Petit-Saut dam, French Guiana - Emb289 P3 | ecosystem: Host-associated > Arthropoda: Insects > Digestive system > Gut ...
AGGCCCATAGCTTTTAGCTGCTCCCAATTCTGTGCAAGCAACAAAATGTCTTTGATTGTTATTTTTATTGTCGCTGCCCTTCAGAAGAAGGGCAGCTCAATTATATAAATTCGTTAACAAGAACAAAACAAAGATGAAATTCGTAATGAAATTCAAATGTTAGAGCCAAAAGAAATGCGTGACTATATTTTAAAAGACCCTTAGGGCTTGGGTGTTTTGGGTTTGGCAGTTGGGGCATGTTGTGGTTATTTAGTTGTGTTGAGTTTTGGTGGGGTGCGTTGTATTTTTAGTCCGTGTCCTTTGTGTCCTTTTTGGTCTTCGGGTTTTACCGGATTTTTGGCATGTAGTGAGCGGTAAACACAAATAATATAGTAACATCAACTATTACTGTGTGAAAGTGATGCAACGAGCCTATTCACGGTTGTTGGGAGTAGTGGGTAAACCTAACACGGGTAAATCCACGTTTTTCTGTGCGGCCACCTTAGCCGCAGTAGATATTGCTAACTATCCCTTCACTACCATCAAGCCTAATCGGGGGGTGGGTTATGTTCGAACACCCTGTGTGCATCAAGAGTTTAAAGTGCAAGATGACCCCAAAAACAGTCTCTGCCTTGAGGGAGCTCGCCTGGTTCCTGTGGAGTTCATCGACATTGCAGGTATTGTGCCTGGCGCTTGGGAAGGAAAAGGGTTAGGCAATCAGTTTCTTGATGAAATTCGCCGTGCAGATGCTCTAGTGCATATTGTTGATGCCTCGGGGGGAACCGACATCGAGGGCAAACCCTGCAAACCAGGAGAACATGACCCCACAGAGGATGTAGCGTTTCTCGAAAAAGAAATTACCATGTGGATGGTTGTGATTTTAAAGAAAGATTGGCCGCGAATTTCACGCACCGCAGAACAAGACAAAAAAGGCATCGCGCCTCATCTTGAAGACCGTCTAAACGGACTAGGCATCAAAAAACAGTACGTCAACGAAGCCATACGCAAAGCAGGCTTAAACGTAGATAAACCCGCCACCTGGAGTGAGGAGGACTTTTACCGCTTTGTAGACCATCTGCGTCGCATCTCAAAACCACTCCTAATTGTCGCCAACAAAATTGATTTACCCCAAGCTCAAACCAATGTGGAGCGCTTAAAAAAACTCGGTTACCCCGTCATCTCAGCTAGTGCCGAAGCAGAACTAGCACTTAGACGCGCCGCCGAAAAAGGCTTAATCGACTACAAACCAGGTGACACAGACTTCACAATTAAGCAACCCGAAAAACTCTCAGCAAACCAAATTCAAGCCCTAGAACGCATCAAAGAAAAAATTTTAAAACCCAACGGTTCTAGTGGTGTACAAGAAGCCATAAACACCGTCTACTTCAAACTCTTAGATATGATAACAGCCTACCCCGTTGAAGACCCAGAACACCTCTCAGACCACAACGGACGTATCCTTCCCGACACATACCTCATACCCAAAGGCACCACCGCCCGCCAATTCGCCTACATAATCCACAGCGAGCTAGGCGACAACTTTCTCCACGCCATTGACGCCAGAGACAAACGCAGAATCGGAGAAGACGCCGTCCTAAAAGACCGCGATGTCATAAGCATAATCAGCACAAAAAAACGCTCATAAACCAACCAAGCAACAAGCAACCGGATATATCAACAACACAAATCAACAAAAAAGTGTTCACACTACTTGAAAAACTAGAGCCGCATATTACTAAAAATTGTCTGTGTTTAGCCTGCGCTGGGATTTATGGACAATATGGCGATATTGTTACACAGGGTGTTTACGTTTCCAATATCGCCTAAACACATACTAAAAATTTGTAGCGTTAGAGGTTAAATTCTAAAAACTCGCATAGATCAATCGATAAATAGTCGACTTGTGAAGGATTTTGTATGTTTCTAAATATACACTTTGTCGCAATATTCGTAATTTGAGTTAACAATAAAATACCAAAACAACCCAAAAAACTGAGGAAGAAAATAAAAAGTTATGCGCCGTAGCGTCGTTTGCGATTTTGGAAGGTGCGAATGGCACGAAGCAAATCAATGAATCGAAAATCAGGCCAATATACATCCAAAAATGCCAGCTCACTATAGGCAGACTGCCATAAAAGAAAACCACTCAAACGCTCCTCACCTGAGGTACGAATGATAAGATCGGGCTCTTGTTTAGCCATATGACTGGTATAGAGATATTTCTCAAAGGTGCTCTCATGAATATCCTCAGGCTCTAACTCCCCGATCTTGACCTTCTCAGCAATGACCCTAGCAGCATCAACAATCTCGGCGCGCCCCCCATAGGCAAAAGCAAAATTGAGAAACTGATTAGTATAGCCCTCCGTTGCACGCTCCACATCAGCAATACGCTGCTGTAAACCCTCAGGCAACAAATTAGTCCGACCAATAACTTTGACATGTACCTTATTTTTATGGATGCGCTCATCGGTGAGCAATTTGAGGAATTTTTCCTGTGCAATCCGCATAATTTCCTCAATTTCCTTAGAATTACGGGTAAAATTCTCAGTAGAAAACGTATAGAGAGTTACAAATTTAACATTAAGCTTTACGCACCAATCTAGAAGCTGCTCAACGGTCTCGGCGCCCTTTTTATGCCCCAGCCAAGGATTGAGCTCCTGTCCAGAGGCCCACCTGCGGTTTCCATCCAAAATTATAGCTATATGCTCAGGAGGAACCCCAGTTTTAACCTGCCGCCACAACCACTCCTCATAGAGCTTATAAACTCCAAAAGCAGAAAGAACACCTTTAAGCACTCATGAACCTCGCATACTAAACATATACGCACCATTTAGGTGCCAAAGGTTAACCCGAACGGTTTCAATTAAAGCTTCCCCCAAAACCAACACCTCACCCTGCGACTCTTTGATGACCCCCTCTTTTTCACCCTCATCACCCTTTTTGAAAAAACCCCTAGTTGAGCGATTAACGATATAGATCAACAAAATCGAAGCAACACCGATAAGAATCCCCACAACTATTGAAAAAATAAATTGATTCAGCGCCTCATTGGTAAACTTTGCAAGCAGATTTGCAGTGCTCTCCAAAATCCACCAAAACCACGCAACCGTCACAATAAGAGAAATATTGCGCAACAGCCTAGAGTCACGTTCAATATATAACCGTATACTTCGACCCGACAAAACAATACATAAACCCACAATCATAGGTGTCCTAAGACCCTTAATGAAATAACTTGCTATCTGCGGAATAGAACCTAACAAAATGTTTGGATCCGAAAAATCAAGAAACAGGTTATTGTTGACATGCTCGATCCCAAGGTAAATGCTTATAACAATACAGAGAATCCCCGCAATAACCGTATAGTTTGAGAGTTGAATTGGTAGAGGGGGTGGCGTGTAATCCCTGGCCCATTGATAGAATTTTTTGGTGGATCGATCAACACCAAAACCTTTGAGAAGCAAAAAACCGCCCACAACAATTACAATTACAATTCCATACCAATCGATAGCGTTTGGTATGAAAGTATTAATTGCCCAAAGAATTCCAAAAGCAAAAACTAAAACCCCAGGCAACCCCAGCGCTATACGCGCATATCTAGGATTATCCACAAGCAATTTAACGTATTTGCTAAAGACTGCCGCAGTTTCTTCGATGGATTCACTATGCTTTATAACGATGCGTTGCACAGAGTTTACTTTTACTCTTGAACTCACAAGCGGCATCACCGCTTCATCAGAGTAACCATCAGAAACCAAAATTGCCTCCGAGGGGTTAAAGGTCTCCATTAAATTGTCGAGTTCGGCACTTAATTTTCTATCAGCATTAACCCCGCCCAAATCAGACCCCGAAACAGTCGCAACCTCAATAACCTCACTGGGTTGCTCCTTTGAGAGCCGATCATAGAGCCGAACAGCCTCAAACATGGCATTAGCATCGGGCTCCTCAGGATCACTAAGCGCAAGAGCCACAGCACCATCAACATTTGCAGTACGCCCAAGAAGGGGAGTTTTAACATTTGCTTTAACTTCTAGATCCCCATCTCTATCAACACATAAAATGAGAATGCGCTTTTGCGCCGCTTGATTCAGCCCTCGCTTAGCCATCGAAACCGATAGCTCTAACACAGTCACCCAACATTAAGTTTACGCTTATAGCAACTCGACTAAAGTTTTACTACACACCCATCATGTTTGAACCAGTCCCCAATATCACCAAAACTAATCGCACCCAACACCACCCCTAACGCCGCCTACAACTCCCCCAAAACATATCCCCAAACCTTGCAGAACCCCCCGCTTTTAACCACATAACCCAACCGAATCAAATCAGAAGAACACCTAACAAAAACTAAACAACACCCACTCAAAAATAGATCCAACACCCCAATCACCTATCAACGACAAAATATCCAAAAATACCACACACCCCACTCCAAATAGACGCAAACACATACACCTACACACAAAACAAAACACCCCAATTAACACACCCCTAAATATTACCGATACACTCACCCAACAGACAAACCACAGCAAATAGAGAGGCGCTCAAAGCACGCATCAAACACATAACCCTCCACCCCAACGTTCTCCCCAAACCACAAAGTCACGCCATAGCGCAATTAATACTATCTCATCAAAAAAATGCACCGTCTAGTTTTACGCTTAGTTAGAATCGTCTGTTTTAATCGGCTAGATATATTACAAAAAAATGATGCGATTGTGAGAGGGAGTGGAGGTTTAGTGTATGATTACCTATGTGGCGGTGATCTAAAGGGGGTAGTTGAGAAAGTTATTTTGTGGAGGGTTATGTTTCAGTGTCCTCGCCATCGCCAATCATCATTGCAAATTCGTCCCAGCTCACTTTTTCGCCACGGTTGAGTTTTTCTCGGGCTTCAGAACCGATTTTTTCCTTGATAGCTTGTTCTTTGACAGCCCGCTGCGCTTGCTCTATCTTGCGCTTTTCACCATCATCTTTGCGTCTATCTTGATCGGCTTTCCGACGAATATGATACTGATCACGCAGTGCCACTCGAATACCGGTTGCTTGATTGATTAATTGGCGAATTTGTTCATACATGAGGTTATTTTGTTCCTTAGCGGTAATGAAGGATTTATGCAACCCGTCAGCCTCTATGCGGTCACGCCGCATGGCAGACATTTTCTCCATCAAAACAGCGTGTAGATCTTGGCTTTTCTTTGCCACATCAGTCAATTCTTTATGAAAAACATCCGCTTGTGCATCAAAGGTTTTACGATGTTCGATGAGTTCTTTGATTTTTTTGTTTTGAATTGCAATTTTTTTGTAGCCGATAAGCTGAGTTTCTAGTTCTTTGACGTTATCAATTAGTCGGCGCTCTTCTTGTAGATCCAGTGAGGTGGTAGAGATTTTCCACTCAATAGCATCGAGTTCTTGCTGAATTTCTTGTCTATTAATACGGGGCAGATTCTTTTTGAGGGTGTCAATTTTATCGTTGAGTACCTTGACTTCATCCATAATTGGGGTAACATTAACCCTAACAGCATTTCTTTGCTGCTTTAACTCTTTAACACGCACATTTAGAGCATCGCGCTCAACCTTTAACTGGGTTATCTCATCGCGAGACTTACGTACCTTCTCATGGAGCTGATCGCGTTTCTCGATAAACTTTTTGATCTGATCACTATTCTCGCGTATCTGCTGTTTCAACTTATCAATCTGGGTGTTGATGTTTGAAATTTGACTGGGTGTTTGATTATCTGTCAAGCCGTAGCCTTCTGAACGGAAGTTGTCTACCTACAAAGGGCTTCCGAATTTATATTAATAGCGATTTTTCCGAGCAAAATAAACCTACCGTATTTTTAAAACCCAAAATTACATCCCTGCAGCATAAAATTAACACCACCCCGCTTGAGAAAAAAATAAAAATCCGGCCCGAACACAACAGAAACCCAAACCCAAGTTATAATTTATATATACATGCACACACCTTCATTGGGTGAAGTGGAAACATGAGCTTTAACTATGACGAGCTACTAAACCGCGCGCGCCAACAAATGCCTGAGGTTCAAGCAAAAAAAGAACGCCTAGAACTCCCCCGCATAATGATCCAAACCATCGGCATGCGCACCATAATTGCCAACTTTAAAGACATAGCCGATGCCCTAGACCGTGACCCCCAGCACGTTTTAAAATTCCTCACCCGCGAAATGGCAACTGCAGCCACCTTCCATGATGCACGCGCCATCTTTCAAGGTAAATTCCGCGCAGACAGCTTTGAGCGCCTACTACAACGCTACTTAGAGGGTTATGTTGTCTGCCCCGTATGCAAACGACCAGACACAAAACTCGTTAAAGAAAAACGCCTCACATTTCTAGTCTGCAACGCCTGTGGAGCAAAATCATCCATAAAACAACTATGAGAGACCAAACGTGGACGTATACCTAAACGTCAAAAAAGTCGGCAACCACACCGTTTTAGCAATCTGCGACTGTGACCTATTAGGAAAGACCCTAAAAGAAGGCAAAATCGTCTTTCGCATAAAAAGCGAATTCTACAAAGGCAAAAAAACCACAGTTGAAGAAGCAGTAGATTTAATCGCAAACTCAACCATCGTAAATTTAGTAGGCAAAACCTGCATAGAAAAGGCCATCTCAGAGGGATATATACACCCCGAAGCCATAATTAAAATCGAGGGCATACCACACGCACAAATCATGAAATTCTAACTAACAACTCCTCAGGTATGTGTTTAGACACCATGGGAAACGTAATCAACATTGCAACAATAGTGTGCCATATTGCCCATAACCCTCAACGTAGACTACATACCCATAGCCATGTTATTTCGGGTTAATTCCCATAAAATTTAACATATTTGACCTTAAAAATACAGAATTTTCACAAAACATCACACAAATATTTTGTTCAATTATAAATTTATTTTAAAAAACTCAACAAAATACACTGTACAATCAAAATTGTTGAAAATTTAAATCCGATTCTCAACATATTTGCCTAAAAAAAAGTAACTAAAAAACACAAAAGAGTAAAATGAAAAGAATTACTCAACTACGTATCTGTAGGTTACGTGCTCACCTGCAGTAGTGCTTTTTCGAGTGATTTTGAGCACATGCCCAGGCTGGGCACCGATTGCTTTAACAGCAGGATCACCCGAACGAATCTGAGGCATCTGATAGGGTTGCACCTTAAACTGAGCAAGCAACTGAGTCTTTTCTTTTTCACTAAGAATCTCATGGAACGGAACTAAAGCATGCTCAAAGATATCAAAAACTGGAAACGATTTCGGCAACAACTCTACATTTTTCTTCTTGGCCCCCAGCTTTACAGCATGAGTATAGCGCCCCTCAGTGATTACAATAGCACGTTCAAGTTCTTTTTCTTTCATTATCTTGTAGAGAGTATTCATAGCGGCTATGCCCACCGTGGCTTCGCCAAGGATACACCAAACAATAGCACGCTCTTTATCCTGCGGAATATCAATTATGTATGCATATGCGCCTTCATACTTTTCTTTCTCAACAAGCTTGTACTTTCGGAGTTTAATGAGAACTCCTGCCTTACGTTCTTCGATAGATTCCATTTTGGTGCTCAAACCACAAACCTCAAAATAAGAATACTCGCAACCTAAAACAAACATATACCCTTAAACTTTTCTCTCACACACAAGACTAACCAAAGACAACCAACATTCTAACCAACAAACCCAACAAAAAAATCAAACACACAACCGCTCTAAGGAGAATCACTTCAACCAAAATATATAACTTGATCAGCCCCAATAGCTAGATTAGGTTTTTATTTTGTCTCAGGCTAATGCAGCTATTCTTAAAAATCTCATGCTTACCCTCAAAACTAAATCCCTAACTTCTGAGAATCACTACAAGAGGGAAACAAGAGAAGTTGACAACATGTTCATAGATTTGTTAAGCGTCTTTCAACGCTACTATGACCAAGCTCCAGAAACCGACAAACAAACACTACGCAGCATGCTTGACCTAATCATATTACTCTCAGAACAAGTCCATTCATCACATCATCAAGCAGAAAACGCCATGGACGATTTTAAAATCTATATAACCGCCCTAGAAAGTAGCTACAAAAGCGTAGATGTAGACTTTGAAAAATCAGTGTCCCAACCAGCAGAACAAGAAGCAGAAGAAAAAGACAAAGCCGAAGAAGAACGCACCAAAGCCCTAGAAGAATACAGCAAACGCGCAAGACCCAAATTCTACGAATAACACCCAAACAACAAACAGTTTATTTGCGCTCGATTAATTCGATAAGTGTTCCATCGGGATCCTCTACAAACGCAATGGTTAACTCATTGAACCTGCGAGGTTGATCAGTAATGGTTATGTTGGCTTTTTTCATATCGGCTATGGTTTTTTGAATATCTGCTACTTCAAAGCCTAAATGATCAAAAACGCGATTTTCATAATCAGCCTGCAAATACTGCATTTGGTTTTTATAGAGAGTTAGTTCAAGCACACATCCGAGGTGTTTGGGGTTTTGGAGAAAAATGATTTCTGCATTGGTTTCTTTAACTTCTATACGTCGCATGACCTCTAAGCCCAGAAAACGCTTATAGAAAGCAACTGAGCGCTCAATATTGCTTGTGCGGATGCTTACATGTGCAAATAGGGGTTGTTTTTCACTAAAAAAAGCAGGTTTGAGGTTGTGTTTTTGTTCATCTAGAGTTTTGTTAACAAGTGCATCAGCTCTTGTGATGTAGGGGTTGCTTCGTCGGACATTTAAAAAGTTGATTTTTTTAAAGGCACCGCGTAGTTGGTGGACTTGTTGCCAGAGTTTTTGAAGTTCCAGATTTTTTACGCCATATAAACCGGTTAATTGTTTGACAACTAGTTCACTGTCAAGATAGCAGACAACTTCCTCAGCACCACACTCAACTGCAAATTGGATGGCCATCAACAGTGCGGCATATTCGGCTTGGTTGTTTGTGCTGACACCTAAATATCGAGCATCACTTTTCACTGTTGTCCCTGTTTCGCTTAGGGCAATATATGCTGCCGCTGCGGGTCCGGGGTTACCTCGGGCACCACCATCGGAGTAGAATAATAATTTTTGACCCATCCAATCCCTCACCCTCATACACTGCGAGCTATTTAAAGGGTTAATATGTTAGCGCTTTTGTGTTATCTGTTACTGCCAATTTACAATCACATTCGTTTATGAGGTTAAGAACATTTATTCAGATTAAACCGAGGCATCTGTTTGACCAGCTCCGCAATAGGAACCACAAAGTTAAATTCGCATGAACTCCAATTTGCATTGCTAAAACATGAACATGAGAGAAGTTATTTTAAAGGATTTAGACGGGGTAAACTAGATATAATTGCTGAAATTCTGCTGTTTTGTGAACAACATAAAACTAAAACCAGCATAATGTATAACACTAACCTCAACTATGCCCAACTAAAATCCCACATGAGCTCACTCACCGCCCAAGGCTTGCTATCTAAAAACCTCAACAAATACGTCACAACCGAGAAAGGCTACCGCTTCTTGGAACTCTTTGCCCAACTAAACGATCTACTCAACGAATTTACAAACTAATCAACACCAACCCAGCAGTAACAGGCTGTTTGTGCTGACCTTCAATGGGTTTAGTGTCTGAGCAGAAGCAGGTTTGTTATGAGTATCGTTTGGTGGCCTCAGAATCTATTATCTCAAGGAGTTTAACTACACGTTTGCCCTTGAGGGTTTTTTCGGTTTTAGAAATAGAGGTTCTAGCGCAACAGATGGGGTCAAAGATTATGTTGTTTTCTTCATCAACTATTACTGGGTAGACTCGACAACCCGCTGGACGATCAATATATACTTGGCATCGGCGGATTTGGGAGTCGTAGAAAACGCAGTAGCCGGCTTTGTTTTTTAGGGTTGCATAGCCTTGTTTGTCATAGCGTACAAATTTGTTTTGGGGGTGGCCTTTTTGTTCGAGGCGTTTGATGTCTTTTTTGGAGAGTAACATTTCGGTTTCAGTACAACATACGCCACAGTTTGAACAACGCATAAGCCGTGAAATACCTAGCACTATTTGAGCCTTTAGTTACAAAGGGTTAGGTGGAGGTTTGCATAAGGGCGCTATTGAGGGGTATGGCATATGCGACTGCTTTTAGAGGAATACGATTGCTTTGGTGATTTGTTGGATAGTACTCAATTTGTTTGGTGTTTTTGCCGGCTCCTTGGTGAAGACGCGAGAGATAGACATTGACAATTACAGCGCCATCTGTTAGATGTAGATTAACGTTTTTTCCTAGATAGGTTTTGGCACTATTAACACTAAAACTCCTCATAACCAGTCCGCCTCTTGTTCGGCGATTTGACTCCAACACTGCTGACAAATTGGCAGATTTTCCCCTTTAAGTTGAATGTAGAGCTGTATATCCTCACAGCTACAAACATGATTCCAATTTTTACACTGTTCCATAGGTTTGTCTCCAAGAACTCTTAGGTATTTTTTACTTTTAAGGCCCTCCTTGAAACTACCTCTGCAGACAGGGGAGAGGTAATTAAAAGTGAACACCACACCGAGATTTTAGAGCATCCAATTTAAGCATCAATAACTCGTATGTGAGCAAATGTGGGTTTATGTTGAGTCCTAACTTTCCGATTTAAGAATATGTTTTTAGTTTTAAGCTTGTTTTTAAGTCATTTTGCAATGGAGACCTTTTATGGAAATAACACATATACCAAATAAGCAATATGGACACACCCCAAAATAAGGTTAAATATAGCTTTAATTATAAAAATAACTGAAAAATAAGACCTATAGTCGAAATATGTTACTTAATTTTGGGAAGTTAGGGGTTGAGGTTAAAATTCTATGATTTGAGGGGTTATGGTTTCTTGGGTTATTTGGAGTAGCCCGATGGAGGGTTTACTTATAATTGAGGGGGGAACTGTGGGACTGCCGGGGTTTATGTAGAGGGTTTTGGCGTCCCATTTAATATTTGCTACATGGGTGTGGCCGTAGACAAATACGTTAAAGTTGTTTTGTTTGGCAAGTTCGCGCATCTTGGATAGCCCAAAGAGGATATCGGGGTCATGCATGACGCCGATTTTCCAATCAAAGATTTCTATAGAGTTGAGCCGGGGCAGGGTGCCTGCTACGGTCAGGCCATCCATGTTGCCATGAACTGCCAAAACGGGGGCTATTTGTTTGAGTTCATCTATGACGGATAGTTCCACTATGTCGCCTGCGTGTATTATGTAGTCGACTTTTTCAAAAAGTTCAAACACTCGTTTTGGGAGGTAGTGGGCTCTTTTGGGGATGTGCGTGTCAGAGATTAGGCCGATGCGTTTTGTGGGTTTTGGGGGGTTTTGTTGGTTTGCTGGGGCTTGTTGGGTGTTGATCATTTTTTTGCCTCAGTCATCTATGGTTGTGTGGAAATAAAAGGTTTATAGAAAGAGGGGTGAGTTATGTGAGGAATCTTTTTACGGTTTCGTAGAGGATGCTTGTGCCCCAGATTAGGTTGTCTATGCTTAGGCGTTCGTTGATGCCGTGTATGCGTTTTTCGTATTCGTCGTTGGGTTCTTCGGGTCGTACGGGGTGAAATCCATAGCAGATGCTTCCGCTTTCTCTAAAGAAGCGTGAGTCGGTGCCGCCTGTGGTTAGGGTTGGGGTTATGGTGCATCCGGGGTCTGCTTCTTGGAGTACGTTTTTGATGGTTTGGTAGAGGGGGGTTTGGGTGGTGGATTGGCTGCCGTTGTGTATTTGGATGATTTCGTAGCTGAGTTTTTGGTCTGCGATGTCGTTTAGCATTGTTTTGATTAGTTCAAGGGTGTTTGTTGCGCTTTGGCCGGGTAGGATGCGGCAGTCGTAGGTGACTTCGCATTGGGAGGGGATGATGTTTTCTTTTATGCCGCCTTGGATTATTGTGGGGGTTAGGGTGGTTTTGGTTCGGGGGCGGATTTCTTCTGCTAGGGCTTTGTCTTTTTTGGCGAGTTCGTTTAGGATTTGTTCGCTTTTTTGGGGGTTGGTGAGTAGTTGGTTTATGAGGGGGGTTAGTTGGGGGTTTGTTTGGGTGATTTGGGTTAGGAATTCTTGGAGGGTGGGGATGTAGGTTGGTGGGGGTTGGTAGTTGGTTAGTTTTGTGATGACTTTGTTGATGCGTTCGATGGCGTTGTCGGCCATGTTGGGTGTTGAGCCGTGGCCGGGGGTGCCTTTGGCTTTTATTTTGAACCACAGGATGCCTTTTTCGGCGGTTTGGATGGGGTAGATGTTTTGGTTGTTTTGGGGGAATGCTGTTCCGCCGCCTTCATTTATTATGTAGGGGCACCAGATTTTGTTTTTGTGGTTGCGTAGTAGGTAGCCTGCGCCTGTTTCTCCGCCTTGTTCTTCGTCGGCTGTTGCGGCTAGGACTAGGTCGCCTTTTAGGGGGATGTTGTTTTGTTTGAGCAGGGTTAGGGTTGTGATTTCGATGGCGGTCATGCCTTTCATGTCTATGGCGCCTCTGCCGTAGATAAAGCCGTTTTGGATGGTTGCTGTGAAGGGGTCGGTTGTCCATTCTTTTGGGTTTGCGGCGACGACGTCTAGGTGTGAGAGGAGGAGGAGGCTGGGTTTTTCGCCGGTTCCTTTTAGTCGAGTTATTAGGCTTCCTCGGTTGGGGGTGGGTTCGAATATTTCGGATTGGAGGTTGTGTTTGGTTAGGTGTTTGGCGATGTAGTGGGCGGCTTGGGTTTCGTTTCCGGGGGGGTTGGTTGTGTTTATGTTGATTAGGTTGGTGAGGAGGTTTGTAATTTCTTCTTTGATGTGGGTTTGGATTTGGATGGTCATTTTGGTCGCCTGTGGGTTAGTGGGGGTTTTTGTTTAAAAAGCATCTGTTTTGTTACTTAATTATTGTTTATTGTCAATCAATAGTGGCTATTTGTCATTAGTTCATATTTAATAAAAGCAGACATGCGTCAACTGACATCACACAAATCAAGCATAGAAAACCCACTCTACCCCACAGCCAGGACCCATATTGCATCATAACACCGGCGCAACATTGCGTCAGTCAGAGATAAAACGTGCACTGAATCCCAATAATAACCCAATAATTCTTGAAATCTGCCAAAATCGACAGCATCATTTATATATGAGGCGAAAAATGCATTTACATAACAAAAATTGTGAGTGAAATGCAAATGAAAGAGCTAAAACCTATAGACTACAAAATTCTATTCGAACTCATGAAGGACTCACACAGAAGCGACAGACAACTAGCCAAAGCTTTAGGCGTTTCTCAGCCGACTGTGACCCGAAGACGAGCCATGTTAGAAGAGAATTATATCGAAGGCTACACCGTTATCCCCAAATTCGGTCAAATCGGATTTGAGATTACAGCCATAACCTTTCTGAAAAGCAAACTAAAGTACCAAACAGGCGACGAAAAAACAAAAGCAATACAAAAGATGAAAGAATGGTACATGAAACAAACAAACGTCATACTTGTCTCAGAAGGCCGAGGCATGGGCTGGGATGCAGTATGCATATCGCTTCATGAAAATTTCGCAAGCTTTGCAGAATTCATAAGAACACACGACTCCGAACTATCAGACTGGGTAGTCGAAAGCCAAACCTTCAGCGCCGATCTCAAAGGCGGAATACTCATCAAACCCTTCCACCTCAAATACCTCGCATCACTAAAATAGCAACCGCACTAGCTTTCCACCCAACACACATCTTTTCTTTTTATAATTCTCTCAACACAGCCCATTTTATACGATAAAACAATTCAAAACAAACCCCAAACCCACATAAAAACCACCCCACAACCAAACCATATTTAAAAAACAGAATTTATTAACACACAAACACCAACAACCTCCACATCGCAATAGAAAACAACATCCAATACTGGATCCTCAACGCCCCAACAACAATGATCCCACTAACAGCAACAATATTTTTAGGACCCAAACAACGCTACACCAAAAAAATCAAAAACCTCAAACGCGAACGCACAAAAATAAACCAACACCACACAACAAAAATCAACAACCAACAAAGACACAATTAACAAAAACTAACCAACATAATCCCAAAGCATATTTCAGAGGTTCCCCCAATCACCTATTATCACAAAATCCTCAGATACAGCAAACACAAAAACGAACCTAACCAAACCAACACACAAATTATAGACTGATGAAAAGTTAATATAATGTGGTGGGCCGAACCGGATTCGGACCGGCGACCTTCTGCACGTCAAGCAGATGTCCTAACCAGGCTAGACGACCGGCCCACACTCTTAGCACATCTCCTAATGCACCTACCTATATAGGCGCTTCGTTTCTAGATGCGCAATACTTCATTTCCCAGCCCCTATTAAACTCTTACGCCACCAAACTAACACAGAAGTTTTAAGCACCAACAACATAATCTATTTCCGTGTAAGGGTTTATGGTAACAGACGAAGTTACAGCTCTACTAAACGAATTCATCAACAAAAACTCCCAGACCGCCGACGTCCAATGGGACAGACGCATGAGCCCTAGGTTACTCTTTAACCCTTACTCCTCAAAAAACGAAGAACAAAGCAACATCGCCCACTACTTTCTAATGGCCGCCGCAATCCTCGACGACACCGTCGTAGGACACCCCGAAAACGCCCGCATGCTGCTTGTCTATCTAAACAGAGCATTTGGCAACAAACTCTTTGAAATAAAAAAAGCCCACCTCTTTGAAGAAGTTATCGTAAAAGCCTACTTCCACCACGACCTAGGCCCAAACAAAAATACAGCCTCAGAAATCCTCGCCTCCGTTAACACATTTGTCAAATACAAAGCCGAACGCAACCTACTAAAATACGCTCAAAAATTCAACAAACCAAAAGACTTCCTCGACGACCTCGCCCAAAACATCCCCGCACTATCAGGCCCCCACAAAGACCGCGCATGGATCTATCTACGCTGGATGGTACGACCACAACCAGACCTACAAATCTACCAACACCTACACCCACAAGACCTCTATGTACCACTAACCAAAGAAAACGCCAACGTCGCAGCCAGCTTGGGCATAATATCAGTAGCAACACCCACCCTATGGCGCGATGAACAAGCCTCCACCGAAGCCCGCCAAAAACTAACCAACTATGCAAAAACCCTCTTCCCCAAAGACCCCGTAAAAATCGACCACCCCTTCTTTTTACTGGGCAGATGGCTAAAACAAAAACCACTCAACCGCCACACACTCAAATCAGCCCTAGAATTTCTAGAACAAATGCAAAAAATCACCGGTCAACCCCGAGCCTACTACCAAAAAATGAGCCGCTACAAAAGCGGCTGGGAAAAGAAAACCGCACTCACCCTTCTACAACTACACATCCCCTACGGATACGAAACCATCAGCTTCCCCCTGCCAAACGAAATCTACACCCCCGACTTTATCTTAGAAAAAACAGTACAAGGCAGAAAAATCATCCTCGAACCCCACTTTGAGATGACCAAACGCCAAGCCCGCAAATACGCCCTCTTCAAACGCACCTACGGACACCAATTCCTACTAATCTTACTTCTCAAAAATGACCTCATCCCCCTCTATCACCAACGAAGAATCCTAACAGACGACGTCGCCGACGATGTCTGGCCCATCGAATTCATCCACCTATTAGCAGAAAAAATCAAACGCGGCACCTACGGACAATAACCAAACAACAAACAACACATATCCACACACTACATCAGTCGTTGCTGTTTTGTAGTAACATCTTGGGCTTAATAGACAAACCCTTCAAGATATTTGCCGTAAAATAAAAATTCTGCAACTAACAGATATGTTGTTTATGACAAACACTAATAAAGCGAAGCATTTATGGCTTGATGAGTTGAGCACTGTTGAGGCCGCAGAAGCCGCCAGACAAGGCAGAGTGATTATTTTTCCAATTGGATGTGTGGAAGAACATGGCGAACATTTGCCTCTGTGTACGGACAGTATTCAACCCGAATACGTTGCACTCGAGGTTGCACGAAAAACAGGCTGCTTGGTAGCGCCGCCTTTTCGCTATGGCATCATAAATGCAGGTCGCAATTTCTCAGGCAGTCTAACCATTCAATTCAACACACTTCTCAACGTAGTCAAAGACATTCTCTCCGAGTTAGCCCGCAATGGGTTTAACCGCATAATCGTCCTTAGCGGCCATGCAGGCTCCTCACACATGGTAGCTCTCAGACTTGCAGCACAAGAAATCGTCTATCAAAATGGAGAAGAAAACGGCAAACAACGCACACGCATCATGGTTTTGTCAGATTATGATTTTGCAGAAGAACTCACAGATGAGTTAGCAGACCCAAGAGATGGGCATGCAGGAACAATTGAAACCGCCCGGGTTATGGCAATCCGACCAGATCTGATTAAATCAAAAGGCATACCCAGCAACTATGAGATGCCTCGATTTGAAGTTGTACTACACCCCGAACAATACTTTCCAAGTGGCGTTCACGGAGACCCAACAGTAGCCACCAAAGAAAAAGGTCAAAAAATCAACACCCACGTAATTGGACAAATCGTTAAACTTGTCCAAGAACTTGAAACCTAAACAACAAAACAACAAACCGCCGACAGAATAAAGGGGTAAATCAATACCAGACGCTACATAGTTGCGGGTTCGTCACTATAGTAACACTCTTGACTAAATCTTGGTGTGCAGACGCAGTAGAAAACCAAGTTGCAATCACCCACATTTTTTATCCGCTGGGAAGTTCCAGCAGGAATAACAACTATATCACCCACAGAAACCTCAGTAGGCTCTAAACCCCTAACTTCTACGATACCGCGACCTTGAGTGATCACATAGATTTCTTCTATCCCCTCAAGATGATGAGCAACTGTAGTGACACCCGGTTCTACAATAGCCACTGCTATTGAAACCCGACCATCAATAGAACCATAATTTTCTGCAACAAAGCATCGCTCAGGTGTATAGACCAGATTTAGGCTATGAGCTTTAACAATCAGAGGTTTCATAGCTTTCACATCACCACAAAGGGTTACAGACGTTTAAAGCAATCGGCATAAGAAGAGATTTATTTGCGCTTCAAATGATGAGGTCAGATGATGTTGCAGGCAAATTGCTATAAATGGGCAGTGCTTGATAAGGTTGATCGGCATGAGTTTGGACTTTAAAACACGCGTTGTTTGGCTAATTCTTGATGGCAATCCCGAGGGAGCCTTAGAATTGTTAGCTGAGAATCATCAAATTGCTGTTCCACAGCTCAGAGTCGGTATGCCAAAAAAACATAAACACAAAGCCTATGGATGCTACACAGCAAAAAACCAAACCATATATGTCCGCAACAGCGATATGCTGGTTAATCCATTTGTTATTCTACATGAATTCTATCATCATCTGCGAAGCAGAGCAGTGGATAGGGTGCATCGGGGTACAGAAGATAAAGCTGATCAATTCGCTAGAGATTTTATTTTGCAATATCAGGCGACTCTAAAAGAGACACAAAAAAGTGATCAGTAGAGATCTTCATCATAAAAATCTTCATCACTGCAATCTAATGGGGGAGTTATATCTATGCTTACTCTGTCACCGTTTGAGTCATAAGCAGCTATACAGGCGCGGCCTTGGTAGGGGTAACCCACTATCATAAGTATGCGACCAAAAAAATAGTTAAGATCAGTATGGCTGGGTGAAATATTGCCAGATGGATGGGAATGTACAGTTCCAACTAGACTTAGATCACCTGCAAACATGTAGGGGTTGAAGTGAACCTCGCCTTCACCATGAATTGCAAAAGGAGCCAAAATCAAATCCGTTATGGATATAATGGCTTTGCTTTTTTTACCCCTAAGCAAAAGAAAACTCTCGCGGGGATAGAGTTCCTTAGCGCCTGCATAGATAGCATCCAATATGTTACTTGGCATATGAATTGTTAGGTCTTGCGGCATAGCATCAAGTTAGAATTGCCAGTTAAGAAGTTTTTCCCACAGACAAGATTCTTTGTACAAGTAACACACTCAAACCATGACAAAAGAAACTAACCAACATGTGAGCATACAGATATCTTTGGGACAATATTGTCTTGCTGATTCGGTAAACATTTAAGATACACAAAGAATAGAAGTGTGATTTATGGTGCCGGGATGGCAGAGTGGATAACGCGCGGGCCTTGAGAGCCCGTGGATCTTACGGTCCGCATGGGTTCGAATCCCATTCCCGGCGCCTATTGTCTAGATATGGTTCTCTGCGTTTCTACTATACAAAATAGTGCACAAACAAGTCCGGTTTAAAAATAATAGCTACCCACAAAAACAGACAATTTAGCCAAATTTGGCACCTAAGCATGTTGTGTTTTATGATTTGCGTAATGAAGGTTGAGAAGCAGTATTTCGCGAAATTGAAGCAGATAATAAGATGGATTTGAGACAACTTTAGCGTCAATAGGTTAGTTTAGGCGAGCACCTTGCTTTAGCGCTAAATCAGGCATGGAGCGTTGTTTATTAGCGGGATTTTAAATTGACGTTTGATTTAGATAAAACAAAACCTTTAACAAACAAAAAACATTATCTATCTGGTCTTGCCGAAAATGAGCAACCATAACGACGGACTTGACAGAGGGCACGCAAGAAACACAAATCTTGCACCTATGACCAATCGAGTTCTACCCAATTATGGAACAGGTAAGATACGGGCATAAATTCCCGCGCCGAGAGAGCTTCACCAAGCTTAAAGCGACGCTTAGCTGTGAGGTGAAGTGTTAGGTTACGTCGGGAGACAGCAGCCCGCGAAAAATAGTTAATCTACCTCTAAATTTAAGTTAAAGAAGTAGATAGACTGTTAACTACAGGATGCTGAATATGTGGATATAGAGAAAAAAATTGAACTCATTTGCAGACCACCCGCTGAGGAACTGGTAACAACAGAGGATCTTCGAGCACTCCTAGAAGCTGAGGAGCACCCCATTGCCTATAACGGCTGGGAACCCTCAGGCCTTGCACATCTGGGCACAGGCGTTATCTGTGCTTATAAAATGAAAGACTTCGCTGAGGCGGGAATTCACTTCAAAGCATACCTCTCCACATGGCATGCATGGCTCAACAATAAACTAGGCGGCGACCGCGAACTTATCCAGCGCGCCGCAGATCTCTTCCGCCACAGCTGGCTTGCTTTGGGTGTCCCAGAAGACAAAGTGGAATTTATCTACAGTGATGAGCTATACCAAGACATTGATTATTGGGCAAAAATGATAGTAGTTAGTAAAACCCTCACCCTTGCCCGCACCACCCGTACCCTTGAAATAGCGGGACGCAAAGAAGGAGAGGCTCACTACGTCAGCGACTACATCTACACACCTATGCAGGTCGCAGACATATTTCACATGAAAGTTAAAATCTGCCAGCTAGGTATGGATCAACGTAAGGCTAACATGGTCAGCAGAGAAATCGGCGAAAAACTAGGCTTTTGGAAACCCGTCTGTGTTCACCATCATCTCCTACAGGGACTAGAAAAGCCCGCGGTGTGGCCAATTCCAGAAGGTCAAGAACGCGAAGCACTTGCATCTGCCAAAATGTCAAAGAGTAAACCAAAAACCTGCATATACATCTATGACTCCCCCCAAGAAATCAAAGAAAAAATGTCACGCTCCTTCTGCCCCGAGGGTGTGGTCAAATTCAATCCCGTTATAGATATTGCTAAATACATCATCTTCCGAGAAAAACCCGTGTTCACCATCGAACGCCCCGCAAAATTTGGCGGCAATATAGACTTTGAGAGCTATGAAGACCTATCCAACAGCTATACAGAGGGAAAACTCCATCCCATGGACCTCAAAAATGGCGTTGCTGCAGAACTCTCAGAAATCTTAGAACCCGTACGTCGCTATTTTGCCAATCACAAAGACGCACTTGAGTGTCTTGAGGCAATACAAAAAGCACAGGTAACAAGGTAGAGACATTGATTACCCTCCCCAAGACCCGTCTTGAAAAAATTGACAAAGTTATAGCTAAATTAGTCGAACAAGCCGAAAACGGCAAACCAATGGTTGTTGAGGGCAAAAAAGATGCACACGCGCTCTTGACATTAGGCATTGGAGGCAGAGTGTTTATGGTAAAAACGGGTGGAAAATCTTTTTTGCAAGCCACAACTGAAATCGAAGCGTTAGGCGTAACAGAGGTTATTTTGTTGCTAGATTTTGACCGCCGAGGCAGAGAGGGCACAAAACGGCTCCAACAAAGCCTTGAACGCACCAATACCAAAGCAAACACACAGTTATGGCGTGAGCTGGCATCTTTGGTCAGTCGCGATGTACAGTGCATCGAAGGTCTGCCAGCCTATTTGGTGACCATCCAACAAAAACAGGCAGGATAATAAAAACTTCATTCAGACCGGTAGCTTATGTCTTTTGGCAACTCTCCAGCAGAATCACCGAAACCAACAGCTTTTGAGCTACTTCAAGTGCATAACACAACCGGTTGCCTTTGTTGTACCGCGCTTACAATCTTTGGGCGCACCTGATTTGTGGCGTGTTATCACCGTCTTTACGGTCTTTCGCACCGTATTGCAGCTTATTTTTATTGATGAGCGGTTCTTGAAATCGGCGAATTATTTGTGTCGATATGATAATTTCCAAATTAACTTCGCGCAGCCGAGTTTTGCATGGCAAGTGCGCAATCAACCGCTAAAGCAATGCACAAACAAAGAAGAGCATCCTGCGAATCGGCTATATCCAGTTCGTAACTGTCGCCCCAGGTTAACCATTTCTTTGATAAACGCATGATCTGGCGTTCATTTGCGGTTAACGAATATTCATGCGCCCAAAAATTACCGTCTAATCTCCAAGGCAAACCCTCTAAACGGTACTTTTGACGAAAGAACGTAATTTCCTTGACAATTTCACAAACCCCGTGACCGTTTATTTCCACAAAGAAACGAGGCGACCAAGACAGCACTTTCTGTCGGATAAATGCAACCTCAGTTCCGTTCATATCATAAACATGTAGTTTTTTACCCCAGGATAAAATCTCTCCTTGTATGGCATAACAGTCAGTTCCGTTTTCGTTCTTAACAAAAAACCTGTCACGCCACGAGAAAACTTTTTGCTTCAAATATAATTTCATGTCATTTCCTTCTCTAATCATTACCGCACCATATCGCCGAGGTACGCACTATTTTTGTGCATATACCTTGTATGCCGATTATATAACAAACCGAGCCGTCAGGGTTCTTCACGTCCATGTTAACGACATATCCATAAAGCGCGCTGTCAAATGTAGAGTAACCAGAATGCGTCTTTTCCCAAATGCCATTTTTTATATCAAACAAAATCGAGATACAGCACCGTTTTTGGCGGGGATTTTTGTGTGACAGCCTCAAATTCATAAAGTTTACCTAATGCGCTAATCCTTCCAAATTTACTATTTAAATTCTTCTAATGCACATATTTAGTGTAATGAACGCTTGATGGACAACTATGCATTAACGTTGCAATATTTGCTGGAATCCTCGCAGAGCTAAATATGTACCTACTAATCAACGACTCTGACCTAAGTCTTAGCTACCTACAACTAAGACTTGATTCCAGTGTAGATAAACCTTGATGTACCCTCAAAGGGGCAACACTCTTCAAGTCAAATTAGCTACTCCATCACCAAATTTTAATGCGCATCAAAAGCTAAACACCAGTTTTGCGAGATTGACTGCCATCAAAACTCAGTAGACAACTACAACGTCAAATCGACAGTTGATGTTATTTATGAACGATTAACCATATCGGGTTGAGCATTATATTATCAAAGGTCAACTATGGAAACCTTGCGAGTGATCTTCTCAAAAAGAGAGCTCTACGCCCCAAATGCCGCCGCCTATATCAACCGGGTAAACACCACTTCACATAAACTATCAAAGGGGTGAAGCTTTTGGAGAAGAAAACATTTTGCGAAGGTAACAACGCGGGGGTTTATAGGTAAAAGCATCTGCTTAAACTCAAACCCAAAGATGATTGTTACTTATCGTCACTTTGCTATCACAAGTACTTGAGAGGGCACAAGTGGCTTGCAGAGGGGTTTACAAATGTAGCAGCCTGAATTTTTTTCGATTCCATAGTCTATTGATTTTAGAAATTGGCAAACTTTTTCTTCTTGCTCAGTGCTGTGGGGTTCAATGTATAGGGTGGGTTTGTGTTTTTGGATGGTTTGTCGGGCGCCTTCGAGGATGTTTGCTTCGCTTCCTTCGGCGTCGATTTTTATGTGTTGTGGGGGGAGCAGTTGTTCAATTAGGGAATCTAATTTTTCGACATTTACTTTAACAATTTTTTTTACGCTAGCGTTGCCAAAAGAGGCTCCAAACATGTAGAAGGAGCTTCGTTCATGTTGCGATGATATCATAAAGTCACATTCACTATCGGTGTTGCCTATGGCGATTTGTAGGGGCACTATATTAGTTGCGGTTTGATTTAGGGAGAGGTTTGCTTTCAGTTTGGTGAATGTTTCAGGATTGGGTTCAAACGCATACACTACATTGCCTAGCTGGAAACTCGATATGGCTAAAGAGTACAAGCCAATGTTTGCACCGATGTCATATACTACCTCTCCGGGTTGAATATTGTTTAGCAGGACCATTAGCAATGTTTCTTTGCCAAGTTGTAGATTTATGGGTTTTGCGGAATAAATTTTAAAATTAATCAGAGGTTTAATTGAGACATATCTAGTCATTAATTTAGATTTATACACAAAATTCTCAAGTGTACCATTAATATTAATCAGCAGTTTTGATAAATACATAAAATCACCTAGAGAACAAGCGCAAAAGCTGGTGAGCAATAGATATCAGACTAGAACCGCCTATAAATATTTTGACAACTAAGCACTTGACAGTTAATCGCGGGATGTGCCGGGGGAAACTTGCTCAAACTACAAAGTTCAGCATTTTTGGTCGAAAAGAACCGTGAAAAACCGTTGTTTCTTGTTTTTCAAGGTTTGACTATTTTTTGGACAGTTGGGGGGGTATTTAGTAGTTTAGAAGGCAAGTTGGTTTTGAAATATTTGTCCAGCTGGGTTTGGCTGATAGTTGGGAGCGCCCCCCGTTACTAGACCCCACTGTGTGCCTGTTCGCCAAGGGGCCCAGGCCCAGGCGGCGTATCCTATGCTGTTTTGATTTAGGACTGTTAGGGTATTGTTGTACCACTCATATTCATTGTCTTGGTTGGTGGCCCAAAGATTGCAGCCGATTTCGCCTATCCAGAGGGGTTTATCAAACCCTAAAACGCCGGTTTGAGTTAGAGCAAAGGTTATGTCAGCTAAACTGTGGGGCAGACCATCCGAGGTGGGCCAGTTGTAGAATGCGGTTCGATAGATGTGTGTGCTATAGACAAGGTTTTCTGCAGGGTCAAATAAAGGGTGGGCCTCTACCCACTCTAGACCCCACAGTGAACCTTGTTGGTACCAATTATAGTCTAGGGCTATGCCATAGTTCCACTGGATAACAATCAAGTTTGTCGCACCTAATTCTCGGATGGCACTGATGCATTGTTGAGTGGTTTTAAACCAGCTTGCTTCTGCGATAGGGTCGCCTCTTGCGTTGGGTTCATTCCAGAACTCAAAGAGAACATTTGGATGTGATTTTAGAGTATTAGCAACCTGTGTCCACAGGTCAACAAAGCCTTGGGGGTTATTTATAAGGCCGTTGCCATCGGCCCATGGTAAAACACCCTCAGGCATACCACTTAGAGGAGTGGTTTGCCAAAAAGTAAAATCTACATATATGCCACGTTCGGCGGCTTGAGTTATAAAATATGAGAGATTGCTTTGGAAATTATCAGTGTTGTCTAGCCACCACTGGACTGTTGCGGTGACACGTACGATATTGACGCCCCATTTTTGGAGGGCATCAAGGTTGGAATTTACGACCTCAGGATTCCAGGTGTTCCAAAGAATGTTACCGTCTTGAGTCATCCAGCTGCCGTTTGGACCATCGATGAAGTAGGTGTAGTCAACGCCACGCAGAGTTATGACTTTATTGCTCTCTGTTTGGATTTGGCGGCCAACCACATGGATGGGTTCTATGTTTGGGGTTGTTTGTTTAAAGGTTGCACTTATGGTGTGGTTGGTTTGTATGTTTGTGAAACTATAGGTGTTTGTGGGGCCTTGATTTTGGCCATCAACTATAACTTGGTTGATGGTGTAGCCAGGGTTGGGAGTTATTGTAAATGTTTGGTGTCCTCCAGCGTGGAGGTGTATTTGATTGGAAGGGGCTATAGAACCGCCGGGGCCAGCTATGGGGGTGAGGGTGTAGGTTGGGGGGATGTAGCTGTTTGTGACAAGTATGTTGTCAAGATAGACTATGGAGATATGGTTTGCAACGCCGAGGGTTATTTGATTGAGAACAGATCCGGTGTTTATGTTTGTGTTATTAACCACCAAACAACCATCAACCCATAAGCTAGACCAACCCGAAGTAAGATTTGCATAAACAGCTATCTCAACAAGATGCCAAGTTCCCAAAGTTGCGGGCTCAGCCATAGAGGAGGAGCTAAAAATTTCGGTGCCCAAACCATCACGGTAGCTAAGGGCATAGTTTAGGGTGTCGCCGTTGTTTTTAAGGCCAAATCTGCTACCCACCGTTGAGCCATTTGACAATTCTATAACCGTTGCGACCCCGCCATTGGGAATGAAATGTAGATCTATCCAAACATATGCTTGCAGATAAACAAAAGAACTTGGAGCCAAATTTTTATAGATAAAGGCTTGACCCCCCTCAGAGTATACAACCCCGCGGGTCGAATAGAGGCCCTCGTAGGCTTTTGTTGCGGAAGTTGATATTACCCCGTCTGAGGCTATGGTTCCGCTCCAGGCATTAAGAGAACCGCTCTCAAAGCCGTCACTAAATGTGTAGGGCCTAAATGATGCTGTGATGAGATGATTACTTTGGATATTTGTGAATGTGTAGCTGGTTTGGGCACCTTGGGGTTGTCCGTCAATTGTTACTTGAGAGATTAAATAGCCCGGGTTGGGGGAAATAGTAAAGGTTTGGTTTGTTCCCGCAGTGACTTGTAGGGTACCCAGAGGACTAATGGAGCCGCCAGGGCCAGCTGAGGCTGTGATAGTGTAGGAGGGCTCAGCGTTACGGGTAACCCTTACATAGTCAAACCATACTTGGACAGGTGTCCAGGCATAATTTTGTGCAATCCCCCCCACTAGGGTAACATGGTTACTGGTTTGAAATGCAGAATAGGGAGTATAGCTGTGAGTTAGCTTTGTTTGGCCATCAATAATTAGTTGTAGTTGTTGGTTTGAGTTATCTAATTGGAGGGTTATATCATAGTATGTATTGGCTTGTACGATAGCTGTGTCATAGACTGTTAGGTAATTGGGCCATTCACCAATCCATAGGCCAAAACGCTGAGATCCATCAACAAAGACATAGATTGCCGCCGCTTTGGAATTTGAGGAGTCAAATATTTCGGTGAAAATTATAGCTGAATTGCCCTGACCGTTAGTGGGTATGGTGCTAAAGCATACACGTAAAGATACAGAGAGCACCTCTGAACTCCTTAGGGGTAATTGGTCCTTTACCACATAGCAACCAGCGCCATCACCGCCGGTTACGGTAAATAGTGCAACCCCGTTTGAGATTGTTGGATTTGCATAGGTTGAGCTCCAAGCACTAAAAGTTCCACTCAAAAAATCATCACTAAACAGCGGATCCGCACTCACAGATGGTAAAAAAGCAATCATCGAAAATAACAGCATCGATACAGCAACCACAGATATTGTTTTTTTGAGTGTTTTTAGCATGTTTTCACCAAAAAATATTACTTTTAAAAGCTACAAAGGACTAGTCTCTATGAGAGCTATAAAGCTATCGGCAAGTATTAACCGCAACCATAACAACATTTATCGTATAAACGCTTAATGGACAATCAGACTGCGCAAAAACGCTCAACTCAAAAAGTTGACCGCCAATCACCCAATTGATTTGGAAGATTTATTTTGATTTGTTACAATATTTTTATCAACAGAAATTATGTTAAGAAAAAATTG
>Ga0123356_10001469_pt1 | contig 25978 bp, 12 predicted proteins | sample TergutEmb28metaG_2_FD_92546 | JGI IMG/M metagenome (GOLD analysis project Ga0123356, IMG submission 92546) | Embiratermes neotenicus P3 segment gut microbial communities from Petit-Saut dam, French Guiana - Emb289 P3 | ecosystem: Host-associated > Arthropoda: Insects > Digestive system > Gut ...
CGCGCCGTGGCGCTCGAGCGCGCCGGGCAGGTGGTGCCGCTCGATGCCAACACGCGCGCCCGCTGCCGGGCGACCTTCGAGGACTTGGGCCGCACGGGACTGCGGGTGCTGGCCGTGGCCTATGTGATGGTCGGGGTGCGCGCCGACTACTCCGCCGCCGATGAGCGCGATCTGATACTCGCCGGCTACGTCACGTTTGCCGACAAGCCCCTCCCCGATGCGGCCGCCGCCCTCGCCGCCTTACGCGAGGCCGGCGTCCAGGTGAAGATCATCACCGGCGACAGCGATCTCGTCACCACGCAGGTGTGCACGCAGGTGGGCTTGGATCCCGGCAGGGTCGTGCTCGGGGAGGAGATCGAGAAGATGACCGACCCCGCGCTGCAGGCCGTGGCCGAGGAGACCACGGTGTTCGCGCGCGCCTCCCCGGCGCAGAAGAACCGTATCCTGATGGCGCTCAGGCACCGTGGTCACGTGGTCGGTTTCATGGGCGACGGGATCAACGATGCACCCTCGCTCCACGCGGCGGATGTAGGCATCTCGGTGGCGTCGGCGGTAGACGTGGCGCGCGAGGCGGCGGACATCATCCTGGTCGAACCGGGCCTCGAGGTGCTGACGAGCGGCATCCTGGAAGGTCGCAAGGCCTTCGGCAACGTCATGAAATACCTGCTCATGGGGACCAGTTCGAACTTCGGCAACATGTTCAGCATGGCCGGCGCCTCGACCTTCCTGCCATTCCTGCCAATGCTGCCGACGCAGATCCTGCTGAACAACTTCCTCTACGACCTCTCGCAGATCACCATTCCGACCGACAACGTCGATGAGGATTTTGTCAGGAAGCCGCAGCAGTGGGATATCGGCCTGATCCGCAGGTTCATGCTGTACGTTGGTCCCATCAGCTCGGTCTTCGACTTCCTGACGTTCTACGTCCTGCTGCATTTCTTCAACGCCAGTCAGGAGTTCTTTCACACGGGCTGGTTCGTCGAATCACTGGCGACACAAACCCTCGTGATCTACGTGATCCGCACCATGGGCAATCCGTTTGCGAGCAGGCCCAGCCGGCCGCTGCTGATCACGACGCTGCTCGTCGTGGCGGTGGGCGCGCTGCTGCCCGTCAGCCCGCTCGCCCGCCCGCTGGGATTCGTGCCACTGACCGCAGGGTTCAATTTCTTCGTGGTGGTGGCGACGCTGCTATACCTGCTATGCGTGCAGCTCGCCAAGGGGCTGCTGTGGCGACGGGCGGCGAGCGCCGCGATGGCGGCCGTGAGTCATTGACACCCAGGGTGTTTCGAGAGCCCACGCGCGCGTCCAGGCGCCGCACACGATTTCCGCAGGACGCGCGCCAGCGGCCCCGTCGACAGGATCAGCAGCCACAGTGGGTCGAACGCTCCGCCGCCTCCACCGCCGCCTGTTGATGCCGAGCCGGAGCCTGAAGTGTCCGGGCTACTGAAATCGACGGTGACCTGCGCGTTGGCGGCGGGGGGAGCTCCGACGCAGGTAATCGTGTAGGAGTCGGCTCCCGCACCCGGCTCGGTTATCTGCATGGATCCGGAGAGCGCGAGACTTCCGCTCCAGCCATCACCCGAGACGCCGCCGGAAGCCGTGCACGAGCTGGAATGCTCGGAGCTCCACGACAGTGTCACGCTCTTGCCGGTCGTCTGCGTACCGAGGCTGCTCGCGAGGGTAACCGCAGGTGTGGCAGCAGGGGGTGGAGCCGTGCTCGGCGCAGTGTAAGTGACCTGGGTCTGCGCCGTTACGTTGCTGCAGTTGATACCGTATGTGACGGTGCCCGTGGCAGGTGAGGTCACGGTCATCGTTCCTGAAGACGCCAGTGAGCCATTCCAGCCATCGTTGCCGTCGCCCCCGACTGCGGTGCACACGCTCGCGGGCGAGCTCCAGGTGAGCTTGATCGGGGTAGTGACAATGGCCGTGGTGGCGCTGGCGGAAACGGTAGTCGGCGCTGCGGCAGCGATGGTGACCCGAGTGGATGCCTGTACGGCCGCACCGCCCGTGCCGCAGGTTATGGCGTACGTGAAGGTACCGGTTGCCGTCGGGATGACCGGCATCGAGCCGCTCGGCGCAACGGAACTGCCGCCCCAGTTCACCGCGCCCGGAACGACTGAGCTGCACGGAGCAACTGTGGAATTCCAGGTGAGCGTGAATACCTGGTCGAGCGCGAGACCTGCGGGAGTGGCGCTGATCGAGACCGCCGGGGGAGGTACGGTGACACTGAGTTGTGCCTGTCCCGCCGAGCTGCCGGTTCCACACGCGACGGTGAAGGTGTACCTGCCCGGGGCGGCTTCAGTGACCGTCTCTGAGCCTTGCGCTCCGCCGTAGTTGCCTGCCCAACCGTCACCTGAGACGCCGCCGGTTTGAGTGCACGGGGTCGTGTTGGTCGTCCACCAGAGCTGGTAGGGGTAGTTCGCGACCCAGGTGGTGATTGGCGGACCACCCGGTCCTCCCGTCGTAAGAGTTACCGTCGGATTCGGCGTCGTCCAGTCGACGGAGGTGCTGGCCTGCAAAGTTCCGCAACTGAGCTGGTACACGTAGTGCCCCGCGAGGAACTGCGCGTCGGCGGCGGTACCACTCGGGTACCGACCCTGCAGCGTAACACTGGTGTTGCCGACCGGTCCGAGCGCCGCGAGCACGCAGGGGGTGAGGTTCGAGTTCCACAGCAGGTCCGTCGTCGGACTTATCCCGGGCTGGTCCGGATAGACCTGCTGCGTGGGTGATACCGCCGAGATGGTGATCGCGGCAGCGGCGTTGGTGAATACAATCGTGACATTCGAACTTGCCGACTGACCGCCTCCGGTACAGTTGATCGTGTAGGTGTAGCTCCCGGCAGCAGTCTCGGTGACGAATGCGGATCCGGAAGAGCCCAGGGCGATCTGCTGCGCCCAGTTGTCGCCCGGCGCGCCGCCCGATCCGGAGCAATTGTCGCCGGAGCCCGGTGCCCGCCACAGCAGCGTCGCGTACGATCCGGTCCGTATCTGCGTGGAGTCCGCGGTCATCGTCACCGACAAGGGCACAACCGTGACGGAGGCTTGCGCCGAGGCCGATTGCGGCCCGGAGCCACAGGTCAGCGTATAGGTAAGGGTTCCGAGCCGAGAGCCCGTCACTGTCTGCTGGCCGGGGTTGGGTTTCGCGCCCGACCAGCCATCCCCCGAAATGCCACCGCTCGCAACGCACGGCGACACGTTCGCGGACCACGCCAGGGAGACTGCGCCACCGATCAGCACCGGTCCCAGCGGACCGTTCAGCGAAACGGAAGGCGGCACGTAAATCCAGTCCACGCTGACACTGGCATGTCCTGTCAGGTCACCGGCGCTGCAACTCAAAGTGTAGGTGACCTGGCCTCCGGAGTAGTTGACCAGCTTCGCGCTGCCGCTCGCCGGCCTGGCACCCGCCCAGCCGTCGCCCGCGGCTCCGCCGCTCGCGGTACACGATTGCGCGCCCGCGACACTCCACGACAGCGTGAGTGTGCCAAGCGTCGTCGGAGACGTCTGATCGGCCGTCAATGTCATGGGCATGAGGCCGGTCCCGGCCATGACCAGGTGTCCCGTGCCACCGGGGTCGAGAACCGACTGCAACGTCGTGCTGCCGGTCGTGCTGGTAGCGTCGGCCGTCGATGCGAACACCGCCGAGAGGGCGGTGTACTGCGCGGTCACCGTGCTCGGGGCCGGCACCGGTGGAGGGTTGACGGGGCAGACGCCGGCGGAATTTCCGCCGCTCTGCAGCGCGGCGAGACTGCCACTGCCCACGACGTGGTTGTTCGGGTCGAACACCGCACTGCCGGACGCCCCGGAGCCGACGTTGCCGAGCTGGTTGACCAGACCCCAGAACGTGGAGTCGTAGCCTGCGTTGAGCGTACTCGACGGTATGTGCTGAAGAATGGCCTGACCGTACCAGCCGACATATTGCTTGTTGTAGCCGAGCGCGTGGTGCAGCGAATAGCCCCCGGTGAACACGCTCCCGGTCGCGTCCCATCCCGCCCAATAGGCGTCGCTGACCACGGGCGGCGCGTCGAGCCGGACCAGCCAGGCATCCTGTTGTTCGACCACCGTGCTGGCGCCCCCCTGTTGCGGTGCGCTGCCGTCGTAGATGGATCCCAACACTGCCCCGCACGGGGAGACGGCGTCCCAATATACGGTCATTGAACCTGCGTTCTGCGGCGCGCCCCCGCCGAGCTGGCCGCTCTCGCAGTGCCGCGCGGTGAGCACGTAAGGCGTCAGATCACCGCTGGTGTTGTTCAGCAGCGTGCCGGTGCACTGATACTGGTTGCCGATGAGAACGGCGACAGTTGCGTGCGCCGGCCCCTGGTTGGCTGTCGTCGCATCGCAAGAATAGTTCTCGGTGCAACTCTGCGTGGACGCGGCATTGGCCCCACCCAAACCCCGGTAGCCGGCCTGGAGACTGTCGATCTGCAGTTGTACGGCGCCAGCTTCGGACGCGGCCACCGACAGGGAGAGCGTCAGGGTGTCGCCGAGCAGCGGACGACTCCAGAGTCCGCCGCGGCTGACATCGCGTGCCCGATAGCTCACTGTCGAATGCGCGCCGCTGACGCTCAGCACCGCGCTCGTCGGCATTGCGAGGCGCGAGGCGTGAAACGACATCGACACGGCCGTCGGGATCTGCACGCTGTAGGTCCACACGCGGCGTGAACCCGTGGAGCTCCACTCACCCTGAGCGTCTGCCGAGATCCGCTGCGGTACGGCGACGGCGAAGCGTTCTGGCTGCGGCGCGACCTGGTCGATGAGTGTCGGAAGATCGACGCTGAGGACGGTGGGTGGTGTTGCTCGAACCGGAAAAGTAAAACAGACCGCGAGAGCCAGCAGGCTCCCCAGACGCAGGGTGTACCCCCTCATAGACCCGCCTCTTATAATTGTTATCTTCTGGCGCCGTCGTCAGACGTCGCCCCTGACCTTTATGTTCGCGCCACCCATGATACACCCCGATGGGGTTGGCTCTCGGGCTCGTGGCGCGACTTTCGGTACGATGCCGGTCGTCTGATCTATCTAAGTCTTTGATTTACCAGGGTATCTAGTAGCCGAATCTGTAATGGATCTCCCCATAGATCTCGCGCGGATTGTTCCAGTGGAACCCGTCGAAGGTCAGGCTGTTGTCGATCATCAGGTGTTTGTCGGTCACGTTCAGCACCGTGATTGAGGCAGACAGATGCGCGCCGAAGTCCTTACCGAGGCTGATATCGAGGATGCCATGGCTTGGCAGGTGACTCGGAGGCGGATCGCCATTCGAGAACCCGGAGCCGAAGTACAAGTTCATGGAGATGAAGGACTGCCAGGGAAGCTCGGTACGGAAACCCGCATTGAGGGTGTTGCGCTGGTCGTGATCGAGCGCGAAATAGCCGCTCGGAGGGGAGAAATCGGTGAGGCCGCCGGTGATGGTTCCGATGCCGTCCGCCGTCTGGTTGGAATAGGTGACGTATACGTGCGTTCCAGCCCAGAAGCGTGGTGAGCGCACCGTGAGCTCGTTACCGCGGATCAATGCCCCGGTGATCGTGACGGGGAAGAAGACATTCGAGTTGCCGATCGGGTTGTGATCGAAGAAGTTGCGCACCTGGGTCTGAAAGTGATCGATCTCGATCGTCCAGTCGTCCACCGGAATCGTGAGGCCCACCTGGTACTCTTCGTCGCGCTCACCGCGCAGGGGCAGAAATGCGAGCGCGCTGCTCTGCGCGTACGCCAGCAGCGGCCCGGAGATCGTCGCCAGCGGCGGAGGCTGATAGAACTTTCCCCAGAATCCGCGCAATAACCAGCCGAGGAAGGGGAGCCTGAACGTCGCGCCGAGCCGCGGGTCGGTCGCGTTCTCGGTTTTCAGCCCCTCGAAACGGGTCTGGCGTACACCGGCTGAAAGCGTGAGCCGCTCAGTCAGCCGGAAAGTGTCCTGCAGCCAGGCCGCTACTACGTTGCCGGTCGGGCGCAAAGACTGCATGACTGGGGAATAACTGCCATCGTTGAAGAGGATGTTGAAGGACTGGTTATCGACCTGGCCGAAACCGTACAGCCCCGCGTCCAGGGTGTTGCGGCCCGCGTTCCAATGCAGGTTTTCCTCGCCGCCGAAGTAGTTCGATGATCGCTGCGCCGTGGTGCTGATCGGGTAGTCCCATGGCGCGCCGTCGTAGTCGGCGCGGTTGTAATGATAGAAGAGCGAGCTCGTGAGCACTGCATTGGTGCCAAAGCTGTGCGCCCACGACAAGATCGTGAACGCATCGGCCTCGCGTTGCACGTCGCCGGCTATCTGCCCCGGGAGGTTGGGGATCTGGTAGTCATCGCGCCGGGCGGAGAGAACCAGGCGCACCTGATCCTGCGGAGTCAGGTTGTAGAACAGGGTCGAGAAACCTCCGTAGCCGTCCTGACGATCATGGATGATGTCGCCAGTGGGCGTCATGAGCCCAAGCTCGCTGCGGTTGCCGTTGAGGCTCGCGTAGTAGGCAAAGTTGTCGGTGTGGCCGCCGATACTTACGTAGTTGTTGGTCTGGCCGAAGTTGCCGGCGCTCACCATGAGCTCGGCCTCGTTGTTGCGCTCGAACCCGGTGCGCGGCACGACGTTGAATACCCCATAGGTCCGATCGCCCTCCGCGGCGCCGTAGCCGCCGCGCTCGACCTCCAGGTAGTCGATGTCCTTCGGATCGATCTGGGGACCTAAGTTGCTGGCGATGTTGGTGTTTGGGACCTCCACGCCATCGACTTCCCAGGTCACCTGGTGTCCACCGCGTACGTGCAACTGATCGTGCACGAAGTACGCGCCGGGTACGAAGTTGGTGATCATGGCGAGGCTGTTGGTGCGATCGGCGCCGGGTGTGAGCCGAATGTCCTGGCGATTGACGAGCGTGCTCGGCGTGAAGCTCTCCGCGGTGGGCGGAGCGCTCGCACTCACCGTGACTGTCTCCAGAGACTTACCCGCGCTCAACGCGACATGAATCGATGGGGCCGCACCTGACAGGACGGTCAGCGGAACTGCAGCCGTCACGAAGCCGCTGCGGCTGACCGTCAGGACATAATCACCGAGCGGAACGCCAGGAAAGGAAAACTCCCCGCCACGGCCACTTTGGGCCGTCTGTGACCATGCCGACGCTGCTGCCTTGAGTTCGACGTTCGCCCCGGACACCGGGTGGTGCTGCGCGTCGTGCACGACACCATGCACGTCACCGAGATCCGTGGCATACACAGCCGATGGCGCAACGAGCGCGCCAGCCAGGGATACGAGACAAGTTCCCAGAACGGCGTGTCCGGCGCGCCGGACGGCTGAAACGGCGCAGCCCGCCACGCGCGCCGATGCAGCCGGCGGCGGCCTGCCATAATGAGTGCTCATAAGAATCTCCCCGAACCGAAAGGGAACGCAGCCGTGAGAGCGCACCCATCACGGGCGCGCTCTAACGCAGTGCCGGAGGGCTGCTCCAGCGCTGGAGGATCGGTCAGGCCGTGACCGGAGGTCCGCGGGAGTGCGGCAAGTAGACGAGTCGGACGACGATCGCCCGCGCCACTGAGGGAGCGGCCGGTGCGAGCGACGCGAGCCAGAGGTCCGTGAGTATCGGGGAATGTGACGGCGTGCCGCTGTCACACGCCGTACCAAACACGCAGTGGTCGGTGTAGGAATGGCCTGTGCCGTGGTGGTGGTGACCGGCGTGGACCAGCAGCTGCGCAGGGAAGCCCTCGGGGCAGATCTCGACCGTAAAGGGCTGCTCGCTCGAGGGCATGAAGCCCTGAGGAATGAGCGAGCGCGCGACGAAGGCAAAGAGCATCACGCCTGCGATCAGCAGGCGTGACGCCTTATGAGAGAAACGGATGCGCATAGCTCGACCGGCTCTGATCCGCCGCGCAGACCCCAACCATACTATACGGACTGTGGGTCTGCCGCGACTCTGCGCCATTCACGCCGGGCAACACTCCACCGCCCCGACCCGGGTACCGCTCGGCAGCGAGTGGGTGTTTCACTACCTGGTTGGTGTGCGAAAGGAGAACGGCCCGGTCAACGTTGGTGTAACCCGGAAGTGCGCTCCCCAAAAGGACGGGCACGGCGTGGCCGGCGGTTGCATTACTACTGCACCCCCCTCCATTGGGGTGCAGTAGTGCAGCCTTCAGTCGCGCCGGCCCGTCCGGCTTTGCGGCCTCGCGGCGGCGTTTGCGGCCACAGCGCTCCACAGACGGAGACGCCCGCAGGGTACCGGGGGTGTTTCTTAAGCGGGAGTCAGGAGCGCTGACACGTCGCGAGCGCGAGGCCGGATCTTTCTACATCCGACCTACGGATCTCAGATTCCACCCACGTCGTCGCCGGGAAGGCGTCTTAGAAGGACCAAAGCCAGGGTCAGTTGATTGCTCATGAGCGTCACCTCCATGACGGCCCTTGACGTTACGCCGCGCTCCTCAATGATGTGTGCACGCTACCGCTACCGCGGTTGAATGATCCACCAAAGTGGCGGGAGCTCATGGCTCCCTGAGGCTCCGCCGCTCATCGCCTCGCCCGTGCCTGCGTCAACTCTGTCACGGCCTGTTCGTCGCTCTCTGGTACTGCCAGCCGCGGCTCGGGACGAAAAACCCGGCCGCGGGACCGCCAGATCTCGTACAGCGGTGGATAAACCACCAGCTCGAGCACGAATGAGGTCAGGATACCGCCGATCATCGGTGCGGCGATGCGCTTCATGACATCGGAGCCGACCCCGGTCGACCACATAATCGGTACGAGGCCGAGAAACATGGTTGCCACCGTCATGAGCTTTGGCCGCAACCGGCCGGCGGCGCCCTGGCGGATGGCCGCGCGCAAGCCCGCGAGCGTACCGAGCGACCCCTCGCGACGGGCGCGCTCGTGGGCAAGCTCCAGATACAGCAGCATGAAGACGCCCGTCTCCGCATCGACACCGAGCAGAGCAATCAGACCGACCCAGACGGCTACGCTCATGTTGTAACCGAGCAGGTACAGGAACCACACCGCCCCTACGGCGGAGAACGGCACCGCGAGCAGCACGATGGTGCTTTTGATGACGGACTGGGTATTGAGATAAAGCAACCCAAAGATCAAAAGCAATGTGAAGGGAACCATCAGGGTGAGCCGCTCACGAATGCGCTGAAGCGCCTCGTACTGACCGCTCCAGGCGATGGAATACCCGGGTTTGAGCTTCAGGGCGCTGAGCCGCGGAGCAGCGTCGGCGATGTAGGAGCTGGGATCGCGGCCGGCAATGTCGACGTACACGTACCCCGTGAGCAGGCCGTCTTCGTCGCGTAGCATGGCCGGGCCCGAGACGGTCTTGATCTCGGCCAGCTCCGCCAGCGGTATGTGGCGCTGCCCGCCCGATGCCGGGACGAGGACGCGTCCAAGCGCTGCGAGGTCCGAGCGGAAATCGCGCATGTAGCGCACGTTGACGGGGTAGCGCTCGCGTCCTTCGACGGTGGTGGTGACGTTCTCACCGCCGATGGCGTTCTGTACCGCGGTCTGGGCATCGTCGATGCTCAGTCCGTAACGGGCGAGCGCCTCGCGGTTCCAGACGAAGTCCAGGTAGTAGCCGCCGCCGGTGCGCTCCGCGAAGGCGCTGCGGGTGCCGGGTACGGTTTTCAGCAGGGCCTCGACGCGGCTGCCGATCTGCTCGATCTCCCCGGTGTCGGCTCCGGAGATCTTCAGGCCCACCGGCGTGCGAATGCCGGTGGTCAGCATGTCGATGCGGCCCTTGATCGGCATGGTCCAGGCGTTGGAGAGGCCGGGAAGCGCTACCGCCTCATTCAACTCCGACACCAGCTCGTCGGTCGAGACATGGTCAGAGGTGATACGGCGCCACAGCGGCTTCAGCCACTCGGGCGACCAGGACGAATACCAGGTCCGGATCCTGGGCCACTGCTCGGGCGGCTTGAGCACAATGAGGGTCTCGAGCATGGAAAGCGGTGCCGGGTCGGTGGAGGTTCCGGCGCGCCCCGCTTTCCCCAACACGTGATCGACTTCGGGGAACTCGCGGATGATGCCATCGGTGGCCTGCAGGACCTGCTGCGCTTCCCCGATTGAGATGCCCGGCATGGTCGTCGGCATATAGAGCAGCGAGCCTTCATCGAGGGGCGGCATGAACTCGGTGCCTAGTTTCCAGAAGACTGGAATCGTGATGAGGACCAATGCCGCGGCGCCGCCGATCACCAGCCATTTCTGCCGCAACGCCCAGGAAACCACCGGGTCGTACAGGCGAATCAGAGTGCGGCTGATCGGGTCGTCCTGCTCATCACGAATGCGCCCGACGAGGGTTGCGTTGGCCGCGCGGGCGAGCCACCGCGGACGAAAATGGAAGCTGCGCATGCGCGTGAACAGCAGCAGCAGGGCGGGAGCGAGGGTAATGGCAAGCACCGCGGCCACGACCATCGACAGTGTCTTGGTGTACGCGAGCGGCTTGAAGAGCCGGCCTTCCTCCGCCTCCAGCGCGAGAATCGGCAGAAACGCCACGCCGATCACCAGCAGGGCGAAGAAGCTGGGGCCGGCGACCTGTTTCACGGCATCGAGAACCACACCGCGGTAGTCTTCCTTTCTGCCGTTTCGCTGCCACTCCTCCAGGCGCTTGCGCACCTGTTCGACCACCACGATCGACGCATTCACCAGCGCCCCGATGGCGATGGCGATGCCACCCAGCGACATGATGTTCGCCGTGAGTCCCAGGGCGCGAAACGGCACAAAGGCAATGAGGACCGCGACCGGAATGGTGATGACGGGGATCAGCGCGCTCGGAATGTGCCGGAGGAAAAGGAAGATGACCAGCGCAACGACGACCATGATTTCCACGATCGTGGACCGCAGGTTCGCGATCGAGCGCCGGATCAGATCCGAACGATCGTAGATGGGAACAATGCGCACGCCCTCCGGAAGGCTCCCTTGCAGCTGCCGGATCCTGGCCTTCACCCGGTCGATGACCTGGAGAGCGTTCTCGCCCTGACGCATCACGATGATGCCGGAGACCGCCTCTCCCGCGCCGTCCAGATCGGCGACGCCGCGCCGCAGGTCCGGGCCCTCCCTTACCTGGCCGATGTCCTTGATGCGGATCGGCGTGCCATCCGCGGAGACCGCCAGCACGATTTGCTCGATGTCACGCACCGATTGGACATAACCGCGGCCGCGGATCATGTACTCGGTGCCGCCGAACTCGAGCAGCCGCCCGCCGACGTCCTGGTTACCGTCGCGTACGGCGTCCACGACGCGGGAGATCGCGATGCCATAGGCCTGCAGACGGCTGGGATCGACGTTGACCTGGTACTGGCGACCGAATCCGCCGAGGGAGGCGACCTCCGCGACGCCGGGCACGGACTTGAGATAGTAGCGGAGATACCAATCCTGGTAGGAGCGCAGATCTGCCAGCGAATGTTTGCCGGAGCTGTCGGTGAGGACGTATTGAAAGATCCAGCCGAGTCCCGTGGCATCCGGACCGAGCTCCGTCTTGACGCCTTCCGGGAGCCGCGGCAAGACGCCGGAGAGGTATTCGAGCGTGCGCGAGCGAGCCCAGTAGATGTCGGTGCCTTCCTGGAAGACGACGTAGACGTAGGAATAGCCGAAATCCGTGACGCCGCGCACGGCCTTGACCCGCGGCGCGCCGAGCAGCGCAGAGACGATGGGGTAGGTGACCTGCGCTTCGAGAATATCGGGGCTGCGGTCCCAGCGGGAATAGACGATGACCTGCGTGTCGCTGAGGTCCGGGATGGCATCGAGCGGGACGTGTCTCATCGACCACCAGCCGGCGAGCGCGGTGGCCGCCACCAGGGTCAGGACCAGGAACCGGTTGCGCGCCGAAAACTCGATGATCCGGTTGATCATGGCTCAGCGAGACCCGCTGAGTTTCATGCGGCTTTCGGAATCCAGGAGGAAATTCCCGGCAACGACGATTCGCTCTCCGGGCTCGAGACCCTTGGTGATCTGAACGGTGTCTCCCATGCGCGAGCCGGTTTCGACCGGACGGGGAGTAAAGTTGCCGTCGGCGCCCTCCACATACACGGTCTTGCGAAGACCGGAATCGATGACGGCGTCCACCGGTACGGCGATGCCCTGCGGAACGGAGACCTGAAACTCGACATCCACGAACATGTCGGGCCGCAGCAGATATCCAGGGTTATCCGTCTCGAGCCGGACCTGCAGAGCACGGGATGCGGGGTCGAACAGTGGGAGCGTCTTGCTGATCCGCACGGGAAGCTGCCGATCCTCATAGCGGACTGTGGCGCTACCTGCCGTGCGCAGCAGTTGTGCGTCGTTCTCGAAGACGTCGGCGATGATCCAGACGTGATGGATGTCCGCGATACGGAACAGCTCTTCTCCGCGGGCGAACCGCATCCCGGCATAGGCCTTGCGGCCCACAACCAGGCCGGCGACCGGTGAGCGGTACTCGATGTCGCTCGCGATCTTGCGGGTGCGCGCGACTTCGCGGCGCTGGGTTTCGCTCATGCCCAGGAACTCCAGGTTCTCTTCGGAGGCCTTCATCTGGGCCCCTGTGAGCTTCAACTGGTTCTCATTCTCACCTCTCTTCTTGAAGTCGTCCCAGGTGCCCAGCGCGTTGAGGTAGGTTTGTTGAGCGGTCAGGAATTCGCGGTTGTAAAAGGTGGCGAGCACCTCGTCCTTGTGGACGATCTCGCCGGTAACGATCGGCCCCGCCTGACGGACCCAGCCGTCGGTGGCCGCCGTCAAAGGGTAGATGCGCGCTTCGTCGAGCGCTACCCTGCCCAGGACGCGCAGGGTCTGAACGCCGGCGGTCGGAGCGATCGTCTCGGTTTGGAGCCCGATGCTTCGTTGTTGCCGCGCGGTGATGTGTACCGAAGCGGCCGAAGACGAGGCGCTTCCGGTTTCGGATTCGCTCGAAGCCGAGGTGCGCCCGTCTCCCGACCCGGATTGGCTGTCGGCATAGACCGGTACGAGGCGCATACCACAGTCAGGCGCGATGCCGGGTTTATCCGACTTATAGGCCGGGTGCATCGGGTCCTGCCAATAGAGAATGCGGCGACCCTCATGGACAGCGCCCGTGGCCGTAGTAGTTCGTTGGGTGTACCACACCCCCGCAAGGAAAGATCCGGCCACCAGCACGACTGCGAGAATCGACAGCGCCCACTTATTCATGGCCCCTCAAAGGCACGCCCCACGGAAACCGTGGGGCGTGCGTCACTACGATGCACAGTCCGGCGCCAGGCGTGAGTGGAGTCGGACGGCCGTCATCACTACTTCGCAGGCGACTTTCTGGCTGGCGCTCCTCCCAAGCCCATTACCACGACGGGACGCATCATGTCGTGCTCTTCGTGCTCCAGGATATGGCAGTGCCAGACGTACTCGCTGGCGTTTTGGATGCCATAGGTGCGGGCAAGCCGCGGGCTGCCCTCCGGTGGAGTGCCCGTCGTTGGGAGATCGAATCTCATGACCACCGAGGTGATCTCGCCCGGGTTCATCCGCACCGTCTCCTTCCAGCCCGCCTCGTTCGGGTCGGGCGGTTCCGGAGCCACCGGCTGGCCCGTGCCGGTATCTATCGCGGGTTGAAGCGGTATGAAAGGACTGCCGTCAGCGTTGATGCGATAGGGCCGCCGACCCTTGACCAACACGTTGACCAGGTGGAAATGCATGGGGTGGGTGTCGGCCGTCGTGTTGTAGATGTCCCACTGCTGTACCTGGCCCGGGGTTGCCACTTCGGTTGGAGTTTCGAGATACGACCTCCCGGTAATCGCTGCCTCGTCACCAAGGACTTGCCTGAGACGTCCGAACTCGTCGAAGTCCTCTGCCAGGACCTTAATCGTGGTCGCCCCCGAGATAGTGGTCGGCGGATCCCAGGTCGGTGAGCGCGCTGTAAACAGGCGGTCTAACTCGGTCTCCAACGTCGACACCGTAGTAGCGAAATTCATTTCCGGTGTGGGGCCGGTGTCCGCGACCACGAATTTCATGAGAACACGCGAATCCGGACCAAAACCCGCCTCCGTGGGAGCCGGGCCGCCGAGAGCGCGCATATCAGTGTTTAAGGTGCCCTGGTTAATGGAAAAGTAGTCGTTGCGGATGTCGCCGCCCGGGAATGGCCCGGGGGCATCGTTGTAGAGGATGAAGCTCTTGCCTGCGTTGCTAGGACTCCCGTTCGGGGCCCGGAAGTCGATGATCACATCCGCACGCTCCGCCGGAGCCAGCAGCAGGTTCCAGTCAGCCGCATTGGCCACTCTGGGGTCATTCGGCAAAAGTGCCAGCTGAACTCGGTGCCCCCCGACTACCTTCGGAGTGCCCGCGTCGGCACGTCTATGCCCCGCTCGACCACTCGGAGCAGCCATGAACGACAACACCCGGTTGCTGTTATGATTGGTGCCATCCGGGCTGAACACCACGGGTGCGGGCAGGAACCCGGCCTCGTTGCCGATCTGAATGAACGCCGGCCCCGGAGGATTTAACGTCGCGTCGGGCCGGATGATTTCGTTGCCATTGGGGTCGACCGGAAGACTGGCGTCCTTAACCAACGTGATCCCGTCGAGGGTGGTGTCGGCCACATAGAGTTGCAGGTTGTAGAAGCGGCTGTTCGAGCCGTTCAGGATGCGAAAGCGCACTCTCCCGTTCGGCACTTGAAACACGGGGTATGGCGCGCCGTTGACGAGGATGGTGTCGGAGAAATACTCAGCGACCGTGGAAACAGGCGATGCCTGACCTACCGGCGATGCCCCCCACCGAGCGGTTGGGACGATAGGAGAGCCCTCGCCCGACCCACCCGGGGCGGCGGGGTCTACGGGGAGCACCATCTCAGGAAGCCCGTCTGAGTCCGCAGCCCCTTCGTACACGTGCGGATACCAGAGGCTGCCCGGACCTGCTCCTGCTGGGACGACGCGGCCGTAGGTGGGATCCTGGCCGGTCGTGGTGTTCCCGTCCCAGAATGTCTTGTCCTGGATGATGAGCGGAACCCCGAGGTGCGCTACGTTGGGGATGGGGTTTAAAGGCATCCCCAGGGTGGTGTTCATCAACGTGATTTCGTCACTATCCGTGATCAGGTATGCGCTGGCGAGACCGCCGTAAGCATTGGTGCGCGTGAGCGAATACGCATGATCGTGATACCAGAGGAGCCGCGACACTTGGTGGTTGGGATAGTTGTAAATTCCTACCCCAGCACCGCCGTTGATGAAACTGCTGCCTTTTACGAAGCCACCGTTGCCCCCGGCCGCGCTCGAATACCAGGAGAACGGGCCGCCGTCGCTGTCCCAGAAGACGAAACCGCCGTGCAGGTGAACCGCAATGCGGTCCTGGCGTGATCCGGTTTCGGCTGCCGCAATTGGATCGATGAGGGTTGGATCTACCGGCAGTATATGCGCGCGGGGCAGAGCGTTGGTCATCTCGAGCCGCACCGGCGTGCCGCGCGTGGCCACGATCACGCCACCGAGGTACTTGGGTGTGCTGTCGGCTATGTGTGCGGCGTCGGCGTACCCGATGAACCTCGTCGGCGGGATGTCCGGGTGTACCTTTTGTACATAGTCCGTCGCAGTGAGCCGGACAACCTGGGTCGTCCCCTCCATGGTAGAGGGCGCGAGGGGGATGAAGTTCCCCACCCCGGCGCCGTTGCCAGTCACTCCTGGAGCCAATGCGTTGGCACCTTCAACCCCGAGCCCGGGCAAGGTGACGTGGAATTTGTGTATCCCTAACACGCTCTGCGAGAAAGGAAACGCGCGGAAAGGCCATGCCAACACGGCGGCGGTGGCGGCGCCCAGCTGCATGAAACGTCTTCGATTGATGCCACGCAGAATCAGTGGGTAATCGGCGGCACCCACTAACACTGGGTGATCGGTGGCACTTAAAATCGGTGTTTCGTTCGTCATGATGGTCCCCTCCGTGACCGCCGCTGACGATACGCCGCGGCGCCTGACGACCCCAAAAACCCGCGGTTGCCCGGTGCGAGCAACGTGCGGAGTATACGTCCGCCGCCGCCGCGTGGCCAACCACGCCAACAAAAAAAACTTCACGCCCCGTTACAGGTGCCGCTCGCCACCAAGCTTGGAGGCTACGCTTCTCTGGGTTTCCAACAATGGTCTCTAACAATTCTGTTGGCTTCTGCCAAGCTGACGGGGACTTCTGCTGGCTCTGCCAAGCTCATGGAGTGACCGCAACACCGCGTTCGCGCACGCCTTACACTTCACCACCTCGGCGAACCTAAGTTGTCGCTCCAGCTCGCTGTCGAGCCGCAGTTGTATGCGACACGTTTATGTGCGACACGTTTATGTGCGACACGCGTATGTGCGACACGCGGAGCTATGTGCGACACGCGGAGCTATGTAGCGACACGCGGAGCTCGCTGTCCCGCTCGCCATTGATACACTGCCCGTCCCACATCCTCGGCAGAGACACGTCGAGGACGGGGAAGTCAGCGTCGCACCATTGTCGACGGGTCGTTGGTAGGGTAAGGCTGCGCGAGCGGCGTCGCTGCAACAGCCGTCTTCATCGTCGTCCGGCGCAGCCGGACCACCTCCGGAAGTCATAATTGTCCAGCTTCGGTGTACCAACACCTGGAATCACGTCCAAGTGTTGTAATCATTGCTTCGACTTCGGCGTCCTGCTCAAAAAGCGGACCTCACAAAATGCCCGACCCTATCTGAGGGCAGCTCTCGCTCGTATCACGTTGACGTGGCTTGGCAAGCGGAATGATATGCCGCTGCGCATGGCCTTCTGCTGGACTGCTGCCGGGGTACGACCCAACACTTTCGCGGCCGCCACCACTGATCCGTCCCTGGCTAGACGCTTTAGCATGCGAAGGTCGATGGTCGTCCACAGGGCGCCATCGTTTCCAAGTCTGGTCGTCATGGTGGTCACCTCCATGACCGCAGCTGAGGATGTGCCGCGGCGCCGGATCCGCGGTTGCCTGGTGCATCAGGCAGGCTGCGGATTATACGTCTTATATGTGTGTTGTTATATGTCTGAGCGACGGTCTGGCGGGGGAGCCAGATTCGTCCGCTGCGATCCAGGTCCCGCTCGGCACGAGCTTGGCGGCTCCGTCTTGGCTTCTGCCAACGTGTTGCGGCCCTGGCGGGACTGTCCGAAAGCATGCGAGTGCACGACGTTTCGCGGGCAAGGCAATACGCCCTTGATCGCAAGCCTGCGACTGGGGCACGAAGGGGGTTGCGCCGCCCACCGTTACCTGAACCAAGACGTAATGGAGGTTGCATCTTGGCTAACCTAACTGAGCCCCTGACCTGACTGAGCTACGCTCCAGTTCAGGATCAAGGTGTAGGCCCCGCGTGACGGGAATCTTCGATCGGCCTGTCCCGACGGCGGTCGTCCTGTCGACTATGGAGCGCTTGGACACGACCTCGCACCTCGTCGCGCTCATCGAGCACGAATCGCGTTCGCCTACATCAGATCGACCCCGCGCCGCAGGTGCGCCAGGGCGGTGCGCGGCATTGGCCGCTTGTCTTGATAGCCCCAGCAGGTCCTGACCCGCGTTCCCTGTGAATGGTGGACCTTCCTCCAGCGCGCTGGTTCTAGAGACTAACGCAAGAGACATAACAGAGACCCAGCTGCAGGCGAGTGCGAAGCGGGATCCGCGACTGGGCGGTAGGAGCGGCTGTGTTGGACTTCGGGTGCATCAAGTAGTGCTGCCAAGCTCGTGCCATTCGGACTTTGTTGCAAACAAACACGATAAACAAGCCAAGCGGTCGCACGAAGGTCAGGCGAAGCGAGATCCGGAGCCGGGCAGTGACGTTGGGTTAGTTCCGTTAGTTCTGTTGGTCTCTTCAGCACGGGTGGCGACCATCACCGCACTGACGCATCAATTGAGCCAAGACGGAGCCATCGAGTTTATGGCCACCATCAAGCTTATGTTGTGCGAGATCTTCTCTGAAGCAAACACAACAGACACAACGTAAGAGAGAACCCAAGCTGCTAAGCTTGCACCGAGCGGAACCTCAGGCCGGGCCATCTCGTTTTGTTAGTTACGTTGGTTTGGTTAGTTGGCGCGATTTTTTCCCTCCGATCGCTACAGACAAGACAGACAGCATCACATATACTTCGCCCATTGCCCTTGCACCGGGGTAACGGCTTTGTTAATCAATCGTCGCGTCGCACGGCCTCTTCACCGGTGCTTAGGGAGGGACGCTCATGACAAACCAATCACTGAATGTCGGGTTCGCCAGTGTCGCCGCGATGCCGGCTGTTTTTTGGAGCATGCCCGCCACGGCGCACACGGGCAGCGCAGCCACATCGTGCTGAAGACGATTTTGAAAGGGACGGCTGCCTGCACGGGCAACCGAGTTGAAATTGAACCGCTGCGGCGCACGTGCCGTCGGCGGTCTATGGAGGGACGCTCATGAACAAGCCACTGACTCTGGGTGTCGTTGCTACGCTTTTGTTGGCAGGCGGTCAGGCGTATGCAGACCCATGCCCAAACGGGACGGTAGGAGACCTCCTGGCGGCTGCCGGGAATCCGTCCAATCCTGGTACTTTCACCTGCACGCTTGGCGATAAGACTCTCAGCAATTTTGCACTCATTTCTTCTAACCAGACGACGTTTGATGCCACGGATGTGACATTTCATAATGGGGCGAACCCCTCAGTTACGTTCAGCGGGACTTACCCGGAACCTGGCACAAATACTTTCATTTTCGATGTGCAGGACAGCCCAGGGGACGTAATTGGCGCGATTAACCTCAGCGCAGATGTTAGTAGTGATGTGACGAACTTGCTGTCTGTCGCGCGCGTGGATGGGAACTCCGGCCCCGCGGCGGCTTTCCAAATGGGTCCTGGCTCGATTAGCCTGACGCCTCTCAATGGCAACATGCTTACTGCTGTGAGAGACGTTCTGGGTACCCCGATAGACTCCTCGGTGACTTCGGTTACCGAAACCTTCATGCAGGGTAGGGTGTCGGCGGCGCCAGAGCCGATGACCCTCTCTCTCTTCGGCCTCGGGCTTGCCGGTCTCGCGCTGGCGAGGCGGCGGCGGCACTCCTGAGACTGAGTTTGATGGCTGTCCCTCCAAAGTGCTGCGCGGTGGTGGTCTTCACCGCGCAGCACGCGGGCTGCTTGCGGCCTTTGAGGGCAGCGGCGCCGCCCGGTTGACCTGGGTCATCGCGTCGGCAATCGCTTGATTGATGCTTGCACCGGGCGCCCGCAGATCAGGCGCCGCGGTGTATCGTCAGCTCCGTCATGGAGGGGACGCTCATGAACAAACGACTGACTCTGGGCGGCATCGTAGCGAGTCCTTTCATGGCAGCCGGCCGAGCGATTTTGGCTTTGGTTCTTCTAGTAGTGACCTGGCGACGACGTTGGCCGAATCTGGCATCCGTGGTCGATATGAGCAGATCGGTCTCGCGACACGACTGAACCCCGCCTCCCCGCGGGAATTGCGGACCGGCGTGGCCCGAAGATTCCCCTCGACGGCCACGGCGGTCCGCTCTTTCGGGAAGCGCATTTCCTGAGGCCAGCGAAGCAGGTCGTCGCCCTGAGCCCGGGAAACTTACTGACTCTCAGGTGTGGTGGTTTTGCGGATCATGAGTACGGGCACGGGGCTGCGGCGCAGGATGTATTCGGCATCACTGCCCATCAGGATTCTGCGCACGCCACGGCGGCCATGTGTGCCACAGACAATGAGGTCCGCAGGCCAGGAGACGGCTTCCTTCACGATGCATTCGCCCGCCTCGGATCCGAGTGCCTCGATCAAGCGGCTGTCGACCGCGACACCGGCATCGCGTACGGCCGTGATCGCCTCATGCACGACGGACTCGCCGCTGCCGCGCAGCTGATCGATGAAGGTTTGCACCGCTTCCGGAGGAATCTCTGCGGGAGAAACCCAGGGCAGCTTGTTGATTACGTAGATCAGACGTATCTGAGCCTTGAGATGCCTGGCGAGCTCAATCGCCTCGTTGAGACCCAGGCGGGCCGTCTCGCTGCCATCAATCGGAACCAGTACGTGCTTGTACATACCGCCTCCCGCGCGTTGGCTGATGCACCGAAGCGCACGTCTCCGTGATGACGAGCCACCGGCTACCCACCCGCACTGTAGCCGATATTGGCACAACCGGCGTCTACGAGGCTGTGCTACTTCTGCAGGGCAGGTGTCCACCCCCGGTGCCGGGCGCAGAGGAATCCTTCGCTCGGTGCAGAACCACCGTCGCGCTGCACGCGGCCGGCGCACAACAGGCCAGCGCTAGAAGAAGTTGAGCGCACCGCCCACGAGGATGTTGAAGGGCGCTGCGGTCTCGAAGTAGCGGCTGTTGGCGTCGTTCACGATCACCGATCCCACGTAGTGGCGGTTGAAGAGGTTGTTCACCCGCATGAACAGGTTCCAGTCGCCGTGCGCCATCCGGCCGGCGTAGCCGGCGCTCGCCCCGAAGAGCGCATAAGCTCCCGCGAACACGCTGTTGGCGTCGTTGACCGGCACAGTACTCACGTACTGCGCGGTCGCAGTGGCGAACGGACCGAACTCCTCGCCGAAGCGCAGCACCCCGAAGGCGTTGTTCCTGGGCACGCCTGGCAGGCGGTTGCCCGCCGGCACCCGCATGTTCGCGACCGCGCACGGCGCGGTGGTGCAGGTGTAGTAGGCATCGGTGTAGGTCGCCTCCACGTAGGTGTAGGCGAGCTGCAGTTGCCAGGGCGAGGCGAGGCGCCAGTCGAGCGAGGCTTCCGCGCCGCGGCGCGTGGTGCGGCCGGCGTTCTGGTAAGTGGAGCGCCCGCCGAGATTGGTGTCGACCACGATCTCGTCGTGCGTCCGGGTGTTGAAGAGGGTCGCCTCGGCGTTCAGCGCCGGGTGCAGCTGGACCTTGGCGCCCAGCTCGCTGTTGATGCTGCGCGCGGGCTGCAGGTCGAAGTTCGGCCCGGAGCCGCCATCGGGACGGTAGGCGAGCTCGGACCCGAGCGGTGTCTGGAAGCCGCGCCCGAAGGAGGCGTACAGGTTTAGCCACGAGCTCGCCTTGAACAGTAAGCCCGCCACCGGCGTCGCGGCAGTGTAGGTGACGCCGCCGCTGTCGTCGCCGTTGGTGGGGGTGATGAAGTGATCGTCGACGCTGAAGTTCACGTCGCTGTGGCGGATGCCGAACATCAACGACCACTGCGTGGCGACGTCCCAGCTGAGCTGCGTGTACTCATCCAGACTGTAGGTGATGTCGTTCTCGTTGCGGCGCAGGGCCCCTTGGACGCCGAGGGTATCGCCGATGTGGTTGTCGTAGCCGCGTCGCAGCTCGTTCTGCCGGTCATAGCTGACGCCGGCCACCCAGGTGAATGGCCGGCCGGCGAGCTCGGTCTGCCACGACCAGCGCGCGTCGCCGCCGCCGAAGTCGCGGTCGAGGTCCACCACGCCGCCGGAGCTGGTGGGTGCGGCCTGGGCAGCGATCGGGATGGCCAGGAACTGCAGCACGCTACGATGCCCGTAGTAACCCATGAGCTGCAGCGACTGGTTGCTGGTGAGATCGAAGTTCCAGATCAGGCCCGCCTGCTGCTGCTGCAGGCTCTTGCGTGTGTCGTACAGGATCGCTGCCGGCGCGGCCTGGTTGGGGCTAGCGAAGAACTGCGTTGGCGTGAGCCCGAGCGGGTCCTGGGCGTCGGGGCGCGAGATCACGTTGAGCACCAGCGACAGGTGGTTGCGCTCGTCGGCCTGGTAGCCGAACTTGGCGTTGAAGGACTCGTTGTCGGCGGCGCTGTGCGGCCGGTAGCCGTCCACCGAGAAGCGGGTGAAGGCCGCGTTGTACGCGAACGCCCCGCCGGCGCCGGAGGCAATGAGGCCGGCACGCCACACCCCGAAGCTGCCGTAGGCGGCCGCGGCGCGCACCTGGTTCGGTTGCGTGCCGTCGGCGGTGAAGATCTGAATCACGCCGCCGGAGGAGTTGCCGTAGAGCGCCGAGAACGGCCCGCGCAGCACCTCCACGCGCTCTGCGGAATCCAGGTTGAACTGCGACACCTGTCCCTGACCGTCTGCGCCGGTTTGCGGGATGCCGTCCTGGTAAATGCGCACGCCGCGGATCCCAAAGGTCGAGTTGGCGCCGATGCCGCGGATCGAGATCTGCTGGTCCTGGGCGTAGTTGTTGCGGTTGCGGGCCAGCAGGCCCGGCACCGTGGCCAGGTCATCGGAGACATTCACCCCGAGTGCAGCCCGGGTGAGCTGCTCGCCCGGAACGCTGGAGATGGCCGCCGGCACGTTGAAGGAAGTGCTCGCGATGCGCGTGGCCGTGACGGTGACCGTCCCGAGCGTGTCGGGGCTCGGCGGAGCGTCCGCCGCGAAGGCGCAGGGCGCCAGGACCAGCGAGGCGGCTGCCCCGGATAGAACTCTCACTGTCTGCGCGCTTTCAGCACCCGTGGGTCACAACTGCCCTTCGAAGCGCGGGGATGCTCTCACGAACCGGTGGCCACGAGAATCGTGAAACTCTTGAATTTCGCACCGACTGACTCGACGGCAGGCGCTCATTGAGTTCGCCCGCCGGCGACGGCCGGTGTTGATCCGGTATGTACATCTGTGTCTGGTACATTGACAATACCGTACACGGTCCCTGGCGTTGAGGTTAACGCATGAGCAGCCCGAAGCGGGCGGCGTCCGGATGGCGCGGGTCGCCTGATCTGTGGTTTGATGCGGCCTACACGGCGCTCGCCGAATCCGGCGTGGACGCGGTGAGAATTTTGCCGCTCGCCAAAAAGCTCGGTCTGTCGAGAACCAGCTTCTACTGGTTTTTCGAGGATCGACAGGCGTTGCTCACTGAGCTGCTCGAGCGATGGCGAACCAAGAACACCGGAAACCTGGTCAAGCAGTCGGAATGCTACGCTGACAGCATCACCGAGGCCATTCTCAACGTGTTCGATTGCTGGCTCGACACGCAGCTGTTTGATTCGAAGTTCGAGTTTGCGGTGCGCAGCTGGGCGCAGCGATCTGCGACCGTAGCCGCCGCGCTCGTGAAGGCCGACGAGGCGCGCATCGCTGCGCTAACGGAGATGTTCGTCAGATTCGGCTACCAGGCCCTCCCCGCGGATGTGCGCGCACGCACCATTTATCTTACGCAGATCGGTTATATCTCGATGAAGACCAAGGAGGATCTGGCAACGCGCATGCGGAGAATTCCCGAATACGTCGAGATCTTCACCGGTGTCCGGCCGCTGCCGCGCGAGCTCGAGCGCTTCTTTTCCCGGCACGGCTCCGCGCCACGAGGCTCCGCCGGCGCAAACCTGCGCAAGGCTGCCGGATGACTGTCGCGCGATCAGCTCGAGCCGCTGCCCTCGATGGCGCTGGCAGTATTGAGAGACAGCCCGAGCGTCTCCGGTCCTGACCGGAGCGATATGACCCAGCCGGCAAACGACACACCCGCCATAGTCAACATGACGCTGCGCACGCCAAGGTGCTGCAGACCGAGCGGCAGCAGGAACGTCCCGACAGCCGCACCGACCCTGCTGACCGAAGTCGCAAACCCGAGTGCCGTCGCGCGCACCGCCGTGGGGAACAGCTCGCTGGGATATACCCACTGAAGCACACTGCTGCCGGCGTTGAACAGCGCGAAGGTGATGAAGCAGAGCGCGATGATCCAGGTCCGGTCAATCGGCACGAGAGCCAGCAGGGCCAAGGTGAGTCCTGTGACGGCGAACGGCACGGTCAGGAGCGGACGCCTGCCGATGCGATCGATGAGGAGTATCGCCGGAAAGACACCCGCTAAGAAGAACAGGCTCAGCAGCGCCGCGCCGAGCATGGGATTCGGCTGGCCCAATTCCCGCAGCAGCTGCGGTGCGAACGTATAGATCGCGAACGTCGGCACGACCTGGCACGACCAGAACAGGCACACGAACAGCGTTCTACGACCGTAGCCGCCGCGGAATATGGCGCGCCAAGTCGTGCGCGGCTGCGGCCGGTCGTCCAGCTCGTAATTCCCTCCAAAATGACGCTCCACGATGGCGCGTGCTTCCTGCGCGCGCCCCTTCGACATGAGCCACCGCGGAGACTCCGGGGTGCCCCAGCGCAACAGCAGCACGATGGCCGCCGGCAAAGCGCTGGAGGCGAGCATCCAGCGCCAGCTCGAGCCGGTGGTCTGAAAGAAGAGGTATCCGCACAGGAAGGAGACTGCATAGCCGAGCCACCATGCGCCGATCATCGATGCCAACAGCCGGCCGCGATGTTGCTTCGGGGCGAACTCGGACAGCAATGCCGAGGCGATGGGATAGTCGGCGCCGATTGCCAGACCGAGAATGAAACGCAGCCCGAAGAGCACCCACTTGTCGTGCACCCAGAACTGCGCCACCGACGCGACGACCAGCACGGACAGATCGAGCGTATACATGGCCTGGCGGCCGATCACATCCGTGAGGTAGCCGAACAGCGCACCACCCACGAACATTCCGAACAAGACCGCCGCGGCGATCAGGCCTTGCCACCCGGCACTGAGTCCCAGTTCCCTGGCCAGCGGAGTCAGCGCGATCGCAATGATGCCGAGGATGTAGCCGTCGCAGAACGGCCCGCCGCAGCTGTAGACAGCCAGACGTCGGTGAAACGCGCCGAGAGGCGCATCGTCGATTTGCACTGCTGCGGTGGTCATTTGCTGGTCGTGACCGCGCGGCGCGCCGTCACGGTTCGAGCGCATCGATCAACGACGAGCTCGACATGGGTACGGCGCCCGCGCGCGTGACCAGCACCTGCTGCTCGAGTTTGACACCTTCTCTTCCGCCGACTTCGCCGATGAAACTCTCCACGCAGACGACCATGTTTTCCTCAAACTGCCCGTCGTAACCCCACTCGTCCCAGTCAGTCGGATAAACCACCGTCGGATACTCGTCCACGAAGCCCGCGCCGTGCACCATCATCATGTAGCGGTGGGGAATGTACTTCTCCGGCACCGGCCAGCATCGCGCGGCGAATTCCCTGAACGTCACGCCGCTTCTGATGAGGGCGATATTGGTCACGATCTGTTCCTGCGCGAGCTGGTAGAGCGTGCGCTGCTGTGGGCTTGGCTTGGCTCCCGGGCAAACGATACTGCGCGACAGATCGGCGAGATAACCGCAGGGACCCACCATGTCGGTATCGAAGGAAACCAGGTCCCCGGAGCATATGATGCGCTCGCTGCTCTCCTGGAACCACGGATTGGTCCGCTCACCCGAAGTCAGCAGGCGGCACTCTATCCATTCGCCGCCATGCGCAGCATTGGTCTCGTGCAGCACCGCCCAGAGTTGGTTTTCGGTGATCCCCGGCCGCAGGGCGCGGCGGATGCGAGCGATCGCGATATCGCACACATCCACCGACAGTTGCAGGCACTGTATTTCCTCGGGAGTCTTTATCATCCGCGCCTGTTCCAGCAACTCTTGCGCGTCGAGCAGATCGAGGCCTCTCTGAGCGAGCAGTCGAGCGCCCCACGGCTCGCAGCGATCCACCGCCAGACGGCGATTGCCGCGGCCGTATTCCGCCACGAGCGCGGCTATTTCCGCTGCCCAGCGGCGCGTCTTCTCCTGCGTGCGGGGGCCGGAGAGGAAATAGAACCACGGGGTACTTGCGCGGACTTCGTCGATCGTTTCAATTCCGCGCGACACATGCGCGCTGGCCGCGAACTCGAAGAGGATGACGGGACCCTCTGTCGCCACGAAGGCGTACCGACCCGGCGCGTGCAGTGTCCATACGGCCATGTTTCGCGAACCGGTGGCATAGCGGATATTCAGCGGATCGGACAGGATTGCGCCCGCGACATCGTGCCGCACGAGTTGCTCGCGCAGGCGCGCCAGCCGCCCGCGACGCAGCGATGGCTGGTCGATTGCGGTCATGCGGGCCTGCAGGTCCAGGCCCAACGGCATCACGGGTGACTCGCTCGGGAGACTGGCAGTGGCGGCTGACACCTCAAAGATCCTTCACGAGACGCAGCGCATCGTAAATGGCTGCGTGGGTGTTGCGGGCGGCGACTGCGTCGCCAATCCGAAACAGCTGGAAGGTGCCTGCGGAGTTCAGGGAGACGGTTTGCAGTTGACCGCGTACGACTGCGCCGTAATCCACCGCACCGTGATTCTTCGAATAGGGCTTCAGCTCAAAATAAAGCTCGTCAACGGGAACCGTACCATGGTTGACGACGACCTGGTCGATCCG
>Ga0123356_10001470_pt1 | contig 25969 bp, 20 predicted proteins | sample TergutEmb28metaG_2_FD_92546 | JGI IMG/M metagenome (GOLD analysis project Ga0123356, IMG submission 92546) | Embiratermes neotenicus P3 segment gut microbial communities from Petit-Saut dam, French Guiana - Emb289 P3 | ecosystem: Host-associated > Arthropoda: Insects > Digestive system > Gut ...
AACATCTATCGTCGCCATTGTACATCCAAGACTATTGATGCTGAGGACAATAGAGCCTTTATTATTTCGGATACCTGTTATCATCCCCTTAGCGCCGCAAAACGGGCCGGACACTATCTCAACGAGATCATCCAACAGGAACGGTTCCCGTTTTTTAACCGGCACCATTGGAATATTTGCGAGTTTGGCGGAGTAAACACGTTGTAAATCTATCTTAAATTTCTGCTGATGTTCTATTTTCAAAATTTGCGCTACTTTTCCGTCCGTATTTCTTAAAAGATCGTACGGCCACTCACTGATAAACGGCACGTACGATGGAAAAAGAGCCAATAATATTTTTCGGTACTTCCCATCGCTTCGCGGCGTCTTCTTTTCGTAATAGGGAAGATAGTAATCTATGCCCTGATCTATAAGATCATGAACAAACGATTTTTCCTGATTTGATTTTATTCTTGCAATCCACCATCTACCTTCCTTTTCGAGAATAGAACCCTCAAAAGATTTAGACGGCGGGCAACCTCTATCGCTCAGATTAGACATCGTATCTCCGAAAATGTAAAGTGTGAAAAAACGCTCGTAACTACAAAACACGCAAAAAGGTATTGTATTGCGCAGAGACTAAAAACTAACTGTATTTGGGTCGTTTTACTGTCAAATTAATGGTATGTGGATACATTAAGGTCTCGTGGGCCGTCACCCCTCGTTTGAAACTGACGCTGCACAAACTTCGTGCAGTGGAGATACCTTAGTAAGAACAAAGCGTTCCTCTAAGTATCTCTATGGGGGAGAATTGGGCTGGTGTATGGATTCTCTTCGTAATATAAGCTGAAATGGGCCCCACGTATTTTAAGTATAAATTATTTCTATACAGTTGGCAAGACTTTTTTAATTCCAATAAAATATTTTTCTTTGTCTTAGAAAAGACCATACGCAGATTTTACATGAGCTAATGAAAATTCTGCCGAAACAATACAAGCCATACATGGAAGATGGAGTAGAAAGAGTAAATTTATAGTGAAAAATCCAACGTCTGCTTCATTGACAAAGCCCGTAAACTGCTGCGCTGATATAAATCAGTTCCGATAAGAGCTTGCTGTACCTTTGCTTCTTCTATGGAATGACGCAATCGTTTGTTATTGGCATTAACATTTTCGATGGCGTACCATGCGGCGGCCATCTCCTTGCGGTTTATGCTTGTTGTGGATTCAAATGCCGATTTAAAAGCTCGGTCAAGAGAGTCAAGATTATATGCGGCCACTTGCGCCCACTTCCGGTACTCTAACGAATAAGAAAGCGCGTGACTGGCAACAAGCTGATTCGCTATTATCACTCCAGTATAATCATCCGGCTCTAATAAATCATCTTCATTAAGCCCAAGATTTATCGTATTCAAATCAGATGGAGAATTAATATTGATGGAGTTGAAATTATAATCATACATCATAAGCATTATGCCACTACCAATTATCTCATCAAGATGCGCGTAAATTTGGGCGCTGTTGGGAACGAGAACGCCGGGCGTTTTCTCCAAAGTACATGAATACGGGCCGATACGATAAGTAAATTGATCTGCTACCGCTTTATCGTATTGATATTCGATAAATGCAAGCCGATGATCAAGTTGCTTTGGTAGAGTCGCTATTTTGTTATCCCAATCATCATACAGTTCAACCAACTGTTCTAATTTTGTGACAAAGCCGCCGCTTGTTGTAAAGAATGAATGAACGCTGTTTCCATAATCTGAAAAAACTGTTGGCAGTCTCTTAAACCACCCATGAAGCTCTTTGAAAGAATTAGTTATACCCGTCCAAATCTTTACTTCTTCATAAGCCCATCTAACCGCAGTGCGAACCTTAAACGCCCATGCGACTGTGCCGGTTGCCATTTTCCATGCGCGGTTTTTAGAGTTTCTTTTATCGGGGTCTGTAGCAGCGGAGATAATCGCGTCAATCGATGCGTCGCTTTTAGGATCGGGCATTTTCATAAGGTCTTCAATAGGCGTATCAAGCATTTGACTAAATCCGCCGTCTTCTTCGGCGTAAACAATATTTGCCGCAAATAAAATTACCAACATTGTTATTATTGTTTTTTTCATCGTATCCCCACTGTCGTTATATCGTGTATTCCTCTGTTTGGCCGAGTGTTGTATGCGTTGATGATTCGCTCCGCTCCAGCTTTCAGATCAGCGGTATAATCTGACCTGTACAGAGGCTGATTGTTGTTATCCCGAAACCGTATCTCCCAGGAATCGGGACATAGTTCTGTCGCTCGCTCTATCTGCGCAGGAGAGAGCCGCTTGTAAAATTCGCTTCTGTCCTCAAGGCCATTATAGAGCATTATTATTCGCCGAAAAAGCATAAGCCTGTCGTCATCATTATTGACATATTCAAGTCCACGCAAAAGCACATACATTGCATTGGACATATCGCGGACACTACATAAAGGCGGCATCCTGTAAATAATGCTTCTTAGATCACTTGCTGTAAAACTATTGAGGGATGGGATTGGCAGGCAGGGGCAGTTATTATATGTATACTTTTTTCCGTCATAATTATCTGCGAATATTAATTCGTCATCCGTTCCGATTGGATATAGATTATTAACACGGTGATTAATATGATTGCGATTCGTCCACAACGGTGGATGTCTTGTATGTCGCAGTCTATTTTGGACGGCGCTGTTTGGGAATCGGTACCTCTCCCCCACTTCCGCGTCTGTTATCCGCCAACTAAATCCGCAGCGATCAACTGTATTTTTTGCGAGCAGATCGTCTGCCGGTGACTCCGCGTATAACCGCAGAATTGCATCTTCAAGGTCTTGGGGACGCTGCGATTTCACACGCATTATGCGGTTAGGGATTCTATCAATGTGAAAATCATCAAAGTTTTTCTCTGAATTTGTAATCGCGGTTGTGATAAACTCCGGCAGCATACCTGAACCGCCGCCCGGTACTATCTGTAAAGCATCTACACGAAACTGGAACGAGATGACACAAGAGGCGCTGTCTGAGTAAAACGGACGGCGGTAATTCAGAAGCGCGGTACAATCCGGCCTTGCTGAATATGCAATAGATCGCTCACGCATTGTTTTCGCTTCTGAAAATGTCATTGCGAGTTCGTCATGCAGAATCGGCCCCTCTCCCGTCCAACTGAACGGATACCACTTAACTACAGGAGCGAGATGTACTTGCCAAAAGTTAAATAACGGGGATTTTGTACCAGTAACGGGGATTCTTTCATAACACGTTTGATCATCGCAGAAATCTTTCCATCCATCATCATCAACTTCCGGGCTGTTATCTTTGTAATACACGGTGCCTGAATCTGTAGGAAACAGATATGTATATCGTTTGGCGCGGTTTGAATATATTGTATCGGTGGACAATCGGGGGTACTCCCCAAAAGCAATGGGGCGTTTATTGTGGAAAACGGTATCTCTTGAACCCGGAGTCCATGTAATAAGCGTATCAACTCCAAATTCAGGATTATTGTAAATCATTCGATACGCAACGTAGCCTCTTGCGTTTGCAAAATCGCCATCGCAAAACCACACCGTATCGCGTATGCTTCCACGAGAAATTAAAGCCATGCTCTCCCTGCCGTGCGCAGTTTTTTCTATCAGTGAATCAACCCGAATAGACGCATTGTTCATTTGGAACTGCTGCGCAACATCGTTTATCATGTGTGCGGTGGATTTATAATTTTGACCTGTGAGAATCGCCCACGAGAGTTTTATCTCTTCCGGCAGGGGCGGCACTCCCCGCCTCTCATCAACACTTCTAAAATTAGCTTTTGATGGGAATGTTACTTTTATTAAATGTGTAGGTACCGATTTTGATACAGTTGGATATATCCTGTCATTATGGCCTTTTCCAACAAGCCACGTGCTGCCCCATAAAGGGAATGTGTCTAAATCATCTGCAAGCTGTTTTCTTCGTTCGTTTACTATTGAGTTTATAATATTACTTGTATAAACTGTACTTGCAGACAAGAAAACTAATAAAACAAAAAATATTCGATTCACGCTTATTCTCCGCTCAACAATTCAGCGTTGACAGGTGTGTACATTTGCATACGCCTCTCACGCTCCTGTATTTCAATAAACATCCGCACCTCTCTTGCGCTTCTTCCCGATGGGAAATTGACAAGATATTTGGATGCGGATATTATATCCTGTTCCTTTACAAAACGGTCATATAAAACATTGTGAAACAATGAATCTATCATTCTGTCTTTTTCTGAAAAGACTAAGTAATAACGCTCTATGCCCTCTACCGAGGGGCGGCGTTTGAGACTAAGCCGCCAACGCGCTTTGTGGCTTTGAATCAGATTATCAATATCATCATCAAAAATTCCCGGATATTGCGCTTTGAAACTGAATAGCTCCTCTATACTTGCCGAAGATATGGTTACAAACGACTCCTTAAAAGAGTTTTCTACAATCTCGCGCAGTCCATCAAGCTGATTTTTGTCAATGTATTTAAGTTTGGCAAGCTCTGTATAATTATGATAGCTGCCGTTAAAATGTTTTTCTGCGTATTGCCGATATAACGGTTCATGTTTCGCAAGGAGCGAATCATTTTTTATACTGTGTAAATAATCAAAATAACTATCATACTTTTGAAGCGCACCGTAATAATCATTCGCTTTTATCTGTTTATCAATACTTATTTGAAAGCTGTCAGCAACGCCAAATAAAACAACATCGCTAATCAGCTTCTCAATGTTTTCGTAGATAGGCCGTAAGTCTTTACAGCCGGGATCAAGCATAATACTTTCGTATTTTTTCAGAACTCCCGGCCCAAAGCGCAATACACCGCCGTAGCTGCCCTGCGCGGCAGCCGTCTCAATGGCTTTGGCCGCGTTTACAAACGCTTTTTTGTCCGTCCTGCTAAGCGGAGCGTAATCTAATGAGTATGCCGCTGACGCGATAATAAAAATGAGTATAAAAAGAGATTTTATTGTCATTGTGGATTTTCCTCAAATAATTGTTCTATTATAGCTGATGAACCCACGCCGTCTGCTGTCTGTTTTGTCATTTCACTTGAAGCAAAAAGCAAATAGCCGGGTAAAAAATTAAAAAGCATTACGGACAGCGCGAAAACGGATATAACCGCCGCAATCCACCGATTTTTTATCTGCACTTGCCAAAACTTTTTTATATTTATTTGCTGATGATTAAGATGTACAAGCACAACTACTGCTATTGTTACCAAAAAGCTAGCAAAAAGCATGAGGTTACCCACAAAACGCTGCGTATCTATAACCTTTATCTGCTGCCTTATTACAGGCTCCATAGTGTTCATGGCTTGATACAACATACCAAGAGTAAGCCTGAGTTCGTCAAATACAATCTGTGCGCTGTCAGGAGTCATCATCTAATACCTCACCTCTAATTTGTTTGTCAGAAGAATACTAAACTGCGCTCCCGCCGCGACTGTAACCGTGTTTGGTCTGTCAACAGCGAATTTAGCGATTTCTCTTTGCACTTGCGGCAGTGTTTGCTCTATGACCGCTCCTGTGATAACATCCCGTGTGTCAATACGCTGACTGCCCTGATTCTGTGCGCTCCAAGCGACAAAAGCTCCGCCGATTGCGGCATTGCCAACGATGGGAAGCGCCCTTGAAGCGTAGTGACGGTTGACATGACCTTCCATGCCGGGGAAGCCCATCTCTATTTGTCCGCTGACAGCGTATTCACGTTCTTTGAAGATTATTTTTGTCGGCTGTATGGGAATCCTGTTATTTTGCTGACCGCCATTTTGACAGATAAGCACTGCGCCGCGCAAAATTTCAGGTCTTATGATTTTAGCTGTAAAAAATCCGGGGTGGTCACTGCTCACCGGCTGATCTGTGACAGCCATAATACGGCTGCCTGCCGGAATCGCGTAAGTAAATCCATCAATACTGATAGTTATTTCATCGTCTTGTCTATATTGTTGAGAGAGCATGGAAACTTTGGGAGCCATAAGGTCTCTGTACTCTCCATCGCTAAGTGACCAAAAGTTACTTTGATTCGTTTTAAAATGCGATACTTTGCGCTGATACTCCGCGCTAAAACGCTCATCTAATGAAGAAGCCCTTGCAAGCGGAGAAACATCCGACAGCTTTACAGTTGCGGCGTTTGAAACGGTCTGCGCCTGTGTCTGTACCGCGCTTATTTTTTTATTCAAATCATCATAGACATTCTGCTGTAACCCTTGAAGAGCGCCTATGGCGCGTCTTATCTCGTCAATGTCATTTTGCTGTGCGTTTACCCTGTCCTCAACCCCGGCGTTTTGCGGCAGCGCGGCATAGCTTGGCGTACCGGAAAGCACTCTCTTTTGTAATTTCAGCGAATCGTTATCCCCCATGAGAGAGGGCGAATCAAAGGCGGATTTATTACCGCCGGAGAAAATTATCACACTGAACACAACCACACCGGCAATCATCGAAATAATAAGCCATTTATTCAGCTTTTTCTTACCTGTTCCTACCGCTTCCTCTAAATTTTTTTGCTCTGACATACATACATTCCTGTCATTTTTAGTAAGTGAAAAAATTTACGACATTATAATTTTATACGACATTTTCTTAGACCATATCTCAAACATAAACTCTATCTTCGTTTTCTTTGACGGCGGCTGTAACGGCGCTCTGTAAACATAGCTCCACATTCCGTCTACATTTTCAAACATATCAATGAGATCCGTCATAAGCTCATTTTTACCTTGTTTTATTGATAAAAGTTTGATTATGTCGCAGTTGTCTCTCTTGACATTCGACATGATATAGATATAAGCCTCACTGCGGCTGAATATTATCCCGTTTATGTACGCAATCGCTCCCTTGTGTTCAATTTTAGACTGTTTACGATGGACAGAGAAAAACGCAGGAACTGCCTCAGCCATTGTACTGCGGTGAACAGACTCATTTAGTTCACGCTCTTTTTTTGCGGACGCGAAATTAACGCTCTCAGCACAGCGTTGTGTAAGAGATTCCTCTTCTTTTATCTCTTTCTTTTCGGTAACAAAATGAATCGCGTAAACGACCGGCTCCTTGGGGCCGCCTTTGATTTTGAAAACAAGCGTTTTCGCCTCTCCTTCGGGCGTAATCACATTACAAGTGATACTTGTTGATATTCGGTGATCAATAGTGCGCGTAAAAAAGAGCCTGTTTTGCATTGTAAACGCATTGATAAAATCAATAGAACCGCTGCGGTTAAGCGAAAACGTATACCCTTGAGGCAGAGTGACAACCGTTTCTACATCAAGACTTGCCACTGTCTCGTAAATCTTGTCAAAATCCAGCAAGTACGTTCCTCTTGCCGCTGTCAATGAATAAACTTGGTGACTCGGCCAATCCTCATCCTGTGAATGAACGTAAAACGGTAACGCAAAACAAATCAATACACTTGAAATTAGCGTACTACTTGATCCTGTGAAGCTGCTCATTGAGTTCCATACTCCCTTCGTTTAAAACTGTTATGTTTAATAAGACAAGCGCGTGAGGCCGTCTTGAATACTCTATGTTTTCGTTGAGTCTTCCCCAATCTGCTTTTACATTAAATTTCTTTAGTTCCCTTGTCACCCCGCCAACACGCACAACTCTTTGAAATGTCGCAAACGTGCTGTAATATGGGTCGTTTCGCATTGTGACGCGAGGCAAAATCTCCCACTGGAAAATTGACTGCGCTTTATCCTCAACACATCTGCGTACATCCTCATTGTCTACATATTTCTCACCAAGTTTTTTGCGGAAATCCGCTCCGGCCAAATCAAAAACACTCTGACGCGCTCTTGTGATTGCTTGAAAATCGTAGTTGAAAAAATCCTCAATAACACGCGCAGAATAATAACTGACCTGACGGTCAATTAAACTGCTTGTAACTCCCTGCTGACTTGACGCAGTGAAGGTTCTTCCTGTACTGCTGTCTATAACAACAACCCGTTGAGGACGTGAAGCTATTATCACTATCGCAATTACAAGCGCTATCACGATGACCGTTACCATTACAAGACCAATCCGCGCATTAAAAGCGGACTGCAAAACGTCTCTCATATAGAAAGCGTCCGAACGCTCAGGCCGTAAACCGGGTTTAGTCATCTTTTATTAATTTCCCTTTATCAGCTTTCTGTCTCTGACGTATTGCTGATATTTTCAGTATCGCCGTCACTATCTGAATCGGTCTGTGCCGCAGATCTATCCGCCGATTGCTGTTTGTCCGTTTTACTTGATGATTTTGAACGGTTGCCGCTATCTTCTTTCTGTCTATCATCAGAATCACCGCGGGAGCCGGAAGATGTTGACTGACGAGACTGAGGCACTGACGAATTAAACGAGCCTGATTGTCCGACAAACTGACGGGCACTCTGTGAATACTGAGCGCTGCCGCCTTGACTACCGCTATTTTGACCACCACTACCGACCGCACCGCCGCGAGACGTTTCATCAATACCTGACAAATCCCGCTGACGCGATTTTGATAAATCTTCCATTTCAGCAAAACTTTTTACCTGACCGCCATCTCCTTGACTGCTGATATTTTGATGACCACTGCCTGTTACCCCTGTACCACCGGAAACGCCGCTGCCATAAGGCATATTCACATTGCCCGAACCACCGGCTGCTCCAACACCACCGGAAGCTCCGCTCTGGTAAGGTGTACCCGCACTGCCGGAACCGCCTCCGGCGTGACCGCCTGACGCACCGCCGCGATTATCACTAACACCATCATGAGAATTTGATGACATACCGCCTGATTGTGACCTTTGCTGTTGAGGCTGCTGCTCATGCGGCTGTCCATACTGCGGATGCCGCTCCCGCTGTTGATGGAGTTCCTGATTATCGCGCTCACGGAAATCAGATTGCGGCCTCTGCTGTTGCGGCTTTTGTAAAGGCGGCTGTTCGGACGGCTGATGCGGTCTTTGCTGCTGTTGAGGCATTGGTTGTGATGTCTGTTGCGGCCGTTGCTGCTCATGGGATAACGGCTGACCCTGCAGGGGTTGCCGATCACGCTGCTGCTGTGGCTTCTCATCACCCCGGCCGCGAAAAATCCGGCCTCCCGTATTGTCCCAACCGCTCTTTGCTATATCTCCCATAGAATCCGTAAGAGCGTTAGGTGATTCAGGAAGCGTTCCGCCTCTGCTTTTTTTCCTGCGTCTCTCTTCGAGATGATCTTTAGTCTCTGAAAGCGTACCCCCTGCATTTTTCAAAGTGTTACTCAACTTATCCGCTCCCAGCTTCCCTGCAATCGCTCCCGCCCCTTTTGTTACCACAGCGCCAACCGCAAGCGCACCGCCTGTGGCTGCCGCTGCCGCTTTTGCCGCGTTAGCTATCGTCATTGGCTGCATGATAGTGGCAACTCCTCCGGTATTACCAAAAAGCGAAGCCGCGACAGGATAACACATAGCCATCAATATGATTGACAAAAGGCCGTATACAAGCATGAATACTACATTTTCCGTTTGACCGCCGAATGTCAAGCTATTGGTGATCTTCGCCGTACTGCTCACAAGCATGGCAACCGACCCCACCACTCCCATAAATGACACCGAAAGTAAAAAGCCAAACCACGCTTTCGCAATCCCTGCCGTTATATCAAAGAGCATAAACGGCAGACATATCGGCCCAAGATAAAAAACGAATACAAAAAGCGCGGACTGTAACATTGGCATTAACAGAATGAAAACCATCGCTACAATAAAAACCACTCCCGAAATCAACCCCGTTATGAGATTTCCCCCAAGTGAGACAACAAAAATACTGGCTGATTTCAATTTGCTCACAGGCTGACCGTTCTCCATTACCTCCTCTTTGCCGGAAGCCGCGCTGAACATTCCCCTTACATTCTGCATCATCTGATCCCCTGCCGAACCGCTGATTGCGTCCGCTATATTGTCCGCAGTGTTGCCTATGCCGCGTATACAAATGAACTCGTAAGACGCAGGGGTTAAAAGTATCGCGCAGAGCAGTACACGCATAATATTTTTTTGTAAGATTCTAAGCGGATGAACTCCATGACCGACAACATTAACCGCAAAATCAAGCATGATCTGCATTATCACAAGCCCAAAGCCAAGCATCATCCCAACTCTGCACAGCCCCGCAACTGTTGCGCGGACATCTGAGGGAACCTGTCTTGTCCTTACGTCAAACAAAAATCGCGTTGTTTTCCAAATTGAACCCTCATACATTTGAAAAATCTGATTGGTACTGGCAACATTATAGTTACCCGCAATCGCCGCTGCGGCATCCGCTGCCGTTAGTAAAACATCCGGTTCCATAGTTACTCCTTTTTATTCGTCGATTTTGCTGACATCGCTGAACTTGCCGCCATTGTAGCTATCTTTTTTAAATCGTTATTGACGGTGAAGCGTAAAAACGTACTCAATATCACTACCGGAGATAACACCACCGTCAAACCAAAAACCCACCCCAAAAAACCGCCCAAAAATGAATAAGCCGTAACCTGAAAAATCTGACTGATGACAAACGGCATAAGCGTAAGAAACGTCAATACAAACACGATCATAACAAGAGCCATTATCTGCTGATTAGCTCCCACAAACTCACTTGCTAATGTCAACGCTCCCGCATTACTTATTGCGGCAATACCGACAGATACAAAAAGCGGGAAAAACATCCCCGACAACAAAAGCCGTACCCATGAATAACCGACATTAGGGAATACTAAAGAGATAGCCATACAGACCGGCCCCATGAGCAGCGCAATTATGAGAAAAAACGGCCCGACAGACATTACAAGAAACACGAACGCAAGCAGTAACTGCATCGCTATCATTAACATTAACGGCACAATCGGCCCTGACATCATCGTTAGTAAACTCAATAAATTTCCAATAAAACGAAGCGCTCCCCTTATAAATCCCCCGCTCTCCGGCGGCCCCTGAAAAGCAAAAAACAGTGAACGCAGCTGCGAGCGAAAACTGCGGAGAGAATCTCCGGCGACATACTCATTTAAAGTTGATGACAGTTCCACAACCCACTGCGCAAACATCGGATAAGACGCGCAAAAGAAAACCAGTACAATCCCCGCGCGGAAAAACAGACTGTAATGATCTCGCGCGCGAAACTCCCCTTTTCTGTAAAACGCTTGCAGTACCCCCGCGCAAGTCACCCCAAATGTTAATAGCGCGCCAACAATACACATCGCCGTTATAATACCGCTGCTGCGGTTAATTGAAAGCCAAATAATATCAACATCAAGAAGACCGCTCAATGAGGAGAGACGGTCAAGCTCGCTGAGCAGCTCTTTGCCAAGTTTTTTAAATCCTGATTCGTCCATTTTTTATATCACTGAATACTGTTGAGATAGTTGTCGTAATACTCTTCGTAAACATCCGCGCCAACCATCAAGACCCGCAGCGTGTGTTCATACGCCACTGCTTGCGCTTCCCGTATCTCTTTATCGTGCGACAGCAAATTTGCGTAATTTATCTCAATGTTTGACTGATACTGCGCCGCTTTTACCGTCTGCAAACGCACTTGCGCGCGTTGTTGTGCGATATACGCCGATAACTCCCGTGAGTCAACATAAGTCTGATTACGTTTTTCAAGCTCCCTGCGAATATTATTCAGCGTAGCTTCTGATACCGTAATTTCAGGATTCTTTTTATCAGGGTGCAGATATTGAGATTCAAGCACAGTAAGCGCGTACATGGTAGAAGCGCACAACTCCAATGTATTAAGAGGTAACTTGCGGTACTCATGCGCAGCCGCTGACGCGCTGTCAATCTGCCGTGTCCGCTGATTCATTATTCGGTTTAACCGCGCTTCATTATAATTGGGAACCACAATGCGGAAAATATCCGCTGACGCTTTACGCCGGTTACCGTTTATTCTGCTGCTGTTAGCCTCATAATACAGATGCTTCATGTAGCCGGAAAAGCTATAATAAAGGTTAGTATAGTTGTTGACTAATGATTCACGCCTTTTATCCCATCTCCTCTTTGGGTCAAAAAACTTCGACCATGTAAAATCGCTATAAAGCTGCTTTGTATCATCCGCAAGCCGCAGGGCAGCGTCCTTATAACGCACAAGCGTAGGGTACGTTGTACGCCACATATCAACACGCTTCGCCGCTTTGGATAGAATATTATTTGTCCACGTTAACGCCTTTGTACACATCGCAATGAAAGACGCTTTACTGGTTCTATATTTTACCACACTGCCAAGCGCGGCCTTTTTCGCCGCGTCCCAAAGATTAATATTCTGCGCGTTTTTGGCAGCGTCGTAAGCCTGTTTTCCCGTTTTCATATTATCCCAAGCCGTCTCCGCCGTTGAAAGCTGATCAACGTAATAGAGAAACTGCGCACTGCCTCTATCCTGATCTGACGGGGGCATTGGATCGCTGTACGCAATCGCCGTAAAAACAAAAATTATCACAAACACTAACTTCACTTTACACCCCATATTTTTATCAATCGCTTAAATCGAAACTTGACACATAAAGCGTTCGTACCGCGTGAGTATTTGCCAACCCGCGCGTTTTCATTATGAGTATCTCGCTTAAATAACTTATCTTTTCGGCCTGTTCTTCGTGATACTGGTAATTCATGGCAAGTTCTGTGCGTCTTACAATAAGATTGCTGTGCGCAAGCTGCAAAGGATCGGTCTTAAATAGATCACCGTCTTTACTTACGGTGGATTGAACAACCGCTGCTATCCTTTGCGCCTGTAAATCAAGCAACGAATCTTTTTCCGTTTTTCTGATATAGGCAATCGCTGTATTAATGTTATGGGACGCGCGTCCGTATTGATCAACTGCCAAATCCTTAACACGCACCGCAGAGCGGTTTATCGCTTTTTGATTCGCGGGGATTACTTGCGTAACTTGGAGAACAATACCGTCCGCGTGTTGCATTATGTCCTCTTCAAGTCTGATTATCATTCCAATCGGGTCGGAAGGGTTCCACTGGAAATTTTGTATGTTCTCTGAAAGACGCTCTATGCGAAGCGCAAGGTTTTCTATCGCGTTAAGCTGATTTTGTACAGCCCACGCAACGCCCAAAAGCGCGTTGACATCTTCAATAAAACATAAGGCGATTTGACGAAACATCCCGTAACCCTGTATTATGTTCTTTACTAATTTTCTTTCCGCTTTGCCCTGACCGGGAGCGGCAATATCACCACCGGCAATATCTTGAGGAACTTGGAGCGCATTGCCCCAAGCACCGCAAACCACAAATAAAACCAGTAATAATCCTTTTGCGCGATTTCTCATGTTAATTTCTCCAACTATAGATGGAGTCCATAACGCTTACAACGTCTTGAAAATCGTTGACCTGTATCAATACCCGAATTTCTGTTTTTTGTCTGTCGTATGCTTCCCCTGCCGCTATCATTGCCATAGATTTTGCCTTTAATACCGCAATGTCTCTTTCCACCATCTCCTGTTTCAGCGTTACAAAATCAATCGCGTTTTGTAAATGGGTAAGATCATGGTAGTTTATCTTCTTTTTTTTGCCGAATGTTCCGCTAAAACGGTCTGCCGGTTCTTGCGGACGCTGCGCACGGTTGGAATTTTCTTTCAACGGGAGATTCTCCGATTCATAAATCGGAATATCGTCCGATGGCCACTCCATCTCCTTTATATATGTTCTTTGCTGTTCACGGTCTCTGCGGTTATGATTAGAAACAAGGCCGCTTTTAAGATTATAATACTGCTCAACAAGCTCATCAGCGGCCTCTTCTAACTCCTCAATGGCGTTCTGTATTATCTGCATTTCCGTCAAGTTGTAAGTAACCAAATCTGTCGTAAAAACAATTAATGAGTCCTCATGCGAAACTGCGAACATTTCAAACGAACGGCGGGAGAGAATATCCGCGTCACTCTCCAAAAGGTCAAGCTCCGCTTGCAGTTCATCTCTTTCGCCCTGCTCCAAATAAGGATTAGCGAGCCGTTGTCTTAATTCAATGATGCGTCTCTCCGTAGATTGCATCGTAGCGTTATTGTACTGCGCGACCACTCGCGCAAACTGGTTTGCAAGCGAATCAAGATTTCTGCTCTTATAATATTTATCTATAACGTCTCTGTTCTTTTTTGAACGGTAATCGTAAAAAAACATCGAATCAACCGCAAGTACATAATTGACAGTTGGCATAACGAATTCAGCGTTGTTAAAGGCTCTGAGAATATCACCGCAGTTATAACGGACAATTCCCTGCGCACGGCGAAGCGTAAAAGCCCATGTGTCCATGTTGTATGGGTCAAAATTATCAAAGAGGGTGGTGATATTCTCCCACGTTTTTTCTATCTCATCCTTTAACCTCACTAACTCCGCGTAACTTTGCTGATAACTGCGCACAAGCTGTAATGTCGTTCGGGCAAGCTGGCCGATCTGATACAAAACATTAACCGTATTGGCAACAATCGCGTACTCCATAACATTGGGCGTATATTTTTCAACAAGCTGCATGCCGCCGGAAATAAAATTGCTGTGAGCATTTGCGTTGAATAACAAACAAAACAAAAGCGCTGTCACTACCTTTTGATTTACTTTTCTCATTACCGCCCCGCTCTCATAGCCGCCGAAAGCTCCGCTTCCCGCCGTCTCGCGTGTTTTCTCATTATCCGGTCGTCAATATTCGTAAAATTCCATGCGTCTTTTGATGCCCAAAAATCTACGTTCAACGCCCTTGTGTGCCGTCTTGGGTCAGGGTCACGGTTAAATATGCCGGTGGGAGCGCCGCCAAAAGCTGTAAAGAAAGGATAAAGGCTTGGCTTCTCCTGTTCGCGCATCGCTTTGTTAAACTCTCTTAGATTCTCTTCTGAAAATGCGGTTGTCGTATAATCGTAAAAACTTTGCCAGTCTCTGCTTTCAGCCTCAATAAAATTAAGCGCGGATTTTAAAGCGAGAACTCCGTCACTTGTGACTTTAATATGAGTACCCGATAATCCGGTTAAAACGCTTCCTGTGACAAGCGAGAAATATTGAGGACGTGTGGCGTTGCCCCTGCCCCGTTTTAACTCCCTGTCAGCATCGTTAATCGCGGCCTCTGACTGCGCTAAATTGCTTGACGTTTCTGTTGTGGTGCTGTAAGCAAGACTGCGCATGAGAAACTTTGTACTTTTAACAGCCGGGGAAACGATATACATATCGGTCTTTATCGCCATTTTATCACACGCGCTGTTGAAATCAATAAGCGCGTACTGCAATCCGGCAATAGCGTAATCTATCCGGCGTAAATGGCCTGTCGGTAAAACAGATGAGATATTTGTCATTCTGACTTTTGACCAGTCAAAATTATCATAGTAATCGTAAATATTACTGCAAGCCGTTTGTAAACCATCCCACGCAACGCCTATTTGTTTATAGGCGGTCTGCATCTTATCTATAAGCTCTAATGTTTCTTGGATTTCCTTATAAACTTTCCACGAGACCGCGGCAACTTTAAGCATAGCCTGAACCGCTTTCCAGTTTTCTATGCGCTTTCCGGTCTCATATATGGCCGCAAAAATAGCCATGATTATTGGATTCTCACTGTGAGCAAGATCATACGCGACTTTCATCCCCAAGTTAACGCCTTCGGCAACTAAAATCAGCTTCGCAATTTCCCACATCGCGGCCTTTTGGTAATCATCCGGCCAACCATCGGCACGGTCGGCAACATCAATCTGATCTGTGTTCCAATCTTTGGAGCCGACAACGTACTGATTCTGAAACCACATCCTCTCCGCGTCATCACTATAATCAGGCTCTATTGTTACGTAGTGATTATAATAAGATTTACTTCCGCAATTGCTGAATGGATATGTAGACGCATCAGCGCCACGGTCTTTGGGGATTATTGGTATGCTGCTGATTCTTTCGTCTGAATAGACTGCGGAGTAATGCGCGTCATACAAATTTAAGCGGCTGTCTCCGCTGTAGCGTATCATATCCGTCAAGTAATGAACATAGCCGACCTTATGAACCATCCCGAAGCGGTCACGAAAAACAAGCGGCCACTTGAAGCGGATGTAATATTGTGAATTTATCATCCATTCGTAACAGAGAACCAAAATATCTATTGTATTTGATTCTACCCATCCTTTGGGTTTCATTACAACGTATAAAAAATCAGTTTCCCCTCTGTAATAACCGTTGTGGACGAAAAATTCAATCTGATTCTCAAACGGATGATGATGGTTATTTCTATTGGCCGGATACCATGCGGAATCGTAATATGTGGTATTTGTAATCTCTACCGCGACTCTGTTATGAACGCTCTCCAAGTAATTTTTATTGCCGTCGCCGCGCTTGTGAGGATCTGCCACAAACTGACCAAATGCCCTGTATAAAGCTCCTATTTCTCTTTGGTATACGTCATTATAAATTTTACTTGTAATATCCTCTTTTCTATCAGACCTGTACCGAAGACCGCTCCATCTCCCGCCCTTTAGATAGTATCTCGCCTGTGCCGGATTTTCAAAGTGCTTATCCCCCGACAAAAGATCACCGTCTTTACTGTAGATACTGTAGCCTGACGGCATATCGGTACGAACGCCGTCCATTGATTCTTCTTCGTGAACGTCAATATTAAAACCATCAAACGCATAGCCAAACTTAGGACTGTACTGAGTGGGATCATATTTCTCGCGCATACTGCTTGTCATAAAACTCTCATAATCAAGAAACATATCCGCAAAAGGCGGCGGCGCGGTCTCAACACGCATCTCCTCTTCATAACGCCGTTTAAAAAGCGAGTAATACCAGTCTAAATCCGGCCACTCTCTTGAAACACTTGGATTTAGTGATTCTGTATCGTCAGGATTTAAAGGACGGAAATAATAAAAACCAGTATTGTCACGACCGGAAGCGAAATCACTAAGAATAAGACTCGCCTGATACTGTGAAGAAACAAGCGAAGAAAGAAACGCATAATTGTCTCTGATAAATTGTAAGCTGTCATTACGATTCCTTAATGTCATCGTACCCCAATACGGTCTTGTCCGCCAAGCAAGCTGCGGCTTTATTATATCGGGATTAGCCGTTATCTCCGCTTCATTCCAAACGCCCTGCGCACCGTGCCGAAATTTTCTTAATCCCCTCTCTGAACCCTCAAGCAACTCAAATCTGTCACCCGCAAGCGGTGTAGATTGAGCCTCTGAAAAAAATATACGATCACCTTTTTTATATCCGCTCTTGTTCGCCCGCTGTTCATTTTGCCAAATACCATACATGGCGTACATATACTGCGCAGTTCCGCCGTATCTCACAATTAATGCCGGATGAATATTACCGTCTGTATCTCTAACAAACAAAAATGAGCTATATGTAAAGCTGATTCTTTGAAGATAATCAACCCAAGCATTTCGATAGGATGAAGCGTTATGCTCCCCAAACCGCTGTACTCCCGCTGCCGCAATATATTTATCTCTGCCGCCCCTGCCCTTAACCCATGACGTACCGCTTGTGAAGCTATTTAGCAGATGTGATTCGTTCGTTGATGCGCAAATCCTGACGTATATCTCATGTCCGCTCTCATTTGTCGTATTCAGCACCCCCGGCGCAGTGACTACAAGAGAATCCTTATTATTTCTTGTAACGCGCATCCCGTAAGGAGCCAATACCATGAGATAATATCCCTCTAACTTTACAGGCGCAAAAACAATCTTGTCACTGATTTGCTGTCCATCCAAATAATAATTATGAAAACTGCTGACCCGTGAATTTGTAACGGAACTCATTTTTGATGATGACAGTATAACCGCACGTTCTCTTTGAAGAAGCGTTTGTTTACCGCACATATTGCGGGTAAAACCATCGTCATCATATTCGCCGTAAACTCCCGGATCATCGTCAATAAAAGCAACCGCGCTATTCACAGGCGTTGAACGCCACTCACTTATGCCCCTGTACATATCATCCGCATTAACAGAGACAGCAAATACAAGAAACATCATAAAATAAAAATGTTTTTTATTTAAAGTACGGATCATGCTTCGCCGCTTCTATGACTTCGGGCGTTACGTAATCAACGCCCAACTGTGTACGGTAACGCCTCAACACTTCCTTGTCTGTAGGATTAGTAGAGGCGAGCATAATAAACTCCCTTGTTGGATAAAGCCTTAACTGACCGCAATAATAAGGAGCCAACAGATAAAAATCACGTTTACTTTTCTGATTAATAATTTTGAAAATGTCGTGTTCAGAGAGACGAGTCATGCCGTCTTTATTGCTCACTGAAATCTGACGTAAACATTCGGGATCATGCTTATTCCCGATGAGCCAAAAGTAACTTGTATTTACTATGAGAGCCTTTGCCATTGAGCTATCAAGCAGATCGTTTAATGATTGTGTGATAATAGTAATTTGACCGTTTAGTTTTCTTATCGTGCGAAACATCTCGACCATAAATTCAGCCATGTCGCCCCCTTGCAGTTCGCGCCACGCTTCGTCCATGATGATGTATTTTTTCCGATCAAGTTTTGTCACTGCACCGAGGATATTAGTCATTATGGTATCAATGAGCGATGGGATAAGTACCGCTTTTAATCGGTCGTGACCTTTAAGCCCCGCCATGTCGAAACAAACTATGTCCTTGTTCCCTACCTCATACTTGCCTCTGAAAAAGTTGGCGTAAGCGCCTTTATTCTGCCCCTCACCAATGAATTCATACATACCCTTATACAAGTCCCAATCGGAGCTTGTAAATACAGAGTTAGTTTTGAGATATTTTTCCGCGAAGTCTGATAAATTACAAGTGTTATTCTCGTTGTTATTTTCATCTTTGTAGTATTTTTTTATGCACTGATTTAGTTCATAACGGACATCATCCGGCATTGGTTCTGTTTTTTTCCCTTTGGCCATTCTCTCCAAAGTAGCCATAAGAACCGTATCCCGCATACCGTTTGGAGAGCCGTTTATATCGGGGACTTCAATTGCTCTGCCCTTTTCGTCCGTTTCAAACCGCACATAATAAGCGCCCTCAAAAGGATTTATCGAAAATTCAGAGTTTAGGTTAATTTCAAGATACGTCCCTTTTAAGTTCTTAACAAATGATAAGTACGAACCCTGTCCTTCACCCCCAAAATCAAGTATTGCGATACATGGATCGTACTTCATTACTTGCCACTGTTTATCCTGCTCTAAAAAAGATTTTCCTGAACCGCTGCCCCCAACAACGATGGCGTTATGATTGTCACAGCGAGTATCAAAGAGATCTATCCGGGAAAAAGAATCCATCTCATTATGATAGTAAATCTCATGACGGTTATCCTTTACAAAGAACGGCCAGCGCGGTAAATCTATCGGCATAAAGTCCGACACATTAAGAGAAGCAAGCGTACTGTTTACAGCCTCAACGTGTTCACTGCCCGGAAATATCGAAAAGTACGCTCCCTTAATATTGAACCGCTCACGCCTGAATTTATACACGGAGCTTACTGTCGCGTCAAATGTCTTATACTTTTTGTCTAACGCGATAAGAGATTTATCCCACAAGTGAACATGAAAATGATGTTCTAAGAATTTCTCGTTTGAACTCTCAACACGCTCTATATTATTATGCACGAGAGCTTTCAATTTTTCCGGCGGCAAGCCTTCCGGCGTTTTTTCAAGGAAACGGAAATACCGCGCGAATCCCTCTCTTGTCGCAATCATGCTCTCACGCCGACGCGCACGTTTTAGTCCCACACTTTTATCCAAAAATCTAATCGTATGCTGAATGACAAACGGGATTTCCCAAATATCTTTATGCAAAAATATCTGATTCATCCCCGCGCTTGTTTTTGCAGGGAGTTTACTGTCTTTTGTATTAGCCCGAAGAGAAAGAACCGTGTGATACGTATTATCATAGTGAACATAGCCGGGAGTTCTGCTATAGAACCCTGGAACGTAGCTGTTAAAGTCCGACTTTATTATATCAGTAAATTCATTGCCGTGAACATAACCATGATTTAATACTTTCGAGAGAAACAGGATTATTTGAGATTTGTCAAGACGACAGATATACCCCTCAACCGAGGACATCAAACCTCTCACCGCAAACTCTAACTTCTCCTGTGTCTCTTTGTAGCGGATTATCCGCTCATCATCATCAGACGGCGCTGTCCTGACTTCGCCAGACTGCTCTTTTTTCATCATCTGTTTAGCGATGAGTGAATTTTCTTTCTCTTTTTCAGGCACCGGAAGTGTTAAGGACATAAAACAGGAGAACTCCGGCGACATTCTTGACCGGACATAATCATGTTTATTTTTTTCCATGTAATTGACAATGTCTATGCCTGAATTTTGAAGAAGCACCGGATACGCAGGGAAAAACAGCTTGCAGTAATAAAATGATACAATCGTATTCGCCGGAAGATCACACAGAAAACCCATGAGTTTATCGTGACGGTACTGCATCACTTCTTCATCGTCAAACTCAGAAATGTGCATCTCAAGGATAATGGTGATACGCTCCGGGGCTTCACTTATGATAACGTCATTTTCGATGGCCACATAAGGGAACACATCAAAAAAAGATTTGTGACTGTTTTTCATAGTGCGAAATATCCACGAAGCATTTGTTTCACGGAGTCAGCGTAGTTTATTTGGTAATGATACCCTTTCTCCGCGTTACCCGGAAAGCATGACACATAATTCATAGCCGCAGAATTTGTATGCTCAAATGTCACAATTCCATTATCTGAAAGTGTCTTGCAAAAACTTTCAGACTGCCTTATCACATCATTCGCCGTACTTGCGGTTAGAATAAATGACGTATGCGTGAAAACATATTTATCCCCCTTGTCGCAGAAATTCAACTTTTCCGTATCGTAATTTTTCGTATCAAGAAGCTCTAACATATTGAACGTCCGCGAGAAATACTTATCTAAATCCCCGCCATAATCTATTGACGGAACACAGACCGAAAAGTATTGCAGATACTCATAATCACACAGTATATCGGTACAATTCAGCCCATGTACGTTATTGAGAGAGACCATTGTACAAAATCTGTTATCCGCCGTTTTGATGACAGACATATTACCAAGAGGCAATAAACGTGTGCGCAGCTCCCCGCTTTGCACAGAACAATCCACAAGATACTCATAGAGCGCGCTTCCCTCTCTATGCACAGGCACAAACCGAACCTTTGCTTTCAGAGCCTCATTGATACTGTTTACAATTTTCTGCGTACTTTCATTGATTGCGTCAACAAAACGACTGCCGCCGCAGAAAATGTATTTCAAAGTTTCTGCAAACCTTAACTTTACAGGAGAATAATCTACCCATAATTTAACACACCCGAAATAACGCTCTTTACCGTGCGCTTTCAACTTATACAATTGAAGTTTTGAGCTTGGAGACAGAACTCCCAAAACATTATGAACTCGTTGAAAATCAAGTTGAGAAAACTCAAAAAAGACAACAAGAGAGCCGTCATTGCAGACATAAAACGGACTGTCAACACTGCTTTCCGCATGAAATGGGAAAAGCTCCGACGGATTTATGTCCGTTATCTTAATCCCTAACTGCGGAAGCTGACTCGCTATTATCATCCGTAATCACCCGTTGAGGCAGTGAGTTAAAATATCCCCAAATAACAGAGGGAATTTTGCGGTTATTCATCAACACCTCTCCTATGTTTTCTTCAAGTTTTGAGATGTACTTGACATATACATAATTGAGAAAAATCTGACCAAGCATAAACGTCCAGCCGCCCTTAAACCCAAAGATAGAGAGGATTGCCGAAAAAATGAGCAGGTTAATCGCCCACTCCGGCATCCCCAAGCCCAAATACTTGGGGTTACACGATATTATAGGAACACAATCTTTTTTCATTCTGCCAACCTCATCACGCATTAATCGCTAAGAAAAATCCCGCCTGACCCCGTTCCCATCTGCGATTTCAAATCTGCCGGAATCACAAGTTCAAATATTGTCTGAAACGTATTGAGTACCGCGATAAATACCGCAATCCCTATAAGACTTAACCACTTCGATTGAAGCTGATGATTCATGTATCCCTCAACAAGCTGCCAAAGCGCGATTATAAAAAGAACCAGCGTTACAACGATTTTCATCGTCTTAAACAGCGTATTGTTCAGCTTTCTCACGCCCTCAGCGATACCGGCTATATCAATCGCAAAACAACTATCCGCCCCAACCACAAGCACAATGAAGCAAAACACCGCTATGGTGCTTGTCAACGACCCTGCCCTTGGCACTGCCACTGCTTTCATAATACTGCCCCTTAAATTTGAGATTTATAAAATCTCCACGCGTAATTTGCATAATTAAAACCTCCATGTATAAATTGTGATGTACGCTCCGCTTACAAGTCCAAGCGAAGTTAAACCAATACCAAGCACCGCGTTCAGCGTTGATTCGTTTTTAAGCTGATCAAATCTTTTTTCCCGCTGATCGTAGCTTGCTCTATCGTAATCACTGTTACCCGGTTTGTAATCGTTATAGTTATTGGCAGATCTGTTCCATTTGGAAATGTATATCGGCCCCGCAATAAGACACGCCGCCGCAAGAGGAACTATCACATACGTCCGCGCAGGAATGTAGCTCTTCCCCGCTATCGCGTCATAATCCACACCCATTGGATTTGATGATATATTGATTTTTACCGGAGTTTTTTCGTAATAAACCGGTTCGCGGTCTTTTGTGTAAATTCTCCTGTCCCCTATCTGAAAATTCACGCCATTATCAAAAAACACTGCGTTGACAAGAGTCACGTTATCACAGCAGCTTTTAATACCAAAAGACGCATACGAAATCACTGTATAGCTCAAATGAATATTTGACGATGGAAAAAGCGTAATCCCTTTCCAGTCATAAGGCGCACCAAGCCCTTGCATCGCTTTTCGGGAAGTCAGCGTTACCGGACGGTCAGGCTTGCCGTCAATCACAAGCTCCCCCTTAACGTCAATTCCTGTTAATGGAGCAAACTGAATGTTGGATCCTGCGGGGATAATCAGAATATCGTCCCGTTTCACCTCATAATTCTCTGTGACAGTAAACGTCATAGTTCTTGGATCATATTGACTGATGTCATGAATTGAAATCTGATTCGCACATACCGTTACAACCAAAATCATCAATAAAATCACTGCTTTTTTCATCTTTTATTTCCCAAATAAATTAAGGATTGAATCCGCTTCACTGTATTTGTCCGAACCGACAGGGTTAGACGTTCTCACTCTGCTCCAAGCGTTCACAACTTGCGCTCCGCTCGCTGACTCTTTGAGATAAAGACCAAACACCGCTTTTGCGCGAAGATAATTAACCTCGTCTGAACGCCCCATACCGCCCAATAATTCATTGGCTTTCGTATAATCTTTTGCCTGTAATGCTTTACGGACGGCTACAACTCCCCCATCCGTCACTCTCGGCCTAAAGGGAGCAACAGGAACAGGCGCCGCGTCCGGTTTCTTTTCAATTACCTCTGTTTGCTCTTGTGCCTGCAGCTCTGATTCTTGCGCCTGAACAACCGAAACACCTGCCTCAATCCCTGTCTCAAACTGACTCTCCTGTAAACTCTCTCTTTCAAGAGTTTTGCCAAGATGGACAATTTCCTCCTCAAGCGGAGTAAGCGTAAGACTTGGACTCATGAAAAGAACCCTGTCCTTGCGGAACATCTCACTGCCCGTTAAATACAAACCGGCAAACGAAGCGCAAGCAACTGTAATTATCATACACGCCGCTGTAATCGCTTTTTGCATGAGGTTAATCTTCAAATTGTTTTTGTTGGAAATCATAACCCGTAACGCTCTTTTACTTGGTTACAAAATTCTGCTATCTGCGACGGCGTAATCGGCGGATCGCCATAGTGGGGGCAAAAGTTCAAAACTTTTGCAATATTTGATTGATTACCTAATGTGTCTACACTTTGAATAGATATGTCATAATGTCTGTCCGGCGGACGATTAGGCGCAGGCCAGTACACCGGGCCCATCGGCAATCTAATACCTATATCCTCAAGATCAATCAAATGGCTTCCGGCATGAAGATTTTCTGCGGGAATAACGGCTTGATATATTGCCGGTTCTGTTTCCGGTATACAACTGCTCACACAGCCAACCGCGCTTTTATTAGTACGTGTATATGTTATTGTTCCCGATTGTATCCGCTTGTTTAACGTAAATTTCAGTTTTGTACTATGACAATAACTTATCATATTTTTCATACTGTCAACGGGGTAAATAATGTCAACAAACGGCTGGAGCGTATCTGCTTTTGACAGATACACGTCTATCATAATATTTGATCTTATACCTGACAGCGTAACCGTTGTATCATTAGCCGTTTTTTCGCCGTCTACAACAATACTGTCTATTTTGCTGTTGATGAGCGGCCTTATTATTATTGAGGTATCTGAACCATAAGAAACCGTAAATGCGGAACGCGGTAAAATGAGAGCGTCTGCATTGCCGAATTTATTAACGGTAATTGTATAAAGCGTTTTAACCGCACTCTTAAAAGGAAAGCCAACGCGCGGCGTTCTTCTCTGTGATTTTGATTGATAGAGGAAAACCGTATCATTATACTCACGCGCAATCTCTATTTGCGTTCTGTTACTCTCGCTTTGTAACACAGAATCCTTTTTGAACAGTCTTGATAAATCCCAATTCCAAAGTACGCTGTCCGCTTTAAAACCCGCAGCTTCAAGCATAACAACGGAGCCTGTGTCCTCAACAGAAAAATTCATAGGAACTGCGCCAAAGTTTATACCCGTCCTGATGGTAAACGCAGTATCATAAAACACCCCCTTAGCCTTTGTCTCAAAAACACGTATTCGTGCAGCGTGGAGTCCCGTGTCCGCGTAATTGAAAACAGCAGCGTAAGAGGGTGGTTCTAATTTATAAACAGGATAAGCCGGGTCTTCGGATATGTAAAGCAGTATGCTGTCTATGTGTCCGCGGTCAATAACTCTTGGATTCGCGGTAAAAGTTATCGGAAAAAAGCAGTATGCGTTCAAATTGCTATTTACTCGTGTTATAGAAAACGGAATCGCGGAAACATTATGAAAAGCCGTTCTGAAAGGTACGGCAACAACAGGTGAATTTCTATTCCCATCAGACTGACGGAGAAAAATCGTATCGTTATACTCTTTATCAACAAAAACAGAATCGACGTTATTTATCGTTCTTATAATCTCTCCGTTTATGCGCGATAAATCCCAAAGCCAGTGTACTGTGGCGTCCCCTGCTTTATAGCCTGTAGCTTCAAGAGGAATAGACATCCCCGCGTCCGCGATGGTAAACACCAGCGGCATTGCGCCGTAATTCATCCCGATTTTAATATTAAATGTCGTATCGTAATATTTACCTTTATCTTTTTTCTCATAAACACGCAATGTTCCTATATGTTCGCCTGTATCGGAGAAATTGAACTCCGCAGAGTAAGACGGCGCTTCTATTTTATGAGTAGTTCTTACTAAATTCTCCGTCACGTAGAGGAACATACTGTCAACATACCCTGCGTCCTTTTCCGCAATGTAAGCCGTAAATATTACCGGCTGAAAACAGGAAGCGTTCATATCGTCACTCATTTTTGTAAGTGAAAACGTCACCGGCACGGAGTCCGGTAAATTCTCCGGTGAGTATGGATTATCCAAACAACCAACGAAAATAAGCACACAAATCGCTGCCGCAAAAAAGCCCGCGCCAAGAGTAATGTGCATTACACGCTGTGCTGTCGTTTTCTTTTTATACACTCTCTTTTTCCTTTTCACCGCTTCCCCGCTTTCTTATAATTTCACAGTGTTTTTTTATTTATGAACCCGCTCTTTTATTGATGCTTTTTTGTACTTTGAACTGATCGTCAAAGTAAAGCCGGGCAGAATACGTACCCGTATTATCCTTTTTCTTAAACCCACCAAAAACTGCCGTCTCTCCCTTTGTAAAAAGTTCTTTTATAGACGGTTTGGGAATAGACACTCCCCAAAAATCTTTAAACATTTTAAATCCGCAAATGTTATCCTCACAAACAAACAATTTAGGACGTTCAAAAATTCTCTTCTTGCACTTCGGGCATAAGAATTTCGTC
>Ga0123356_10001471_pt1 | contig 25964 bp, 20 predicted proteins | sample TergutEmb28metaG_2_FD_92546 | JGI IMG/M metagenome (GOLD analysis project Ga0123356, IMG submission 92546) | Embiratermes neotenicus P3 segment gut microbial communities from Petit-Saut dam, French Guiana - Emb289 P3 | ecosystem: Host-associated > Arthropoda: Insects > Digestive system > Gut ...
CGGCATCTGCACGTCCATAAAGATTAGATCGTATTCATCGGGCGACTTTTTAAACATTTCAACCGCCTGAGCGCCGTTTTCCGCGCACTCTATTTCTAAAAGCGTACCGTCTAAAAATACCTGCACAATCTCACGGTTAATCTCTACGTCTTCCGCGAGAAGAATTTTATAGCCCTCAAAAATTCCCTCATCGCCGGCCTGATCCTCTTCCGGCAGACTGTTTAGTCCTATTACTTCATTAATCGCATCTGCAATTGCCGACGGGAAGAGAGGTTTTGAGAGAAATTTGTCAACTCCGGCTTTTTTCGCTTCGTCAACAATATGGCTCCACTCAGCCGCGGAAATCATAATTATAACAGAATTATCCGGCGACGTCTCCTTTGCTTTTATCTCCCTTGCGAGCTTAATGCCGTCCATATCCGGCATTTTCCAGTCTACAAAATATATGTGGTATAATCCGTTATTTCCTATGTGAGCCAACGCCTCTTCACCGCTCAAAGCCGTATCGCAGCTTTTTCCGAAACTCTCCATAACATCGCGGAAATAACTAAGAATCTCCTGATCATCGTCCACAGCCATAATTGAAACATTGTCCCAATTGACGCCCGGCAGTAACCTGCTCCTCTTTTTTCCGCGTTTTACCTTGAACGTAAATGAGAATGATGAACCTTTCCCGATTTCAGATTCAAGATCAATCTCTCCGCCCATCAGTTCAATGATATTTTTTGAAATAACAAGCCCAAGCCCGGTACCGCCGAACTTGCGCGTTGTTTTTGAGTCGGCCTGCTGAAACGATTGAAAAAGCTGTTTCTGCTGCTCTTCGCTTATACCGATTCCGGAGTCAGTAACCGTTATCTGTATCGTGTATACGCCGTCTTCCTCGATTACAAAACGCGCGTCTAATCTGACCGAACCCTCTTCGGGCGTGAATTTTATTGCGTTGCCTAAAAGGTTTGTGATTACCTGAGCTAACCTTTGATCATCGCCGATTAATGTCTGCGGTATCGACTTGTCAATATGTATAGTGAGCTTCTGCCTCTTTTCATCAGCGCGGAACACTACTATATTTACAATGCGCTGAAGCAGTTTCTCAAAGTTAAACTCCGCATCCGACAGTTCAAATTTACCGGCCTCAATTTTCGACATATCCAAAACGTCGTTAATAACGCCGAGAAGGTGCTGCGAGGCGCTCTCTATTTTTCCGAAACAGTAATCTTTGCGCGGCAGATCATCGGCGGCTTTTCCTATAACCGTCATACCGATTATGGCGTTCATCGGCGTGCGGATTTCGTGGGACATGGTGGAGAGGAACGTGCTTTTTGAGCGGCTTCCCTGCTCCGCCTGCTCTTTTGCGATTTCAAGCAGGTTGCACTGTTCACGCAGTTCATTGGATAATTTTTTAACACTGCGCAGATCGTATAAGAAACCAAGTCCTACAAACTCATCTTCATCTTTAACGCGTATCAGCGTAAGCTCGCACGGTATATCCGTACCGTCCGCCGCTTTGTGAGTCCACTCGGTCTGCACTATTTCACCGGTCATTCCAAGCCTCATAATTTCAGTAGCCGCGTCCATCGAAGACTGTCCGTCAGGCAGATATTCAGGTGAAAAATCTTCCCAGTACCGTTCTATAATCCGTTGTTTTGTCGTGCCGAACATTCTTGCGAGTTCATCGTTGCAGTCAAGAACTCTTGGAGGATCGCCGGCAAAGATGGCCATACCTATAGGCATGGATTCAAGTATGGTATTATGGAGACGGGCCGCTCTGCCGATCTCTGTTTCCATTTTCTTTATACTGCGCAAGTCGTATACAAACGCCTGTCCGGTAAATTTACCGTCATGCTCAATACATGTTACAGTAAGCTCACAGGGTACTGTTTCGCCCTCTTTTGTCTTGTGAAGCCACTCAACCGTAACCGCTCCGCCGGCCATCGCGCGTTCCAGTATATCAGACGCCCGCGCGGGAGATTTTTGCCCGTCCGGCTGGTATTCAAGCGAAAACTCAAAGAAATTATCAATAAAATGCTGTTTTGACGGAGCGCCGCACATTTTTATAATCTCTTCGTTGCAGTCTATAATATTTATATCTTTGTCAAAGGTTACAAGCCCTATGGGCGCGGATTTAAGCACAGCCTGATTAAACTTGTGCGACTTGTTTATCTCAGCTTCCATTTCGGCGCGGATAACGGCGCTTGAGCACAAAAACGCCGCGCTGCGCAGCATTTCGGCGCAGTCATCATCGAAAAAACGCTCGTTAATGTTATCCTCAAAAAGTACAAATCCCCAAAAATTACCCCTTTGAAAAATAGGCGTGACAAACGCGGATACAACGCCGAAAGACTTTAGTACCTTAGCTTCGGGCAGAAGGCTTATGGGACTGTTGATTGATTTGCCGCTCATAAGCAGCCCTTCCCATGCCGGCACGAGTTTGGAGTAAGTAACATCCGCAAGCGCAGCAAGCGGCGCCGTAGTACCTCCCAATTCCCTGACCCAACGGTATATTTGCGACGTATGAAGGCCGTCCGCCGCCTTAAAGTTACGCCAAACCGACAGCCTGTCCAAATCCGTAATGTCCGCGATCAGGCTCATACCTTCAGACATCATCTTATCAAACGACTCCAAACTGCTTGAAAGGAAAATAGCGGCAGCCTTATTGAGTACATCCGACATTTTTTTACTGCGTTCCAAAGCCTTGAACGCTTTAACAAAAACGTCGTCTTTTACAATATCACTATCGTTAAGCATACTTCCGTGACCGCTCATCTAATAACTTTCCTTTTTTATTTGATACCGGAGCAACGTTTAACCGTGTGATCTATAATATAGATATAAAAATGGTTCTGGGGATACAATTGAGGCAAGAGAAAACTTTGTCAATAACAGACGCAAATTAAATCATAAAAATCTGTTACGGCGAGTCACAAGCTATTTTGAAGTGAGTCTGGCGCGCGTCCCTGCGCTTATCTCCATCCCTGTGCGGCCATTGCCCCAGACAGTTTTTTTCAGTGATCAGTTGTCAGTGATCAGTGATCAATTTTCAGGAACTTATTCTATCTTATTCTAAACGTTCAACGTTTCTATAATCACAACAGTACAAGATTCGCGTGAAGCGCTCCTGCTTCTTTTATCGCCTGTAAAATCGCTATGACGTCTCTTGGCGTAACTCCCAAAGAGTTAAGCGCCTGAGCAAGCTCTGAAACGGTTGTGTTTCCGTCAAGCACTACCATCTCGGAATCCTTCTCCTCAACAATCATAGAGGGATTAGGCACAACTTCTGTACGGCCGAGACTGAACGGCATAGGATGAATAACTTCCGGCAGATTGACAACCTCTACTTTTATACCGCCGTGAGTAACCGCAACCTGAGAGATACGCACCGTACCGCCCGCTACGATAGTTCCCGTACGTTCGTTTATTACAACTCTTGCCTGTGAAGACGGCTCAAAAGTCATATTTTCTACCATTGAAATGAATTCAGGTGTTGAAATAGCGTCACTTGCAAGCGACATATCGAGTTCTACAGTCGCGGGATCAAGCGCTTTTGCGAGATTTGCCACTCCGTATTGAATGTTAATCGCCTGAGCCATAGAAACCGCTGAGGTAAAATCAGGCGCGTGAAGCGAAAATGCGAGATTGTTTGCGTCAAGGACATTAAACCTGTACTCATTTTGAACAATAGCGCCGTTAGGAATTCTGCCGACAACGACGTGGTTCTTTTTGATATGAGTGAGTCCGCGGTCGCGCAGATCATAACCGCCTGTAGCAAGCGGCCCCTGAGCGGAAGCGTAAATCTTACCGTCCGGCCCCTGTATGGGTGTGAGGATAAGCGTACCGCCCTCAAGACTTGTAGCGTCCCCCATTGACGAAACAGTAACATCCATACGCGTGCCTTTACGTCTGAAAGGGGTGAGGTTCCCTGTAACCATAACGGCGGCTACGTTTCTCACTCTGATATGACGCTCAGGAAGCTCAATTCCCATGTTTTTCAGCATGTTGACGATTGTCTGCTCTGTAAAGATAGTCTGATTGCGGTCGCCTGTTCCGGCCAAACCTACTACAAGACCATAACCGAGAAGCTGAACATCTTCAAGCCCGGATACAGACGCTACGTCTTTTACACGGATCTGCTGGGCGGAAGCCGCCGTTACTGCCATCAACACTGTTACTATTACTTTTGCTAACTTGTTCATCTAAAACCCCGTTTTTTCAGTGATCAGTGATCAGTTGTCAGTGATCAGTTTTTAGTTCTAAGCTCTAAGTTCTATTTTTTATTTTTTAAAAAATCCAGCCAAACATTCTTGTAATTATTCCTTTACGTGAGGCGGTGTTTACGACGCCGCTTCCCGCATAAGTTATCTCCGCGTCCGCTATACTTGATGAGAATACTATATTATTCTTCTGAATATCCTGCGGGCGTACTATTCCGGTGATTTTCAGAGTCTCTTTCTCCTGATTGATTTCTACTACTTTACTGCCCTCTATCACAAGATTACCGCCCTCAAGCACCTCTATCACACGCGCGGAAACAGTCGCTTCAAATTTTCCTTCACGTGAAGTTTTACCCGTACCGTCAAACTTGGATCTGTTAGAGTTACTCGTTCCAAAACTCGGCAAAAAACGGAATCTGCCGGTTCCGCCGGAAAATCCAACATTCGCATCGTTGGATTTATCGGTATTTGTATTGCTCATCGCGTTAGCTTTCGATGATTCCACAATGTGAATCGTGAGAATATCGTTGACTCTCATCGCGCGGTGGTCAGAAAAAAGGCTGTGCATAGGCATTGCCGTTACCGCTGTTGAAAAAAGCAAACTCACGCCCGCCGTACACAAAAACATCCTTACATACTTACTCATATTCTATCTCCCTCCTGATGCACGATTACAGAGCCTCTGCCCGAAACCGCCGCACGGACTAATTTTTTCGTTTGAAGATTCTCTACCCAAATTCTATCTCCGTTTACACCCGACTCACGGGCAACGCCTAAAACTGATATTCTTACCCGCTCACCGTTAAAACTTATACGCACCTGATCTCCGCGTGAAACCACAGGCACGGCTTTCATCAGCTTGTCATGCAGAATAGCGCCTGTGTTTACAGTTCTCATTGTAACCATCGCGCCTGACTCAGGGATTTGACTCATCGGAGTATAAGCAAAACTTGTAACATCCGTAACCGCAAGCGTTGTGTTCTCATTTGTGAGTTCCTCATCGCGGGAAATCGCGCGTTTCGCAACCAAAACTGTTGTCTGCACTTTTATATTGCATGATACGGGGACGCGGGTTACTCTCTCACCCTGACGCGCCGTGATAAGCAGATTCATATTACCCTTAGCAAACTTATTGCTGATTCCCGATACCTCAACCTCAACAGCGCCTCTGCCGCTTTTCCATGAGCTTTTAGGATTGTTGACAGTAAGAGTCCACTCCCCTTCTTTCCAGCCAAGAACGCTTGCGGCGTATGAGCGGATCTGCTCTTCAAATTCGCCGACGCTTCTCTCCTGAAAATCGCTTACAACTTTCACCCGCTTTTGAGCGGCGGTAAACTGCACGTTTTTAAAAGCCGGCCGGAGTCTGAATTCTATAAGATCGGCGCTGTTTACAAAGCGGTTAAATCCGGCAGGTGCGGCTTCGCCTACGGCTGTCTTTGAAAGACGCGCCTCAAGAGCGGGATCAGAAGTTACGATTTTCGCTATGTCGCCGAGGCGGATTTGTGTGCTGTTTACCAAAACAGAATCGGAGAAATGGAGCGTAACGCTTTTATTTTGCGCTGTCGCGGTGCAGGCAAACAAAAGAGCAAAGGACACAAAGGACGCCAAGGACACCAATTGGGGCGTTTTTTTGTGTAATGTGTTGATTTTTTGTTTGCTTGACATTTTTTTAATCCTGTTAATCCTTTAATCCTGTAAATCCTGATTCAGACAATCTTATTAATCCCGATTACCGCTTCAAATTATTAGCAACCTGTAACATCTCTTCCCCTGCCTGAATCGCCTTTGCTACAATCTCGTAAGCGCGCTGTGCGCCTATCATGTTTACCATTTCGTCTACAAGATTTACATTTGACGATTCAACATATCTTTGCATGAGAACTCCCGCGCCGTCTTCACTGGGAGAAGACACAATAGGAGCGCCGCTCGCGTCGGTAGCGCCGAAAAGGTTTCCGCCCAAAGCGCGCAGACCCGATGGATTTATGAAACGCGCAAGTTCAAACTGACCGATTTCTGTAGTATTCGTATCGCCGGGCATAACTACGGATATTACTCCGTTTCCGCCGATAGTAACATTATCCGCGCTTACGCCTTCGGGAATACTAACCTGAGGAAGCACGAAAAAACCTGAGGATGTGACAATACTGCCGTCACTTGAAAGTTTAAAGGTACCATCCCTTGTATAGGCGACAGAGCCGTCAGGAAGCATAATCTGAAACATCCCCTCGCCCGAAATCGCGACATCGTAAGGATTACTGGTAAGTTCCGGCGAACCCTGTTCAAATATTCTGTTTGTGCTTGAAGGTCTTACGCCAAGACCAACCTCTATTCCGGCAGGAGCCATACCGCCCTCAAAATTGCGCACTCCGGGTTCCCTTATCGCCTGATACATAAGATCCTGAAATTCAACCTTCGTACGCTTGTACCCTACGTTATGCAGGTTCGACAAATTGTTTGAGATGTTATCCATATAAAACTGCTGCGCCTGCATCCCGGTTGCCGCTGTTGTCAGAGTTCTTATCATTTTCACTTACCTTTCTATTTTAACTATCAACTATTATTTCTATTTATTTTGACTTTTTCTAAGTTCTAAGCTCTAAGCTCTAAGTTCTATATTTTCCCAACCTCATTCACAGCCTTTTGCAGAGTCTCATCCTGTGAATGAAGCGCCTTCTGATCAGCCTCATAATTACGGTAAGTAGAGATCATCTGCACCATATTGCGAATCAGATCAACATTTGAACTCTCAAGAAACCCCTGATTAAGAACAAACCCCTGAGACTCAAGCTCTACCGCCTCAACAATATCAAGAGGTGTAAAGTAACTGTTACCGTGCCGTTTCAGCTCATAAGGCTTCTCGAAGTCAACAATTTTAATAACACCTTTGCTCTCGCCGTTTTGAATCACTTCGCCTGAACTGCTTATGGTAACTTTCATATTAGGCTCTACCCTGATATACCCTTCGGTACCCATAAGCTTTGAACCGTCGCCTGCAACGATCAGCCCTTCATTATTAAGTGAAAAATTACCGTTTCTTGTATAACGCACACCATCGTCAGTCATAACTTTAAAAAAGCCGCTCCCCTTTATGGAGATATCAAGATCATTGCCTGTAGAGCGCATAGAGCCTTCCGTGTGGTCGATATAAACCTCATCAACCTTAAACTCACGGTTGGCGAAAACCTGGTCATTATCATTTTTAAGATGATTCTGATACGCGACAGTAAAAAGACCGCTCTGCTTGAAACCTGTGGTGTTAATGTTAGCCATATTGTTAGCGATCTGATCCTGCTTCTGCGCAAGCGCGGTCATTCCCTGAGAAGCTGTGTAAAGTCCCTGAATCATGAATTTCCTTTTTTTTGGGGCTGATAATTATCAATCCGTACCTATTTAATTATGGATACTTCCGTTCACGCATAGAAATATATGCACAAAGCGTGCCAAGTTTTTTGTTTTGCGTAATTCGTTGATTCTTAAGGAGTTATGGATGTGTGGTTAGATAAAAAAGTGGGCTTTGGGGTGCAAAGTTTGCCTTGCGGGGGTAATTGTTGCCGTAATCTTTATCTTGGGGAACGGCAGTCCGAGAAGTCTCCTGTTTACAGATTAATGATTTCATCTATGGTGAGAGATGTCATCCTTGAAATGGCGTTTATATCCATACTCTCAGATTTCATGACTTTGGCGATAGCAGCTGCCTTAGCAATTTCGTCCTCTGCCAGGCCATCAACTAAAGCCGTGGTTATCTAGCTGCCTCTTACAGCTAACACTTTGTTTATTATGTTTTAGACCTTTTGATACAGCAATTTGCCGTTTTTTTGAACATGATGCGCAAAGCCGCTAAGATCGTGCTTCAGTTCCATAAGATGCGGTTCTATATACATATTTACCTCTCTGCATATATTGTACATACGCGCTGTTGCACCCCACAAATCATCATTTTCGTATTCATCAAAAATAACTGCTATATCTATATCACTGTATTCATGAGGAGTTCCATCTAAATATGAGCCAAAGAGTAATACCTCTTTGGGATCGAACTCTTTTGCCACAACTTCAGCGTATTTTTTAGCTACTTCGAGAGCTTGTTTTTTATCCATGAGAGAAATTCCTTCGTTTGAGAAAATAATTGGTCGCATACATCAGCGACTGATAATTGTAAATAAATACTTCTTTTATACTCCGGATAACGCGCCTCAATATTGAGAGGATCAACACTAACTATAAATTTCCACTGTTCAGGTGAAAGATCATCTTTTAATCCTGCATTTTCAATTAAAATATGAAGAGAATGCGTTTTTGCCGGTATTTTTTCTTCTTTATTGACATAGCAACAATATGCTTTAAGTGCCTTTTCAGTTATTTGATGACAAAAGAAACCACAATATAAATAATGCTTATTTTTCAGCAACAGATGCGCTATTTCTAACTCATTATCGCATAAATCAATCCAATAAGTAACGTGCCTGAAACTTCTTTCTTCATCATTACTCATATTTTTATCCTTTTAATGCTCTGTCTTCTCAATTTATAAAATATTGGTTGTTGTTGTTTGTAACTTGTTGTACATCAACGAGCTACAAAATAGCGTCACTAAGTTACTAAAATATATAATTTTCACAACATTTCACAAACTGGCACCGTACACAAACTTTTAAGTTTTGATTTTCGCAAACCAGTTTTTCTTATTAATATTTACCGCTGATTCTTATACCGTCAATCGTTACGTTAGCCGCGCGAAGAATACGCAACGCACCGCATTCTTCAAAAGTACTGCGGTTACCAGGTACCTGAGCGGCCTGAGCGGTGAGCGGAGCCCTGTTAGTAACATCCTGCCATTTGATAACCGGCTTTTGACGGCTTGTAGGGTTTAATGATCGAATGGTAAGACCGCCCTTAGTACTGTCGATTGTGACTTGCTCCTCATAAACCGAAAGGTCGATAATCTCAACTATATCATTCGGCCCCGCGGCGTCTACAGCAGCCTGAACAGTGATGTAACGAGGCCCGTCATGATCAGGGGCTTTCGTCACAGTACGAACAATCTGTGAATACGCTGAGGTCACAAACAGCAAAAAAACAAACAATACCGTTAATTGTTTAGTGTGCATAACGCATCCCTCTCATATTTATGAGCATGTAAAATGAAATTTTCTCGTGAACAACTTACTATACTATAAATTATACACCGTAAAACTCAAAAAGTGTACAATAAATAATTATGAGGTTTTAACCTTATTAAAATGCGCTCACAAAAGATTTTGCCCCTTGTTAGAAAATATACACATATATTTGTTACTAAATTGTCCAAATTGTATTATATTATAGATATGGCCATTTCACTTTGAAATAATAATGTTTTGACAAGCATTTTTGTTGATAAGTTACACGCGGAGGCTTAACCATGATAAATAAGGCGATGTTTGGCGGATTATTTAGCGTAATAGCCGTAATTGCCTTTATCAACACAGCTTTTGCGGCTCCTCATAACGGCGATGAGTATTGGCTTAGCCAGCCTGACGGGGCAAAAGTCCGGGTTCTTGTATGGGGTGATGAGTTTTATCAGGATGTTGAGTGTCCGGACGGATACACTCTTATACGCGGTTCGGACGGATGGATTGTTTACGCTGAGCTTTCCGCCGATAGCAGCGAATATATACCTACCATTACGCGATATACAGATAGAAGCCGCGCGCCAGGAACCCGCAGAGGTTTGCGCATAAACGCAGCCTCCGTTCGTGAAAAGCAGCGCCGAAGCAGAGAGGCTTTGGGATATGATGAGATGATCAGGCAAGGGCCGCGTACGCGTATCCGGCCTTCCCCTTCCGTACACTCTTACGGTATCGCTCCCGCTCCCCCTGAACCGGAAAGAGTTGTGGGGTTGTTGCTTTTGGTAGATTTTCCCGATGAAAGAGCAAAAATCACTCAAACTATGGCAGAGGAGTTTTGCAACAAGCCGGGGGGCGAGGGCGGCATTAATCCTGACGGATCGGTTTACGACTATTTTCGTGATGTTTCCAATGGACTTTTGGAATACACAAACATTGTAACTCCGATTATTACGCTTGATAACAACAAATCATATTATGATATTGATCAGCCCATCGGTTCCGGCGCCAGAGAACTTATTACACATGCGCTAAACAAGCTGAACGATATGAATTTTGACTTGAGCGAAGTTACAACGCAGGTTTCCGGCGGGCGGAATGTAACGGTGGCGCTCAACATATTTTATGCCGGATATCCGGAACGGGGGTGGAGCCGGGGACTTTGGCCGCACATGTCAAGCTATGGCGGCGGAGCCACGGTAAACGGTATAAGTTTCAGCAGATATCAAATGACGAACCTCGGAGACGCCGGCGTCACATCAAAAATGGATGTATTTTTACATGAAACCGGACATTTGGTGATGGGGTGGCCGGATCTTTATAACTACGAAACTGGAAGTAATGCTCCCCACGTAGGGCCTTGGTGCATCATGAGTATGAACTATATGATTCAACCAAACCCCTATTTCAGATATTTGGCCGGATGGATCACCACAACTGATATAACCGCCGCCGAAATTGGAACCGTGTTTTCCCACGAAGCGAACAGCCCTGCAGCTTACGTATACAGAAGAAATGAGAATGAGTCTTACTTTATAGAAGCCCGCATGAGTACCGGCGTACGAAATCGGAGAATTCCCGCAAGCGGGCTCGCGGTATGGCATCTCCACAAGAGCGGCGATAACCGGTATCCAACTACCCGCTTCCCCCTTCTGGCGCTCATGAAAGCGGATGGAGGCGGTCTGATCCACTGGGGCAGCCCTGCCGACCTCTTCCGTACAGATGTAAATACCAATTTTAACGGTGTAACCGTTCCCGCTGCCATTTACCATGATGGAATCGTATCCGGTATAAACATAACCGAGATAAGCGACGCCGGTGAAGTGATGACATTCAAAATTGGCTGCAATACGCTCTATCAACAAATAGCCGCTTACGCTACAGCAGCAGAGAATACCGTTGTTGAGTTAAACCAAGATTTTACGCTCACCTCAATTGCGAACATTCCCTCACCTTCGGCGGCAGGCCGTACGCTCACCATACGCAGCGCTAACGCGGCGGCGCCAGTCACTCTTACGCGCGGCGTAAACGGTAATTTATTCACCGTATCATACGGCGCGGCGCTCATTTTGGAAAACATAATTATAAGCGGCGGCAGCGATAATCTTAATAACGATAATTCGTTAGTAACGATAAACTATGGCGGTGCTCTCATAATGAAGAGCGGCGCGGTTTTACGCAATGATAACGCGAACAGCGGCTTAGGAGTACGTATAGCTGACGGCGGTGATTTCACCATGATCGACGGAGTTGTGTTCGGAATCGGTACGAACACGGGTGATGTCGTCTCCGGTTCATACAATCCCGGCGGCGCGGTAATCGCATGGAACAAGCCGGCAAGCGCCGAACCGTTTGTTTATGATGAGTATACTTACGATGATTTGACCGTGTCTCCCGCCCAGAACGCAATTGCCGAGTGGATGATTAAAAGCGGTAAGGCGGGTATTTCATACGAGAATGGCAGTAACTCCGGTTTTATAGAAGTTTCGGGTGTAACGTTGGAAACAAAGGCTGTTACTACAGCCCGTGTATTTTACAAACGGACAGCGGAATACGCGGCGGCGGCAGAGGATGCCGTTATTGAGATCGGACAAGACCTTACGCTTAATTCACTTGTAAACATTCCGGGACCCGCTAAAACAGGCAGTACACTTACCATCCGCAGCGCGGATCCCGCGGGGCCTGTTACTCTCACACGCGATATAAACGGTAACTTATTCACTTTGTCTAACTCCGCGTCGCTCGTTTTGGAAAACATAATTATTGACGGCGATTATGATAAACGGGGGAACTGCGGCGGTTCGCTTATACGGGTCAACAGCGGCGGCACATTAACAATGAACAACGGCGCCGCGGTGCGCAATAACGCAACCAACGCCCACGGCGGCGGCGTTTACGTTAACGGCGGTACACTCACCATGAACGGCGGCAAGATCAGCGGCAATAACGCTCTTAGCAATGGTGTAAACGTTGGGGGGCGCGGCGGCGGTATATATATGTCCGGCGGCACGTTCACCATGAACAGCGGTGAAATAAGCGGCAACAACGCCATAAGCGAATGGGTCGGTAATAATGTTTATCCAAGCATGGGCGGCGGTGTGTATATACAGAGCGGTACATTCACCATAAACAACGGCAAAATCAACAGAAATGACGCTTACAGCGACGGCGGCGTATATGTATTATCAAGCTCCGCGTTTACCATGAACGGCGGCGAGATAAGCAGTCATACTAATTTAGGTGTATATATGCAAAACAACATATTCTATATGAACGGCGGAATTGTGGTTGGAGCAAGCGCAACCGGCGCAAACGCGGTTTATGGGACGCATAATTTAAACGGCGGTAACAATCAGGCTCCTAACAACGGTATTATAATCTCGTGGAACAAACCGTCAGGCGCAGACCCGCTCATTTACGTCAAAGATACTGACACCCGCCTGACCGCGCATCCGGCCGTAAACGCGGCGGCCGTTTGGGCAATTGAGAATAACAAGTTTGGTATTTCATACAAAAATGGCGCAAATATCGGCTTTATTGAAATAGACGGCGTGACAGTTGTAACGCAAAAAGAGATTGATGACGCCGCAATTACCGCAGCCCAAAACGCTATAGAAAACATGGTATTAAGTCCTGTGCCGCAAACTACACTTAATACGCAGTCAGCGGCGAAATCATATATTGAGGATATCATAAATACTCTGATACTCAACGGTGTAAACGCAGCTGTGACAAACGAAAAATTTACCGCCGCCGCTGCCGGAACGTCTGAAAACATAAACGGCACAGACGGCAGTTACACATTCACGGTAAAATTGAATAAAGGCATTGGGATAGAGTTATTGACAGACGAACTAACGCTTGTAATCACCGCAACGCCTGTTGTTACGACAACCGGCGAATTTTACGCGCAGATAGCGTATTACGCAACGGCCACATCAGATATTATTATTGAAGTTGATCAAGATATTATTATGAATTCTCTTGTAAATATTCTAACGCCGTCAGCTTCTAATAAAACGCTTACAATACGCAGCACAACCCCCAATGCGCCTGTTACTCTCACGCGCGGCGTAAGCGGTAATTTATTCACAGTACCCGCCGGAGTAACGCTCATTTTGGAAGATGTAATTATTGACGGAGACCACACCGGCAGTTTTACCACAGGGGGCGGTTCACTATTCAGAGTCAACGGCGGCGCGCTTATCATGAACAGCGGCGCCGTTATACAAAACAACCGCAATACCGGCAGCGGCGGCGGAGTGTCTGTAAGTTCAAGCGGCACGTTCACAATGAACGGCGGTAAAATCAGCAGTAATCCTACCGGCACAGCCGGCGTCGCCAACTCCGGCGGCGGCGTAAATATATCCGGCGGCGCGTTTACAATGACCGGCGGCGAGATAAGCGGCAATACTATCAGTTCCAACGGCGGCGGTGTGTTTGTATCTAACGGTACATTTAACATGAGCGGCGGTACAATAAGCGGCAACAGCGCCGGTACCGCAGGTTACGTGAGCGGCGGCGGCAGTGTATCTGTAAGCTCCGGCGGTATATTCAACATGAGCGGCGGCAAAATAAACGGTAATACCGGTATCGGCTCCTCAGCGGCCGGCGGCGTGTTAATATCAGCCGGCGGCGAGTGTACTATGACCGGCGGCGAAATAAGCGGTAATACCGCGGCTAACGGCAGCGGCGTGCGCGCGGCGGCAGGCGGAACATTCAATTTATACGGCGGAGCGGTAACCGGAACTGGTACCATTATCTTCGGCTCATATAGTTTTAATACCGGCCCCTCCCCTGCTCCAAACAATGCCGCTGCGGTCGTGTGGAACAGACCGGCAGGCGCCGAACCGTTCGTTTATACCAAAAGTACAAATACACATCTCACAGCGCATCCGGCTGAAGAAGCGTCAGCCGTTTGGGAAATTGTATCCGGCAGATTCGGTATCTCATACGAAAACGGCGCTAACAAAGGTTTTGTAGAGGTCGCCGGCGTAACCGTACAAACCAAACCGACAATAACCTGGCCGACCGCGTCAACAATCACATACGGCGCAACGCTGAGCGCATCAACGCTTACAGGCGGTTCTACAGAGTACGGCTCCTTTGCTTGGACTAACAACTCAACGATTCCAACAGTAGTAAACAACGGATATCAGGTAACTTTCACGCCAAGCGCTGAAGCGATGGCTAATCACAGTATTGAAGCATCGCTTACAAACACCGTACAAGTCACGGTAACCCCTAAAACACTTACAGTTGAAATGCTGTCGGTAATCCCCGCCGCCATAATCAACAGCACGGCACAGATACCTATCCTTACCGTGACAGACAATGATTTGGGTGAGCTAACGATAAACGTTGACTACCTTGCCGACCTTACACCGCAAACCGAAGCAGGAACATATCCTATAACGGTTAAAGGCATCGGCAACTATACGGGTACACCGTCTATCGATTTCGTTGTAAAAAGCGCCCCCGTCGCGGTGCTGCCGCCTGACCGTATTATACCTAATCCAGAGCAGCCAAAAAGCGAAGCGTCCGCGCCTGTCACCATATTAGCGGGTGAGTTAACGGCGGGGCCGAATCCGGCGGCGAAACAATCGGGAGTTGTAAATTTCTTTTGGCAGGGCAAGCGGGCGCAGAGTACGGTGTTTACTGTTTTTGATGCTTCCGGCAATGTTGTTAACAAAATAAGAATTAAGGATAACAAGGACACTGACGAGGCCAATGAGCGGCGGATTGTGGGGATTTGGGATTTGACGGATCGTAAAGGGCGTGCTGTGGGGGCGGGGACTTATTTGGTTAGGGGCTTTATTACCACGCCGGATGGTCGTGAGCGTGTTTCTGTGATGGTTGGTGTGAAGTGACGGGGCTCACTCCACAACCTCAAGATGAACAATCTCATTAAGTTCTACATTTGCATTTTGCGAGTGAGTCACCTGAAAAGAAGCTTTAGACTTCAATAATTTTTTCTGCTTTACATCCAAAACCGCGCTGCCCCGTCCCGAACCTGAGAGCGGGTATTTGCGGGAAGATGAAACACTGCTGTCAACAAGAGCGACACGGTAGTTAAACGCCCAGCTTAAAGCAGCCTCCTGAACGCCCTGATTATGGTATACGCTGTCAAGCGTAAAAAATTGATAAAGTAAAACATCTCCCTGTCCGTTTTGAACAGTAACAGGAAAGCGCTGTTCCCTCTCCCATGATGATTTAACAGCCATGTGAGCGTTTGGCAGCGCGGGAACCACTCTTGCAATGCTGCGCATTATATCCCAACCGCCGGAAAGAACCCCCGGCATACCTATAGTGTCACTGAGCGTAACTCCATTACTCCCGCTGATAAAAACCTGCATCTCACTCAAACGATTATAAATATCCTCTCTCTCATCTTCAGGAAGAAACGGGGCTATAAAGTTAACATCCTTCAAACCAAAACTAACTTCATCTTTTGATGAATCGACTCCATCAGCTGAACTTAAACCATGCAGGTACGCTCTTAACGAACCGGAAAAAGTTTGCAGTGAATCACTGTCTGACTCAACAGCGGTTCCATAGATGTCAGCCCCCAAAAGATACTGCCACTCAGCGGAACCTGAATAATCAATCTCAAGAAACACCTTCTCATTAGAACCGCATCCGTAAATAAAAAACAGCAGCGCTGCCGAGAGAAAAAAATTTTTTAACAATTTGCCGCAAAACATTAGCTTCTCCTGAAGTGAATAACGAACAGATTACGCTTGTTCATAGTATGAAATTATATATTGAAGACACGATTAAACACTGCGCCACACCGCCCTCAGACTGCACTACAGGCGTGAGGTCTTCGGACGATGCGGCGCAGTATTTAATCGTGTGATCTATATATAATATAAATAATTTGACATGATTCGTAATAGTTAAACTATATTTATATTAATGAAAACAATTTTCTTTCTCTTTTTCGCGCTTCTGTTTGCGATTGCCTCAACAACGTACAGCCAGACCACGGTCAGCGGAGTTATTGAACGTGACACCCGCTGGAACGCTGAAGACGGCCCTTTTATTATTGTGGGAGACATTTTAGTCACGCACCGGGCGAATCTTGTTATCGCTCCCGGCACGCAGATAATTATCAAGGATACGGCAAAAACTGAATATCTCACCGTTCCGTTTGACAAAGCAGATTCAACGCTTATCTCCATACGCGTGCAGGGCGCTTTAACCATTCTTGGCAGAAGAAACAATCCTATTACTTTCACGCCGCAAAACGCGGGGATCGCAAATTTTGGATGGCGTGGAATTATTATCGACGAGGCGGACAGCAGATACGTTGAGATCGCGTTTACAGAGATTTCCGGCGCGGCGACAGGCATCACAATAAAAAGATCAAACGCCGTTGTGAGAAATAACGTAATTGAAAACTGTAACATCGGCATACATGCCATGCACGGCGGCTCTCCGCAAATTCACAACAACCTTATAACAAGCTCTTTTGCCGCCGCTATAAAAGTTGAGAGAAGCAACCCTCAAATTTCAAATAATATTATCGCGTTTAATAAAAATATCGGCCTGTGGTGCGATAATTCATCAAAAATAAGCGTCCGCTATAACTGTTTTTCCGGCAATAGAGACGGTAATTTTTTAGATTGTGACCCTGATCTTGGCAAATTATCAAAAGTTAATAAAAGCAAAGACTCTACCGACGCGGCGGGTAATATAATGAAAGACCCCGTATTTGTCGGAACACCCGCGGAAGCGCGGGCAATAGAGCTTGATGTAAATTTGACCACCGACCCGTCAAGAGTGAAAAATCCAGAGCTTCTTAGAATTGTTAATTCAAATTCTAAGAACATTAAGGACGTTAAAGACGCTAATGGTTCTGCCGATAATGATGACGTTAGGCTTAGCGGTAAAAACCGTTTTGTATTGTCAAAATACTCACCCTGTTTTAACGCGGGCGAGCCTGCCAGAAGATTTAACAACCCAGACGGCAAACGTAATACAATAGGGCCTGAGGGCGGGCCGGAATTTGTTAATGATTAATTGTCTTTAGATCACACGATTAAATATCGCGCTGTATCGTCCGAAGACCTCACGGCTGTAGTGCAGCCTGAGGGCGGTGCGGCGCGATATTTAATCGTGTCTTCACTACTCTCCGAAACATACAGCCTTGTAAACCCAAACTTCACAGTTTTTCCACTCATCTTTACTTAAACCGGCTTTTAATGAGAGATGTTCCAGAAATGTTATTTTATCTGGAAGCTGCTCCCAGACATGAGGGAGAAATGTTGACCGGTGAGAGCCGCTTTTTAAAATTACCCCGTGTACGCAAGGCTCAAGCTTAAGAAGCAGCTCTTTGGCAGAGATAAATTCAAGGGGTTCCGGCGTTGTTAAAACAGAAATTTCTATATTGATATGATCAAGTTCGGATGCGCTTACTTTGGGAAAGCGCGGATCATACATGCCGGCGTTTACCGCGTTACTTATAATTGATTTATAAAGCGGACCATTGGGCTCTATATTTCCGATACATCCTCTTAGTCTGCCAAGAGAGGTAAGTGTGACAAAACAGCCGCGCTCCTGCCTAAGTTTTAACTCATCCGGTAAATCGCCCAATTTTGGTTCAGGCATATCTTTACCATAAATTGCCGATGATAACGCTTTGCGAGCCAAATCAAGCAGATATTTTTCCTCATGCCTATGAAAGTTTTCAATCATCTCTTATTACCCTGCCCCGCATCTTTTTTGTTGACATATACAATGCTTGCGTATCCCACTACCCTGTCGGGATCTCCATACTGCGGAGCGGTTTCGTATGATGTGCGCGCGTCAAGCAATTGCGGTGAAAGCCCTAACCTTTGCGCCAAATCCATCACAACCCTAACCGCGGTTTCTCCGCATCCGTCAATAAATCCATCAACACGTCCGGTCATAACAGTATTGATACTCTCATCATCAACTCTGCGCGCCTTATCCTGATTAAAAAAATGTGAGAGATCGCTTGAGGCTATAATAAGAACGGTATCATCTATAAACGGCAAAAGCATATCAGCTATTGCGGACGGTTCAACTTTACCTGTAAGAATAGGAACTATTGTAAATTCGTTAAGTAAAACCTGTAAAAAAGGGAGCTGAACCTCAAGACAGTGCTCTTTTTCGTCCGCGCCGGATATATTATGACAAAGAGGATTATTTTTTATCTGATTGAATTTGTTGACGATATCTTTATTTAACTCCACTTCGCCAAGCGGAGTCTCAAAACAGCGCGCGCCGCTGATATGCACGCCGTCAAACCACTGGTAATGCGATGGACCTATAATAAAAACTGTTTTTATATTTTTGGAGACGCGGTTATATCCGCAAGCCGCAACCGCGCCTGAAAAAACATATCCCGCGTGAGGAACAATCAGCATATTTACCGGCGGGAACTTATCTTCGTTTTGAGTTGAGGACAAATATCCTTCAATATCTTTACGTAATTGTACCGGTGAGAATGGATAAAACCGGCCTGATACGGCTGCTTTTCTTATACTCATAATAGAGTCACCGCGCCTCAAAAAAACGCTGAGATGTTCCGCCTTTGCCTACAGCTAATTTTACCCGCTTAAAACACTTGGGACACATACCCTCGTAAGCGTCACCCTTTTTGTTTCTGTAGATACGGCAATAGACGCTGCAGCAAGTAAAGGTCATCCCTATAAACGGCCTCGGTTCACGGGCGGCGCTTTGCTGATTGTCATCATTGTGAGTTTCCATACAATCCGTTTTCCCTAATATACGCAAGAACCGCGTCCGGCGCCAGAAATTTACATGAAAGACCGCTTTTAAGATACTTGCGCAAAATTGTGGAACTTAGTCCCCACTCCGGGCCGTTAAATGTTTCAATATCTGCGTTTGAGAGAGCGTCGGGACGGTTGATATCGTAACCAGGACGGGCGGCGGCGCATAGCGTAACTTTGTTTAAAATCTCGTCGGAATAGTGCCATGTGAGAATCTCGGCCAGATTATCAGCGCCTATAATAAAGTGTAATTTTGCGTTCGGGTATACGCCGCTGAGATCGGAGATGGTATCAACAGTATATGCGCAGCCGCTTTTATTAACCTCCCCTTCCCAAATAGTGCAATAAGGAGCGTTCGCAAGAGCGAGCTTTAGCATTTCCAACCTATGAAAAGCTGAAGTTGTGACCGACTGTTTATGAGGAGGAATACCGGCGGGAACAAATATCACCTCGTCAAGATGAAAATTGCTCCTTGCAAGTTCGGCCATGGAAAGATGCCCGAAGTGAACCGGATCAAACACCCCGCCTAAAATTCCAATGTGTCTCATACATTATTCTGTTTTTTTAGGTTCGACAGCTTCAGTATCGGTTTTAGCTTCAGTTTTAGTTTCTGCTTTAACTTCTTCAGCTTTTTCTGTTTCAGATTCCTCTTTTTCAACTTCGGTTTTTTCTGCCTGTGATTCAGCTTGCTCGTCATCCGTTTTTTCTAATTCAGATTGAGCCTCTTCTTCACTACCGGCAGGTTTTGGTTCAACTTCTATTATTTCAACAACGGGCGGTTCTATATGCTCTGCGGCAGGCGTCTTAAACTCTAAGTTGACCGGTTTTTCCACAATCTCTGCTGCCGGTTGTTTGGCTCTAAAAAAGTGCCAGAATTTTGCCTTTTGCGGAGCCTGATTTTTCGGTTGATTAAGCTTTAATATCACCGCCTCAAGCCGTTTCTGCAAAGGTTCGCTGAAATCCGCCATCTCAAGTTCGTCAAGTGTCTCCCGCGCGTCTTCTACACGTCCTACAGCTGTAAGCGCCTCTACCATGCCTACAGCAGCTTCTAAGGTAAACTTTGACTGCGGGTACTCAGCAAGCAAAGAATTAAAATAGATAAGGGAGGCATTATGCTCTTTTTGCCTGCGGTAGAACATCGCGTTACGAAACTCTTTTTCGGCAAGTTTTTCTCTGGCAAGTATATGAAAATGGCGCGCGCTGTCGGCAAAAACCCCATTGGGATAAAGATCCAAGTAATCGCTCAGAAGCCTTACCGCCTCTTTGGTTTCGGTCTGGTCGCGGTGATACTTGTTTGACTTCAGATAACGCATCTGACCAAGCCTGTAATAAGACTCTTCCGCAAAAGGGGAACGGGGATACTCATGCTGTAAATTTTCAAACTCAACGCGCGCGTCGGCGTACTGCTTCAGCCTGAAGTGAGACATAGCGGTATGGTAATAAACCGTGTCCATAAGAGAGCTGCCGCCGCACTGATACTTTATCTCATCAAGAATACGTATCGCGTCGCTGTAGTTTTTTTTCTCTATGCGTTTCATTGCTGTCTCAAACCGGCTGTTACAGTTGTAAAGCCCTTTTTTGATAAGCTTTTTTGAAGAGTTGGATGAACAGCCGCTAACTATAACCGCGGCAGTCAAAGCGGCAAAAAACAGCATCTTTTTAACATTCATAAAACTAATTTTTCCCACGTTTTTCGGTTAATTTAAAACAAGAGTACGCTCGTGTAATCTATTTAGTTATCAGTTATCAGTGGTCAGTGATCAGTTAACGGAAAAAACTAAGATTCTCTTTCCTTATTTCTGAGCATTGAGCACTAAGCACTGAACACTGTTATTTCAGTTCCGCAATATACTTCTTAGACCTCTCCACAAACTCACTTGCGGGATAACGCTCTATGAGCCGGCGGAATTCCGTTCTTGCCTGACCGTTCGCTCCAAGTTTATGATGCGACAGCGCTATCTTGAATTGAGCGGCGTCCGCCTTGGTGGAGTTAGGGGTAGTAAAGACGCTGCGGTACGCTTCTATCGCCTCTTTCATCTTGTTAAGACGGTAATTAGACTCCCCTATCCAGTACCATGAGTTATCTATGAATCTGCCTTCCGGAAATTTAGCAATACACTCCGTAAATACTTTTATCGCCCCATTATAATTTTTACCGTTAAAAAGACGTAAACCGCTCTGATACAAATCGTACTCAGGAGAAGCGAGCAAAAGATCCTCTGTAGCGGGAGAAAATGTCCCCTTAGGAGTAATAGGCGCAGGCGCCGCGGGTTTCCTGTTAGTAACAAGACGCTCACTCTCAAGAACGCGTATATGAGCGAAAAGCTCCTTGTACGCCTCTGTCAAAAGAGCAAGCCTTGTCTCGACCTCTTCTACTTTCGCGGCGCTGACTGATGAAATCTCCTCGGAAAGCTGTGTTACAATTTTTTCAAGTTCAGCGACTCTAAGAGTAAGCGCCTCTACCTCACGCCTCATCGTCGAAGCTATCCTCAGAGCCTCGTCGGAAGCTTCCTTTACCTGTATGACGTCAATCTGCGGTAAAACCGCCTCATTATCCATGCCGCGTTTTTGCCTGGCGTCAACCTGAAAAACCAAATTTGATAAAAGAATCGCAACGGCTGTAAAGAGTGTAATTCGCCGGCAACGTACTGCTTTACTAAGGATAGGGCTTGCCCTCATCTTAATCGCTCCTGAGCTAAGTTGTAAGGGGGATTGTCTCAAACAGGAATTTTTGAGATCCCGCACACGTATTATGGATCACACGATTAAATGTTGCGCCGTACCGTCCGATGACCTCACGGCTGTAGTGCAGTCTGAGGGCGGTGCGACGTAATATTTAATCGTGTCTTCAATAAATATAATATATGCTGCCGCACACTGTCAGAAACGGTATACTCTACTGCTCTGTATAAAATGTTCTTCTTAAAGGCCCAATAACTCTGCCTTCCTCATCATGCTCCTTAACAGACCCGTCATTCCAAAATCCATGACCATAAGGGCCGGTCTGCGCGTAATTAGGATCATTATGCAAATTTGTATGATCTATCACAGAAAACTGGTTGCCGCTGGTGCGGTTTCCAAAAAAGTTATTGTTTACTATGCGCGATCTCCGCGCGCCCTCAGAGGTAAAAATTCCATACTGCTTATTAAAGTAAATAACATTACTCTCCACAAGAACCTGACTCTGCCCCGCAAGCATAACCCCGCAGTAACCGTTTTCCGCAATCACATTATTTGTAACCCGCCCCCTGTGAGTACGGGTGGTTTCGCAGTAAATCCCAGTCCAGTTATTACGATACACTATGTTATTGCGGATAACTGGCAGAGCGATAACACAATGTATACCGGTTCTGTTGTTTTTTATTATACAGTTCTCAATTGTCATTATAGTGTTCTCGCACTGAATGCCCGCGTAGCCGCCCTCTATTGTAAAGTGGCTCAGCACCGCTCCCTGCGCTCCGGTTACAACAGGCTTCTTCCTGTTGCCGCGCAATATTGTACGCTCCGCGTTCATTCCCATAAGTATAACATCATCACGCATAAGGATAGGCCCTTTATAAACTCCCTCGCTTACTAAAACAGTGTCCCCCTCATGCGCGTAATCAAGCGCCGCCTGTATACTCTTCATCTGCTGAGGAACCCGAATGAGCTTAGCCTCCCGGCCAAACGCGTTAACAGCTAAAAGCGTGAGCAATACAAAAATAGTAATTAAAGATCCCCGACTCATACCTCTGCCCCTTTTTGGGTTTACGTAAACACATATATTAAGCCGCAAACCAGTCTTACACTGCACCATCCAACAACTTGCACGACAGCCGTGAGGCCGCCGTATGGCACAGCGTAAGACAGGTCGGCGGCTTAGTATATAATCTAAGATAAAACAGCGGTTTAATCAATCGTTAAATATCAATAGTTTTATTATCCGGTTAAATATTGTACTCAACAGGATTGCAGTTCTTAGATTATAGTTTTTAGTTTTTAGAATTCAAGATGGAGAATAATGAATTTTCCAGTTTTTTTCCTAAAAACTACAAACTAAAAACCTGTCTTATTTAATTGGTATTTCAATAATAGGAGCAAAAACAGTGCTAACAGAACTAAAACATTAACGAACGTTTTCTCGGTTCTTCGGAAGGAGGACGTCTTGAGGGGCTTGAGGGGCCAAAGAGATCAATCATGCCGCTGCCGTCGCGGGGAGTTCCGCGTGAGCCGCTGTGTACGGCGCAGGTGTCTACCGCGGTGTCTCTCATGAAAAATTCCATTTTACTTTGTGGACAATTGTTTCTTGCTATAAGATTCGACTCTGAGCAGATATGTTCTGTTGTAATACCCTCAGGACGTCTGAAATCTTCTACAGGCAGATCTCTGTGAAGCGCTTTCATCGCGTCAACCCATACGGGAATCGACCCCACAGAGCCGGTAACTCCCCTGCCCATAGAACGGCGCTCATCAACCCCCGCCCACACTCCGGTAACAATTTGGGGCGTATAGCCGATAAACCAGGTATCCGAGTAATCGTTTGTAGTACCGGTCTTTCCCGCCGACGGACGCCTAAAACCAAGTCCGGGGATAGTTGCTCCCGTACCGCAGCATACTACACTGCCCAACATGGAATTCATTAAAAACGCGATCTGCGGCGTAATAGCCTCTCTTGTTTTTGGAACGGTCTCTTCGAGCACTCTGCCGTTTCTGTCGGTTATTCTCTGTACAAAGTAGGGCTCCGCGTGTACGCCGTTATTGGGGAAAATTCCATGCGAAGAGACTATCTCCATAACTGTAACCTCACAGGAACCCATAGCAAGCGAAGGCACCGGGTTAAGCTGCTGTCTTATACCCATTTTTCTGGCGTAATCAACTACTGTTTGTCCGCCGACTCTGTTAAATACCTGTATAGCAACTAAATTATTTGATCTCGCAAGCGCGCTGCGGATACTCATAGGGCCGCTGAATGTGCGGTCATAGTTTTCAGGCCGCCACTCGCCGTCTGGAGTAATAAGCGTTATAGGCTGATCAAGAACCACCGTGGCCGGATGAAACCCGTTTTCAAGCGCGGCGGCGTATACGTACGATTTAAAAGCCGACCCGGGCTGACGTCTGCCCTGAGTGGCGCGGTTAAACTTGCTCTCCTCAAAATTCCTTCCGCCGACAAGAGTAAGAATCGCGCCTGTTGAAACATCAAGCGCAACTACCGCAAGCTGCGCGGTGCGAAGCTTCATAGAATCGGGAAACTGAGAAAATTCAGCCTCGTGCGCGGTATAAATAGAATCAAAATTAGCCAAAAATCGATCGCGGGGGATTTTATGCTGACGGTCAACGTTCGTACTGTCAAGAAACAACCGGTTGAGGCGGTTCTGAAGCGAACGCGCCTGACGCGCCACACTCTTTTCAGTAGAATCCTGAGCGACAGGATCTAAAGTGGTCTTAATTACAAGCCCGCCGTTGTAAAGAAGCTCATCACCGTACTTTTCCGCAACATACCTGCGCACCATCTCCATAAAATATGGAGCCATGGGGGGACTGTAAACCTTGGGGTTAGCCGTTACCGGTTCATTTATAGTTTCAGACGCAACCGCGTTACTAATAAACTTTGCCTGCGCCATTGAACGGAGAATAATATTGCGCCTTGAAGTGATACGGGTTATATTAGCTTCACGATCCGGCCTGTGGTGTTCGGGCAGCTGAATAATCCCCGCGATAACGGCGCACTCACTAAGCGTAAGCTCCGAGACGTGCTTGCTGAAATAATGCTCCGCCGCAGCCTGAACCCCATACACTCCGGCGCCAAGATAAGCTTGGTTCAGATAGAGTTCCATTATCTCTTTTTTGGTATATGTACGCTCAAGCTTAACTGCTGTAAGTATTTCGCGTATTTTACGGATATAAGATTTGTCCGCGGTCAAATAAACATTACGCGCAAGCTGCTGAGTGAGAGTTGAGGCGCCCTGAGAACGCTTGCCGCTCGTGAGGTTCGCGGCGGCGGCGCCAAAAATACGGTATACATCAATCCCCCAATGCCTGTAAAAACCGCGGTCTTCTATAGCGATAACCGCGTTTTGCAAATTATCAGGAATTTTATCTATTGAAACCCAAAATCGTCTCTCAACACTGAACTCATGGATAAGATTACCGTTTTTATCGAGCACCTTGGAAGCAAGCGACTGCTCCACATTCTGGAGCTGATTGTGCGAGGGAAGCGTCTCATACATTCTATAGAGGAAACAACCGGCAAAAGCAAAACCGAAACAGAGCGTAAACAGCACGATAAGAGCTAATAAGAACAGCGGTTTGCCCTTAATACCAACCGGTTCACTCTCACCACTTTTATCTTCAGAAATATGTATACCGTTTTCCTGCTGCATCTATATAAAAATAAAATACGATGAAACCAATGTCAATTTTTTTTAACAAGCCCTTTTGTCTTCTCTTTAATAATTGACTCCGCCGCCGCCTGCTGTCTTTGACGGATAATAATCTCAGAAAGTTTTGTTTTAACATCCTGCATATCTTCCTGATTCATTGATGATACAAAAAGAGCATCGGGAAAACTATTTTGCAGTTTCTTGCGGACAAAAGGGTCTTCAACAAGGTCAATTTTGTTAAAAAGATACATCTTTTCAACGCCGCCTGCTCCAAGCTCATTAAGCACGCCGTTTACCGTCTCTAACTGCTGATCAATCCACTCGCTTGAAGCGTCAAGCACTACGATAAGAAGATCAGACTCCACGACAACGCTTAGCGTGCTTCTGAAAGAGGCGACAAGATCGTGAGGCAGTTTGCGCAAGAAACCAACCGTATCGGATATAACAGCGTTTCCAACTCCCTGTATAAACACACGGCGCGTAGCGGTATCAAGCGTTGCGAAAAGTTTATTCTCCACAAGTACGTCGGAG
>Ga0123356_10001472_pt1 | contig 25958 bp, 25 predicted proteins | sample TergutEmb28metaG_2_FD_92546 | JGI IMG/M metagenome (GOLD analysis project Ga0123356, IMG submission 92546) | Embiratermes neotenicus P3 segment gut microbial communities from Petit-Saut dam, French Guiana - Emb289 P3 | ecosystem: Host-associated > Arthropoda: Insects > Digestive system > Gut ...
CCGTCCGTCACCGTCACCGGCGCCCCGGCGGAGCTGATGCTCTGGACAATGGGCCGGGTCCGTGCGGCGCACGTCACGTTCGACGGCCCGGAAGAGGCGGTCGCGAAGCTGGCGGCCTGGCGGCAGTAAGGCGGTTCGGCTGGCACGCCGGGGTGCCCGGGGCGACCGCGGTCACTCCGGGAAGCTCGCGGACGAGACCGGCGTCGCGCTCGACCCGGTGCTGCTCACTTGGCCGGCTGCGCCGTCCCCGCGGTCAGCCGGATACGAGGGCGCACGCCTGCGGTCCCAGCGGCCGCGAAGCTCATGCCCGGAGAAGCGGGCACCCAAGGGCGTCCCACGAAAGATGACGTCCCGGCTGACAGGCCCGCTGCGATGCGCAGCCATCGGGCCTGACGGCCGGGACAGCGGGGGCGGGAGGTCGACCCCGGGAGATATCAGTACTTGCCGCCGCGGCGGATTTCGCGGCGACGCGAGCCGCCGACAACCTTGTAGACGACGTAGCCGCCGCCCGCGACGATTGCGACGAACGCGAGCGCGCTGAGGATACCGAGCAGCAGGTGAACGACCGAGTCCAGCACGAAGAAAACGATGATTCCGCCGATCACAACAGCGCCGATCTTGGCCCAGTTCATAACGGCGCCCCCTTTCTCTTCGGGCAAGTTCGATAATAGTCGGGTTGGCCGCGTATGGGGCCGACCGCAAGCCAGAGTCAGGGCTTACTAAGGGAAATGTCAGGGAAGACCCGGGTGGCCGGGCGGGAAGGACGTCACTGGTGCAGGCGCTAGGCATCGACATCGGCGGTTCGGGGATCAAGGGGGCCCCGGTGGACCTGGCCACCGGGGAACTGCTCGCGGAGCGAAAGAAGATAACCACCCCACAGCCCGCCACGCCGCATGCGGTGACCGAGGTGGTGCGGGAACTGACGAGCTCGTTCGGATGGACGGGCTTGATCGGCGCGACGTTTCCCGGCGTGGTGACGGGCGGCACCATACGCAGCGCGGCGAATGTCGACAAGGCGTGGATCGGGATGAACGCGGCCGAGCTGTTCGGCAAGGCGACTGGCACCCATGTCTCGGTGCTCAACGACGCCGACGCCGCGGGGGTCGCCGAGATGACCTTTGGCGCCGGGATGGGCGAGAAGCGGACAGTGCTGATGCTCACGTTCGGCACCGGGATCGGCTCGGCGCTGTTCACGGGCGGGCTACTGGTGCCGAACACCGAGTTCGGGCACATCGTGATTCGCGGCAAGGATGCCGAGAAGCGGGCGTCCGAGCACGCGAAGGAGGAGCACCGCTGGAGCTGGAAGGAGTGGGCGGCGCGGGTTTCCGAGTACCTGGAGCACATAGAGGCCCTGGTGTCCCCGGACCTGATCATCGTCGGCGGAGGGATCAGCAGGGAGTCCGACAAGTGGATCCCGTTGCTGACCGGTGTGCGAGCGCGGATCGTGGCCGCGAAGATGCACAACGACGCGGGCATTGTCGGCGCGGCGATGGCGGTCGCGGGCATGGCGGCGGCGGAGTAAGGATCTCCGGGCAGCCCAGCCTGTTCACTCCTTGTAATCGATTGGTGACCTTTATGCCGTGTTCTCACGGGGCATAAAGGTCACATTGGAGTGGAGAACGAGAACCTGGGGAGGCCGAGGTGATCGTCGAGACCGCCGTTGAGTCGTACCAGTTCACCTGTGCCCGCTGCGCTGCCCGGTGGACGGCGAGCTACGAGGTCAGTCAGGTTACCGACGACGCCGGCGCCGTCGACTCGCTGTACCGGTTCCACGGCGCACCGTGTGAGGCTCCGGTCGGCGCGAACGTCGAATGCCCGGCCTGCCACTCCACGCGGGTCCGCAAGGACCCGTTGTACCTGACCCCGGTGGCCGAGGTGGAGATCCCCGGGGGCCTGCCGGTCCAGGCCGCCCCGATCATCCCGCGGCAACGCCGCGGGGTGGGCACCTGGCATCGCTTCAAGTTCGAGGCAAGCGTCACCATGGACCCGGGCCTGCCGCGTGGCCCGGTCTCCCACCGCAGGCGGGAGTACCCGAGCGGGGTCCCCGGGCTGCTGGTCCGGGCGCCGTCCTGTCAGCGGCCAAGCGTCCACCAGTACTTCCCGGCGCTGTTCTTCACCGACGACAAGCGCCCGCTGCGGCCGGGCGACAAGCACGTCCGGAGTATCGTCTGCGTCCCTGATGACGACGCGGCCGGGTTCTTCCAGGCCGGACAGCGCTTCACGCTGTGGGACGGCGCGGACGTCGGGCACGGCACCGTCTCCCAGCGGATCATCTTCGGCTGGCCAGAACTCGCCTGAGCGTCGCCCGCTGCGGTCCCGGTCCGGGCGGAGACGCGCACAGCGGGTCAGCGAACCGGGTAGCCCGCCGCGCGAAGGGTCTGCTTGACCTCACCGATGCGCAGCGTGCCGAAGTGGAAGACGCTGGCCGCCAGGACCGCGTCCGCGCCGGCTCCGACTGCGGGAGGGAAGTGGGCGAGGGCGCCGGCTCCGCCGCTGGCGATCACCGGGACGGTGACTGCGGCACGGACCAGGGCGATCAGTTCCAGGTCGAAGCCCGCGGTGGTCCCGTCGGCGTCCATCGAGTTCAGCAGGATCTCTCCGGCGCCAAGGTCGACGGCGCGGCGGGCCCAGTCCACCGCGTCGATCCCGGTGCCGGTGCGACCGCCATGGGTGGTGACCTCGAAGCCGCTCGGAGTCGGAGCGGTGCCGTCCTTGACCCGGCGGGCGTCGGCCGAGAGCACCACGCACTGCGAGCCGAACTGCGTGGCGGCTTCCCGCAGCAGTTCGGGGCGGGCGATCGCGGCCGTGTTCAGCGAGACCTTGTCAGCTCCGGCCCGCAGCAGCGCGTCGACGTCGCCGGTCGAGCGAACCCCGCCGCCGACGGTCAACGGGATGAAGACCTGCTCGGCGGTACGGCGGACCACGTCATACATCGTCTGGCGCCCGCCGCTTGAGGCGGTGATATCGAGGAAGGTCAGCTCGTCGGCGCCCTCCGCGTCGTAGCGCGCGGCGAGTTCCACCGGGTCGCCCGCGTCGCGCAGGTTCTCGAAGTTGACACCCTTGACGACCCGGCCGCCGTCCACGTCCAGGCAGGGGATGACCCGCACCGCGACGGTCATGCCGACACCGCGGCGAGCGCCTCTCGCAGCGTGAACGCGCCCGCGTACAGGGCCTTGCCGACGATCGCACCCTCGACGCCGTCCGCTACCAGGGTCGCCAGCGCGCGCAGGTCGTCGAGCGAAGAAACGCCCCCGCTGGCCACGACCGGAGCCTTGGTGCGGGCGCAGACGTCGCGGTAGAGGTCCAGGTTCGGGCCGCGGAGCATGCCGTCCTTGAGGACGTCGGTAATCACGTACCGGGCGCAGCCCTCGGAGTCGAGGCGCTCGAGAGTCTCATACAGGTCGCCGCCCTCTTTGGTCCAGCCGCGGGCCGCGAGCGTGGTGCCGCGGACATCGAGGCCGACCGCGATCTTATCGCCGTGCTGCGCGATGATCCCGCGGACCCAGTCGGGGTTCTCCATCGCGGCCGTGCCGATGTTGACGCGGGCGCAGCCGGTCGCAAGGGCTCGCTCCAGCGAAGCATCGTCGCGGATGCCGCCGGACATCTCGACCTTGACGTCCAGCTTGCCGACGACGTCGGCGAGCAGTGCGGCATTGGAGCCCCGCCCGAAGGCCGCGTCGAGATCGACCAGGTGCACCCACTCCGCGCCCGCGGACTGCCAGGCGAGCGCCGCCTCAAGCGGGTCGCCGTACGACGTCTCGGACCCGGCGGCGCCCTGCACGAGGCGGACCGCCTGCCCGTCGGCCACGTCGACGGCGGGAAGGAGGACGAGTTTGGTCATAGCGTCTCCAGCCAGTTGGCGAGGACCTGGGCGCCCGCGTCGCCGGACTTCTCCGGGTGGAACTGGGTCGCTGCCACCGGGCCGAGTTCGACGGCGGCAGCGAACGGCTCGCCGTGCTCGGTGACGGTGATCTTGGCGCCGGCGTCGAGCAGCGGGCGGGCGTCGGGCATCCGCAGGGCGTAGGAGTGGACGAAGTAGAAGCGGGTTCCGTCCGGGATCCCGGTGAAGAGGAGCGAGCCGTCCGGCGCTGCGATGGTGTTCCAGCCCATGTGCGGCAGCACGGGGGCGGCCAGCCGCTCGACGGTGCCGGGGAAGACGCCGCAGCCCTCGGTGCGCACGCCGTGCTCGACGCCGGCAGCGAACAGCACCTGCATGCCGACGCAGATGCCGAGCACCGGTCGCCCGCGTTCGATCCTGCTGGTGATGGCCTTGTCGCCGCCAACCCCGCGGATGCCTGCCATGCAGGCGGCGAACGCACCGACGCCGGGGACGACGAGGCCGTCGGCGTCGAGCGCGGCATCGAGGTCGGCGGTCACGGTGACGTCAGCTCCGGCCCGCGCTAGCGCCCGCTCGGCGGACCGGAGGTTGCCCGAGCCGTAGTCGAGGACGACGACGCGCGAGGTCAAAGCACGCCCTTGGTGGAGGGGATGCCCGCCGACCGCGGATCGTGGGCGGCGGCCGCCCGCAGCGCGCGGGCGACGGCCTTGAACTGGGCCTCGACGATGTGGTGCGGATTGCGGCCGTACAGGACGTGCACATGCAGGCAGATGCCGGCCGAGGCAGCCAGCGACTCCCAGATGTGCCTGGTGAGCGTGGTGTCGTAGGTGCCGATCAGCGGGGAGATGTTCTCCGGCTCGGAGTGCACCACGTAGGGCCGGCCGGACAGGTCCACAGCGGCGCGGACCAGGGTCTCATCCAGCGGGACGAGGGCGTCGCCGAAGCGCGAGATGCCCGACTTGTCACCCAGGGCCTCCTTGAGCGCGGTGCCGAGCGCGATGGAGGTGTCCTCGACCGTGTGGTGCGCGTCGATCTCGGTGTCGCCCTTGGCGCGGACTGTCAGGGCCAGGCAGCCGTGCTTGCCGAGCTGGTTCAGCATGTGGTCGAAGAACGGGACGCCGGTCTCCACCTCGACCGGGCCGGGCCCGTCGAGGTCGAGCTCGACGAACAGCTCGGTTTCCTTGGTCTCACGGCTCACGCGGCCCACGCGGGTGCCTGGTTGGAAGCTCACAGGCCGAGCACCTCCTCGAGGGCGATCTTGAACGCGTTCGTTTCTTCCGCCGTGCCGATCGTGACACGGAGCCAGCCCTCCGGGCCCGTGTTGCGGATCAGCACGCCCTTGCCCAGCAAGCCCTCCCAGACCGCGTCGCGATCGTCGAACACGCCGAACAGCACGAAGTTCGCGTCGCTGTCGGCGACGGCGAGGCCACCTTCCCTGAGCCAGCTGACGAGCCTGTCGCGCTCGGCCCGGAGCGTCTGGACGGTCGCGAGCGGTTCCGCCCGGTGCGCCAGGGCGGCGCGGGCGACGGCCTGGGTGACCGTGGACAGGTGGTACGGCAGCCGGACCGTGAGCAAGGCGTCGATCACCGCCGGATCGGCGGCAAGGTAGCCGAGCCTGGTCCCGGCGGCGGCGAAGGCCTTGGACATCGTGCGGGACACCACCAGCCGCTGCCTGCCGGGCAGCAACGTGAGCGCGGACGGCGTGCCCTCGCGGGCGAATTCGGCGTAGGCCTCGTCGACGATGACCATGCCGGTCCGCGCGGCGTCGTACACCTCCTCGATGAGACCGAGCGGGACGGAGGTGCCGGTGGGGTTATTCGGGGAGGTGATGAAGACGACGTCCGGGTTGAGCCGTCTCACCTGCGCCGCGGCCGTGGACATGCCGTAGTCGGTGTCGCGGCTGCCCTCGATCCACTCGGTGCAGGTGACCTTGGCGATCAGCGGGTGCATCGAGTAGGACGGCTCGAAGCCGAGCGCGGTCCTGCCCGGGCCGCCGAATGCCTGCAGGAGCTGCTGGATGATCTCGTTGGAGCCGTTGGCGGCCCAGGTGCTGGCGGCGGTCAGACCGTGGCCGAGGTAATCGGCGAGGTCCTTGCGCAGGTCCATCGCGTCCCGGTCGGGGTAACGGTTCAGGGTGCCAGCGACGGAGGCGACCGCGTCGGCGATCGCCTGCTGCAGAGCCGGGCTCGGCGCGTACGGGTTCTCGTTGGTGTTCAGCTGCACCGGGACGTCAAGCTGCGGGGCGCCGTACGGGTGCAGGTCCTTGAGGTCGTCGCGGAGGGGGAGATCGGTCACTGGCTGTCTCTCCATCACTGGCTGGCCCGGGGGACGCGAACCCGGACGGCGGCTACGTGGGCGGCGAGGTCTTCTGCGCCGCCGAGCGCGTCGACGCGCGGGGCGACTCTGGCCAGCGAGTCGCGGTCACATTCGATGATGTTGACGACCTTGAGGTAGGGGTAGACCGACAGGCCGGAAGTGTGCCTGGCGGTGCCGCCGGTGGGCAGCACGTGGTTGGAGCCCGCCAGGTAGTCGCCCAGGGAGACGGGGCTGTAGGGGCCGACGAAGATGGCGCCGGCGTTCCTGATCTGGCCGGCGACCTTGGCGGCGTCGTCGGTCTGAACTTCCAGGTGCTCCGGCGCCCAGGCGTCGGAGACGGCGCGTGCCGCGGGGATGTCGTCCACGAGGACGTACCCGGCCTGGCCGGCCAGCGCGGTCAGGACACGCTCCTTGTGCTTGGTCAGCGGGATCTGCCGGGCGAGCTCCGCGTCCACCCGGGCGGGCAGGTCAGGGTCGGTGGTGATGAGCAGGCACGCGGCGAGCTCGTCGTGCTCGGCCTGGCCGATCAGGTCGGCCGCGACGTGTGCCGGGTCAGCGGTGTGGTCGGCGATGATCCCGATCTCGGTGGGGCCGTTCTCTCCGTCGATGCCGACCTGACCTTGCAGGACGCGCTTGGCCGCGGCGACGTAGACGTTGCCGGGCCCGGTGATGACGTCGACGGGGGCGCACCCCTCGGTGCCGTAGGCGAACATCGCCAGCGCCTGCGCGCCGCCGACGGCGTGCACCTCGGTGATTCCCAGCAGCGCGCAGGCAGCCAGCACCGCGGGGTGCGGGAGGCCGCCGAACTCCTGCTGTGGCGGTGAGGCGACGGCGATGGACGCGACGCCAGCCGCCTGGGCGGGGACGACGTTCATCACGACGGAACTCGGATAGGCGACGAGACCGCCGGGGACGTAGACACCAGCCCGCTCGACCGGGACGAACCTGGTGGAGACGGAGAGCCCGTCGGCGGGGGCGCTGTCCCGGCGGTCGGGAAGCTGCGCCTCGTGCACGACCCGGGCGCGGCGCGTTGCCTCTTCGAGGGCGTCCCTGACCGCGGGATCGATGCCCTCGAGGGCGCTGCGGATGACGTCGGCCGGAACCCGGGTATGCGCCAGGTCCACCCCGTCGAAGCGGTTCGTGTACTCGCGCACGGCCGCGCCACCGCGGACACGGACGTCCTCGGTGATGGGCTTGACGAGTCCCACGGCGCGGTCGACGTCGAGGGCCGCACGCGGCAGCACGCCGTCGAGAGCGGACCGGGTGAGTCCGGCCGCTGCCTTGCCGCGCAGGTCGATGAGGGTGGTGACGGGGCTGGCCCCGTTGTCCGAAGTCACCTGCCTAGTTTACGAATCGCGTTCGCCGGCCGTTGTGTCCGTCCACATGCTGGACGGCGCGCCCGGGACAGGACGGGCATGGTCCCGTCGGCCACCGGATGGATTGCCGGCATCCGGCTTTTCACCCGGATTACTTCCGGGGGACAGCCGGACCAAAGGGCGCATGTCACATCCGCTTCCCGGTTTTCAGCCCCCGGTGGCGGTGGACGCCGGCGTTGGCCAGGTGCTGCCGCCATTGCTCGACGGCACGGCTGTCGAGCTTGCTCGGGCCGTGATGCCGGGGTGCGTGCCGGTGGGTGAGCCCGTGGGGGGTCCGGCGGGCCCGCCCTGGCCGGCGTCGGTGGGGAACGGCGTAGCGCCGGGCGACGCCGTCGCGGTGGGCGTTGGCATGGCGGTGGGCACTGAGGGGTGCGTGGCCTTCGGCGACGGGACGGGCGCGCGCCCGCCCGGAAGGGTGCCATGCTGCGCCGGCTGGGGTGAAAGCACTGGCTGATACGATCCCGCGGGCCCGCCCGCCAGATGGGTGATCCCGGTGGCGATGCCGAACACGGCCGCCGCGACGCAAGCGCTCCCGGCCGCGATCGTCAGCCGCCGGCGGCGCCTGAGCCCCCGGCCGCGGCTGACGATCGCGGAAACGTCCAGCGGCGCGCCTTCGTCGCCGGCATGGCCGTCGCCGGCGCGCGTCCGGAGTGCCCGGCGCAGGGTGTCGGTGTCTAGCTGCGTCATTGCCGCCCCCCTCCGATTGGCTGAGCGGGGATGTCTTCCTCCGCACGCACGCGCAGCTTGGCCAGCGCGCGGGAGCTGGTTGATTTCACAGTGCCGGTGGTGATGCCCAGGTCCCTGGCCACCGCCGCCTCGGGCAGGTCGAACAGGTAGCGCATGACGACCACCGCCCGTTCCTTGGCGGTGAGGGTGGCCAGCGCCCCGGTCACCCACTGGCGCAGCGCCACCTCGTCCGCCGGGTCCGGGGCCGCCGAATGCTCGGGCAGTTCGCTAGCCGGGTACTCCCGCAGGCGGCGCCGCCACTTGTCGGTCACCAGGTTGACCAGCACCCGCCGCGTGTACGCGTAGGCATCATCGCGGCGGACCCTGGACCAGGCCGCGTAGGTGCGGACCAGGGCGGCCTGGGCCGCGTCTTCCGCGGCATGCCGGTCACCGGTCAGCAGCCAGGCGGCATGCCGGAGCCCGGCGTAGCTCGCCTTCGCGAATTCGGCGAACTCGTCGTCTTCCCGTGCCAAACGCCGTCCTCCCACTCGACCCCGCTTGTCCCGCTCGTGCTTATACGTCCGGAGCGGCGCAAAGGTTGCTGCCCCGATGACACAACTTTTCCTGGCGCCAGGCGTAGTTCCCGGTGTTCAAACTCAGCATCAGCAATGTCATGGAGGATGCACGTGCAGTCACAGGACTATCGGACACGGGTCATCGCAGGCTGGGTCATGGGCGCCATCGGCGGACTCGCCCTAGCGGGCTGCTCGGCGGCGTCCGCGGCCACGCACGCCAGCCAGGCTGGCCACTCCTCGGCGGCAAGCCAGTCCGCAAGCACCACCGGCTCCGGTGCGGCAGATTCGACCTCCGCGTCGACCACGAGCTCCCCCAGTGCGGCGCCATCTCCGACAGGCGTGGTTACAGCCACCCCGGTGCCCAAGTCATCAGCGCCCAGCGGAGGACCGGGCGGTGCCGCGACGCCAGTCCCGATCGCCACGGCTACGTCGGCACCCACCGCGACGCCAGTCCCGATCGCCACGGCTACGTCGGCACCCACCGCGACGCCAGTCCCCATCGCCACGGCTACGTCGTCACCCGTACCGACGGCAAGCCCAACGGCGAGCGGAGGGACGGGCTCGGCCTTGACGCCCTCGGCTATTCCGACGTCGTACGGCAAGGCGTAACCGCGCACCGGCGTGACGGGCTCACTGCCGAGGCTCGTCACGCCGGGACGCCGGAGCGCGGATGCCCCATTCGGCGACCAGCAGCACGATCGCCGTGAACATGGGCCAGAAGGCCAGCGCGCTCTTAGCGCCGAGCACGAGCGAGGCGGAGAACAGCGCGCCATCCGCGCTCGATGCGAGGTGCTGGTTGTAAGTCGACAGGCCGATCTGCTCGCCGAGCCACATCATGACCAGCGCGCCGGCCACCGCGCCGGCGATAAGGCTCGACGCCACCGCGGCCCGGGCGCCGCCGTGCCGCGGCGCCACCGCGAAGCGGTATCCGAGAACGCCGGTGAGCAGTCCGGCGACGATGGCGATACCGCAGAACCAGACGTCGGCGCCGATGAACGCGCGCGACTCCGCGTTGACCAGCTCGGCGGTGCCCGCGCTGATCTCCTGGAGGGTCGCGCGCGGCGCGGCCGCTGCCCAGATCAGTCCGCCGAGCAGGCCGAGCACCGCGCTGCCCGCGAGCACAGCCACCGACCACGCGGCGGCGGCCCGCGCCGACGGCCGCGCGGCGGCCACTCCTGACCCCTGCGGCTCAGTAGTCATCTGCGACATCCCACCTCGCCTTCCCGCATGATCGTATGCGCCCTCAGCGGTTTGGGCGTCCGCTCCCGGGGCAGTCGCCTACGCGGCCCGCCGTCCCCGAGGAGGTTTGGCATGTCCGCTGGCACCGTTATAGCGGTTGTGCTCGCGTGCGTGCTCGTCGCCGCGCTGGTCGCGGGCGCGGGCACGCTGGCCGTGCGCAGGGTCGCGCTGCGGCGCCGGTTCGGCGCCGAGTACGACCGGCTGGCGCGGGAAGTGGGCCCCCGTCGGGCGCGGGCGGAGATCGCGGAGCGACAGCGGCGGGTCGCCGGCCTTGGCCTCAAGCCGCTGACGACGGACCAGCTCGCGAGATACGACAGTTTGTGGAACGCGGCCCAAGCGCGGTTCATCGACGGTCCCGCGGAGTCGGCGCGGACCGCGGCCGCGCTGGTCACCGGGGTCGCGTCGGACCGCGGCTACCAGGTCGCCGATGCGGCGCAGTTCATGACGGACTTGTCCGTGCACCACGCGCGGCGGCTCGACGGGTACCGGCAAGCCAGGCGAACGATCGAGCGGGCCTCGGTCGCCTCGACAGAGGAGCTGCGGCAGGCGCTCCTTGCCTACCGCGCCCTGTTCCGTGAACTGCTCGGCATGCGGGCGGGGGCCAGGGGCGCCCCGGCTGGCCGGACTCATCAGCTGAGCCGTCCGGCCCGGACATGGCGGCGACGGCTGAGAGGGCTCGGTCGTAACGTGCGGCGGGGGCCGGACCGGCTGCCTGCGTTGCGCGCCGGGCGCTGACCGGGGCGACGAGGACCGAGAAAGGAACCACGGCGATGTCCCTGGAGCCAAGCAAGCCGGCCAGCGACGGCAAGCGGCCGGCATTCACCGGGCGCTTCCCCCTGCTGGCCGCGGAGAGCCCTTCGGACCACGCAGCCGGAGAACGGAGGCCAAGGTTCAGCGCGCCGGCCAGCGGCACGGCGGAGAGCCTGGCGCCGACCGCCGCATCCGGTGGCGCCGGGGCAGCCAACCCGTCGCAGGCCGGGGACGGGATCGCCGGATCTGAGGCTGGCAAGGGCCGGAGCAGTGCGGCCGGCGCGCCGGCCGGAGATGCGGGCGGGGCCGCGGACGGCCCGGACCGCGGCAGCTCCCCCGCGAACGAGTCCACGGCGGCCTTGCGGCCTGGCATCAAGTCAGCCACGTCGGGCGTGCTTGGCACCGGCGCCGCCGGAAACTCGGATACCTCAGTTAGTGCCGAGACGACCAACGGCTCGGACACCCCGGACGCTGGCCTGGCCGCCCCGGCCCATCTGGACGGGGCGTCGGACGGGTCGGCTGTGTCTGCCCCGTCTGCCGCCGCCGGCGAGGATGGACTGGATGGTCCGCTGCTCGGCGACACCGTAGGGCTGCGGTTGAACTGGGAGCGTCTGCAGGCCGGGTTTGTCGACGACCCGGAGGAAGCGGTGTCGGGCGCCGCGGAGCTGGTCGAGGACACGGCACAGGCGCTGGTCAGCGCGCTCCGCAAGCGTCAGCGGACGTTGCGTGAGCTGGCGAAACGCGGAGCGGCAGAAGGAGAGGGCGGCCCGGGCGCCACGGACACCGAGCACTTGCGGCGGATGATGCTTCGCTATCGCTCGCTCTTCTACCAGCTCTCCCGGCCGTAACGGATCGTCACCGGACTGATCTGGAATCCGGCGCGCGGCGCAGCCGAGTCGATCCCGGGTCGGCTCTGCTTACCGGCCGCGCGGAGTTACCGCGTGAACCTCGGGGAGGATCGCAGCCAGCACGTCGATCGCATCCTCGGTCCACGGGCCGGACGGGACGACCATGGCGTGGTCGAAGCCGAGTTCCGCCAGCTCGTGCAGGCGCTTTCGCAGCGCGTCAAGCCCGCCGTCGCCGGGGTCGAAGCGGGCCCCGACCGTTTTCTCGATCTGCGCGTAGTCGCGGCCGACCGCCGCACACTGATCGCGGAGGACGTCGAGCTTGTCCCGGAGGTCGCCGCCCAGCCGGCCGGAAAGCAGCTGTTCGCGGGGCAGGTCAGGCAGATGACAGGCGTCCGCGTGGCGGGCCACCATGGGTAGCGTCCGGCGCTCGCCGCCGCCTGCCACAAGGATCGGCGGGCGTGGCCGCTGCACCGAGTTCGGGGAGTTGAGCGGGCGGACGAGCTGGTAATGCTTGCCCTGATACGGAGTCCCGTCCCCGTCCCACATCGCGTGCGCGATCCCCAGGAGCTCCTCGAGCATCTCGAAGCGGTCGGCGAGGGGCGGGAACGGGATGCCCAGGCCTTCGGTTTCGTACGGAGTGCCGGGGCCGTGTGGTTCCGGTTGGAACGGCGCGCCCACGCCGACGCCGAGGTACATCCGTCCGCCGCTGAGCACGTCGAGGGTGGTGACCGTCTTCAGCAGGACGCCCGGATGCCGGTAGGCGACGCTGGTGACCAGGGTGCCGAGCCTAATCTTCCTGGTCTGGCCGGCGAGGACGCCAAGCGTGGCGTATGCCTCCGGCATGGGCGAGTCGGGCTGCAAGCCGGACATGCGGATCTGGAAGAAGTGGTCCATCACCCAGAGGCTGTCGACGCCGACGTCGTCGGCCTGCCGGGCGATGCTGGTGATCTTGGTGCCGAGCTGGCTCACCGGAACGTCCCAGGAGAAGTTGGCGAGCGCGATCCCTAGCTTCATCGACTAGGCTCCTTGTTCGTTAGCCGGGTAACGGATATATCATAAGCCGGCTAACGAATTTAGCTGTCGGGCGGGGCGGGTTTACGTCCTACTCTTGACGTGTCATGTCAGCTGCAGGGAACCCGAACGTCGGGGCACAAGGCGATCCCGACGATGCGACCGGGGATTTCCAGACTGCCTTCTGGTTGGCCAAGCACGCGCTCGCGCACGCCGCGAGCACGGCGTTCGCCCGGCATGGGGTCTACGAGGGGCAGCAGTTCGTGCTGCGCCGTCTGTGGCAGCAGGACGGTCTCTCCCCCGGCGAGATCGCCCGGCAGCTGGGCCTGGCCACCCCGACGGTGACCCGGGCGGCCAACCGGATGGAGGCGGCCGGCTTGCTGCGCCGCGAGCCGCACCCGACTGACGGGCGGCTTGTCCGGCTCCATCTCACCGACCGGGCGCGCGAGCTGGAGAAAGTCATCGACGCGGAGATGAACCAGCTCACCGAACGGGCGCTGGCCGGCCTGAGCCCAGCGGAACGTGAGGATCTGGTCCGGGCGCTCACCCGGGTGCGGAAGAACCTGTCCGCTGCTGACCAGCGAGCCCAACGACCTTAAGGGTGGCGTCCGCTACCGGCCGGACTTCAGCGCCACGTGGAGGCCATCGGCCTGACGATCGGGTCAGGCCGCCGTCACTTCCGTGGCATGCCGCACGAACCGCGCGATGTCCGGGGAGGTGGCGGTGGAGGCCCAGGTGATCCGCAGTTCGCTCGGCGTGAGGCCGGTGACCGGCACGACGCCGACCCCGCCGGGTAGCTGCTCGGGCAGGTGCGCTTCGGCGATGAAGCCGATGGCCTGGCCCAGCCGGATGCTGCCGACGAACTGGGCGGCGTCGTGGACCACGGGGCCGGGCCGCCAGGAGTAGTACGTCAAGTCTGTGCCCGTCCAGAAGGCGGTTTCGGCGGGCGTGAGATCCGGCCAGACCGGGAACGTCTCGCCGGCCAGCTCGCTGCGGTGGACCACCTCCCGTCCGGTCATTGGATGGGTCTCGGGCAGCAAGGCGACCCGGGGGTCGGCCCGGAGCAGGTCGCTGTCCAGGCCGTAGCGGTCGAACGGGGAGCGCATCAAGGTCACGTCCGTCTCTCCGGCGCGCACCTGGTCGCCCTGGACCCGCCAGTCGACCATGGCCGCGCGGGCGGGCCGCTCGTCCGGATAGCGCTCGTTGTAGGAGTCCACAAGCCATGCCAGCACGTCCACGTCGCATCCCCGGGCGGTCACGCGCGGCCCTTCGTCGTCCCGGCTCAGTCGGCCTGCCCGTGTCAGCGCCGCGCTGGCGAGCTTGACAAGACTGCGGGCGTCCCCGCTGAGCAGCCGTCCAGCCTCGGTGAGTTCGGCGCCCTGCGGGCTCCGGACGAACAACGCCGTCCCGGCCGCGTCCTCAAGCGCCCGGATCGCCCGTGAGAGTGCGGGCTGTGTCATGCTCAAGCGCTCGGCTGCCCCGGTGAACGTACCTTCGTCGGCGACGGCGAGAAAGTAACGGAAGTGCTTGAGATCTACGTCTTGCCCCACCTGACAAGGATGCCATACTGCGCCAATGCCGACTGGGCATGCCGCTATGCCATGAGGGCCTTTGACCGTCCGCCTTCGCTCTGGTGTCGTAGTCCCGGGCCGGACCGCCGGTCCATCCTCACCGAGCGCACGCTGAAGAGGGTCCCTTGGAGAAAGGCACAAACGATGACCGAAAACGACGACGTGACGACCCCCGAGAAGCGGGAATCCGACCTTTGGACGGTCACCCAGCCGGGGATCCCGCTGTTCATGAACAACACCCTGACGATCAAACCCGAACGCCGGGAGGAATACCTGGCCGCCTTGCGGGAGGTCCTTCCCGAGGCGCGGGCCGAACCAGGCTGCCTCTATCTGCATGTCGGCGAGTCGGTGGCCGAGCCCGGCGTCTTCGTGCTGTCCGAAGGGTGGAAGGACCTCGTGGAGTATCGCGACGTCATCCTGCGCAGGCCCTACTTCCAGAGCTACCTGCGGATCAGCGAGAGCGCTTACGCCAGGCCCCGCATCGTCGTACCGCTCACCCCGATCGATCCGGATCTCTGACGACCGAAAGAGGCACCGCCCGTCAGCATCCAGGGTCCCGGACACGACATCATGCGGGCCGATCGGGTCATAGGCGTTCAAACGGCTCGGGATATGCGAAAATCCCGCGCACGCCCGCCTTGCATGCGCTCAGCACCCGCACCTGGAAGTGCGGCTCCCACGCCGGGACCGCAGGGGTGATCCCGTACTCGCTAGCGAGCCGGAACCCGAAACGCGGGTAGTACTCCGTCGATCCGAGCAGCGCCACCAACGGCTCGTCCAGCGCGTCAGCCGCGCCGAGCACAGCGTGCATGAGCGCGCTCCCCACGCCTCGTCGCTGGCGGTCAGGCCGCACCGACAGCGGTCCGAGGGCGAGCACCGGCACCACTCCAACATGCCCGCGCGTGCAGACCACATGCCCAACGATGTCGTCCGCAGCCCCGACTGCCACGAGCGAGAGCGCAGGAATCCACGCCGGAGACGCCCGCAGCCAGTCCACCAGCGGCGCCTCCAGGGGCTGCCCGCCGTGCCCCGGCCGGGCAAACGCCGCCGCAGTAACGCCCCGGATGACTGCAGCGTCCCCCGGCCCCTCGCGACGAATCAGCACGCGCACACGATGCACGACAAGGCAGCCGCATTGCAATCCGTTTCCGGTGACCGCCCGGCGCAGCATGACGACACTGACTGATTAAGCCTCATTCGTCCAAGTCAGCAGGCGCTGGGCATTTCCCCGCTCCATCCGAGCGGCGACGAGGGCGCTGCCGGGCCGGCGGACTTTGTTCTTAGCTTGCGATGCAGGACGGGCCTAGGAGCTGCTTGAGGTCGGCGTGCAAGGCCGGGGATGCCGTTACTCGGAGCTTGTCGTCGAGGCGCACCACCGTGGTCTTCTGGTTGCCCCGAAGCCGCAAGTGGACCTCGGTGGTGCCCGGGTGGGTGCGCAGCACCTCGCGCAGCTGCTCGACGACCGGCGCGACGCAGCGGCTTTCCGCGAGGTTGAGCACGATCGGGGCGGTGCCGCCCGCGGCGGCGGTGAGATCGGGGATGGTCATGTCCATTGCGATGAGCTTCGGCACGTCGTCGCGGCGGTCGACCCTGCCCTTGATGATCACGACAGCGTCGTCGGCGATCGCGGTCGCGTACAGCTGATAGCTGTTGGGGAAGAACAGCACCTCGATCGCGCCGCCGAGGTCCTCAAGCGTCGCGGTGGCCCACGCGTTGCCTTGCTTGGTGACCTTGCGGGTGACACCGGAGAGGATGCCGCCGATCTTGACGATCTGCCCCTCGTTCCGGCCGCCGCGACCAGCCGCAACCGGGGCCGACTGGGTCACCGGGGCCGCCCGGTCCTCGTCGTCGTCCTTGTCCTCGTCTTCCTCTCCGCCGGACATCAGCTCGGCCACCGAGACGTCGGTGTCCCGCGCGATGATGTGCTCGACGCCGAGCAGCGGGTGGTCGGAGACGTACAGGCCGAGCATCTCCCGCTCGAAGTTGAGCCTCGTCTTCTTGTCCCACTCGGAGTCGGGGATGGCGACCTCGAAGACTGCCTCGTTCTCCGCGTCGCCGCCGAACAGCGAGTCCTGGCCGATCGCCTCGTTCCGCTTGATGTCGATGATGGAGTCGACCGCCTGCTCGTGGATGAGCACCAGCCCCTTGCGCGGGTGACCGAAGGAGTCGAACGCCCCCGCCTTGATCAGCGACTCGATGACCCGCTTGTTGCAGACCACGGCGGGAACCTTGCGCAGGAAGTCCGCGAACGAGGTGAACTCCCCCTTGGACTTGCGGGCGGCGATGATCGCCTCGACGACGTGCGCGCCGACGTTGCGGATCGCGGCGAGGCCGAACCGCACGTCCGCCCCGACCGCGGTGAACGTGGCAACGGACGCGTTGATGTCCGGCGGCAGCACCGTGACGCCCATCCGGCGCGATTCCGACAGGTAGAGCGCGGACTTGTCCTTGTCGTCGCCGACGGAGGTGAGAAGGGCGGCCATGTACTCGGCGGGGTAGTTCGCCTTGAGGTACGCGGTCCAGTACGAGACCAGGCCGTAGGCCGCAGAGTGCGCCTTGTTGAACGCGTAACCGGCGAACGGAACCAGCACGTCCCATACCGCCTGGATGGCCTTGTCGGAGTAGCCCCGCTCCCGGCAGCCCTGCTGGAACGGGACGAACTCCTTGTCCAGGATCTCCTTCTTCTTCTTGCCCATCGCCCGCCGGAGCAGGTCGGCCTGGCCGAGTGAGTACCCGGCGAGCACCTGGGCGGCCTTCTGCACCTGCTCCTGGTAGATGATCAGGCCGTAGGTGGGCTCGAGGATCTCCCGGAGCGGCTCTGCGAGCTCGGGGTGGATCGGGGTGATCTCCTGGAGCCCGTTCTTGCGCAGCGCGTAGTTGGTGTGGCTGTTGACGCCCATCGGGCCCGGCCGGTAGAGCGCGCCGAGGGCTGAGATGTCCTCGAAGTTGTCCGGCTTCATCAGCCGGCACAGGGTTCGGTAGCCGGAGGAGTCGAACTGGAACACGCCCAGGGTGTCGCCCCGGGCCAGCAGGTCGTAGGTGGGCTGGTCGTCCAGCGGCAGGCTGAGCAGGTCGATTTTGATGCCCCGGTTGGCCTCGACGGACTTGACCGCGTCCGCCATGATCGTGAGGTTCCGGATGCCGAGGAAGTCCATCTTCAGCAGGCCGAGGGACTCGCACGTCGGGTAGTCGAACTGCGTGATCACCGCGCCGTCGGGGTACCTGGTCCACACCGGGACGTGGTCGGTGAGCGGCTCGGCGGACATGATCACCCCGGCGGCATGCACGCCGGGCTGGCGGATCAGCCCTTCGATTCCCTTGGCCGTGTCGATGATCTGCTTGACCTCGGGTTCGCTGTTGTAGAGGTTGCGCAGTTCGCCGGCCTCGCCGTAGCGGGGATAGGACTCGTCGAAGATGGCCGACAGCGGGATGTCCTTGCCCATGACGGCAGGCGGGAAGGCCTTGGTGATGCGATCGCCGAGGGCGTAGGGGAAGCCGAGGACCCGGGTCGAGTCCTTGATCGCCGCCTTCGCCTTGATCGTGCCGTAGGTGATGATCTGGGCGACCTTGTCGCTGCCCCACTTCTGCGTGACGTAGCGGATGACGTCGCCGCGGCCGCGGTCGTCGAAGTCGATGTCGATGTCGGGCATCGAGATCCGCTCGGGGTTCAGGAACCGCTCGAAGATCAGCCCGTGGTCGAGCGGGTCGAGGTCGGTGATGCCCATCGCGTAGGAGACGATAGAGCCCGCGGCCGACCCGCGGCCGGGACCGACCGCCACGCCGTTGTTCTTCGCCCAGTTGATGAAGTCGGCGACCACCAGGAAGTAGGCGGGGAAGCCCATCTGGCAGATGATGCCGATCTCGAATTCGGCCTGCTTGCGGCGCACCTCGTCGATCCCGTCGGGGTAGCGCTTAGCCATCCCCTGCCAGACCACGTCCGCGAAGTAGGCGTCCTCGGACTCGAACTCAGCCGGGATCGGGAAGCGGGGCATCAGGTTGACGAACTCGAACATGCCCGTGGTGTCGACCCGGTCGGCGATCAGCAGCTGGGAGTTCCGGCAGCCTTCCAGCCAGATGTCACTGCTGTTGAGCGCGTACATCTCGGCCGGCGACTTGATGTAGTAGCCGGTGCCGTCGAACTTGAACCGGTCCTCGTCGGCCAGCGTCTTACCGGTCTGGATGCACAGCAAGAGTTCCTGCGCCTTGGCGTCGGTCTCTCTGCTGTAGTGGCTGTCGTTGGTCACCACCGGGGGGATGCCGAGTTTCCTGCCGATGTCGAGCAGGCCGTCGACCACCCGCGCCTCGATGTCGAGGCCGTGGTCCATCAGCTCAAGGAAGTAGTTCTCCTTGCCGAAGATGTCCTGATAGTCGGCCGCGGACTGGAGCGCTTCGGCTTCCTGACCGAGCCGCAGCCGGGTCTGGAGCTCACCGGACGGGCAGCCCGTGGAGGCCATCAGCCCGGCGGCGTGCTCGGCGATGATCTCCTTGTCGAACCGCGCCTTCATCAACCAGCCCTCGGCGAAGGACCTGGAGGTGAGCTTGAACAGGTTGTGCAGGCCCTCGTTGTTCCGCGCCCAGATCGTCTGGTGCAGGTAGGCCCCTGACGCGGAGACGTCGTCCGGCTTCTGGTGCGGCTGACCCCAGAGAATGCGGCTCTTGTTGTCTCTTCTTTCCGGCGCCACATAGGCCTCGACGCCGATGACGGGGGTGATGCCGGCTTCGGTGGCCTGCCGGTGGAACTCGGCTGCGCCGTACATGTTGCCGTGGTCGGTCATCGCCACGTGCGTCATGCCGTGCCTTTGCACCTCTTTGAAGAGGTCCTTGAGCCGGGCGGCGCCGTCCAGCATCGAGTACTCGGTATGCACGTGCAGGTGGGCGTAGGGGGTGTCAGCCATGTGTGCGTTCATCGCCTCCTGCTCGCGCCTGAAGTTGTCCCGGTGCAGGCGGTGCCCCGCTTTCGTGCACGCTACGCACCGCTGGTTCCCCGTGGTCCAAGGGTCAGCGGTCGGTGCGGCTCAACCGGTGTGGGGTCTACCTTAGCGGGTTATGTCGCCGGAGTGTCGATCCCGCGCCGCGGCTCAGCACGGCTGCCAGAACTAGCCTGTGGCCTCTGGTGCAGGCCCAGGCTCAGCTCTCGTCGGCCAGGATTTCCAGGGAGCGCGCGAGGTCTTCCGGGTACGGCGACTCGAACGTGACTTCACGGCCGGTGGACGGGTGAGCGAAAGACAACCGCACCGCGTGCAGCCACTGCCGCGTTATCCCGAGCCGGGCGGCGAGTACCGGGTCGGCCCCGTACAGCAGGTCACCGCAGCACGGGTGGCGCACCGCCGCCATGTGGACGCGGATCTGGTGGGTTCGGCCGGTCTCCAGGCCGATCGTGACGAGCGACGCCGCACGGAACGCCTCGAGGGTGTCGTAGTGGGTCACGCTCGGGCGGCCGTCGGCGACCACGGCGAAGCGCCCGTCGCCCGACGGGTGGCGGCCGATCGGCGCGTCGATAGTGCCGCGCAGCGGGTCGGGGTGTCCCTGGATCAGCGCGTGGTAGGTCTTGGAGACCTCGCGGTCGCGGAACGCCTGCTTGAGCACGCTGTAGGCGGACTCGCTCTTGGCGACGACCATGAGGCCGGTGGTATTGGCGTCGAGCCGGTGCACGATGCCCTGCCGCTCGGCCGCGCCTGACGTCGCGACGCGGTGCCCAGCGCCTAGCAGCCCGCCGATCACGGTCGGACCGGTCCAGCCGGTGGTGGGGTGCGCCGCCACGCCGCGCGGCTTGTCGACGACGACGATGTCGTCGTCCTCGTAAACGATGCCCATCCCGGGGACCGGCTCGGCGGGAATCGCGGGCTCGGCTCCGCGCGGCTGCGGCAGCGTCACGGCCAGTTCCGCGCCGGCCAGCACGCGGTCGGATTTCACCGCGGGCTTACCGTCCAGGAGCACCTTGCCGTCACCGATCAGCTCCGCGGCGCCGGTCCTGGACACCCCGAACATCCGCGCTATCGCGGCGTCGAGCCGCTCCCCGTCCAGCCCTTCGGGGACATAGACAAGTCGCTCCCCCGAACTCACTGCTCCGGGTCCAGCTTGGCCTGCTCCGGGTCCAGCTTGGCCTGCTCCGGGTCCAGCTCGGCGCCCGGGCCGTCGGCGGCCTGCGGCGCCTGCTCGCCATCGGGCGCCTGCGGCGCCGGTTCGGATGCGCTGTCCTCGGTCCGGTGATCCGTCCTGGTCCCGTCCAGGTGGTAGCCGCGCATGGCAAGTATCACGATCAGGATGCCGCCGCAGACGATCGCCGAGTCGGCCAGGTTGAAGATCGGGTAGTACCGGGGGGTGACGCCGATCCAGTCGACGACATCACCGCGGAACAGCCCGGGCGCGCGGAAGATCCGGTCGGCGAGGTTTCCGGCGGCTCCGCCGAGCAGCAGCCCGAGCGCGACCGCCCAGCCGAGTGAGTACAGCCGCCTGGCCGTCCGCACGATCGCGACGATCACGCCGATCGCGATCAGCGTGAAGACGGCCGTCTGCCCGGTGCCCACGCTGAACGCCGCCCCGGAGTTCCGGGTCAGCCAGAGCTCCAGCACGTTGCCGATCAGGTGGACGGGCTCGTCTTCCCGCAGGTGGGAAACGACGATCGCCTTGGTAATGGCGTCGGCGGCGAGCACGAATGCCGCCACGCAAGCCAGGACAATGCCGCGCCGTCGGCCAGCCGGGGCCCGGACCTCCGGAGCCGCCTGGGCGTCCGGAGCCGCCTGAGCCTCCGGGGTCGCCTGAGCCTCCGGGGTCGACGGCACCGCGGCTACCGGCGTTCCTGCCGCTGCTTGCAGGTCACGCACAGCGTCGCCCTCGGGAACGCCAGCAGGCGCGCCTTCCCTACCGCTTTGCCGCACGATTCGCATACTCCATATGTTCCGGCTTCGATCCGCGCCAGGGCATGCTCGGTCTGATCGAGCAGTTCGCGCGTGTTGTTGCTCAGCGCGAGCTCATGCTCCCGCTCGAACAGCTTAGAGCTTGTATCGGCCTCATCGTCCCCGGCCTCGGTCGCCGCGTCACCCAGCCGGGCGGAAATCTGCGCTTGCGACTCGCCGAGCTCGGCGCGCAGCGCGGCCGCCTCTTTCTCCAGCTCGAGGCGAACTTCGGCCAGTTCGGCATCGGACCACGGATCCTCGCCAGGCCGCACCGGCAGATCAGCGGCGCTCGATTGCGGCGCAGCGGTCATGTTCGGTTCCTCGGATCGTTAAGTTTCGGACAGACAAGGGAGGATACGACTCGTCGGCGTTAGCCGCAAACCCGTTCGGTAAGAGCTGAACGATTGGGCTATCCTGATGGCGCGGTGAAGGGGACAGCTGCCGCGGAACGCAGCACGGAGCGACCCGGGGATGGTGCGAGCCCGGGCGCGTGCGCCACGGACCAGATCACCCCGGAGCGGCCGGAAGAAAGGCATGTCACGGAGCGGGCACCCGGCGCGGGTTCTCGCCCCGGAGCGGCTGAGTAGAACCGGCAAAGATCAAATTCGAGTGGTCCGGAACGTGACTGGTGGTCCGGGCAAAGAGGGTGGTACCGCGGGGCATCGCGAAGGCATGCCTCGTCCCTCTGGCTGAGCTTCATCGTGATGCTGGAGGATAAGCCCGAAATGTCGGATTTGAACGTAGAGCGCAAGCCCGGTGGTGCGATGCCGGCGCTGCCCGCGCAGCCGAGCTTCCCCGCCATCGAGCACGAGATGCTAGCCCGGTGGAACCGCAACCGGACGTTCGACGCCTCGCTGAAGCAGACCGAGGGCGCTCCTCGCTGGACGTTCTACGAGGGTCCGCCGACCGCGAACGGGATGCCGGGCGTGCACCACATCGAGGCGCGGGTCTTCAAGGACGTCTTCCCCAGGTTCAAAACCATGCAGGGGTTCCACGTCGTCCGCAAGGGCGGCTGGGATTGCCATGGGCTGCCCGTCGAGGTCGCCGTGGAGAAGGAGCTCGGGCTTTCCGGCAAGAAGGACATCGAGGCCTACGGGGTCGCCGAGTTCAACGAGCGGTGCCGCGAGTCCGTCCTGCGGCACGTCGATGCGTTCTCCGCGCTGACCGAGCGGATGGCCTACTGGATCGACCTGTCCACCGCTTACCGGACCATGGACGCCGAGTACGTGGAGTCGGTCTGGTGGGCGCTGAAGACGATCTTCGACAAGGGGCTGCTGGTCAAGGACTTCCGGATCAGCCCGTACTGTCCCCGCTGCGGGACGGCGCTGTCCGACCACGAGATGGGACAGCCAGACGTGTACCGCGACGTCGCCGACCCTTCGGTGACCGTCCGGTTCCCGCTCACCGGGCTGCCGCAGGGGGCGAACCAGCACCTGGCCGGCGCCCACCTGCTCGTCTGGACGACGACCCCGTGGACGCTGGTTTCCAACACCGCGATCGCCGTCCATCCCGACGTGGAGTACGTGGTCGCGCGCAAGAGCGGCGACGGGGACAAGGTTGTCGTCGCCGAGGCGCTCTGGCCGAAGGTGCTCGGCGACGGGTGGCATGTGCTCGCCACGGTGCCAGGCAGCGAGTTGCTTGGGGCGGAATACCGCCGGCCGTTCGACATGGTGGAGATTCCGGACGCGCACCGGGTGGTGAGCGGGACCTTCGTGACCACCGAAGACGGCACCGGCCTCGTGCACATGGCCCCGGCCTTCGGCGCCGATGACCTGGCCGCGATCCGCGCGAACGGGATGCCGGTGGTGAACCCGGTACGGCCAGACGGCCGGTTTGAGGACGGGCTGCCGCTGGTCGGCGGAATGTTCTTCAAGGACGCCGACAAGCCCCTGACAGCGGATCTTGGCGAGCGGGAGCTGCTTTTCCGGTCGGAGCTGCACACGCACAGCTATCCGCACTGCTGGCGGTGCAACACCGCGCTGCTGTACTACGCGCTGCCGTCCTGGTACATCAGGACCACCGAGATCAAGGACGCGCTGCTCGCGGAGAACGAGAAGACCAACTGGCAGCCGCCGACGATCAAGGACGGCCGGTACGGCGAGTGGCTGCGCAACAACGTTGACTGGGCGCTGTCGCGCACCAGGTACTGGGGCACGCCGCTGCCGCTGTGGGAATGCGGCAACGGGCACGTCACCTGCGTGGGATCGCTTGCCGAGCTCGGCGGGCTCGCCGGGCAGGATCTGTCCGGACTCGACCCGCACCGCCCGTACGTGGACGACGTGACCTTCCCGTGCCCGTCCTGCGGGCTCGACGCCTCCCGGGTGCCGGAGGTCATCGACGTGTGGTTCGACTCCGGGTCGATGCCGTTCGCCCAGTGGGGCGCGCCGCTGCGGAACCTGGCGTCGTTTGAGGACGCGTACCCCGCGCAGTTCATCTGCGAGGCGATCGACCAGACACGCGGGTGGTTCTACTCGCTGATGGCCGTCGGCACCCTGGTGTTCGGCCGGTCGTCGTACGAGAACGTGGTGTGCCTCGGGCTCGTCGTGGACGAGCAGGGCCGGAAGATGTCCAAGCACCTGGGCAACGTGATCGAGCCGATGGGGCTGCTGAACGCGCACGGCGCGGACGCGGTGCGGTGGTTCTTCGCGGCGTCGGGATCCCCATGGGGGCAGCGGCGCATCGGGCCGAACGTGCTCGACGAGATCGTGCGCAAGGTGCTGCTCACCTACTGGAACACGGCATCGTTCCTGGTGCTGTACGCGAACGCGTCCGGATCCGCCTCTTCCGGTGGCACGGTATGGACGCCCGAGTCCGCGGCGTCGGCGCCGTCGCCGGCCGACCGCCCGCTGCTCGACCGGTGGCTGCTGTCTGAGGTACATACGTGCGTGCGCGATGTCACCGCCGCGCTCGAGGCTTTCGACACGGCCGCGGCGGGCCGCCGGCTCAACGCACTGATCGACGACCTGTCCAACTGGTACGTGCGCCGGTCGCGGCGCCGGTTCTGGGACGGGCCATCGTCCGCTGACGGCGCCTCCGCGTTTGCTACCTTGCACGAGGCCCTGGTGGCCGTCACGAAGATGCTCGCACCGGTCACGCCGTTCCTGTCCGACTATCTGTGGGGGGTGCTGCGGCCATCCGACGAGCCGGAGTCGGTGCACCTGGCGTCCTGGCCTTCGTTCGATGCCGCGCTGATCGATCCGGCGTTGTCCTCGCGGATGGCGCTCGTCCGGCGGCTGGTCGAGCTTGGCCGGTCAGCGCGGTCGGCGGCCGCGGTGCGGACCAGGCAGCCGCTCGGGCGGGCGCTGGTCGGCGGGTTCGACTTCGTGTCGCTGCCGGCCGAACTGCGCGACCTCGTGGCCGACGAGCTGAACGTGCACGAGCTGGAGTCACTGGACGCGGTCGGCCGCGAGCTCGTCACCTACACGGTGAAGCCGGAATTCCGCGCCCTCGGCAAGCGGTTCGGCTCATCCACCCAGGCCGTCGCGGCGGTCATCCGCGACGCCGACCCGGCTTCGATGGCGCACGCGGTCACCGGTGGCGGCAGCGTCACGGTGGAGGTTCCTTCGGTGGGGGCGGTGCGGCTGACGTCCGATGACCTCGTGGTGACGCAGACCCCGCTCGAGGGCTGGGGCGTGGCGACGGCCGGCGGCGAGACCGTGGCACTCGACCTTTCGGTGTCGGACGCGCTCCGCGCCGAGGGTTATGCCCGTGAGGTGGTCCGGCTGATCCAGGACGCCCGCAAGTCTGACGGCCTTGACGTCAGCGACCGGATCAAGCTGGTGTGGTCGGCGTCCGGCGGGGACGATGGCCTGGCGACGGCGCTCGCCGAGCATGGCGGCCAGATCGCGGGTGAGGTCCTCGCGGTGGAATTCGCCGCAGGTGAGGCGCCGGGTGGCGGCGCCGGCTGGTACACGCACGAGGATGCCGACCTGGGGCTGCGCTTCTGGCTGACGGTCGCCGGTTCCTGACGGTTCGGCGTGCGTCACGGGCGGGCCTCAACGGCCCCGCCCGTGGGGTTCGTGGTGGTGCTAATCCTCGGGCTGGCAGGCGGCGCATGGGGTGCAGCCTGCTGCTTTCGCCTCGGGGATTGACAGCTTCTGGACGTCGTCGTCGGACAAGAAGCGGATGAGGATGCAGTTGGAGTCGTGGTAGCGCGGGACGCCGGGAAGCACGCTGACGAGCGCGCTGCCTGGCTTGCTACCCGCTGCGCCACTTCCCGCATTCCCTGCCTCCGCCGGAGCGGAAACGTCGGCCGCGTCGGTGCTGTCCGCGCGGGAGTCGCTCGCGGCGCCCGATTCGGCCTGGGTGGCGTCCCCAGCAGCCAGGGCGTCCTTGGTCAGGCGGTCCTTAGCCGGGGCGGCCGATGCGGCGGCGGTGTCCTCCGGCTCTGGTTCGCTTGCTGAGCGAGCGGCCGCCAGCGCGACGGTTTCCGGCTCGGCGGGGTCGTCCGCGAACATGGCGGCGATGGTGGCAGTGGCGTCATCGTCTGGCTCGTCCGGGGACGACTCGTCCAGCCCGTCCATCCACGAGTAGCGGTTGGGCCAGTCGTCGGTGTCATCGGTATCCGCGACGTCCCCAGCGGCGGCCACGTCGCCGGCATCGGAGATGTCCCGATCGGCGGTCGCGGAACGGGAGCTGGTCGGCTGCCCGGGCGTGTCGGCGCTGGCCGGGTCCCGGGGCGCTGCGGCGTCATCGGCAGCGCCAGTCCAGTCGGCGGGGGCTGCGGCGTCCCTGCCTGCGCCGGTCCGATCGCCAGCGTCCCTGCCGGCTCCGGTGCGGTCGCCAACCGTCGCGGCGTCCTTGGCGTCGCCGGCTCCGTCGCCGACGGGCGTGGCGCCCTTGCCGGGCGTGTCGCCCTTGCCGGTCTTGCCG
>Ga0123356_10001473_pt1 | contig 25949 bp, 23 predicted proteins | sample TergutEmb28metaG_2_FD_92546 | JGI IMG/M metagenome (GOLD analysis project Ga0123356, IMG submission 92546) | Embiratermes neotenicus P3 segment gut microbial communities from Petit-Saut dam, French Guiana - Emb289 P3 | ecosystem: Host-associated > Arthropoda: Insects > Digestive system > Gut ...
AGCCAGGTCTTGATGGAAAAACTTGTGATGGACGGCCAAAGAATGGCAAATGCACCGACACAGCAGTTCATGGTTTTATTTGGAATGGGAGAGCTTATAACTGCCATTAAAGGATTTGACGGCTCCGCAAACGCAATAGGATACACAGTATTCTATTATGCCGAGGAAATGCGAATGGCGGAAGGTTTGAAAATAATAGCCATAGACGGCATAAAGCCAAACGCAGAGACAATCAGGAAAGGCGAATACCCGTTCCTGAACCCGTACTACGTGGTAATCGGCGCAGAAGAGCCCGAAAACAGCCCTGCCCGCATAATGTATAACTGGCTTCTGTCCGACGAAGGACAGGCACTCGTCAGCCGTGAGGGATATGTTTCCATTAGGTAGTTTAGACTTTATGACCACCCTTTTATAGTCGTTTTACGCCCGGTTATTTGCCTAAAGCAGTGCGAAAGGTATTATCGTTATAATGAAAAAAATCCTGTATATCCTGATATCGCTCGGCTTGTTGACCGCAGCGGTTATATTGATTATATCAACACATACATCACAGTCGCAGTACCTCCCGCCGTTCGGGCCTGTACCGCCGCCCGAGATGATTTGGGATGTCAGAACAGACTATTCCGGACTCACCGCGTATGAGCCGGTTCACTTTAAATTTACACGGATGCGTGAGAGTCATCTGCCGGAGCTTATACCGTCAAACTATTATGGCACGCTGCTCCCTTATTCAAGCGTGGCTATGACCGATGACGGGCGGCTTCGCGCATCTATGTCCGGATTCGTGACAAAAGACGGAGTCATTGTCACAGACTTAATATATGACAATGTAAGCAGAGCATACAATCCGAATCCGCATACACCTCTTCCGGCGTACCAGCTCTCCGTACACCCGCCGTCCGGAAGGGAGGCTATATGGGATTCAAATATTATGCAGGCAGTATGTGCGCTCGACGGAAGCTGGATAACACCTTTTGACTACGTTTATGCCGGATTTTCCGATGAAGTATTTTTTATGATGAAAGATTATGAAACATTTGACATAGATGTCTATGATTATAACGGCAGGCTCCTTTATAACATGCTTGACCATGGATGGACAGAAAATATTCATATGTACGTATGGCCGGGCTCTATTGCCAACTACATATATGACGGATACGGGTTTATACAAATGGAAGATAACACACACGTTGTTTTTGAAGCGAAGTCAGGTAATATCCGGCACACAGAATTCTATGAAATATACCCGTCTGCGGGAGGGCTTACGGCAGTACGGGTAAGTGCCGGATTTGGCGGCAGCCAGCGCTGGGGCTTCGTGAACACCGATTTTGAGTTTGTTATATCCCCTGTATATGCAAATGTGATATCGCCATTCCATAATGGAAGTGCAGTTGTGGAAACGTTCACCGGCGTACAGCAGGTAATCAACACAAAGGGCGAGGCACTGCTCTCAGTGCCGGGGGATTATCATATTTGGCGTGATATTCATGGTGATGAGGTCACTCATATAGTGTATTCAAGATACGATCAATCAGCACCCGTACTGTACACGGCGGATTTCACCGAAGTCAAAATCCCGCATAGTATACAATCAGTATCCGGTGAGACAGATTTTTACTATCGTTACCTCGGGGGTGGATGGTTCTCCGGCGAGGGCGAAGGCGGGTCGTTGGTGTTTAACAATGAAGATGAGATATATTTTCCCGGCAAACGGTTAATTCATATAGACAGCGAGTATATCATTTACATTGACTATAATGGAGAAGAACCGCTGTACGGCGTAATTGCACTTGACGGCAGAGTGATTATTGAGCCTGAGCCGGGTATATCGGTCTCGGCGGTAATTAGGCGAGGTAAAACGACGGCATTTGTTGTAAACACCGCCTATAACTATTATTCTCTCGACCCGCTCCTCCGGCACAGTGAATACAGGCTTGTTGACACTGACGGGAGCGTAATTCGTGCCGGAGCCGGAGTTCTTACATATGATGTGGATTTGGAACTGTATCACCTGCTGAGCCTTGATTATTTCGCATGGCTCGACGCAGACGGCAACACAATCATCAGCATCCCGCTAATGTCCTACGCTTTGGATTGATTGCATACCGCGACCAATGCGGCAGTCAAGTAAACAGCGAATCAATAATCAACCAGAACCCCGGTAATCACCAGCCTCGCGTCATTAAAATCGTATGCACACGTGCAAAGGCTCACAATCCTGTCATCCGCACCAACCATGACATCGCTGCTGAAGAAAGAAATGCTCTTAAGATGCCCGATATAATCAAGAAAATCGCCGTCGCTGTCAAAGTGCAGCGGCGGTTGTTCGTTTTGCGAATCCAAAAGATACCCCGCAAACAGCACAATCATATAATCCTTCTGCGGGGTATGCAGATATAATACAGGGTGCGAATCATAAAAAGCCTGCTCCCGGTAATTTTTTAACGCACCGAACATATCCTGAGGGCGTGACTCATGCCCGTAAATCAAAATACTCTTATCGGAAAAATCGCTGCTGTTACGGTAGTCGAGAAATATCGAACCGCTCCTGTGCGCCGTGCCGTCGGGCAATCTGGTCAGAAAAAAGTCGTTGTCGGTATACTGCATGACAGGGTAGTCAATAAGAGTTCCATCAAGCCTTATCCACCCCACAATTCCGGGGAACAGCAGCTCCAAAGCCTCAAAATCCACGTACGGCACCCACTCGTCCCCGGCGTTTGGAGCTTGCACTCCCCCTGAACCCGGCTGTACGCTCCCGGACCCATGCCGCCCCGGTTCGTACTCACGCGGGCGCACCTCGATACCGGCTGCCAAATCGGAATAAAACGACAGGCTCTGCTCTTCAATAAGCAGCTCACGCACAAGCGCAGCCGCAAAAACAACGACTGCCAAAATGCATACAACCAGCACAACCCGTAAAATCACTTTGTTCATAAGCATAATCTCAACTTAAATCACATAGCTGTTTAATCATCGAGAGTATTATACTAGATTGTATCATTGAAAGTAAGTTGTTTATACCATTTTGCAAAACTTTAATAATAAGCTGTAACAGCTCAAATGCCATACACTGTCATACTCAATGCTTCTTGATATTATCACAGCATCTCAGGCAGTCATATAAAGCCTTGATATATATTCATCAGCTACAGCTTCGGCTTCTTCAAAGTCACAGCTCACGATAAAATCATTTATACTCTTTAGGACCGACCTTGTCTCTTTGGTACAATGCTTCACACCGGAAAGAAAATCGAGCGCACCTTTGCGGTTATAATCCGCGCAAAGCCCCCGAAGAATAAGAAGCTTATCGCGCAAAGCCTCAACATCCTCGTCTTCATCGATATCCTCATGCTTCGGCTCAATCCGTTCCAGCAGAGCCCTCAGACTCTTCGAGAACTCAGGTGCAAAGACTCTGATATAATCGTTATTCTTTTCCCTTCCCGCCATCTCCAGTTTTTTTGCCGCTTCAGAAAGCGAAGCTTCACCGATATAAAGTAAAGAGCTTTTCATACCGTGGACTGTTATGATAAAGCTCCGCAGCTCCTCCGGGAAATACTCAGCCTTCCCGCGCAACTCGTCAATTACAGACAATGCCTTACGCCCGTCCCTGATAAACGACTCCAGCAGCTTTACGTTTTCCTGTATTATCACCGCTTCACTCGTGCAACTGCCGCTTTTTTTCGAACATGCGGCTGACAGAACCTCTTGCGGCTGCTTGTCACGCACGAATTTCTTCAATATGACATCAAGCCGTCGTATATCAATCGGCTTAGAGATAAAATCGTCAAACCCGTTGTTTAAAAACATATCCATCTGCCCCGTTACCGCATTAGCAGTCAGCGCGACAACCGGTGCCGTATACCCTGCGTCACGCAGGCGGTGTACCGTCTCAATCCCGTCAATTTCCGGCATCATATGATCCATAAACACAACATCATAAACCTTTCCGTTTTTGATTCTGCTTATGGCATCGCGCCCGCATACAGCGGTTTCGACCTGCAGCCCGTACGGTTTCATAAGCCCTGAGGCGACGTAAAGATTTGTTTCCACATCGTCAACAATCAGGACGCTTCCGTATGGCATCGGGTCACGCACAATATTGCGCCTCTCCTGCCGCATTAACTGATTCGTGCGGAACTGCCGCAGACCGGATGCCACCTCATTGCCCACCACCTCGTCATCCACCTTTCCCTGCGGCAGACGGACGGAAAACAGTGAACCTATGCCGGGCTTGCTCTCTACGCTGATTTCACCACCCATCAGGTCAATAAGGCACTGAGTAATGGTTAAGCCAAGCCCCGTACCCTCAATATATTTTTCATTTTCAAGGTTAAGCCGCGTATATTCTTCAAACAATCTGCTCAACTGCTCTTTAGTCATGCCCCGGCCTGTATCGCGCACACTTAGCACAAGTGAAATATTAGTATCATCCGCCCCGCAGTCAGGCTCACTTGTAACCGAAAGCGTGACTGTACCGGCACTTGTATATTTAAAGGAATTTGAAAGAAGGTTGTTCAATATCTGCTTTATCCGCAGCTCGTCACCTACCAGCTTTGCCGGCAGATTCTCATCTATATGCAATTCAAATTTGACAGGCTTGCTGCCGATGCGCATCATATTAAGCTGTGTCGAGTCGTTGATAAGGCTGGCAAGCTTATACTGCGACGGCACGATGTCAAGCTTGCCTGCCTCTATCTTGGAAAAATCCAGTATATCGTTGATAATACCCAACAGAAGGATGCAGGAATTATATATTTTATCCAGACCATCCTCAACATCCTTCGAAATTTTGTCATCCTGGAGAATGATTTCGGTTACGCCTAAAATAGCATTCATAGGAGTCCGGATTTCATGACTCATGCTTGCGAGAAATGAGGATTTCGCCCTGGTAGACTGCTCGGCAAGCTCGCGTGCGCGCTCGGCTTCATACTGCGCCTGTTTAATCTCGGTCATATCGTGGAAGCTCAGGAGAACCCCCATTACCTTCCTGTTGTTATACAGCATGGGATTGATATTAACTGTGTATTCGCGTTCATTACCCTTTCGACCGAAATCTATACTTTGCTCAACCTCTATCGTGTTTAAATTTGAAAGGACATCATTTATCATACTATTCATGCTGCCCAGAAACTCCTGCGACGAAATGGGGGCAAACAGCTCGTCAAATGTCTTCCCCTGAAGCTCCCCGGCGGAAAGCATATTGCATTGCTGCAGACACGATTCACTGGCCAGAACAGCCTTTCCTTCCGTATCAAGAACCAAAATTATATTCGGCGTAGTCAAAAGCAGCAAATCCACATATTGCTGAAGCCTCGCCCTTTCATTGCTATCGTTTCTCTTCCGTAATGCCAACTGCTTCGACATCGCATTAAAAGAGTTTGAAAACTCCCCCATAAACTCCACACGCTGCGAATAATCGCCCTGCTCGATTTGCTGCGCCTGCCATGTCAAGTGCTTTAACGAGGAGTGCAGCGACTTGAGCGGTGCAGCTATTGCATTACTGCGCGACGGGAGTTTAGCCGTCAAATCACCTCTCGACAAAGACAGCGCCAGGTCCTGCGCTTCAGAGACACAATTGACATAGTACCGAAGCCCCTCTCCGAAATCCCGAAACTCCTCGGGCAACTCATCAATACTCAGGGATGCTGTTGCGGGGTTATATATAGCATCACGTAGATAATCAAACAATTGTTTACTGACCTGATTCATTCACTTTCACCTGCTTACACTAATATTCACTGCTCAGCGACAGTCCCGCAGAAACGGCAGACCCTGTCGCCGCTTGCCCAGCAATCCACCTCGCGCACATCATACTTAGTTCCCGTATACGCTTCGAGGATACCTGCAATAAATCCCTCATCGTAGGAACACACATTTTCGCCTGTTATGGGAAGACCGCTGCAGTCCAAATCCTGCCCGACGGTAAGAATGATGCGCCCGTCAACGGCGTCAAAATCTTCCATACGCAAAATTCCTATTTTTAAATCCTTTAACGATTTTTGAAGACTTGATATGAAAGTGCTAAACTCTACGTTCAAGTCCAAAATGTTTTTCGCATACTCGGTTCCTGCTAGAAAACCGGCCTGACGGAACAGCCCGTTTGCCTTTTCGATGCCGTGGGCTTTACTGAGGACATCAAGCATTGTGTATTGCATAAGACGGTAAACAATAACCGGCATTTCCTCGCTTAAATCCCCTCGCCCTTCCTTTATATCGCCTATCCTTTCCCAACTGAAATCATCATGCTTATATGATTCGGCAAAAATGTTGGTATTTTCCATTGTAATAGCCCTCCCTTGCGGTTGTTCCTTATTAAATATTTACGTCTATCCTGCCCGATTAGTACCTGTTTTGGATATACACAGGATGTTTTACCAGGAAAGTCTAAAGCTTAAAGCAGCTTTAAGGTCAAGAGAAATATGAGCGTAATTATGATAAATTTTGTAAACAATTTGTGAACAAAAGTTGTTGTAACCTAAAAAGCCATCAATGAGCCGTTTGCTCACTGATGGCTTATATAATCTGCAAATCTTATATAATTTTATCCGGCTGCCGTCTGCTCCGTCAGCAGCCGCCTAATCATATCAAGCGCGTGCGACGCCGCACCTATGCGGATGCGGTCACGGTCGCGTAAAAGCCCCGGCTGCTTACAAAGAGAAACCTCTTGTGTAACAAGCGCAATAAACACAGTCCCCGGCTCCTGCCCGGATTCGTTGCTCTCTGGGCCGGCTATCCCGGTGATACCAATCCCTATGTCCGCGCCAAGCTCTCTTCGCACCCCGTCAGCCATCGCAAGCGCGACCTCTCGGCTGACAACGCCATTTTTACGCAAGACATCGGCGTCAACGCCCAAAAGCCTCGATTTCGAATGCTCGCTGTAGGCAACAACTCCGCCGAGATAAACCTTGGAGGCGCCGGGGATATCAGTCAGCCGCTTGGAAAGCAATCCACCCGTGCAGGATTCCGCAGTTGCAAGCGTTTTGCCACGCTCCTTAAGCAGACTGACAACAGTGTTCTCCAAGCTGTCCGTATCGATTCCGTAAATGATATCGCCAAGCCTTTCCTGCACCTCCGCCAGCACAGGCTCCATAAGCTCATCCGCCCGTTGTTTTGATGATGCCTTTGCAGTCAGGCGCAGCATCACCTCGCCGTCCTTTGCATACGGCGCAAGCGTCGGGTTGCGCAGGTTTTCCATAAGTGAGCGCAGCTTTTCTTCAACCGCGCTTTCCCCGAGTCCGAAAATATGTATGTTCCTTGAGTGTATTTGCGCATCTGAAAGCTTTCTCAGATATGGGTCAACACATGACCTGAGCATCTCACGGCACTCACGGGGCGGTCCAGGCAGCATTATTACATTCTTACCGCCGGCTTCAAAAGCGCAGCCGGGTGCTGTTCCGACCGTATTCTCTAAAATAACGCAGCCCTCCGGAAACTCCGCCTGCTTGAGGTTGTTTTCCGTCATTTGAATATCCGGCAGCCTTTTCGCGAAAAACGTCCGGATTTTATCCGCCACATCCTCATTAAACACAAGTCTTTTGCCAAAAGCCTCCGCAAGGGTTTTTTTCGTTATATCATCAAAGGTAGGTCCCAGTCCGCCCGTGGTTATTATTATATCCGCACGCTCCCTGGCGATATTGATTGCCTGCTTCATACGCTCCGGATTATCCCCTACAACCGTGTGGAAAAAGACGTTTATCCCAAGCTCCGAAAGCAAGCGCGAAACATCCTGTGCGTCTGTATTTGCAGTGCCGCCAAGCAGCAGCTCGGTACCGACAGCAATAATCTCAGCCGTATAAACCATTGTTTAACCCTCTCAAACTTTACCGCATCCATGCTCCGCTTATCAGTATTTATATATCCCCGGCTTCATAAGCTCACTTATGCCTTCCGTTTAAAGCATCCTCCACCAAAGCTTCAATATCCAGCTCCGCCTCCGCAGCAACAACCTCCTCAAGCTTGGGTCTTGTACGCGGGCGTCGTGGTGTGAACACTGTGCAGCAATCTTCATACGGTAGAATAGACGTCTCATACGTCCCAATCGCTCTTGCAACATCAACAATTTCCCTCTTATCAAACGCAATCAGCGGCCGGAACACAGGCATGCCTACACATTCCCCGGAAACCGCAAGCGCCTGCGCCGTCTGGCTTGCGACCTGACCAAGATTATCACCGGTCACAATCGCAGTGCAACCGTTATAAGCCGCAATACGTTCGGCAATGCGCATCATGAAGCGGCGCATAATTATAGTTATTAACCCTTCCGGGCAATGCTCCCGTATTTCCTCTTGTATACGCGTAAACGGGACCATCTCGACCTTAAGCCGTCCGCAATAAACGGTTAAAAGCTCCGCCAGCTTAATAACCTTTTCCTTTGCCAAAACGGACGTGTAGGGATGAGAGTAAAAATGCACGGGAATAAGTTGAACTCCGCGCTTTGCAATCATGTACGACGCAACAGGGCTGTCAATACCGCCCGAGAGCAACGAAACCATGCGTCCGCCGATGCCGACGGGCAGCCCGCCGGCCCCTTGCAAAGCAGGACCGTGGACATACGCAGCCAAATCCCGCACCTCAACATTTATTGTAAGCTCCGGCGTATGCATATCCGGCAATAGATGCGGAAAAAGGTCATGCAGCTCACCGCCGACATACTGCGATAGCTCTATTGACCCCATTGGAAAGCTTTTATCCGACCGCTTTGATTCAACCTTAAAGGAACGCGCAGCTCTCAGCTCGGAGACAAGATACTCCGCGGCGGTTTTGACTATCGCGTTCTTTTCCTTTTCGCAAACAGCCGCCCGGGTGACGGTAAACGCTCCGAATACGGTACGAGCCGCGTCCAGCGCAGCATCCATATCGCAATCGCCCCGTGGTTCGGCATAAACCGTAGATTGCATCGCATAAACATTAAATCTGCCCAATGGCTCCAATCGCCGCTTCAAATTATCAATGAGCTTCAACTCAAATTCCCGCCGGTTGAGCCCCTTTAAAACTATTTCACCCTGTTTCAATAAAATTATATCACGCATAATTTCTCCATAGACATAAATGGATTTAAAGGACATGAGACATACCCAATCAACCACATAATAACATAGCTTGCCGAAGCAGACAATCATCATAAGGTTGGCAAATTTCAAAACCTATTGTGTACCTGTAATTTTCCTGTATTGTATCGCCTCCGCAAGATGCACCGTCTTAATGCTCTCAGCTCCCGCCAAATCCGCTATTGTCCTCGCAACACGAAGTATGCGGTCATGTGACCTTGCAGTCATTGCAAGCGCTAAAAACGCACTTCGCATCAGCTTTTCACAATCTTGAGACAACCCGCAAAACTTCTCAATTTGCCGCGGTCCGATACTTGCATTGGAACGTATACCTATATCCCTGTAACGTTTATTCTGTATATCCCTCGCAGTATTCACACGGCTGCGAACGACGGCGGAACTCTCTGAATCAGGGCATCTACGAAGCTTATCATATAATAGCGAACCGGCCTCAATATAAATATCCACCCTGTCAAGCAAAGGGCCGCTGATTCGTTCATTATAACGTTGTATCGAGCTGCCGGAACAGGCACAACGCCCCGAAGAATGCCCGAACCAGCCGCATTTACATGGATTCATAGCGCACACCAGCATAAACCTGCAGGGATACGTCACGGTCTGCGAAGCGCGTGATATGGTCACTTGACCGTCTTCGAGAGGTTGCCTTAAAGCTTCCAGCACATCACGGGAAAATTCCGGCATTTCGTCCAGAAACAACACCCCGTTATGAGCAAGTGATATCTCACCCGGCTTCGGGTTGGAGGTACCGCCGGCAATCGCCGATACCGAAGCGGTATGGTGCGGCGAACGGAACGGTCTTGATGACAATATCGGATTATCTCTGTCTGTCAGGCCGGCAACCGAGTGTATCTCTGTGGATTCCAGCATCTCCTCGCGGCTCATATCGGGAAGTATGGACGGCAGGCGTTTAGCCAGCATGCTCTTCCCGGTACCCGGAGACCCCGATATTAAAACATTGTGTCCTCCTGCGGCTGCGACTTCAAGCGCGCGTTTTACGTTTTCCTGACCCTTGACATCCGCGAAGTCGAGCAATCTATTATGCCCCGGCACAGGCTTGCGGACAGAAACCGGCTTTAAAGTCCTTATACCGCTCAAGTGCTCAAGCAATTCGGCAAAGTGAGCAACAGGATAAACTGTGACATCTGCGGCATATGCAGCCTCAGGAGCATTATCAGCAGGGACAAACAAATCCCTGATACCGTTGCGCCCTGCGCATAATGCCATCGGGAGCGCACCGCGTATAGGGCGAAGCTCACCTGCAAGAGACAACTCCCCAAAAAATGCCGCGTCATCCGCTAAAGGCTCAAGAGCCTTCGAAGCAACAAGAATACTCAGCATGACCGGCAAATCGTATACCGTGCCTGCTTTCCTTTTATCGGCGGGAGCGAGGTTGACTGTAATCCTGCTGACAGGAAAGCTCATGCCGCAAGTTTTTATGGCAGCCCGCACACGCTCGCGCGCTTCTTTCACCGCTGTATCAGGAAGCCCTACGATATCAAAACCCGGTAACCCCGGGGAAAGACAGCATTCAACGGATACCTCATATCCTTTTATACCGCCAAGCCCTAGCGACCTGACTCTGGATACCATAATCATACCCCCGCTTCAACAGCAATTGTCACCTTGTACCATTACTGTCACCATATCACAGAAGCTTTCTACATATCAATAAACGTTTGATGTTGAAAAATGTGAAAGCGGACGAGGCATTTCTGCTTCATCCGCATTCGTTGTAATTTCTACTGTTAATGTTTAACGCCGGTGCTTACGCTACTCCGCTTGCTAACTCTCCTTCGTCATTGTCCTTGTCTTTTACACTTTTTGTTGCAAAAATGTAGCTGACAAAGCCGCCTACGAACATAAGAGTATGCGCCAGTGTCCAGAAGTCTACCATAACCATTGGCAGGCTCATATCCTGCGTAAACATGAACAACACTACCGCTATGAGTGCAAGAGCCGGAACTGCAAGGGTTAATAATAACCTGTTGCGTTTTTTCCCTTTATCCTCTTCCTCCGGTTCTTCGCCATCTTCTCTCTTCTTCATAAGTACCCGAATTCCCATCAATATTGCCATAGCTGCTCCCGCTATGCTGAAAATCAGGTTCCAAAGAGCCCATGACGCATTTCCGAAGTTCATATTAGCCAGTGGTACTGTAGGTTCATTTATCGTGTGCAGATTATTGCTTGGTCCGCCTTGTACATTGTCAGGAGTTCCCTGATTATTCGGAGACCCTGCCAACGGTACATCGGGATTCACGATGTTAAATAAATTCGAGGTAGGTGTGCCTGCCGTATCACCCGGAGGTGTACCTGCCGTATCACCCGGAGGTGTGCCTGCCGGACCAGCCGGAGGTGTGCCTGCCGGACCAGCCGGAGGTGTGCCTGCCGGACCAGCCGGAGGTGTGATTGCGGACGATTCCGTATTATCGTCGTTGGGGTCACCTTCGTCGTTCGGGTCGCCTTCATCGTTGGGGTCGCCTTCGTCGTTGGGGTCCCCTTCATCGTTGGGGTCACCTTCGTCGTTGGGGTCACCTTCGTCGTTGGGGTCACCTTCGTCGTTCGGGTCGCCTTCGTCGTTCGGATCGCCGTCATTCGGATCGCCATCGTTCGGATCGCCGTCGTTGGGATCGCCGTCGTTGGGATCGCCGTCATTCGGATCGCCGTCATTCGGATCGCCGTCATTCGGATCGCCGTCGTTGGGATCGCCATCGTTCGGATCGCCGTCATTCGGATCGCCGTCGTTGGGATCGCCGTCGTTGGGGTCGCCGTCGTTGGGATCGCCATCATTCGGATCGCCGCTGTTACCGGGCTTACCCTTACATTCCAACTTTATATTATTGCCGTTTAGATCACCGCTATTATTGCTGGCTATTGATGTTACGTTTGCACCGCAGCCTTGGTGCGGGCAGGTAATGCTTACTGTCCATGAGCTGCCGTTAAAGGTGAACTCAACATTACCAACCTTTATCGGACCGCCGTTGCTGCTTTCGCAATGTACATTAACATCTTTTCTTACAGTTGTTACGGAGTTTGTCTTAGCAGAGTCTTCACTGCTGCCCGTATTGTTTTCGTCACTATTGCTTTCACCACTGCCGTTACCGTCATCACCGCCGTTGCCTTCTTCAGAGCCGTTACCACCACCATTGGTATCGCCTGTTCCGGTATTTTCGGATGATGATTCAGTCCCGTTATCGTCTGTCCCCAAATCTGTATCGTCTGCTGCCAGTACGGGGATAGCGATGGATAATGCAAAGATTACTCCAAAAACAACCGCCAAGTGTTTTCTAACAGTTCTCATGAGTCTGAAACCTCCAAAAGAAATTTGCCTCTTTTGTTATAGGGTTGGGGTTCCCTGTTTTCAGCCTCTTTATTAAGGGTTGAGGTTCCCTGTAAATCCTCTTTTAGTTAAGGGTTGAGGTTCCCTTGTCAGCCTCTTTTGATTTAGGGTTGAGGTTCCCTATCCTTTCACCAACTGATGGCCTAAGCTTCATCCATACTCTCAATGAGGGCTTCATCCATTAGTCTTATCATTTCCAAAGCGCTTCTGAAGTTCTGCTTATGGTTTTTTTCAACCCAATGAATCTGCCCTTGCCATGTTGAATTTTGCATGAATTTTACCGTGATTTCAAATGTACCGAGCGCACTTCCACTGTCACGGTGATTATCAGGCCTATCGTTTTTCCCCATAACATCGCTCCTTTCCAGCAGTATTTACGTTATCTACCACTGTATTTTGCAAAATTCTACATTTTTTTTGTCACATATAAGTCACATATCGTTATTTTTATGCGTTTTGTGAGTAAAATCAATACGATTTTACACATTATTCATATATGAATAATATTTGAACCGTAAAGCATTCGTCTTAACGCCTTGCGGTTCAATGGTTTTATGAATATTGACTTATTTAACCGGTCATTAGCTAAACTCTATAAATCCGCCTATGAAATAACCGGCTCTTTGGCACATCCTAACGGTCGCAGGATACTTGCCCGTTTGAAAGAGTAAAAGAAGGAAATGCCTGATATGCCTCGAGGTCATTTTCATGTGTGACATAAAGCACCGTTTTGCCCGCCGTATAGTCGGTGATAATTTTAAAAACCCTTTTCTTTAATTCCGGGTCAAGGTTGGTCAAGGCTTCATCAAACAGATATATGGAACGCTCAGGCACCAGAGCGCGCGCAATTGCCACACGCTTCATCTCTCCTCCCGACAACTGAGACGGACGCTTGCTGCGCAGCTCCGTCAGCTCCAGTGCATCCAGAAGCAACCTCATGCGCTCCATGGCAGCGGTATCCTTGCGGGGCGCCCCGAATATAACATTCCCGCGTACCGATAAATGCGAAAATATTGCCGCCTGCTGGAACACCATGCTTATTTTTCTCCGGTTGGGCGGCAAGCTGTCCGCTTCGCTGCCCATGAGGGAAACAGTGCCTGCGTCCTGCTTTTCCAGACCTGCAGTAATTCTGAGCAAGGTGCTTTTGCCGCACCCTGAATCACCGCGTAATAGATAGAACCCTCCGGCGGGTATTTCAAAAGACACATCCTTTAAAATAACACGCTTTCCGTAATTCTTAGTTATATTTGTCAGCTTAATCATGTTTTCCTCTTTTAAAATATAAGTTCCTCAGCCCCCACGCCGCAGCGGTAATCAATGCCGTAAGAACACCCAGCATGAACGTCAGTCCCGAAACTGCGGCACCGGAGCCGTAGTGCAAATAATTGTAAAGCTTGATTGTAAGCGTGGTCGTACCCGGCGGGATTACCAGCAGAGTAGCCCCCAGCTCACCGAGCGACAGAACAAAGATGACTGTGGCTGATATGAGGAGCGGCGGAAGCGTCACCGGTATTTTATATCGCAAGAGCCAGTCGGTCTTGCTTTCCGAAAATAAAGAAGCCGCCCATCTTTCCTCTTTGCTCTCCATCCTTTTTGAGATATACATTATAATAGCGGCAAAAGGGAAAAAGCGCAGCACGAGTGCAATGACCGGTAAAATACCGTCAAAGATACGAAGAGGTGAAATCGTGTAAAGTAAACCAATCCCGATTAAAGCCGGTGGCATTGCCGCAAACGCAAGCGCAAACGGTATCAGAGCACCCTTAAGCACACAAAAAACGGCAGCCATCGCTGTGCCGAAAACAGCCGCCGCTGCACAAATCAGAAGGCTGTACTGCAGCTCGCTGAAAGATGTCAGAATCGCCGTAGTAAATGCATGACGGGATGTAAAAAAAGGCACAACGGCGCTTATAACGGCAATCAGCGGTAATAGCCACACAAACCCGCCGACAGCCTCCATAACCGCCGTGGCGGTGTTTTTTGACTCACTCAAGCACCTCCCCCTGTTTCCTTGCGGGTTCACAGCCCAAACGGATTTAAGCTGCATAAACAATACAATAAATATAGCAAGTGAAAAAAGGAAAATAGGAACGGACTGAACCGCCACACCCAACACATTGCCGGTCGCACTGAAGGTGGCAAAAATATCAAGCGAATAGACCGGGACACCAAAAAGAGACGGGATGCTGTAATCAAGCAGGTTCATAACTGCCGAAAACAATCCCAACATCAGCATCAGCGGCAGATTCCGCCTTAAAACGATTTGAAACAGGCAAACAATATCTGAACGCAAAACACGCGCAGCATCTATCTCCGATGCCGACACCGCCAAAAACCCGTTGTAAATCGCCAAAGCATTCAGGGGCATAAGCTGCAACGCATATGTAAGCACAACAGAAAAATACGACGGTACTTTTAATGAAAATAACCAGTAAAGATACTCAAGTGCATAGATATACATCATAGGAGACAGCGGCAGCGCGAAGAGAAGCATTGCGCTAAATCGCACGGGACGTTTGCGGCACCATATAAAAAATGCCGCAAGAAATCCGAAAACCAGAGCCAAAACCGCTCCCGACGACGCGAGCGTCAAGCTCCTTATCAGCAGCTCCCAGCGTCTCTCATCCAACATATATAAAAGCCATTCCTTCGATTAATCCGTGAGTAAAACCCTCCGCCGGACACTCACCGGATAAACATCTCCGTCATCTCTGTCCTGACCTGCTCAATAATCCGGTCCAGCTCGACAAAGTCAATTTCCATAACCTTAAGCCCGCTCTGCTCTTCCGGCGGCATAAACCAGCCCATCTCGGCAAGGGAAGCCTGAACCTCTTCACTTGTCACATAAGATATAAACAGCTCGGCATTTGTCCTGTTCTGCGCCCCGCTGACGATAGCAACCGTGTTCGGGATAATGAACACACCAAGCCCGCCGTCGCTCTGGTCGGGGTATATAATCTTGACCGGTCTGCCCTGAACAATCGAAAGATGCGCATCGTCCGTATCCGTGAGACCCACGGCAATTTCACCCGAAGCGACCTTATCCCTCACGACAGAATTCCCGTCCAGTATCTGAACGCCGCTCTCCTGCAGCCCCGTAAAGAAAGCCCTTCCTCGCTCGGCTCCCCAAACATGATATAACGCAGCCGCATGTGTTGAAGTTGTTCCGAAAACCGGATTTGCTATTGCCACCGACCCGTACCTGCCATCTAAAAGGCTTTCAACGGAATCGGGGAAATCCGTCTCTGCGACCATATCGGTATTTACAAGGAGAATACGCGCCCTTCCGCCGAACGAAACATAGTCCTCCACGGTCCCCCTGCGCTTGAGAAGCTCGGTCTGTGCCGCTTCACCGCTCCAGAACACGTCCGCCTTGGGTGCGCCTTCTTCGGCGATAAGCCTGTTGACCATTCCGGTGGTTTTAGTTGCCTCCACATCAAAAACAGGCAGGACGCGGATTCCGTACTCCCTCTCAAATGCATCAAGTATCGGCTCTGCGAATATCTGGTCTACGGAAACATATATAACCAGTGTTTCCTCGTTTGTGTCGCAGGAAACGACGGTGAAAATGAGAATTAATAAAATGAGCAGATATAATATGTATTTTTTCATTGCTTGAGGTGTCCCTTCATAGGTGATGCAGCAATTCAACCGACTGTATCCTAAAACTGCAGTTTATAGTTGGCTGAAACCCCGCCACCGGTTCCTTTGGTCGGGGAATGTGACACATTAGCCCCGATATTCAAGTTGCCTACACCATATCCGAGGTTGGCGCCGATGTTAGTGATTTGGCCGCTTCCGTTAAACGAGCCGGTACCCCCGAAATTAATACCCTGACCTTTATATCCGAGATTAGCCGTTCCTCCGGTAAACTGACCGCTTCCGCCAAACGAGCCGGTTCCCCCGATAGTAAAGCCCTGACCTGAATATCCCGCATTAAACCCGCCGCCGGTAAAGTAACCGCCGCCGTCAAATGACCCGGTGCCTCCCACCTTGAAGCCCTGTCCCGACCAGCCCAGATTAAGCCCGCTGCCCGTTATATTGCCGCGCCCGTCAATCGAACCCCTTGCACCAAGGTCAATGCCTTTGCCCTTCCAACCGAGATTGGCGTTACCCCCGGTAAAATCGCTGTAAGTGAATGAACCTGAGCCTCCCAGTGTAAAGCCTTTATACTTACCCTGGGAAGAAAGCCCCCATTCTTTAATCTTAAAACCGTCAGGCGAGGCATTTGCCCCGACCTTAAAATTCTTGCCCGGCGCGTACTCAAGACCGAGCTTCGGTTTTTCCGCCGTACCGGTTAAGGTTCCCTTAAGCTCATCTGTAAAGTTGATACTATGATCCAGCGTAGCAGCAGCCGCACCTCTCGGCAGGAAAATCTCAGCCAAAAAAGCTCCTGCAGCGGCCATATACCCCGGCACTCTGCCAAGGTCCATGGCTATGTCGCGTCCGTAGCTGTTCCACCAGCCATTCCAGGTTGAGCCCGCCTCAGCCCATCCTCCGTCGTGGGCTTGAGCGGCAATTACGAGAACCGGCGCCAAACCTCCCGCAAACAGGATAAGCATCATGGTCTTGCCCGTCGGCTTATTCAGAAAAATGCCGGCGACCCGCACGATGAAAAGAGTTGCAATAACAGCCAGACTGATGTACTGCGCTATTGACCCGTAATCCTGCATCTGCAGGATACCGTTTACTAAAAAGCCGAACCATGCTCCGGTCAAAGCCCCGGATATAGGAGAATAATCAAATGCTTGCGGGTTCCCCTTTTTGAATATCAAAGCGGTTATAAAAAACAGGTCGCACCGGTCTTCGGCGCTTATACCGATAAAAATAGCGACTCCCAGCAAAATGCAGAAATACGGATTCTGGCTAATCAGCGTAAGAGTCATAGCTGTTAAAGCACCTGCCAGCAACGCAGTCAAATAAACGGGCTTACCCTTTACCGAGTTCTTGAAAATACCTGCAAAATATCTGCCTCTAAGCTTTAAGAACTCCAGCCTCTGGTCTTTAATCTGATGGAACAATCCCATTATAATCAAAGGGACAAGAAACCATATGAACCGGCCGGTAAAAACTGTCATTGTTGGGATTCTTCTGTTCATTTCCTCGACAAAGTTCAGAAAATACTCCGAGTTAGCCAGATTATTTTTTAAGAAGCCTTCATTCGGTCCGACCAGCAGATATGTGTGGTAAACAAAGCCGGCCAACCCGAACACGACCGGCGGAATAAGCACCTTCCACCAGTTTTTAACGAGGTTTTTAGCAACCGCCAGCAAGTATTGAGGCAAGCTTGTCGGCATGGGTGCGGCATTTACATTTTGATTTGCTCTGTTCATATACTACCCTGCCTTCTGCACATCGAAGTATGCAACTTCATCAAAGTATACGCAGCCGGACGGCGTACCTAGCCATAAGCCGCGAATAACACCATCTACCCTGTCCTCTAAAAAGCAAAGCACTTCATCGTGAATTAAGTAATCCTCCGCCGTCAGAAGGCGGATTGGTTTTCCTCCGTTGAAAATCGCAACACCGTCAGCTTCAGATGCAAACCAGATATTGCCGCCATCGTCAAGATAAATGTTGCGGACCTTGTCCCCGGCAAGCCCGTCCGATCTGAGCAGCGTGTCCGTCAAGGTCATAGCCCCGTCTTCTATAGTTATCATACATGCACCGCCCCGGTCAAAAAAACCTGTCCCTATCCAAACACTGCTTTCAACTTCCAAAAACGATGTCACATGCGGGTGAGGCAATCCATCGGATACAGAAAATGTTGTGAGAACCCCGTTATAATAAAGATTTACTCCGCCGTCTCTTTCATAGTTCCCGAATAGTATGCCATCTGATGACAATGGTAAAATAACGTTGACGTAATCTGCTAAAAGACCATTTTCCGTTGTGAGCCGGAGACCATCATTTATTCGATAAGCGCCTTCGAGCGTCCCCGCCCACAAGTCAGTCTCCGACATAGCAAGACAATGAATCCTCAACGGCAGTATAAGGTCAAAACCGGCCCCGCTAAAGCTGTAAAGCCCCTGCTCACAACCTATGTAAAGCGTACCTCCGTCACTTAGCAATGCACGGACATACGTCCCGGGAAATGTCTCTATCAGAGTAAATGACTCTTCGTTAAAAACATAAAGACCGTTACGCCCTCCGGCATAAAGCGTTCTTTCTTCCGCCTCCTTGTGCCACACCATCGCATAAAAATCGATATCCTCTTGATAAAATGTCACACCGCCGGGCAAAACCCTCTCTGTCTCCGATGAGAGTAAACCCCATATGGCAAAAGCTAAAAGTGCAAGACCTGCCGTTATTAGTATTACCTTTTGTAACATAAATAATCCGCTCCGTGTTTAAAGCGGATTACCGCATTTCCTGCAAAACCGGGTATTACCGGCGGAGCTGTCTCCGCAATGCCTGCATATTTTTTGACCGGCAGGATGGTACTGCTGCGGCGCGGCCGGAGCAGGTACGAACTTTGGCGGCGCGACCGGCGCAGACGGCTGCGGCGGCGCAGCGGGAGCAGGTACGTATTGCGGCGGTGCGGCCGGCATTGCCGGTGCAGCGGCTTGTTGGGGCACGACAGCGGCAGGAGCAGGAGCAACGGGTGCGACAGCGGCAGGCGGCGATTGAGGCACAACAGCGGCAGGTGCAACAACTGCAGGCGGCGGCGTTTGCACTTTTCCCGCAGTACTTTTCTCCGCCTCGTTTAACGCTTCAAGGTACCCAAGCCCTTCTCCGTCCTGAAGACCCAAAAAGAACAGCACCTCTATCTGGTCAGAGTTGAAGACATACAGCTCATTGGAGTCAATAACTCCTTCCGGGTAAAGACATCCGCTGTAATCCCAGACAGTACCGTTTTCCTGAGCCTGCTTATAACCAACAATCATAACCCTCTTTTCGCCCGTCTTCAGTAAAACAACGGACCCTATCGGCAGAAAACTCTTCATAAACTGTATCTCCTTTATTAATGGTAATTGGGCGGACAATTGTGTACCAACACCCTTATCCCTGTCAAATGCCGCGTAAAACCTTTACGGTAAAAGTGAACCTTGCACCTTTCCCAAGCTCTGAGTCCACCCAAATAGTGCCACCCATAAGCTCAACTATGTGCTTCGACAAGGCAAGGCTTACTCCGATTCCGCCGTGATGACGCGTGTAGCTGCCGTCACCCTGCTCGAAAACACTGAATATTCTTTCCTTTTCCTCATCCGATATCCCGATACCGCTGTCAGCAACTTCGATTCTTAATGTAACAACCTCATCATCTTCATTTTCCACATTGATGCTTAACTTTACCTCGCTCTTTTTAGGTGAAAAAGCGATGGCGTTTCTGAGCAGATGCACAATTACCTGCGCAAGCCGTCTCTCGTCACCTACAAGGATATCAGGCACCGACGGGTCAATGTTGACTATTAGTTTTTGCTGCTTTTTATTGGCTTCCGGATTTACGCGCTCAGAAATATAGGCAATTACCGAATCAAAGGAGAATTTTACCTCCACGAGCGTTAAATCGCTGCCGCCGCCCGAAACATCCAGCACATTGCTTATCAGCCTCATTAAATGACGTGATGCATCGTAAATATCCTCAAGACATTTCCTGACTTTTCCCATATCGTCTGATGACTGCGCAATCTGCGTCATACCCATAATAGCATTCATAGGCGTACGCATCTCATGGCTCATACGTTCAAGAAACTCGCTTTTTGCCCTGTTGGAGGCGTTTGCCTGGTCCTTTGCAATTATAAGCTCTGACTTGAGTTTTAAAACAACATTCAAATCATGCTCTATTGAATCGCGCTCCAGAATCTTTATCTGGTTTTGAATCCGCATTTGGACAATACCCGAATGAAACGGTTTAGTAATATAGTCCGCCGCGCCCAGCCTCAGCGCTTTCTCCTCAGCCTCGATACTGTCAAGCGCGGTTACGAAAATAACAGGGATATGCCGCAGCTCCTCTGTACCCTTCAGCCTTTCAAGCACCTCAAAGCCGTCCATTTCGGGCATAACAATATCGAGCAATACCACATCCGGAATGAACTCCTCCGCAAGCTTAAGCGCTTCATACCCGCTGCTTGCCTCATAAGTGATATACTCGGGGCTTAAAATGCTGGTTAATGCTATTACATTTACAGGCTCATCGTCAACAATGAGAACTGAATATTTATTTCTTGCCTTTACATTTCTGCTCATATAAAACCTCTGACATCTTAGTCCTCTGTGAAAAACAGATTACCACTTTCCTGCCGGTTATTCAAGAGCGCTTTTCGCCGGATGATGTATCCGTATTATCCAGCCCTTTGTTAATAAGCCTCACAAGCTCAATAACACTATCAAAATCGTAAATATCACCGCCGTTGAAATTGCGAAAACTCCCCTGCCATTCCGCATTATGCCTGAATCTTACCGAAATTTCAAAAACGCCGGCTTTGTCGTCCGCTCCCGGCTGTGACAGTATATCCAATAAATCCCTGTCGTATGCACGCAGCGCGGGTTCTTGTTTTCTATCCCTCTTCACAGTCTTATTAAACGACCTTGGCAGCACCTGCTTTTCCGGAAAACCCTTGGCATCAAATGTGGACTCCATCTTTTTTATCATACTTGCAATGCCTGTAAACGCAAAATGTTCTTCAAAATGCACACAATCAAGCTCGCCCCGGATATCCCCGTCATCATTGAGCGATATTCTGGCAAACATTTTCACAGAAACAGCAGTAACAGGCTTGCGTGCATTACTTTCCATAATTAATGAAAACCCTTTCTCACTCCACCCGATTAAGATATGCCGGTTATTTGCCTTGTCTGCCCTGAGCAATTTGATTTACGTGCCGTATAGACGTGCCTGTCAGTTTAGGTAAATGCTTCGTATCTACTGCACGTAAAATCCTGTTTATCAGCATCTTGCAATCCTCATATGTGAGGCTGTGCAGCATAAGCATGTACTGACTCGGACTGATGCGTGTGAAAAGGTCTCCCATTCGCAGACTACCCGGAATAGCCATGCCCAGTTGCTTCATAATACCGCCGTCCCGCAGCTTGGGCTCATGTTTAGTGTCAAATCTTACAACAAATGCAGTGCGTCCCGAACGCGGAACAGAACGTGCCTCTATTTGCAACAGAATCCTGAAAATGCCGGCATCACAGTAATATGCTCCCGGAAAATCAACATCCTTGATCCAGTCATCAATAAGCTCATCGAGCGACATATCCTTTGACGCACCCGGATGCTGAATCCTTTCATATATCGTCCTGAGTTTTTCGGAGAAATTTACGCCTAAGTCGTCGTAAAACATCGACTCCATCTTATTATAAACATCCAGAGCTTCCGCATTTTTATCCTGTAAAATCAAAGCATTCAGATGATGCTCAATCAACTGCTCATCAAACGGGTCTATACATAACGCTTTTGTACAAAGCTCCTCCGCATCGGCACTGCGCCCGAACTCTACCAGAAGCTCCAGCGCATCATGAACACAGTCAAGATACATCGTGCGATACCAGCGTACCAGCGGCAACACCCACAGGAAACCTGTCGTATTCGGCAGAAAGTCTCCCTTGTATAAAGCGGCCGCCTGCAGAAGCAGCTCAAGCTTGCTCTCCTTGTCAATATCCTCTGCTCCGGCTTTTTTTATGAGTTCCTCAAACTCCTCGGTATCTGTTTCGCAATCTATGCTGTTGTTCCATGAATAACTGCCGCTTTTTGCAATGATTAACTGCCCGGCGCACTCCAGCCCGCCGTTTTCCAGCGCGCCCCTCGCGCGGTAAACCATTGTGCGCAGCACACTACCGGGGTTGCCTTGCATATCTTCATCGCAAAATATCTCTAAAAGCTCTTCCTGCGAAACAGCTCTGTATCTATTCGCCACAAGATATTGCAATAATCTCCAAACCTTTGAGGATTTCCTTGCCTGCTCGGTAATCCTTATCTCATTGCAAATTATAACAAACCCGCCAAGCATTTCGATTCTCAGCTTAACTCCTGATGCAGTTATTAAAATCACTCCTTAAAACCGCTCTGCGGATAAATAGGCTAAACCTCTCTGAACCTGTACACCGTTTTATGGTTGTACACCTCACCCTTACGAAGTATTGGCGCAGGGAATTGCGGCATATTTACAGAGTTTGGCCAATACTGTGTTTCAAGGCAAAGCCCGGTACGCTTGGCATAAATTGCGCCATTCTTGCCTTTTTCGCCCGACATCATGTTCCCGCTGTAAAATTGGATGCCCGGCTTTGTAGTTGTGCAAGTCATGCTTAACCCGGCACACTCCAAAACTGCGGCGATTGCAAGAGCGCGATGCGGTTCGTTTGAAAGCACCCAGTTATGGTCGAAGCCGCCGCCCAGCTCCATTTGCGGGCATGGCTTTGCAAGCTCCGGACCTATCTCGGTAAGCTCCCTTAAATCAAACGGCGTACCTGTAACATCCAGCAGCTCCCCCGTCGGGATGAGCGTTTCATCGATAGCCGTGATTTTATGTGAAAAGATTTGTATTTTATGCCCCGTAATACTCCCGGAATCTTGACCCGCCAGATTGAAGTAGCAATGATTCGTAAGATTAATAGGCGTATCATCGTCGCAGGTGGCAGTGTATTCTATACCAAGTTCGCCGTTTTCAAGCGTATACTTAACCGTAACCTTGAGATTACCCGGAAAACCGGCTGCCGTACCCTCTTTATCCAGAAGCGTAAGTGCAAGTGCGCCCTGATCCTCCCTTGCAGACCAGACCTGCTTGTCAAACCCTATAAACCCGCCATGCAGGCAGTTCGGACCGTCGTTTACATCAAGCTGATATGTTTTCCCGTTCATTTCATAACGCGCGTTCCCGACCCTGTTGCCTATCCTGCCGATAATCGCACCCTGATAGCTCTTATTTGCTTCATAGCTCGCCATATCGTCAAATCCAAGGGCAACATCACGCATCCTGCCGCTAACCGGTATAAGGATACTGCGGATCGCCGCTCCGTATGTGATAATTTCCACGCTGCATCCGCAGTCCTGCAAGGTGTATAAATCAACCGCCTTACCGTCTTTCGTCTGCCCGAACGGGCGCTTTTCTATAGTCATATGCATATTCCTTTCCATATGTTTAAAATACAGCCCTTTTCAAGTTGTATAATTATCACGACGTACAAAATCCTAACATATTTTATAATTTTTTTGCTATTATGTCAAGAAATCATCGCACTAAAACAGCGGTATTTCAAAGTGCTATATTAACACCGGCAAAGCATCAATAAACTGTTAAAACCGCCTCATTTTTCCTCATATAACAACCCGACTATAGTGCAGAACCACGTAAACATATCATTGCGGGGAGTTTAATCCCCGCAATGATATATTTACGACTTATATATTCAGAGGCTTTATTTGCTGTCCCTTTGCCAGGCGAACCAAAACGCATCTCTTTCAATAGGCTGATTATAGTACACGTCATATCCGTGAGTTGACGCATTTTTATAGTTGTCAAAGTTGTCCTTCCACTGCTTCCTTGTTTCATCGGTTACGGCGGGATGCTTCCCTCTGAAAGCAGCCTCATACTGGTATGCGTGCCTCGCTTCATGCATTATTGTTTTGAGCAGGCCTATGCTGTCGGGCGCATTCAACCTGTCCCTGTTTATGCTTATCCACATGCCGGAGGGTTGAAAGCTTCCGTTCGCGCCTCTGAGCGGAACAACATTTACTTTCGGGTTTGCGCTCGTTCCCAGGATTTTCTGCATCTCTGCGAGGAAATCATTCAGGAGCGCTATTTTTTCCGCTTCGGTTTTTGCCGCTCTCCACTTGTTCTCGTATTCCCTGAGCTTTACCAGAGCTTCATTTCTCATTCTGTTGTCAGCCTCGCGTTCAGAAGCCGGCGTAGGCTTTGCACGGCCGGCTCCGGGCTTTTTGCCGCCCGGTTTTTTGCCTCCGCCGAAAATGCTTTTTATCCAGGAAAGGAAAGCTGTAAAAAAGTTAGCTTTCTTCTCTGCTTCGTAGTATTCCTTCCGCACGGAGACCAAACATTTGCCGCTGTTGATTATAGCAGAGGTTAACTTATCCGCCGCTTTTGCACGCACAGCGACACGGCTTTGAAAACCTTGAAGCTGAGGAAAACTGCCCAGTTGGTTCTTAACAGCCTCCAGCCGCTGTGTGAATCCCTTCATCGACTCCGCCGCGCTCATGAAGTTGCTTACCGCATCATCGAGCAGACCGAATTTCACCTTAAATTTCAAAGCTTTCAACTCCTTTCAATTAACTGTTGAGACTGAAAAATATACCTGCACCGCGGGCATTATGCCATAACCCCGGTCACAATTCCGATGCAACGCATTCCAAACAACCGGCACTAGTCCGGCAAATCATCCGGGAACTCAAACCCGTCGGGGTCATCATACAAAGCAAAGCTTATGACCTCACCCTCAGGCCCGTCTCTTCTGAGCAGCTCAACGCTCCCGTACTCACTAAGCTTCAGGTAGAATGCCTGCTCCTCATCATTTGTAAGCAGCAAATCCCAACCCCAGACGCCGGAGTTCCCGACCGTGACATCTTTAAGTGTACCGACACCTGCTTTAATCAACCCGCTGACCGCATCATCGATTATAGCTATATCGTCCGGATGAACGGTGACATGCTCAGTTATCTTCTTTTTGTTGTTCTCAAAAACATTATTATCAAAAGCTCCCATTATCAACCCTCCATTATTACACGCGACAGTCTCTGTACTCATACAGGTTACTCCTCCGCGATGTCATCACGTAAAAGAGCCAGAACCAGCTCACCTTCGGGATTATCCTTCCTCAACTCCACAATGTAAGCATCTTCGCTTATCTCCAGATAATAAACCCGGTCCTTATCATCAGTCAGGAGCAGCTCCCAGTTCCAGGTATCACCCTCTACGACGGTAACCTCCCTTATCGCTCCGACTCCCGCATCAATCAACTCATTAATAACATCGTCCACTCTCGAAATACCGTCCTGATTAATATGAGCATACCCTGTTATCATCTGCCTGTTCCGCTCAAATATACTATTATCACGAGTTCCCATTAAAACCCCTCCCTAATGTAAACGTTCACTATATCCCTCCGGAGTACCACCTGGCATCCCTGCACTGCAAGTCATAGAAGTATTCGGAGCTCCAATAATCTCTCCATATCTGCGCTCTCTCCGGGCTTACCGGGTGGTTGGGGTTTTTAACCCATGGCGGGACACCTGCGGCTTCCGCCTGATAAGCATGCCGCGCTTCGTGCATCACCACCTGAAGTAAGACCCTGTTACCTCTTATCCTGCTCATATCAATTCCGATAACCCTTTCCCCCGGATAATATACTCCTGCGGAGCTACGGGTTTCAAATCTGATTTGCGGATTTGCGTTCGTCCCGTTGACCCTTTGCAACTCTGCGAGGAAAGCGTTCAAAACAGCTTGCCTTTCCGCAGTTGTCCTTGCCGCATTCAGCTTGCCCTCGTATATCTTCAGCAAAGCGTGAGCTTCATTTTTCATCCTGATGTCCGCCTCGCGCTCCTCGTCGGTAAAAGTCTTCCCGGGAGGGGGCGTCGGCTTCGGGGG